>Ga0137433_1000052_pt1 | contig 59001 bp, 42 predicted proteins | sample EasRivERMZT840_2_FD_102335 | JGI IMG/M metagenome (GOLD analysis project Ga0137433, IMG submission 102335) | Soil microbial communities from meander-bound floodplain in the East River, Colorado, USA - East River MetaG ERMZT840_2 | ecosystem: Environmental > Terrestrial > Soil > Floodplain ...
GACCTTTTTCCCCTCCGCCCTTGGACCACCGTTCGAGACCGTCGCGCGACGCCACGAAGCCGTCTCCCCGCGTCCTCTTTGCAACGTCCTCGAACGACGTCCGACATCGTTGCTGCGCCACGGATGTGGATCGGCGCCGGCAGGATCGGATCCGCGTCGAAGGTCGTCCGGTGGTCGATCGGTCGATGCGCGCGCTGAGAGGAGGAAGGGGGCCGGATGACGTGGGATGAGGTGAGGAAAGTGGCGTTGAAGTGGCCGGGGATGGTGGACGCGCGGTCGTACGGGACGCCGTCGCTCAAGGTGTGCGGGAAGTTCGTGGCGCGGTTGCGCGAGGATGGCGAGACGGTCGCGCTGCGGGTCGACGTGCTCGAGCGGCAGGAGCGGATGGCGGCGGATCCGGCCGCGTTCTTCATCACCGACCACTACGCCGACTACCCGGCCGTCGTCGTGCGGCTCGCGAAGGTGAAGCGCCGCGACCTCGCCGAACTGATCGAGGCCGCATGGCGCGATCTCGTGCCGAAGAAGCTGGTCGCCGACCACGAAGCCGGCCGCGCCGCGCCGCCGCGCACCCGACCTCCCTTTCGAACAAGAAGCGACGACGCCCGCGGAAGTGATCGAGGTCCCTCGCGACGGTCACCTTCGAATCCCTCTCGCCGAGCATGAACCGCTATCGCCCGCGGCGTAGCAACGTCGTCGGACGTCGTCGAGGGAGGGCCTCGAGGCGCCGTCGGCGCGGCCCGAATCCGGGGGACAGGTCACAGGCACGCTGCCCGGCGAAGCCCGCGACCCATTGGCAGTCACCGAACTCGCGCTACCGTCCTGCCCGACATGAACTGCAACGGACTGAAGCTCTTGCACCGAATCACGATGGGTCTCACCATCGCGCTTTCATCGCCTTCGACGTTCGGGCAGGAGGAGATTTGGAAGGTGCGCGGCGATCAATTAAACCAAGGACTCGGGAACATTCTCGATTCGGTCGGGGATCTAACGGGCGATGGAATCCCGGAAATCGTGGCTTGCGGAAGCGGCCTGGCGCGCGTCCTCTCTGGCGTCGATGGATCGACCGTGTATTCGAATTACGGGACGAACCCCACCGACGGGTTCGGCGGCTCGCTCGCAGTCCTCGGAGACGTCGACGGAGATGGTGTATCGGATTTCGCTGTGGGCGCTTCCGGTGTTGACAATTCACTAACGAATCAGGGTGCAGTATTCGTCTATTCGGGCCAGGCGGGAGCACTCATTTACTCGGTGTACGGCAGTAGTGCAGGTGACGCTCTGGGGTGGGCATTGGCGGCACTCGGCGACGTGAACGCCGACGGGATCGGTGATTTCGCCGTCGGCTCTATCGCAGACTATGCGCTTGTGCTCTCCGGCGTCGACGGCAGCCTGATCTGGACTCTCACGAGTCCAACAAAACCGCTTTTCTTTGGAAGGTCGCTTGGCGGCGGTGGGGATGTCGACGCAGACGGTGTTCCCGACGTCGTCGTCGGAGACATCTATTCGTGGTACGGCATAAAGGATGGCGGTGCGGCGTGCGTGTTCTCCGGAGCGACCGGAGCGTTGCTGCACGAGTTCGGATCGACGGAGATCGATGCCTACTTCGGATACAGCGTCACGATCCCCGGCGACGTCGACCTGGACGGATTCGCGGACGTCCTGATCGGTGCACCTGCGGACGATCGGCTCCTCGTCGGTGGTGGCGGCTACGCGGCGGTCTACTCTGGCAAGGACGGGTCGATTCTGATGTCCTTCCTGCCCTATGACACGAACTACGCGCGGTCCTGGAGCATTGGGGTCTGCGTGGGCGGCGCCGGCGACACGAACGACGACGGTTATCCCGACCTCCTGATCGGGGCGCCGAGCTTCAGCGCCGACTACGTGCTCGGGACCTCGACGTTCCTCTTCTCCGGTCGCGACGGCGGACTGCTCTACCACTTCCATCCCGACGGTCCGAGCAGCGGGGTCGGGAACGCGCTGGCACGCGCCGGCGATCTCGACGGAGATGGGCTCCCGGACTTCGCATTCGGTGCGTGGTTCGAGGACAACGGTTCCCTGCAGTATGCCGGCAGCGTGAGCACGTGGCGCGGTCACAAGTTCTTCGTCGACACGCTGCCTCACAATGCCCACAGCTTCGACCCCGTGACGATGATGATCGGACAGGGAGTCGCCGGCAATTTCTACGCCCTCTTCCTCCGCAGCCTGAACGGGACGCCGACGTTCGCTCTGTTGAGTCTGGGAGCGCTCGACGCGGCGGGTCGCTCGAGCCTCTCGACGACGATCCCGCCGGGGCTCGGCTTCATCAGTCTGGATCTGCAGGCCTTGACGCTCGACGCCAACGGGAAGCTCGTCCCGAGCAACGTCGAGACGTTCACGACCCAGTGATCGGTCTCCCTGGCCGGCGAGCGTGCCTGGACGCCCCGCGCCGGCCGCCAGGACGGCTCGCCGACGATCCGAACGACTACTCGTGCCGCAACGCCTCGATCGGATCCATGTACGCCGCCCGCCGCGCCGGATAGAGCCCGAAGATGATCCCGGTCGCCATCGAGATCAAGAGGGCGAGCCAGATCGACCAGAGGGTGAGCATCGTCTCCCAACCGGTCAGGCGCGAGAGGAGCGGCGCGCCGCCCAGCCCGAGCGCCACGCCGAGCATCCCGCCGATGGTCGAGATCACGACCGTTTCGACCAGGAACTGCAGCACGATGTCGCCGCGGCTCGCGCCGAGCGCGCGGCGGATGCCGATCTCGCGCGTCCGCTCGGTGATGCTCGCCAGCATGATGTTCAGGATGCCGATGCCGCCGACCAGCAGCGAGATGCCGGCGATGATCGGCAGCACGTAGTTGAAGACCTGCTGCGCCTTCTCGCGCTGCTCGAGCTGCTCGAGCGGGACGGTCACCTCGAAGTCGCGCTTCTTGTGCAGCTTGGAGAGGATCGCCTGGATGCAGCGCGCCGCCTCCATCACCTTTTCCTCGCTCTGCACGGTGCAGACGATCTGGTGCAGCTCGACGCGTTCGGTCTCGTAGGTGCCCTGGCGCTGGACCGAGCTGGTGAAGCCGATGCGGTCGGCCACCGTCTCGAACGGGACGTAGATCTCGAGCGCGCGGTCGTCGATGCCGAGCACCATCTTGTTGGGGCTCTGGAACTCGAAGTCGGGCAGCACGCCGACCACGCGCAGGTACTGCCTGCCGACGCGCAGGTCGAGCTTCAGCGGGTCGCCCACGTACTTCGCATCGCGCAGCAGGCGGGCGCGCACCACGCAGACGCGCTTGCGCTCGCGGCCGTCGAGCGCCAGCAATGTGCGCCCGAGCACCGGCTTGAGCCGCAGCTTCTCGAAGTAGTCGGGATGGACGCCGCGCACCTTGGCGTCGATGCGCCGGCTCTTGAACCAGATCCACGACTTCACGTCGTGCACCGGCAGCACCTGCTCGACGGCCGGCACCGTCGACTCGATCTGGTGCTCGTCGTGGAAAGTGAGCCCGTAGCGCAGGATGAAGTCGTTGCTGGCCTGCTTGGTGTTCTGCTCCTCGGGCGGCTTCTTCGCGTTGATGATGATGTTGCGCGTGCCGAGCTCGGAGATCTGCTTCAGGATCGCGAGCTTCGCGCCCTCGCCGACGCCGACCATCAGCACCACCGACGCGATCCCGAAGATGATCCCGAGCGCGGTCAGGAACGAGCGCAGCTTGTGGCGCGCCAGATTGCGGAGGGCGTCGGCGGCGAGCTCCGGGAGCATCATGCGGGCGGCACCCCGGAGTCGGATTCGACGAGGCCGTCGCGCAGCGCCACGCGCCGCGACGCGCTGCGCGCGATGTCCATGTCGTGCGTGATCATCACGACGGTGTGGCCGGCGGCGTTCAGCTCGCCGAGCAGGCCGAGGATCGCCTTGGCCGTCACCGAATCGAGGTTGCCGGTGGGCTCGTCCGCGAGCAGCATCGCCGGCGCGGTCGTGAGCGCGCGCGCGATCGCGGTGCGCTGGCACTCGCCGCCGGAGAGCTCGCTCGGCACGTGCTTCAGCCGGTGGGAGAGGCCGACCTTCTCGATCAGCTCGGCCGCCTTCGCCCTCCGCTCGCGCTTGGGCACCCGCGCGTAGAAGAGCGGCATCTCGACGTTCTCGATCACCGTCAGGTGCGAGACGAGGTGGAACGACTGGAAGATGAAGCCGATGCGCGTGTTGCGGATGCGCGAGAGCGAGCGGTCGTCCATCGTCGCGACGTCGTCGCCGGCGAGGTGGTAGGAGCCGGCGCTCGGCCGGTCGAGGCAGCCCAGGATGTTGAGCAGCGTCGACTTGCCCGACCCCGACGGGCCGACGATCGCGACGTACTCGCCCGCGCGGACCTTGAGCGAGATGCCGCGCAGCACCGGCACCGGGTTCTTCTCGGTGCCGTAGGTCTTCTCGACCCCGTCGAGCTCGAGGATCGTCGCCGCGTCGTCCATCGCCTCGCTCAGGCTCCGCCCATCGGCGCGGGCGCGGGCGGCGGGGCGGCCTTCGCGGGCTCGGGCTTCTTCTCCTCCTCCGTGTTCGGCGCCGCGCCGGTCGGCACCGACGGGTTGTAGAGGAGCACCTGCTCGCCCTCCTGCAGGCCGTCGAGGATCTCGATGTAGCTCTCGTTCGACATGCCCGGCTTCACCTCGCGCTTGGCCGGCTTCTTGTCGGCGGCGAGCGCGTAGCACCACTGCTTGCCGGCCTCGAGGAAGGCGCACTGGAGCGGGACGTAGATCGCGTCCTTCCGCGTGTCGACCATGATCTCCGCCTTGGCGGAGATGCCGGGCTTGAGCTCGACCTTGGTGGTGCCCTCGAGCGTGACCTCGACGTCGAACTTCTTCACGTCCTGCTCGCCGCTCCAGGGATTCCCGGCGCCGGCGGCGATCGCCGCGATCTTCGTGATCTTCCCGTTGAGCGTGAGGCCCGCGTACGTGTCCATGGTCACGTTGGCGACCATGTCGGTCTTGATCTTGTTGATGTCCGCCTCGTGGATCTGGACCTTCACCTGCATGATGCGCAGGTCGGGGATCGTGAAGAGCGTGTTGCCGCCCCAGATCTCGCCGCCGACCTTGAAGTTGTTCTGGTCCCACCAGCCGTAGCGCGGGTCGCCGTAGATCACGATGCCGGGGCACGGCGCCTTCAGGACCATCTTCACCAGCTCTTCCTGCCGCTCCTTGTGCTGGTCCTGCATCTTCTTCAGGCGCTTCTCGTTCTGCTCGACCGCGACCTGCTTCTGGCGCAGCGTCGACTCGGCGCGCTTGCTGGCGGTGTCGAGCCCGAGCTGGGCGTCCTCGATGGCGACCTGCTTGTCGCGCGTCGTCATCGGGAGCGTGTACTCCTCGAAGATGTCGCGGTCGACCTGGGCGCGCTCGAGCGCGACCGCCGTGCGCTCGCTGTCCTGCTGGTCCTGGTCGAGCTCGCTCTGGGTGATGAAGTCCTTGTTCCTCTCGAAGAGCGCCTTGCTGTCCTTGTATTTCTTCCCCGCCTTCTCCGCGGCGGTCGTCATCTCCTTGATCGTGATCTCGTTCTTGCGCCGCTCCTGCGGCACGTCGGCCTTCTCGTACTTCTCCTTGTCCTTCTCCGACTTCTCGAGCGCGATCTGCGCCTTCTTCAGGTCCTGCTTGTTCTGCTTCTCCTGGATCTCGAGCTCGGTCTTGCTGGTGGCGAGGTCGGCCTCGGACTTCGCGATGTCGAGCTGGACCTGGTCGATCTGCTGCTGCAGCTCGGTCGTGTCGAACTTGCAGAGCTCGTCGCCCTCGGCGACGACCTTGCCCTCCTCGACGATGAAGGTGATCTTCGCGTGCCCGCGGAACTGCGGGACGATCTTCTGCGACTCCTTCGCGACCAGCGTCCCGTTCTCGACCAGCGTGATCGGGAGGTCGCCCTTGCGCACCTTGAAGACGCCGTCGTCGGTGATCGACGAGGTGGCGCCGCCGGAGCCCTTCGCGGAGTTCCACCACCACCAGCCGCCGCCGCCGCACGCGGCGGTCAGCACGAGTCCCAGCAACCACTTCATCTGCGATCCTCCGCCACCGGGTGGCCGATGCTCCAGCGCCCCTCGTCGTCGACGAAGAGCAGCCCGAGGTTCCTGAAGAAGTTGAGCCGCGCGATGAAGTGCGACGCGAGGTCGGCGATGAGCTGGTTCTGGCCCGACACCAGCGCCTGGCGCGACTCGAGCAGGTCGCGGCTGCTCACGTCGCCGTTGCTCAGCATCGCCTCGAGGCGCTCCACGTTCCTCTGCTCGTCGTCGATGCTCTGCTCGTCCAGGACGATCCGCTCCTCGATCGTCTTCAGGTTGCGCAGGTCGGCCTGGAGCGAGTTGCGCGTGTCGTCGAGGAACAGGTCCCAGTCGCGCTTCTGCTGGTCGAGCGCGATCTCGGCCGCCCGCCACGCGTTGCGCTCGTTGATCTGCTGCAGCGGGATGTTGAGCGAGAGCCCGGCCGAGCGGCTCCACTGGTCGGGCGAGACGCTGGAGAGCGAGCCGGCCGACCCGGCGAGCCCGGCGCTCGCGAGCAGGTTCAGGTCGGGGAGGAACGACTGGCGCTGCAGGCGCAGCTGGCGCTCCGAGTCCTCGAGCTGGTCGCGCCGCGTCTGCACGTCGAGGCGGTTCGAGAGCGCGACTTTCACCACCGACTCGGGGTCGAACGCGACCTTCTCGAACTGCGGCTCGTCCTCGATGATCTCGACCGGGATCTTGGGGTCGAGGCCGAGGTCGACCAGGAACTGCTCGATCTGGCGCTCGTAGTCGGTGCGCGCGTTCACGACGGTCTGCTCGACCGAGAGGCGGTTGCGCTTGGCGAGGATCACGTCCTGGTCGCGCTTGCGGTCGACGGCGCGCAGCGCGATGTTCTTCTCCTCGTCGGCGATCGCCTGCGTCAGCTGCTCCTCCTGGATCAGCAGCTGCTTCTTGCGGCTCACCAGCGCGAAGTAGTCGGCCGCGATGCCGATCACGAAGGCCTCGCGGAAGAGCTCGAAGTTGCGCACCGCGTAGACCATCGAGCGCTCGCCCTGCGTGAGCGACTCGCGGTACTGGTCGTACCCGGCGTTGCGCAGCAGCGGCTGGGAGAGCGCCACGCCGACGTTGCTCGACCAGTCGGCGACGCCCGCCGACTGGCCGACCGTGACCGAGCGCGTGAGCCCCGACGTGAGAGCGATCGTGCCGTTGGTGGGGAGGAGCTGCGACACGCCGAACGACCCGCCGTACGAATCGGTGCGCGGCGTCCCCTCGCCCTTGCCCCACAGCGCGGTCACGGCCGCCGCGAACTTCGGCCCGTAGTTGAACTGCGTCAGCGTGAAGCCGAGCCCGGAGAGGTAGAGCGACTCGCGCTGTGACTTGTAGTTGCGGCTCAGGTGGAGCGCGGTCGAAAGCGACTTCATGAGGTCGAGTTGGAGCGGCTCCGCGGGCGGCTCGGCGGCCAGCTCCCGGGGCGTCGGCGGCGCCGCATCGCCCGGCGGAACGGGCTCCGGCGCAGGCGGCGGCTTCTCCGGCTCCGGCATCTGCACGGCGTCGGCGCGGCCCGACAGCGCGCGGTCGTCGTATTCGTCGAGGATGCCGCCCACCTCGCGGTCGGCGTCGCGGGAGTAATGGTCGGTCGTGCAGGCGAAGGCTGCGGCGACGACTCCCACCAGGGCCCGCGCCGGGCCCCGCGATCCCGCTGGTCGCATTCCTCGATCCCCCGTGGAGTCGACGTTCAAAGCGTCGCGCTTCCGTTCGTCGCGGTGCTTCCGGCCCACGGCGCGGACCGGTCGGCGATGAGACGCTCGCGAGCGGGCCGTATTCACGCCGCCGCCGCGTTCGCCGCCCCGGGAACGGTCAGACGCGCGCGCGCCCCCCGGTGCCGACCCTTTCCCCCCGAGTCGCGCGCCCCCGTACGTTCCGAAGCTCTTCGGAGTCTAGTCCGAAATCCCCCGGAGGTAGCGCATCGGTTCTGTCACGGCGGGAGGGACGCGAGCAGCGCCGCGAGGATCCGGCGGGCGTGGCTGCGCTGGTCGGGAAACGCGGCGGTCTCGTGGAAGCGCACCAGTCCGGCGAGCGTGCGCAGGCTCTCCGCCTCCTCGAGCGCGTCGAGCGTCGCCGCCTTGACCGCGAGCGAGGGGTCGTCGAGCAGGCCGACCAGCGCGTAGGCGGCGGCGTCGCTCTTCCGGGCGAGCGTGCCCAGCGCCCCGACCGCCGCCTTGCGCAGCTCGCTCGACTGGCCGGCCGAGGTGAGCCGGGTGGCGCGCTCGACGACCCTCCCGCGCACGTCGTCGTCGAGCTTCTCCATCGAGGCGAGTCCGGAGAGCGCGGCTCCCCGCAGGAGCGCCGGCGCCCGATCGCTGTCGACCAGCTTGAGCAGCGCGCCTCCGACGTCGCCGGAGCCGACCGCCGCGACCGCCGCGATGCAGGCGGCGCGCACGTCGAGGCGCGCCTCGCTCTCGTAGCGGCGCAGCAGCGCGCCGGTCGCGAGGTCGTCGCCCGCGAACTCGCCGAGCGCCCCGGCCGCCGCGGAACGGACCTCGGCCACCTCGTCCCAGAGCGCGGCGCAGAGCGCCGTGCGTGCGACCTCGCCGCTCGCCGCCGCGGGCGTGCCGGGCTGCGCGCCGACCGCCGCCTTGCCGGCCGCGCCGAGCGCCGTCGCCGCCGCCGCGCGCACCGCGACGACCTTGTCCTCGACGAGCGAGCGCGCGAGCGCCGCGAGCGTCCGCTTGCGCAGCTCGTCGTCGGCGGCGAGCACCGTCCATCCGTCGGCGAGCGCGTCGGCCGCCTCGACGCGCCCGTAGGGGTCGGCGTCGCCGGCGAGCTGCTCGCACCAGGCCGCGGGCGGCTGCTCGACGTGCAGCGCGCCGAAGAGTGCGCCGCCGTCGTTGAAGCGGACCCAGGCAGGCGCGGCTTCGCACGCGACGCTCGCGCGGCTCGTGCGTCCGTCGAGCGCGAAGCGGGTGGTCTTGCGCGCGCCGCCGACGACAAAGGCGACGTCGACGGGAATGTGGAAGACCTCGGGGACGCCCGGCCCCGCCTGCTTCTGCTCGGCGGAGAGCTCGAGGCTCTTCGAGCCATCGTCGAAGCTCCAGCGGAACTCGATCTGCGGCACGCCCGCGCCGTGCAGCCACTCGCGGAAGAGGACGGCGGTGTCGGCGCCGGCGACCTCGGCGAAGACCGCCTCGAAGTCGGCGGTCGTGGCCGCCTTGCCCTGCTCGCGCGCGATCCAGGCGCGCGTCGCGGCGAGGAACTTCTCCTCGCCGACCGTTCGACGCAGCAACTCGAGGAAGCAGCCAGCGTTCTCGTAGATCGTGGGATCGAAGAGGTCGTCGGGCTCGACGTAGGTCGACGAGACGACCGGGCGCGGCGTTTCGAGGCGGTGCTTCACCGCCTTGTCGCGCCGCGCGAGCCAGGCGGAGACGGCGGCATCGGCGCCCCGCGTCTTCTCGAGCCACCACGGCTCGGCGAAGGTGGCGTACCCCTCCGAGAGCCAGATGTCGGCCCACGAGTTCGCGTTGACCAGGTCGCCGAACCATTGATGGGCGAGCTCGTGGACGAGGAGCGCGTCGACGTCGGCGCGCACCTCCGGGAGCTGCGCGAGCGGCGGCAGGTCGTCCTGGGAGAGCGTGGTCGCGCCGACGTTCTCCATGCCGCCGTACGGGAAGTCGGCGACCGCGATCTGGCGATACGCCGGATAGGGGTACTGCACGCCGGCGAGCCCCTCGAGCAGCTCGACCATCCGGCCGGTCGGCTGGAGTGCAGCGGCGACCGCGTCCTTGCGGTCGGCGCTCGCGTAGGCGAGGAGCGGCAGGTCGCGCACCCGCCCGAGGTCGATCTCGACGAACGGCCCGACCACGAGGCTGGTGAGGTAGGCGGGGTGGGGGAAGTCCATCCGCCAATGGTCGGTGTGGCGGCCGCTGTCGGCCGGCAGCGTCTCGATCAGGACGCCGTTGCTGATGGTGCGCAGGCCGTCGGCGACGGTGACGTAGAGCTCGCTGCTGGCGCGGTCGTCGGGGAAGTCGCGGCAGGGGAACCAGGCGCTGTTCATCTGGCACTCGCCCTGGCTCCAGCAGCTGGCGGGCGGGCCGTCGACGAAGACGAGGCCGCGGCGCGGCGTCGCCATGTAGTCGACGCGCAGGCGCAGCTCCTCTTCCGGCGGGACGTCGCGGCCGAGGTCGATCGAGAGGGTGGTCCCCTTGAGCTTGTGCGTGAGCGGCTGCTGGTTGCCGTCGACGACGCCCTTCACGACCAGCTCGTCGGCGTCGAGCTCGATCGTGCGGCGCGCGCCGCCGGCGACGTGGAGCGTGAGCTCGCCGCTCCCCTCGACCTTGTGCGCGGGGAGATCGACGGCGATCCGCACGACGTAGTGGAGGACGTCGACGGTGCGCGCCGGGAGCGGATGCTCGGCGGGCTGCAGCGCGGCGATGCGGCGCGCAGCCGCGACCGCCTCGGCAGGCGCCGGCGCCTCCTTGATCCCGCCGGCCTGCGTCGGCGGCGGCTTCGCACCCGCCTGGAGGAGGGCGAACGCCGCGACGAAGGGGACGAGAAGGAATTGCATCGTGGGGGACCGCGGGGAAGGAAGCGCGAGAGTATGACGCGCGCGCATTGACAGCGGGAGTGGCGCTCCTAGCCTCGCGCGACGTGCTGCGACCGATTCGACGTGCCGACGCGCCGCTCTTCGTCCTGCTCTTCACGTGGACGCTGAGCCTGTTCGCGCCCGCGCTGCACGCGCGGTTCGACGTCGACGCGGGCTCCGGCGAGGCGCACCACGACGGTGGGGGCGACGGCAGCGATGGGGGCCGCGGCGCGTGCGACGCGGCGAGCGCCCACCACGACGGAGTCGTCGTCCACGCGGGCTGCGACGCGGGCAACGATTGCCGCGACCCGTCGCACCACCACCACTCGCCCTACCAGCACGACGCGACGCGCTGCCCCGCCTGCGCCTCGAGCCTCGAGCGCGCGAGCGTGCTGCCCGCGTTCCGCTTCGCCTCGCCGCTGCGCGCGCACGTCGCGGTCGTCGCCCCCGTCCGCGTGCCGACCCCGGCCGAGCGCCACGTCTTCGCGCTCGCGCGCGGGCCGCCGTCGTCCGCCGACGTCTCCATCGTCGGCGCGCACGGCATCGGATGACGGCGATCGTTCCGTAACGATCCCACGAGGCGGGTCCCGACCCCTCCCTCCCGTCGAGCTGCGCGCGTCCTTCGTCGCGTCACGCTCCGGGTCGGATTCGAAGGGACACCATGCACTCCAGGAGACGCCGCATCGTCGGCGCCGCCTCTGCCGCGCTCGCGGGCTGCACCGCGTTCGCGGCGGGACAGGCGTCGCCTCCTCCGCCGCCGCAGGACGACTTCTCGAAGGCGCTCGACCAGGAGCTCGCGAAGGCGCCGCCGCTGTCGGCGGACCCGATCGCGCCGCCGACGATGAACCTGCCCGGCGGCGCGCAGCTCAAGCTCACCGACATCTCGCTCGACCTGCTGACGAGCCTCGCCGCGTCGACCGAGCGCACGAGCGAGATGCAGAACCTGCAGCTCGGCGACCACGATCCGAACCGCCGCGGATTCCGCCTGAACCAGGTGGAGCTCTCGATCGGCGGCGCCGTCGATCCCTATTTCACCTGCGAGTCGCACCTCGTGACTTCGATCGATTCCACGGAGGGCGAGACGAGCGTCGAACTCGAAGAGGCGTTCGGCACGACGACCTGCCTGCCCTACGGGCTGCAGCTCAAGGCGGGCCAGTTCTTCACCGAGTTCGGCCGCATCAACTCGGTGCACCCGCACGCGTGGGACTTCGTGGACCAGCCGGTGATCATGGGCCGCGTCTTCGGCGGCGACGGCATGCGGGGGCCGGGAGCGCGCGTCAGCTGGCTCGCGCCGACGCCGTGGTACGCCGAGCTGATCGCCGGGACGCAGAACGCCGACGGCGAGCAGATGACGAGCTTCCTCGGCAACTCCGAGACGACCTTCCCCGGCGGCCAGGTGCAGAACGGCCGCGAGGTCCGCAGCGGCGGCGATCTCATGTACAACGCGCGGCTGCTCCAGTCGTGGGACGCCGGCGACTCCGTGGTCACCCAGTTCGGGATGTCGGGCGCGGTCGGGCCCAATGCCGCGGGCGCGAGCACCGGCACGTCGCTCCTCGGCGCCGACTTGAAGGTCAAGTGGCAGCCGCCGAAGAACGACGGCGGCTGGCCCTTCGTGATCTGGCAGACCGAAGCGCTGCGCCGCAACCTCGGCAGCGACACGCAGGCGGTCGACCCCGACGGCGTGCCCGCGAGCGGCGACGAGTACGTCGCGCCGGGCGGCACGACGCACGACACGGGCGGGTACACCTACCTGCTCTGGGGCTTCGAGCGCGACTGGATCGCGGGGCTCCGCTACGAGCTCGCCACCGCGTCGGGGCCGAGCGCGTTCCCGCGCGAGGACGACCCGCTGCGCGACGACCGCCAGCGCATCTCGCCGCTGCTGATCTGGCAACCGACGCACTTCTCGCGCGTCTCCCTGCAATACAACCTCGACTTCGCCGACCACCTGTCGCACGACGCGAGCTCGATCTTCCTGCGGATCGAGTTCCTGATCGGGTCGCACCCGGCGCACAAGTACTAGGCGCGCGGGACACCCCCCATGAATCCAGACACCTCCACCCAATCCTGGAAGAGAGACATGTTCGACTTCATCCCGAGTCTGCGCTCGATCGCGGGCGCGGCCCTGCTCGCGCTCGCCGCGGGCCTGCTCGTTCAGCGCGCGCGCGCCGAGGTCCCACCCTCGAAGGGCCGCCTCGTCGTCTGCTGCACGGTCCGCTCGATCGGCTCGATCGCCGAATTGGTGGGCGGCGACGCCTGCGAGGTCTCGAGCTTCGCGAAGGGCGCCGAGAACCCGCACTTCATCGATGCGCGGCCGAGCTTCGTGAAGACGCTCGCGGGCGCCGACCTGTTCGTCCAGCAGGGCCTCGAGCTCGAGGTCGGCTGGGCGCCCGTGATCCTGCAGCAGTCGCGGAACTCCAAGGTGCAGCCGGGCGCGCCCGGATTCCTCGACGCGTCGACCGCCATCACGCCGTTGGAGCGGCCGACCGGTCCCGTCGACCGCTCGATGGGCGACGTGCACCAGGCCGGCAATCCCCACTACATGACCGATCCGGTGAACGGGATCCAGGTCGCCCGGCTGATCCGGGACAAGCTGTCGGAACTGCGGCCCGCGGAGCGCGCCGGCTTCGAGAGCCGCTGCGCCGCTTTCGAGAAGAAGGTCTGCGTCGCGCTGGTCGGCGAGAAGCTCGCGAATCAGTACCCGACCGACACCGTCGTCAAGCTCGCGCAGCTGAACGAGAGCGGCAAGTTGAAGGACTTCCTCGAGAAGCAGGGCAAGCTCGCCGACCTCGGCGGGTGGCTCGGAACGCTGCTGCCGTACGCCGGCACGAAGGCGATCAGCGACCACAACCAGTGGGTCTACTTCGCGAGTCGCTTCGGGCTCGACATGGTCGGTTGTCTGGAACCCAAGCCGGGCATCTCTCCGACGACGACGCATCTCGGCGAGCTCGTGAAGTTGATCCCGGAGCAGGGCGTGAAGATCGTCTTCGCGTCGCCGGGATTCGATCCGAAATCGGGCGAGTTCGTCGCGGGCAAGACGGGGATCCGGTTCCTGGTGCTGGCCCACGAGGTCGGCGCGCTCGAAGGGGCCGGTTCCTACGTCGAGATGATCGACTACGACGTGAAGCAGATCGCATCCGCACTGCACAAACCCTGACGCCCTGGAAGTCGGGGCGCGCGCGCCGTCCTGCGCCGGCGCGCGCGCCCCTCTTTTCCGCGCCCCGACGGCGCGAGGAGTCTTCGTGGAGAGATCCGAGTTCCTGTTGAGAGCGGTCGACCTGTCTGCAGGCCACGGCCGCAACGTCGTGCTGCGCGAGGTGAACCTCACGATCCGGCGCGGCGAGTTCTGGTTCTTCCTCGGTACCAACGCTCAGGGCAAGTCCACGTTGCTCAATACGTTGCTGGGCGTGCTCCCGAAGCAGGGGGGCGCGATCGAGACCGGCGAGGGGCTCGAGCGCGCGACGATCGGCTACGTGCCGCAACGCTGCGACCTCGCGCCGAACCTGCCGACCACCGCTCACGAGTTCGTGAGCCTCGGTCTGGTGGGAGTCGACGTCCCGCGCGGGGTGCGCGACGCCCGCGTGCGCGACGCGCTGACCACGGTCGGGCTCGGGGGCCTCGAGAAGAAGAGCTACTGGTCGATGTCGGTCGGCCAGCGCCAGCGCGTCCTGGTGGCGCGCGCTCTCGCGCGGCGGCCGCGGCTGCTCTGCGTCGACGAGCCGATGAACAACCTCGACCTCGTCACCGAGCGCAGCCTCCTGCAGCTCTTCGCCCGCCAGAATCGCGACGAGGGGCTCACCGTCGTCTTCGTCACCCACGACGTCTCCGTCGCGGCGCACTTCGCGACGCACGTCGCGCTCGTGCACGGGAGAGCGGTCGACGTCGGCCCGAAGGCGCAACTGCTCCGGCCCGACCTGCTCGAGCGGGCCTACGGAGCGCCCGTCACCATCGTCCCGCTGGTCGGGATGGAGCCGACGCTGCCGGCGCCGATCGGAGCGACCGCCTGATGCAAGCCTTCTTCGACTCCTGGCCGCTCTTCCGCGAGACCTATCTCGCGGCATGGTGCATCGCGGCGCTGCTCGGACTCGTCGGCGTCCTGGTGGTCGCGCGCGATCAGATCTTCGTCGGCGCCGCGATCTCTCAGGCCTCGACGCTCGGCATCGCGCTCGGAATGTGCGTCGGGGCCGCGTTGGCGCCGGAGGGCAGCGTCTGGCGCTCCGACCACTTCCTGTCCGTCGTGGCCGTCGTCTGCGCGGTGGTCGCCGCGCTCCTGATCGCGCGGAGCGAAGCCGTCGGCAAGGAGAGCCACGAGGCGGTCACGGGCTTCGTCTACCTCTTCGGAGCGAGCGTCTCCGTGCTCGTCATCGCCCGCAGTCCGCACGGACTCGACGAGGTGCAGAAACTCGTGGCGTCGAGCGTCATCGGCGCGGACATGCACGACGTCTCCCTCTTCGGCGGTCTCGGTCTCGCGACCGCGGTGCTCGTCTTCCTGCGCCGACGGCCGCTCGTCCTCTTCGCGATGGATCCTCTGATGGCGCGCGCCGTCGGCGTGAGCCGCTGGTGGGACGGCGCCTCCGCCGCGTGGCTCGGTCTCGTCATGGGGGTGACGATCCGCTCGGCCGGAATGCTCTACGCGTTCGGCTGTCTGGTGCTGCCCGCGCTGGTCGCGAAGAACGTCTGCCGCGCGACGCTGCCGATGTTCGTGGTCGCGCCGGTCGTCGCGGTGGCCGCCTCGGTGGCCGGCTTCGTGGCCGGCAACGTCTCGAACCAGAACGAGGCGCAGCTCACCGTCGCGCTGCTCTGCGGCCTGCTCGCGCTCGCGTGGCTGGCGCGGTCGATCCGCCGCGCCTGAGCGCGGCGAGACGAAAGGTTTGCCGGCGCCGCGCCGCTCGGAGCTTTCCCTGACTCCGTGGCGCCGCCCCTCCGTCGAAAAACGTGCGGGGCAAGGCGGCGGGGGAGCGCGATGGACGACAGCGCCAAGTACTCGGACCTGGTGGCGCGGCTGCGGGAGTTCGGGCTGACCGACGAGCCCGATCAGCTGACCGAGACGACGCAGCTCTTCCTGCACGACGCCGCGCAGATGGTCGAGACGATGAAGACCGCGTTCACGCGGGGCGACGCGGCCGGGCTGGGCCGCGCGGCCCACCGCCTGAAGGGCGCGGCGCTCAACCTCGGCGCCGCGCAGGTCGCCGCGCCGGCGCGCCGCATCGAGGAGGGCGTTCGTCGCGGCGAGCTGGCGGACGCTCCGGGTTCCCTCAACGCGATCGAGCGCGAGCTGAAGGACGTCGGCGTCTTCCTGCGGGCGCTCGCGAAGTCGAGCGTGAAGGCCTGACGGCGAAAGAGCGCAGCGCTCCGCGTCAGGGCTTCCCGACCTTCTCCCGACACGTCCGCTCGACCTCCTGCCAGACGGCGTCGACCGGCCGGTCGGCCTCGATCGAGACGATCGAGCTCTCGCCGCGGGCAAGGTGGCGGTAGTTGCAGTCGACAGCCTGGAGCGTGACGAGCTTCTCGAAGCTGGTCGGCGCGGCGCGCCCCTTCGCGATGCGGGCGAGCGCCTGCTCCGGGGTGAGCAGGAGGAGGAGCGTGAGGTCGGGCTTCGGGGCGATTTCGAGGCTGCGCGCGACGATCGCGTCGAGGGTGAGCGGGCTCTTGTCCGTCGCGTCGGCGCGCGGGCGGCCCTGGTAGGCCGCGGTCGACCAGAACGTCCGGTCCTGCACGACCCACGCGCCGCGCGCGAGCGCCGGGCGGACCACCTGCGCGACGTGCTCGGCGCGGTCGGCGTGGAAGAGCTCGACCTCCTGCTCGCGCGTCGAAGTGCGCTCCTTCTGCGCGAGCAGCCGCGCGAGCTCCTTCCCGTGGCGCGAGGTCCACGGCTCGCGCGTCTCGACCACCTCGGTCCCGTGGGCGCGCAGCGCCTCCGCGAGCCGCTTCGCGAGCGTCGTCTTGCCGGTCCCGTCGATCCCCTCGAAGACGATCAGCATGCGCCGCGAGCGTAGCGCCGGCGCTACGCTCTGCGCCGCTTGGATCCGCCCGAGAATCCGATCGACCGGCGCGTGCTGACCGGCACGGGGCTGCACCTGGTCGCGCGCATCGCGACGGCGCTCTGCTCGCTCGCGGCCTCGGCGCTCAACTTCCGCTGGCTCGGCGAGGCGGGGCTCGGCCGCTTCTCCTTCCACATGAATCTCTTCGTGGTCGCCGGGACGCTGGTCGACCTCGGAACGTTCGCGATCGCGGTGCGCGAGTCGGCGCGCCGGCCCGACGAGGAGGCGGCGATCCTGCGGGCGGCCTGCCGCATCCGGATGCGCGCGATCGTCGTTTGCGTCGCCGCGCTCGCGACGCTCGCCTTCGCCGTCGAGGCGACGGCGCGCGACGCGCTGCTGCCCGCGCTCGCCGCGTGCCACCTGTTCGCGATCGCGCCGGCGACGACGGGCGCGTGGCTCCAGACGCGCGTGCGGCTGGCGTGGCTCGCGCTGTCGCCGGTGCTCGGCATGGCGGCCTGGCTCGGCGGCAGCCTGCTGCTGCGCGCGGCCGGCAACCGCGACCCCGGCGCGTTCCTGATCGCGTGGGGCGCCGGCATCGTCGTGCAGTCGCTCGTGCCGTGGGCGACGACACGCGCGCACCTCAAGCTCGGGTGGGGGGCGGCGAATCCGTTCGCGACGGGCGACCGCGCGCTGGTGCGCGAGCTCTTCCGCGAGGCGGCGCCGCTCGGCCTCTCGAGCGCGATCGCGACCCTCGCCTTCCGCCTCGACTCGGCCTTCCTGCGCCGCTTCCGGGACGACGCGGCGGTCGGCCGCTTCATGCACGCGTTCCAGCTGCTCTCCTTCTCGATCAACGTGCCGAGCAACCTCACTTCCGCGCTCGTCCCGTCGCTGGTGCGCGCGTCGGCACGCGGCACTTCCGAGGTCGTTCGCATCACGCGGCGCGTCGGCGCCGTCCTGGCGGGGCTCTGCCTCCCGGTCGCTGCGATCGCGCCGGCGTGGAGCGCGCAGGTGCTCTGGCTCCTGTGGGTGCGCGAAGGCTCGCAAGGCGCGGCGGGCTTCGAGATCTGGCGCGCGACGCACGGCGACGAGATCACGAGCGCGCGCCTGCTCGCCGCCGCCGCGGTCGCGATCTACCTCACCTATCCGCAGATGAACGCGCTCCTCGCCCTCTCGAAGCAGCGGCTGCTCTGCGCGATCTCGTGCGGGGCGCTGGTCACGAAGTCGGCGCTCTCCCTCTTCACGGTGGCGGAGTACGGCGTGGTCGGCGCGGCCGCGACGACGCTCGCGGTCGAATGTGCGGTCTGCGCCGTCGCGAGCATCGCGCTCGCGCGCGCGGTCGGCGGCGCCGTCTTCTCGCGCCAGCTCCTGCGGCCGCTGCTGCCGGCGCTCGCCGCCGGGGCGATCGCCTGGCCGCTGCGCGACCTCGCGCCGCTCGCGGTCGCGCCGCTCGCCGCGCTGCTGGTCGCGGCCGCGGTCGCGCTCGCCGGCGCGCTGCCGCTGCGGCTGCGGCTCGACGACGCGGAGGCCGGCCGGTGAGCCGCCCGTTCCGCATCGGCCTCGACGTGCGCGCCGCGCTGCGCGGGCCGTGCGGCATCACGCGCTACTCGCTCGAACTCGCGCGCGCGCTGCTCGCCGCCGATGAAACGATCGAGCTCCTGCTCTACGCGGCGACGCGCGAGGGGCCGGCCGCCGCCGCGCGTCTGCCGGCCGACCTGCGTGAGCATCCGCGTGCACAGGTCGACGCCGCGCGGCGGCCTGCGAAGCTGATGAACTGGCTCGCGCGCGCGCCGGGCTTCCGCGCCGAGCTCTTCACCGGGCCGCTCGACGTCTTTCACCACACCGACCTCGTCTACGTGCACGGCTGGCGCGCGCCCGAGGTCGTCACGATCCACGACCTCGCCTTCGAGGTGTCGCGCTCCTTCCACGACGAGGGGTTCCACGAGCGCGTGCGCGAACGGATGCAGCGCGTGGTCGCGCGCGCGCGCCGCGTGATTGTTCCGAGCGTCGTGACCAGGTCGGACCTGGTCGCGCGCTGGCGCGTCGATCCGGCGAAGATCGCCGTCGTCCCGCTCGGCGCCGACCACGTGCTGCGCGTCGCGCGCGCGCCGCGGCAGGACCCGCGGCCGGCGCCGCGCCCGTGGTTCGTCGCGGTCGGCACGCTGGAGCCGCGGAAGAACTTCGTCCGGCTGCTGAGAGCTTGGAGAAAAGCGCGTCACGACGGGCTCGACGCCGACCTCGTGCACGTGGGTCCGCGCGGCTGGCTCACGCGCGAGTGGGACGAGGAGCTCGCGCGCGGCGACGACGGCGGCCGCTTCGTCGCGCGCGGCGCGGTGAGCGACGGCGAGCTGCGCGCCTGGGTCGAGGATGCGCTCGCGCTGTGCTACCCGTCGCTCTACGAGGGCTTCGGGCTGCCGGTCGCCGAAGCGTTCGCGCTCGGCGTGCCGGTCCTCACTTCGAATCGGTCGTCGACCGCGGAGATCGCGGGCGGCGCCGCCGAGCTCGTCGACCTCGAAGACGAGGCGGCGCTCACGCACGCTCTCTTGCGGCTGGGCTCCGATCGGAGCCGACGGGAAGAGCTTTCCCGTTCCGGCCGCGTCCGCGCCGCCGCATTCACGTGGGCGCGCGCGGCCGAGGCGACGCTCGCCGTCGATCGCGCCGCCGCAGCGACGTAGACTGCGCCGCCCATGAAGATCGCGCTCGACGTCAGCATCCAGGACACGCCATGGCTGACCGGGGTCGAGCGGACGCAGCGGTCGATGGTGCGGGAGCTCGCCGAGGTCGACCACGACAACGAATACCTGCTGCTGTCGCGCCGGCCGATCCATCTCCCCTTCGACCTGCCGCCCAACTTCCGCCACGTCGACCTCTCGCCGCACAAGCCGGGCTACCTCTGGCGCGAGCGGCTGCTCCCGACGCTGCTCGCCAAGGAGAACGTCGACGTCTTCCACTCGCCGGTCTCGGCGATCCCGGTGAGCGGCGCGTTCGGGAAGATCGCGACCGTGCACGAGGTGCCGTGGCTCGAGCGCCACTCCTCGCTGGTCGAGCCGGCGCGCCGCGTCTGGCTCTTCCTCAACGTCCGCTACGCGCGCCGCATCATCGCGGTGAGCGAGCGCACGCGCGCCAACATCCTGCGCCTCTACCCCGACGCGAAGGAGAAGGTCGTCGTGGTGCGCCACGGCGTCGAGGCGCGCTTCACGCCGGCGCCCGACGGCGCGAAGCGCGGCGCGATCCTCGCCACGCTCGGCATCCCCGACCGGCCCTACCTGCTCTTCGTCGGCGCGCCGCGCCGCAAGAAGGCGCTCGACGTGCTGCTCTCCGCCTTCGCGCGCGTCGGCGCGGGGGCGCGCGGCGCGACGCAGCTCGTGCTCGCCGGCGTGCGCAACCCCAAGGAGTGCGGGCTCGAGGCGCGGGCGAAGGAGCTCGGCATCGCCGACGCCGTGCGCTTCCCCGGCTACGTCGGCGACGACGACCTCGTCGAGCTCTACCAGCATGCGACGGCGTTCGTCTTCCCGTCGCAGTTCGAGGGATTCGGCCTGCCGCCGCTCGAGGCGATGGCGTGCGGGACGCCGGTGGTGGCGTCGACGGGCGGCGCGATCCCCGAGGTGGTCGGCGACGCGGCGCTGCTCGTCCAGCCGGGCGACCCCCAGCAGCTCGCCGACGCGATCGGGCGCGTCCTCACCGAGGAGGATCTGCGCGCCAAGCTGCGGCGGCGCGGGCTCGAGCGCGTGCGCGCCTATTCCTGGAAGCGCGCGGCGCAGCAGATCCTCGCGCTCTACGCGGTGGCGGGGGCGAAGGCGGCCGCGGCGGGCGCGTGAGCGGGCCGCGGCGGTGATCGTCGTCGACGCCGCCGCCGTCCCCGACGCCTACAGCGGGGCGCGCACGCGGTTGCGCGGGCTGCTCGCCGCCTATGCGCGGCTCGAAACGGCCCCGCAACTCGGCGTCATGGTCGCGCGCGGCGCGCGGCTGCTCGACGGACTCGCGCTGGGGACGATCGCGGTCGAGGAGGGGAAGCCGCCCGGCGGTCCCTTGCGGCGCGCGCTCGCGCCGCGGCTGCGCGCGGACCCAAGCCCGCTCGCGCGCGCCGCCCGGCTCTGGCACTCGGAGACGATTCCGCCGCGCGCGCCGGCCGGAGTCCCGGCGCTGCTCACGCTGCACGACCTGCGCTGGTCGGAGCCGCGCTCGGCGACCGGCGCGCCGTGGTCGCGGTGGGCGCCGCGCCACTTCGCGGCGCGCGCGTGGCTGCCGCGGCTGGCGCGCTCGCTCGCCGCGATCGTGACGGTCTCGGACGATTCGGCGCGCAAGATCGTCGCGCATCTGGGCGTCCCGGCGGAGCGCGTGCATGTGGTCGCGAACGCGACCGGCGGCGACGCGGCGGCTCCGCTCGACGACGCGGCGGCGGCGGCGCTGCTCGCGCGGCTCGGCGTGGCGGACGCCCCGTTCCTGCTCGCGGTCGGCCACCTCGAGCCGCGCAAGGGGCTCGACCTCGTCCTTTCGGCGCTCGCCCGCGCGCCGCGCGACAGCGCGCCAGCGCGTGCGCTCGCTCGCGCGCGGCTCGTGCTGGTCGGCGCGGGACCGGGCGAGGCGGATCTGCGCGCGCGGGTGAACGAGCTCGATCTCGCGCGCCGCGTCGTCTTCGCCGGCCCGCTCGACGACGCCGCGACCGCGACCCTCTACGGGCGCGCCGCCGCGCTGGTTTTCCCGAGCCTCTGCGAGGGCTTCGGCTTCCCGGTCCACGAGGCGCTCGCGCGCGGCTGTCCTGTCGTCGCACGCAGGATCGACGTGCTCGTCGAGGCGTTCCGGAGTTCCGGTGAACCGCTCCTCACGTTGCTCGACCTGGACGTTTCTGCTTGGGTCGCGGCCCTCGAGGAGCGCGTCGCTTGTGAGACGCCGGCGCGACCAAGGGCCGCGCGCACGAACCCGCAGGTTTGGGAGTGGAGGGATGCCGCGGCCGCGCTCGCGGCGCTTTACTCTCGCCTCGCTCCGTCCAACCGCTGAAGAGGGGATCCAATGGTTGAGGGAACGCGTCGTCTCTCCCCGTGGTCATCGCTGGCGCTCGCGCTCGGGGTCGGCGTCGTCGCGGCGTGCCGCGGCGCGGAGTCGAAGAAGGATTCCGCGGCGCCGAACGCGCAGGCGCAGCCACCGCCCGTACCTCCGGCGAAGCTCTTCTCCGACCTCGGTGTTTTCCATCGCAAGGTCTCGACCTCGAACGCGCAGGCGCAGCAGTACTTCGACCAGGGGCTGCTCTTCTGCTTCGGCTTCAACCACGAGGAGGCGATCCGCTCCTTCAGGAAGGCGGCGGAGCTCGATCCGGCGTGCGCCATGGCCTTCTGGGGCGCGGCGCTCGCGGCCGGACCCAACATCAACAATCCGACCATGGACGAGGCGGCGACGAAGGCCGCCGCCGACGCGATCGCGAAGGCGCGCGCGAACCTGGCCGGCAAGAGCGACGTCGAGCGCGACCTGATCGAGGCGCTCGCGAAGCGCTACGTCTTCCCGCCGCCGCCCGACCGCGCCGCGCTCGATCAGGCGTATGCCGCCGCGATGCGCGACGTCTGGCAGCGCCATCCCGGCGACGCCGACGTCGGCGCGCTCTTCGCCGAGTCGCTGCTCGACCTGCGGCCGTGGGACCAGTGGACGAAGGACGGCAAGCCCCAGCCGGGCACCGAGGAGGTCACCGCGACGCTCGCGAAGGTGCTCGAGCTCGTCCCCGACCACGTGGGCGGGCTGCACTACACGATCCACGCGTGGGAGGCGTCGCCCACCCCCGAGCGCGCGCTGCCGGCCGCCGACCAGCTCCGCCATCGCGTGCCGGGCGCCGGCCATTTGGTGCACATGCCCGCGCACATCGACATGCGGGTCGGCGACTATCCCGAGGCGATTGCCGCCAATGAGCGCGCCATCGCGGCCGACCTGAAGTACGTCGAGTACGCCGGGCGCATGAACTTCTATTCGATCTACCGAGCGCACAACTATCACTTCCTCGCGTGGGCCGCGACGTACGACGGCCAGAGCGAGAAGGCGATCGCGGCGGCGCGCGCGATCGTGCGCGAGGTCCCGGCCGAGTTCGTGGCGCAGATGCCCGACTTCATCGAGGCGTTCCTGGCGACGCCCTACCACGTGCTGGTCCGCTTCGGGCGCTGGAAGGAGATCCTCGCCGAGCCCGAGCCGCCGGCCGGCCAGCCGACGACCGCCGCCTTCCGCCACTACGCGCGCGCGATGGCGTTCTCGTCGCTCCGCCAGGTCGACGACGCCGGGAAGGAGCTCGAGGCGTTCCGCGCCGCGGCCGCGAAGGTCCCGCCGACCGCGACGCTCGCCAACAACCCCGTGAGCACGCTGGTCGCGATCGCGCTGCCGCTCGCCGAGGGCGAGCTCGAGTACCGGCGCGGCCACCGCGACAAGGCGTTCGACCTCCTGCGCGAAGCCGTCAAGCGCGACGACGCGCTCAAGTACGACGAGCCGTGGGGCTGGATGCAGCCGGCGCGCCACGCGCTCGGCGCGCTGCTGCTCGAGCAGGGCCAGGTCGAGGAGGCCGAGGCGGTCTACCGCGAGGACCTGAAGCGCCACCCCGCGAACGGCTGGTCGCTGCACGGGCTCGCCGAGTGCCTCGAGCGGCGCGGCAAGACCGCGGAAGCGCAGACGGCGCGCGCCGAGTTCGCCAAGGCGTGGCAGCGCGCCGACGTGAAGCTCACCGGCTCCTGCTTCTGCCGGGTCGGCGGCTGAGCGGTCAGCGCTTCGGCGGCAGCGACGGGCGCTCGGGGCCGAGCGGCGCCGGGTCGTCGCGCGGCGCCTCCTTGGCCGGACCGCTCCCGAACAGCTTCATCGTGCCCCAGAGCAGACCGCCGGCGATCGCCAGCGCGAAGATCGCCGCGACGAGGCGCGCGAAGCCGCCGCGCTGGTCGAGGTCGCCACGCAGGAAGCCAAGCGGCCCCTTCGAGCGCCCCAGACGCGCGAGCGGCGGCGGGACGTGAACGGCCGCTGCTCCCGTCGCAGGACGCGCCGCGCCACCGGCCGTCGCGCCGCCGCGCGTCGCGAACTGCTCGGCGGTCCGCCCGCGCAGCTCGATCGACGGCATCACTGACATCGCCGGCGCGGCTGGCGCGGGCGGCGCGGCCGCGGCCGCCGCGCCCGCTTCCGGCGCGGACGGCGGCGCATCGTCCGCGAACGGGTCCTCGCCGGTCGCGGCGAGCGCGCGGCGGTAGTTCGGGTTGACCGGCGGGAGCGGCTTCGCGGGCGCCGGCGGCGGTGGTGAGGCAGGCGCCTTCGGCGGCGCGGCGGGCGGGCGCGCGTCCATCACCGTCGGCAGCTCGAGCTCGAGCTCGAAGGCGTCGCCGCCCGGCGCTGCGATCGGCGCCGGTGCGCTTGCGACCGGCGGTGCCGCGGACGGAGCTGCAGGCGGTGCCGCGTCTGGCGCCGCGGCCCCCACGAAGTAGCGCAGCGTCGTCCCGCCGAGCTTCACCACGTCCCCCGGCGTCAGCGAGTGGAGCGTGACCTTCAACCCGTTCACGAAGGTGCCGTGGCTCGAGTTCAGGTCGGCGATGAAGTGGCGCTCGTCGCGCTCGAAGACCTTCGCGTGCTGGCGCGAGACGGTCGCGTCCTTCACGACGAAGCCGTTGCCCGGCGCGCGCCCGAACGTCACCGGCGACGCGGCGAGCGGGACGACGGCACCCTTCTGCGCGCCCTCGACGATCTCGAAGCGACCCTCGGCCGGCATCGCGCGGATCTCCCGGTCTCTCCTGCGGAAGGCCGAGTGTACGGTCCCGGTCCCGCCTCGTAACGCTCCCGCCGTCACCGCGCCGCGATGCGGATGATCGCTCCCGGCGCGAGCGTGAAGTCGTCGACGTGACCCAGGGTCGAGCCGAACAGCGTGCGCAGATGGACGTGGATGTTGCGGTCGTGGTGCGTCCAGACACCCTTCGCATCGGTCGCATGGAAGCCGAGCGCCTGGACCGGCGTCGCGCCGGGCTCCCACGCGTCATCGGGGACCGCGACCTCCCGCCACTTCGTGACGCGCGACCAGACCAGCAGCGGCACCGACGCGTCGCGCTCCGTCGCGACGACGACGCGCCCGTTCGCCACGCGGCTCGTGAAGGCCGTCCCGTCCCACACCACCAGCTCCCCCGTCATGTCGGCCCGCGGGCCGAGCGCATCGAGGTGGGGCTTCGCGAGCAGCGGCCGCAGCGCGATCGTCCACGGCGCCGCGCGCGCGTCGAAGAGCTCGCTCAGGGCTCCGGCGTGCTCGACCTTCGGCGCCGGCCGCGGCGCGCGCGGGTCGATGGGCGCCGGCCCCGTGCAGGCGGCGGCGGCGATGAGCAGCGTCAGGAGGCTCCGCTTCGGCCGGCCCATCGTCGCGTCGCCCCTCACTGCGACCGGACGACGCGGCCGTCCTTCATCGCGAGGCCGGTGGCGTCGAAGAGCGCCTTCACCGCGACGTTGCTGCGGTAGCTGCCCCAGAGCTGGTCGAGCTCGCCCGGATCGATCGCACGCGCGCGATCGAAGCTCTCGATCGCGTCGTCCGCCTTCTTGTCGAGGATCGAGCACATCCCGAGGCCGAGGTAGGCCGGCGCGCAACGCGGGTCGACTTCGAGCGAGTGCAGGAGGAGCCGCCGCGCCCGCGCGGTCACCTCGTCGCCGCGCACGTCGCTGTAGTAGTTCTTCACGAGCACGAACACCGCCAAGCGCGACCTCATCGCGGCGAAGCCCGCCGGGTTCCAGCCGCCGCGCTCGAGGTACTGCTGCGAGGTCGACTCGGAGCCGAAGCGCCACGCCGGCTCGGGCGCGAACACGTTCGCGTGCGCGAGCGTGCGCAGGATCGCATCGGCCAGCAGCTCGTGGCCACGGAGGTCGGGATGGACGTAATCGACGAACCAGCCGTTCTGGCCCGGCAGCTCCGGCGCCGCGGCGGCGTCGAGCGCGGCGCGCGGGTCGACGACGAGCGCGCCGGTCGCTCGTGCCACCTCGTCGAGGATCGCGTGGATCGTCGCCGTCGCGCGCACCGGATCGCCGTCTTCCTCCACGGCCGTCGAGAACTCGCGCCGCGCCTCCTCGTCGCGGCCCTCGAGCAGGAGCACGCGGCCGCGCAGATAGTGCAGCTCGACCACGGTCGCGTCGATCCGCCCGAGCTCCTCGAGCGCCGCGCGCAGCGCGGCGATCCGCGCGGGATCGAGCGGCACTTTGCGCCGCTTCATGAGGTCGAGCTCGATGCGTTCGTGGTCGAAGTCGGCCAGCCGCCGGAGGAACTCGGTCCTCCGCTCGGGTGGCGTCGCGGGAGCGAACCACGACAGCTCGACCGCGGTGTCGACGGCGTCGGAGACCGGATGGACGAGGACCACGCGCGCGCCGTGGTCGCGCCCGAACTCGACGATCCGCGTCAGGTTCTCCCGGTAGCGGCGCCAGCCCGATTCGAGCTGCGCTCGCGTGAAGAACGGCTCGTCGCGGACCCTGCCCTTGTGGATCGACCGGTCCAGCAAATGCACGTCGGCCGGCCGGTGGGCCGCGGTCATCAGCCGTGTCCCGAAGCGCGAGCGCGCGAGCGTCCGGCGGACGGCGTGCGCCAGCGGGTTCAAGATCGGCAGCAGATTGCGGTCGATGAACTCGTTGTGGCCGACGTAGACGACGATCACGTCGGCGCCAGAGCCGTCGACGTCGTGCAGCATGTCGAGCACGTTCTCGCTCGCGAAGCCGTTCCCCGAGAGGTTGACGACCTCGGTCGGCACCTCCGGCAGGAGCTGCTTCAGGCGCGCCTCGATCCAGCAGTAGAAGGGGATCGGCGGGTTGAAGGGCAGCCCGAAGCCGGTCGAGTCGCCCACGACGACGACGCGCTTCGTGCCGGCGGGCGCGCGCCTTGGGAAGCGGCGGGTTCGGAAGGACACGTCGGCGATGGGACGATCGTCGCCCTGCACGAGCAGCGGGCTTCCCTGCTCGTCGACCGCGGGGACGAAGAAGTGGCGGCGCGGGTCGACCCCGGCGACGACGTAGCCGAGCTCGACCAGCGCGAGCAGCGCGGCGACCAGCGCCGGCGCGCCGACGCAGGCGAGCAGCAGCTTCTTCGGCACCGCTCTCATCGCGACGCCGCCGTCACCGCCACGCGATGCGGACGATCGCTCCCGGCGCGAGCGTGAAGTCGTCGACGTGGCCCAAGGTCGAGCCGAACAGCGTGCGCAGATGGACATGGATGTTGCGGTCGTGGTGCGTCCAGACACCCTTCGCATCGGTCGCATGGAAGCCGAGCGCCTGGACCGGCGTCGCGCCGAGCTCGAGCGTCGTCTTCGACGCGTCGTGCGCCTCGTGCGTGAGCGGCGTGCCGGGCGGCAGCGCGACCACGTGGAGCGTCGCGCTCTGCACCGAGCCGACGATCTGGAAGGCGAAGGGCTGCGCCGCGTCGATGCCGACGCCGCGCGCCGCCCCGGGCAGCCACGCCTCGAACGCGGCGAGCTCGCACGCGTCCTCGGGGACCGCGACCTCCCGCCACTTCGTGACGCGCGACCAGACCAGCAGCGGCACCGACACGTCGCTCTCCGTCGCGACGACGACGCGCCCGCCCGCCACGCGGCTCGTGAAGGCCGTCCCGTCCCAGACCAGCAGCTCGCCCGACATGTTGGCCAGCGGACCGAGTGCATAGAGGTGGGGCTTCGCGAGCAGCGGCCGCAGCGCGATCGTTCCCGGCGCCGCACCCTTGTCGAAGAGCTCGCTCAGGGCTCCTGCATGCTCGACCTTCGGCGCCGGCCGCGGCGCGCGCGGGTCGAAGGGCGCCGACCCCTTGCAGGCCGCGACGGCGAAGAGCAGCGTCAGGAAGCTCCGCTTCATCCGGCCCATCGTCGCGGCGCCCCTCACTGCGACCGGACGACGCGGCCGTCCTTCATCGCGAGGCCGGCGGCGTCGAAGAGCGCCTTGACCGAGATCTGGCTGCGGTACTGGCCCCAGAGCTGGTCGAGCTCGGACGGGTTGATCGCGAGCGCGCGCTCGAACTGCTCGATCGCCTCGTCCGGGACCTTCTGGAGGACCGCGCACATGCCCAGCCCGAGGTAGGCGGGCGCGCAGTTCGGGTCGATGTCGAGCGAGCGCTTGAAGATCGCGCGCGCGCCCGCCGTCACCTCGTCGCCCGAGACGCTGTTGTAGTAGGCGCGCACCAGGAGGAAGAGCGCCTCGCGCGACTTCATCGCGGCGACGCTCGTCGGCTTCCAGCCGCCGCGGTCGAGGTACTCCTGCGACGTCGGCTCGTGGCCGAAGCGCCACTCCGCCTCGGGCGCGAGCGCGTTCGCGTGCGCGAGCGCGCGCAGGATCGCGTCGGCGAGCAGCTCGTGGCCCTGGATGTCGGGGTGGACGTAGTCGGTGAACCAGCCGTTCTGGCCGGGCAGGTCGGGCGCCGCCGCCTTGTCGAGCGCGGGCCGCGGGTCGACGACCAGCGCGCCGCGCGCGCGCGCCACCTCGTCGAGGATCGCGTGGATCGCCGCCGGCGCGCGCGTCGGCTGGCCGTCGTTCTCGAGCGCGATCGAGCACTCGCGGCGCGCCTCCTCGAACTTCCCCTCGAGCCGCAGCAGGCGGCCGCACTGGTGATGGAGCTCGACGACGCTCGCGTCGATCTGCTCCAGCAGGCGGAGCTTCGCCCAGGCGGCGGCGATCCGCGCCGGGTCGAGCGGCTGCGCGCGACGCTTCACGTCCTCCAGCGCGAGCCGGTCGCGCTCGAGCTCGACGAAGAGCCCGCGGAACTCGGCGCGCCGCGCGGGGGGCGTCGCGGGCGCGAAGAACGACACGCCGGTCCCGGTGTCGGCCGCGTCGGCGATCGGGTGGACCAGCACGACGAGCGCGCCGCGCGCCTGCGCGAACTCGACGATCTCCAGGACGTGGTCGCGGAAGCGGCGGTAGCCCGACTCGATCTGCGCCCGCGTGAAGAACGGCTCGTCGCGGATCCGCTCCTTGTGGATCGAGCGGGTGAGCGCCTGCACGTCGGCGGGCTGGTGCGCCGCGGTCATCACGTCGGTCCCGAAGCGCGAGCGCGCGAGCGTGCGCCGGACCGCGTGCGCCAGCGGATTCAGCAGCGGCAGCAGGTTGCGGTCGAGGAATTCATTGTGGCCGACGTAGACGACCAGCACGTCGGCGCCGGCGCCGTCGACGTCGCGCAGCACGTCGAGCACGTCCTCGGTCGAAAAGCCGTTCGACGCGAGGTTCACCACCTCGGTCGGCCGCTCCGGCAGGAGCACCTTCAGGCGCGCCTCGAGCCAGCAGTAGAACGGGATCGGCGGGTCGAACGGCAGCCCGTAGCAGGTCGAGTCGCCGACGCAGACGATGCGGCGCGTGCCCTCGGGCGGGCGGCGCGTGAAGCGCGTGGCGCGGAAGCAGGCGTTGGCGATCGGCGGGTCGCGGCTCTCGACGAGGAGCGCGCGCCCCGCCTCGTCGACGGCGGGCAGGAAGTAGTGGCGGCGCGGATCGGCGCCGGCGACGGCGTAGCCGAGCTCGACCAGGGCGAGCAGCAGCGCGACCAGCGCCGGAGCGCCGACGACCGCGAGCAGGAGCCGGGCGGGCGCCGCCTTCATCGCGTCTCCGCTCAGCTCTTGGTCTTCGGCGCGGGCGGCGGCGGAGGAGGGACGACTTCAGCAGGCGGCGGCGCGCACGGCGCGGCGCCCCACTGCCTGAAGAAGCGGACCAGCGCGAGCCCGGCGACCAGGCCGCCGGCGAAGACCATCAACACGTCGCGCTCGCGGATCTCGCCCCTCGACAGCGCGTAGCGGCCGAGGATCACGCAGGCGGCCGCGACGACGAATCCGGCGATCGCGAGCTTCTGGTTCGAGAAGTTCATCCGTTCCTCCGCGCGCTGGGAAGCGAGTCCGTTGCCGCCGCACGCTAACTTTTCGGTCGAGCGGCCGCCGTCGGCGCGCAGCAGATCCTCGGCGCCGTCCTTCAATTCGGGCGGCAGGGCCTCGCGCAGGAGTCGTACGGTCTCGGCGTCGCCGATCGGTCGTGATCCGTGACGGGCGGCAGACGGAGACGTCCCACTAGGATTGGACGTCGATGACTGCCTCCCGACTCCGAAGGAAGCTGGCGCTCGCGTGCATCGGCGCTCCGCTCCTGGTCGCGACGCTCCTCCTGGTCGTCGAACTCGCGTTCGTCGTGGTGGGACGCGATCCGCGCCGCCACTACTTCCTGCCCGTGATCGCTGCCGAGGGGCGGCGGTCGTACGTCGCCAGCAGCGCCCCGCCGGTCGAGAACACGCGTTTCCGCGTGCAGCGCTTCCCCGAGCATCCGGCCGCCGGCGCGCGTCGCGTCGTGTGCGTCGGCGACTCCACCTGCTTCGGGCACCCGTTCGAGCCGCCGGTTCCCTTCCCGTGCTGGATCGAGATGCGGCTGGCGGAGCTGCTGCCGAAGGCGTCGATCGAGGTGCTGAACCTCGGTTCGAACGGCTTCGCGAGCGAGGACGTCCTCGACCTCCTGGACGAGACCGACCTCGCCGGCGCCGACGTGCTCGTCGTGTACGTCGGCCACAACGAGTTCCTCGACCGCAATCTCCTGCCGATCGTGAACCCGTTCGCGCACGCGCTCCGCCGCGCGCTGTCGTGTTCGCGGCTCGGAACGGTGGCGCTCGAATGCGTGCGGCGGCCCGTCGACGCCCGCCAACTCGTGAATCGCGTGAAGAGCGAGCGGATCCGCGACGCGGCGTTCCTGACCGATGCGCAGCTCCGGCGCGGCGCCGACCGCTATCGCGAGCACCTCGAGCGGATCGTCGCGCTCGCGACGGCGCGCGGGACGCGGACCCTTCTGGTGCATCCCGTAGCCGATCTGGTCGACACGCCGACCGAGTCGTCGACGTTCGCCGCGACGACGCCGGACGCCGAGCGCTCGCGCTTCCGGAAGGTCCTCGCCGAGGCCATGGCGGCGCGACGCGGATTCCAGGCGGAGCTCGACCGCGGCGGCGCGCTCGCGGCCGATCGGATCGCGGAGTCGCTCCGACGCGTCGACGAACTGGAGCGGATCGACGCGGGCATCGCGCTCTGCCACTACGAGCGCGGCTGGCTGCTCCTGCGCGCCGGACGGACCGAGGAGGCGCAGCGCGAGCTCGTGCGCGCGCTCGACGAGGACGGTGCGCCGGTCCGCCTGACGCGGGCGCTCCAAGAGGTGATCGACGAGGTCGCGTTGACGTACGGCGCGATCGTCGTCGATCCGCGCCCCGTCCTCGACGCCGCCGCGGCGCCCGGCCTGCCCGGACAGAACGGCTGGTTCATCGACTACGTCCATCCGGTCCTGCGCGGCCATCAACTGCTCGCCGACGTGATCCTGAAGACGATGGCGAGCTCCGGCGTCCTCGCTCCGGCGTCCGATTGGAGGTTCGAGGGGGAGCCGCGCTACGAGGAGTACCTGCTCCGCGCCGGCTACCGGCCCGGCACGTTCGTCGAGGCGCGGGCGCGTGCGGCGCTGCCGCTGCTGTTCAAGGCGCACTTCAAGGACCGCGATCCGGCGGCGGCCGAATCGGCGCGCCACGAGTTCCTGCGGCTGGTCGACCTCGACCCGAAGTGCGCGACGGCGTGGCTCGGCCTCGGCGTCGTGGAGGCGATCGAGAAGCGGTCGGGGCAGGCGCTCGCCGCCTTCGGCCGCGCCGCCGACCTCGTGCCCGCCGTCGTCGAGCAGATCGCGACCCCCTACCGCACGAATCCCCTGGTCCAGGCGCTGTTCGACGACGCGGGCCTGACGTTTCGCGACGGCCGGGTCGTCCGATCGGAGTGAACCGGGCATCCGCGTCGTGCCGCGAGGCGCGCCACGCGACGGGTCAGCGCACCTTCGCCTTGCGCTTCGAGGAATCGAACTGGAAGAGGTCGGCTCCCGACTTTTCGAGCCGGATTCGGGTCGCCTCCCAATTCTCGTGGAGAAAGGCGACGAGGCGGTCGGCGCGCAGCGAAGCGGGGTCGACCGCCGGCTCGACCACGGCGCAGACGCCCGCCGAAGGAAATGCCGGACGGGCGCCCTCCGCGAGGAAGTGATCGAGGTCGCGATCGCCGAATCCGTACGTGATCTTGCGCTCGGCGTAGAAGTCCACGGCGCTCGTCTGGCGCTCGGTGGTGACGAGGGGGACTCCGAGTGGCACGTGTTCGCGCAGCGCGACGCCGAGCTCCTCGTAGAAGGGCGTCCGATCGGCACGTTGCGCTTCGAAGACGGTGCGCGTGGTCGCGACGCCGACGACGAGCGCCGTTGCGATCCAGAGGACGCGGGCGGCCGGGCCCGTCGTCGTCGCGTGAACGGCCGCGCCGACGAGGAACGCGACGAGCGGCAGCGCGACGATCAACCAGTAACGGTGGACGACGACGGCCTGCAGCAGTGGCACGGAATAGAGCAGCGCGAGCGCCGCCAGGCCCGCCATCGTCGAGCGCGCGCGCGGGCCGAAGCGGCATTCCGGTCGGCCCGCAGCACGACCGAGCCACGGCGCGAGCGGGACGGCGAGGAGCGCGATCGCGATTCCCGGTACACCGAAGAGGAACCGGAGGTGGTGGAGGACTCGGATCGCCACCTGCCGTGGCGTGAAGCCGCCGAAGTATCCGTCGACCCCGGTGGTGCTGCGCGCGATGAACGCCCGCACCAGCGCCCCCGCACCCTGCACGCCGCCCGCAGCGCCGTCGGTCGCGAGATGCGTGTGCAAGATCTGGAGTCCCAACGCGACGGGAACGATCGCGGCAAATAGCACGGCCCGACGGAATCGGCGGCCGAGGGCGTCTCGCAGCGCGACGAAGCCGGCGACGATTAACGCCGGCCAGGCGAAGAAAAGCGATGCGGTGATCGCGCCGAGCACGGCTGCGGATCGCGGCCGCGCCGGGTCGCGGCTCCGCGCACTCTCATCGAGCAACAGCGCGAGGAGCGCGAGCGAGAGCGCCTGAGGACCCAGTTCGCTCCCGTGGCTCGCAAAGTACGCCCCCGCCGGCAGGACGGCCGTCGCGAACGCCGCCGCGAGCCCGGCCTTCGGTGAGAGCGCTCCGGCCACGAGGAAGTACGTGATGACGATCTGGAAGAGGGAGAAGAGCAGGCCGCTCAGTTTGACCGGGAGTGGTCCTTCGCCCATGCACTTCGCGAGCGCCGCCGTCGTCAATCCCATTCCCGGGGGATGGTGCCCGTACACCTCGCGCAACTCCGGCGGCTCGGGCTCGGGATTCCGGACCATCGCGAAGCGCGTCTCGAGGAGACCGTAACGCAAATAGTTGCGCGCGACCTCCGAATAGAACGCGCCGAGGTGCTGCCACCCGAACCCGAAGGGACCGACGAGGGCGCCGCCGCGCGCCACGCCGCCCCACGCGACGATGAGCGTCAGGAGGACGAGGTGAATCCGGCGGTGCGGTCGGAGGGGCGGCGTTTCGGGTGGCATCGGGAGCGGAAGGATAGTGGCGCGGCGATCCGCGAGCTAAGCAAGGCCGCAACATTGACCGCGCGGCGCACGGACCGCGCAATCAGACGGCATAGCGGCAAGGTCCCAAAGAGTCGTACCGGAAGAAACACAGACCATGGCTGACCGACTCGTAAAGGTGGGTGTCGCCTTATCTCGTAGGACTGGGTGTCGCTGGACATTCGGACGGAGAAGTGCACCCTACACCGCCGACGAACGTGGTCGGTTTCGTCGCAAGCTGCGGAAACGACTCTTGGATCTCGCGCTCGGAGCACGGGTCGCCTTCGACTTCCGCCTTGATCACGGGCCGCTCGGCTGCGTCCCGGAGTCGTCGCCGTGGAACGCCTGCAGGCGCAGGGCGCGGTGGTCGTGGAGCCGCTCGTTCAGGGTTTGTGCGAGGAGGAGCGTCGCGGCGGGAACAATCTGCCCGAGGACGCGATCGACCGAGAAGAACAGGTGCCAGTCGACGTCGTGGGGCGTCCCGACGTAGATGACCGCCATGCCTGCCAGCGAGAAGATGACGGCAGCGGCGACGACGCAACGCGGCCCGCGAAGTGTCCGGCGCGGTGCGAGCAACGCGAGCACCAGTGCCAGCAACATCAGCAGATTCTGGTCCGACGGCTGGGTGAACCACGGTCGGCCGTCGTTCGGTGGCAAGGTCGTCGTCGTCATCGTCGTCCAGTAGGCGCCTAGGATCTTCGTGAAGACGCTGCTCTGCAGTCGGCCCGGCAGCATCTTCCAGAGTGAGTCGTCGTGCTTACCGCCCGCGAAGTCGTTCGCGAATCCGCTGCGCGCGTTCGCGAGCCACTGCACGCCGATCAGCAGAAGCGGCAGCGGCGCGACGACCCACGCGCCGCGGAGCTCCTTCAACCGTACGCGGATCGGCGGCTGGAAGAGCGCCGCGACGGCGATGCCGCCTGCAAGCGCAAGAAGGTAGAGATCCCCCTCGTTCTTCGAGAACACTGCGAACGCGAGCGAGACGCACAACCATCGCCACCAACGCCGCGCGCCGGTCTCCTCGAAGCGCAGCCACGCATCGAGCGCGGCGAGGAAGCCGAGCGCGACGTAGCCGTCCCCGGAACATCGCGACGTCGCCAGCGACAGCGTGTGAGTCGTTGCGAGCAGGAACAGCAGCACCGCGGCGACACCGGGAGCAACGCGCCGTCGCAGCGCCGCGCCCGCGATCAGAAGCAGCGCCGCAACGGTGCATTGTGCAGTCAGCCTGACCTCGACGAAATTCACGCCGCCCGTGAAGAGATAGGTCCACAGCGCGGAATGCGATACCAGCGGCGGATAGTCGGGATGGGAAAGTCGCAATTCGGCCGCGGCGCGCGCCAACGCGGCGTTGAAGCCTCCGGCGGTGAAAAGCGCCTGCGCCTTCCCATTCCAGATCCACATTTCATCGCCGAAGAAGACGACCGATGCGTTGGCAATGAGACTGCGATCGAACGTGAGGAAGAGGACGAAGACGACGGCGACCGCGAACGCCGCGCGCCCGAAGCGCGAACCGTCCGGCGGCGGGGCGATCGCGGCAGTGGCGATCGTCGCCTGTCTCTCTCGGCGTCGTGTCAGGCGCGGGAACCACCACGAGGCGACAATCGCTGCGGCGACCGCGGAGCCGATGACCGTCGCGCGCAGCGGGAGCTCGAGCCACAGTGCGATATCGATGAGCAGGGCGAGTGCGAGCGAACCGGCCATCCACGCCCAACCGATGAACGCGAGCCGACCGTCACGCGACGACACTCCGATCGCCCGTACGATCCCGGCGCCGAGCATGAGCGGCGCACCGAGCATGATGAGCAGCGCGAAAATGCCGATCGTCATTGCGCCTCCGGCTTCACTCGCCACAACGAAAAGCGTGGGGTGATGGTGAGGCGCTCGCAGCGCTCCTGGCCGGGAAACTCCTCGTTCGGAGCGAACGTCAGCACGAAGCCGTGACGGTCGCCGGCCGGGGCGCTGCGCGCTTTGCCCGGAAGCACCTCCTCCAGCGACGCATAGCGACGCGGATACGTGAGCGAGACGAGGGCGCGAACGAGCTTGAATTCGGCTTCGCCGCCGCGCTGGGTCAACCCGACGATCCCGTTCGCAGGCACGTGCTCCAGGATCGCGTCGTAGACCCTGGAGCCTAAGCGAAGCGAATGGCGCAATCGCGCGTCGAATGGCTCGTCGATCGCCGCGATCCGCTCCTGGAACGAGCGGCCGAATACGTCTCCGCGAGTCCACGTCCGTCCCAGCTCGGCTGCCGAACCGGCGATGCGCCATGCGAGGAGCGCAAACGTCGCGATAAGCACCCAGCGATTCGGCCACGTTCGCGCGCGCGGGGTCATCGATCGCTCGGGCTGTCTGCCGGCGGGAATCCAGGGCCCGGATCGAGCTCGCGCAGGAAGTCTTCGAGCCCCGGATGGAGTTTGGGCGGAAGTATCGCTCGCAAGTGGTTCAGCGTCGCTTCGTCGCCTGCTGTCGCGCGTCCCGCGAGGACGCGCTCGATCTCGTAGAAAAGGCGGGGATCGCGCTGCACCCAGGCTGCGATGCGGTTGCGCAGCATCACGGCGCGCTGCGAACGAACGAGACGCTCGCGCGCGCGCGTCGCCTCTTCTCCCGCGGCAAAGCGGAGGATCTTGAGGATCGGAGCGCCGTCGACGCAAATCGTGTGGACCGGCGCGACCTCCTGGTCGAGTTCCACCAGCGCGCGGTCGTACCAGCCGCGCCGTGTGATGTAGACGACGTAGAGTGATTCGTTGCGTCCGCCGTCGTCGGGTTCGCCCGCGTGAAGGTCGGACCGCAGCCGAACCGGAGCGATCGCTCGCACGATATGGCCAGCCACCGGCGAGAGAATCGAAGCACCCGATTCTGCATGGACGTTCAGCCAGTCGATCGCCTGCCAATACGAATTGCCCCAATAGTCAGTGGCATCTCGCAGCTGGCAGTGCTGCGCGCCCGAGAGGCCGCCGACGAGGGCGTTGAAGTAGACGGTTCCGTTCGGATGGGTGCGGAGCGTCGCCCATGCACCCGGCGAGATCGCTGCGGCGAGGAGGCTGTTCGCGACGACCCGAGCGAGAGCGCGGCGAGACGTCAATCGCCGCCAGCGCGTGACACGCTCCGCGAGCCAAGAGAGTCCGGACGCCGCGAGCAGGCACATCGGCGGAAGGAACTCGTCGAAATGTCGAACTCCATCGAAGTTGACCATTCCCGGGATGAGCGTGCGCCCGACCGGGAGGACGGTACCGATGGCGAGGAGCGCGCGGTCGCGGCGGGAAAGCGTCGGCGCAAAGAGCCCGACGATGAAAAGCAACAGCACTGGAATCGGCGTCGTGGTGACGGCCTGCATCACGCCGTCGAGATCGACGCGGAGATTGGCCGCGCCGGGTTGTTGTCCGATGTCCGCCGCACGGAACGCGATGTTGCCGGTCCGGAAGATATGGGTGTAATGTTGCGTCAGGCGGTCGATTGTGTCGAACCAGAATTGCGGCGAGAGGGCGAAGTAGGCTACGATGGCGGCGATCAATCCGAACATGACGTCGCGCCATTCATGCGGTCGCCGCTCTCGATCGCGGGCCGGCACGCGCATCCATCGAGACACCAAGACCCATCCTGCAACTTCGATCGGGAGGAAGATTGCGTTGGCCTTCTGCGCAAGCGCGGCGCCGCAGAGCACCCCAGCCGCGAGCCAGGATCGGATGCCGCCGATTCGTACTGCACGCGCCGCGACGAGCAGCGCGATCGTGTAAAGTACCGCCTCGGGCGTATCCTTGAGATTGTTGAAGGAGTCGGCGAAGAATCGCGGCGAAGTCATCAAGAAAAGCGAGGCGAACAGCGCCGTCAGGACTCCCGCTCGCGGGGTCATCCAGCGAACGATGCAGACGATGAGCACAGCGACCAATAGTACGATCGGGAGGTTGTGTGCCGCCATCGCTGGCATCCAGTCGAGCTCAGTCCAGAACAGACGACAGCTGGCGGCCGAGAGAGTCGAGGCGAGTGGCCAACACACATGCCATGAGAGCTCGAGATTGAACGCGGGATGCGGAGCGCGCAGGTTTCCGATCGTCGCGTGGAGCGGGGCCTCGCGCAGCGACGCGTCGGACGTCATTGCATGCAGAAGCGATTCGCCGAGCGGGTACTCGCCGATCGTGCAGTCCCAAGTCGGCCCATAGTCGCGCAGCAACCCGAGGCCGACAACGGACCACAGGGCTGCCAATGCGATACCAGCAAGAATCCCCGAGTGGCGGCGGAGCATCCGCGGAACTATACGCTCTACCGCACGAATCCCCTGGTCCAGGCGCTGTTCGACGACGCGGGCCTGACGTTTCGCGACGGACGGGTCGTCCGATCGGAATGAACCGGGCATCCGCGTCGTGCCGCGAGGCGCGCCACGCGACGGGTCAGCGCGCCTTCGCCTTGCGCTTCGAGGAATCGAACTGGAAGAGGTCGGCTCCCGACTTTTCGAGCCGGACTCGGGTCGCACGTCGCATGATCTCGTGATGCGACCAAGATCGCTCCTCGGATGACATCGAGCACGCCGACCGCCTCGCGGCGCGGGCGCGCGCTGGCTGCCGCCGCACTTGCGATCATCGTGGTCGCGGCCGCTTTCGCGCGCGCGGCCGCGTACCTCGGTCCATTCGGCAGGGGCTGGCAGTGGCTCGGCGCGTGGTACGGGATGCAGGCGCGAAACTCTCTGCGGTACGGCTTCTTCGCCACGCACTTCGCCGGCATCGTCAACGCCGACCACGTCCCCGAGTCGAGCTGGGTCTACTACGTCCACCATCCACCCGGAACGATCTGGTCAATGGCGGCGTCGTTCGTGGTGTTCGGGACGTCGGCAATGGCCTCGAAGCTTCCCGCGGTGGTCGCGTCGCTCGGGCTTGTCCTCGTCATGTACTTTCTCGTCGCGCGCGCACTCTCGCGGCGCGCCGGGCTCGCCGCGGCGCTGCTGACGGCGGCACTGCCGGCCGGCGCAAGCTTCTCGACCCACGGCAGCGAGCTCGGGCCGATCGTGATCTGCTTCTCGATGCTCGCGCTCCTGTTGGACGAACACGCGCGCGCGCGCGATCCGGAGCGGCCGCGCTCCGCGGCGGTGCTGGCAGCGTTCTTCGCGGCGTCCCTGTTTTCGTGGGCCGCGCTGCCGATCGCGGGGTTCGTCGCCCTGCGCGATCTCTGCGGCCGCCGGCTGCGGCGGGCGGTGCTGTTCGGCGCGGCGGTGCCGTTCGTGCTGGCGCTCCATCTGATCCACGTCCGGCTCGCGACGGGATCATTCGGCGGCGGACAGGGCGGCTCGCTGGGCGGGATGTTCCTCTCCCACGGCGTGAACGGCATCACCGAGGTGACGCAACGCTTCGGCACGGAACGGGTCCTCGAACGCGTCGGCGGGCACCTGCGGACGCTCTTCACGATGCCCGGCCTGATCGTCGCAGCGACCGGACTCACGGCGTTTCTGCTGCAGCGGCGCATCGCGGTGCTGCGCGACGCGCGCTGCACCGCTCCGTTCCTCGGGATGTTGACGTTCGCGCTCGGGTATTCGCTCCCGTTCCCGCAGGCAGTCTGGTTCCATTCGTATTGGCTGGCGATCGCGCTGCCCTGGATCGCGCTCCTCGGCGGGATCGTCATGCACGTCGCCGGCACGCGGGCGCTTCCGGCAGCGGTCGCAGCGACGCTCCTCGTCGCGGTGGCGGGAAAGGCCGCGTGGGACGCGCACGCGAGCCAGTTGCTCGAACGGACCGCGGACTACGAAGAACTCGGCGAGGCGCTCGCCGCGCGGACGCCGTCGGGAACACGCGTGTTCACCTCCGAGCCGCCGTCGAGTTGCCTCGTCTTCTATTGCGATCGCGAACTCACCGGGAACATGAGCGATCGCGACCTCGCCGGAGGGTTCGCGTCAGGGGGAGCCGCGGTCGCGGTCCCGCGCGCAGCGTTCGCGCTCGTGAAGCCGCCGTCGCCGGAGGTGACGTTTCCATCCGCGTCGCTCGAGACCTTCCTGCGCGAACGCTTTTCGGCCGTCGAGGTCGACCTGCCGCGCAGTCGGCGCACGCTCCTGCTGTTCGACCTGGCGCACCCGAAGTAGCCCGGCTCCGCGCCCTCAGCGTCCGTCTTCGTCGGAATGCAGCAGCGCCGCGCGTCCGCTTCCTGGCGTCTCTTCATCCGCCCCAGTATGAGTCTTACGAATGACGTCGGACGTGGGTCAGCCGGAGCGCCGGCGGCGGATCGCCTGCTCGCTCGCGCTCGCCGCCATCGTCGCATGGGCATTCGTCGCGCGATCCGGCGCTCTCGCAGGCCCATTCGGGTTCGGCTGGCAGTTGCTCGGCGCCTTCTATTCGAAGATGGCGCGCAACCTCGTCGAGTACGGTCCGGTGAACGCGCGCTTCGCGATGATCGAGAACGCCGCGCCGGCGACGCCGGATCAATGGATCGTCTACAGCCACCATCCGCCGGGGATGGCGATCGCGACGAGCGCATTGATGACGTGGTTCGGCGACGGGCCGCTGCCGATCAAGTCGCTCGGCGTCGCCTTCGCGCTGCTGCAGGTGGTCGTCACCTATGCGCTGGTCGCGGAGGCGCTGTCGCGACGGGCGGGGCTCGCGGCGGCGTTCGCGACCGCGGTGCTGCCGGCCGGCGCCTACTTCTCGACGCACGGCAGCGAGCTCGGGCCCGAGGCGATCACGCTCGCCCTGCTGGCGCTCCTCCTGGACGAGCGCGCGCGCGCTCGCGATCCGGCGCGGCCGCGGCGCGCGCTCGTGCTCTGGGCCCTCGCAGGATCGGTGTTCTTCGCATGGCCGGGACTGATCGTCGCGGGCTTCATCGCGCTGCGCGACCTGTTCGGCCGGCGGTTCGGTCGCGCGCTGACGTTCGGCGCGGCGATCCCGGTCGCGTTCGGACTCTATGCGATGCACATGTTCGTCGCGCAGGCGTTCGCCACTCCGGCGGGCGTCGTGGCACGGCCGGCGACGTTCTCCTCCCTCTTCGCGCACAGCTTCCTCGGCTTCTCGACTCGGATGCCGGACGTCACGGCAGCGCAGATCCAGGCGCGCCTGCTCGGCCACGTCCAATTCCTGTTCGGTTGGCCGGCCCTGGGTCTCGCCCTCTTCGGCGCGACGATCGGCCTCGCGGCGGCACGCTGGTGGGCGCCGGAGCGATCGGTCGCGCGGCGCGCGTGGACGACGCTCGCCGGGCTCGCGACGTTCGCGATCCTCTATTCGACGCCGCTGCTCCAGGCCGTCCTCATCCACCGTTATTGGTTGATCGTCGCCCTGCCGCTGGTCGCGTTCCTGATCGGGGCGGCCGTGCACGCGACGGCGGTCCGACCGATCGCGTGCGGCGTCTGGGCGGCGGTCGCCGTCGCCGGCGGACTCTGGATCACGCGCGACGTGATGGAGCTGCAACGGCGCGATCGCACGCCCTATTTCCAGGAACTCGGCGACGTCCTGCGCGCGCACGTCCCGGCCGACCAGGTCGTGTGCACCACCGCCAACGGCACGGAATGCACGTCCTACTACGCCCGCAGGGAGGTCCGCGGCGGCTTCGACGAGCTGCAGCTGGAGCGATTCCTCCGCGCGGGCCAATCCGTCGACGCGCCGATCAAGGGCTGGTTCGCGCTGATCGAACCGCCGATCGATCCGTCCGACACGTCGCACGCGCAGCTCGCGGAGTTCCTGGAGCGGACGTGGACGTCGACGCGATACCGGCTCGAGAAAACCGGCGCGGACGTCGTCCTGTTCGACCTTTCGCGCCCATTGGCGCGCTGATCGGGAGCGGTCACTCGCCCTTCGCGCGCAGGTGCGACGGCAGCGACGGCTTGTCGTCTTTTCCGACGGCCGGCGAGTACTTGAACTGCGCGCGGCTCTGCTTGAACTCCTCCTTCACGGCGGAGAGCGCGGCCGTGTCGGTGACGAGGTCGAGGCCGGTGCAGGCGAGCACCTTCGCGGCGACCAGCATCGCCTTGTAGGCGCCGCTCGCCCCCGACGCCGACGTCGACGCCCACGAGTGGGCGGGCACCTTGCTCGGCCAGGTGGCGACGTGCAGCTCGATCACCGGCGCGGCCCAGCTCACGTTGCCGACGTCGGTCGAGCCCGACGGCTCGGGTGCGCGCGCCTTGTCGTAGGGGAGGATCTTGGTCGGGTAGCCCGCCTCGGGCTGTCCGAACGCCTTCTGCAGCGCGCGCGCGTACGCCTGCTCCTTCTCGTCGTAGGCGGCGACGCCGACGCGCTCGAGCTCCTTCTGCATGACCTGCGAGCCGGCGAAGTTGATGTTCAGGTCGTAGAGGCCGGAGAGCTGCACGAGGTCGGGCGCGCGATACCCCGCCGTCTTCGACCCGAACTCCTCGCCCCACGCCATCCGGTCGGCGCCGTCCACGATGCCTTTCAAGTGCGCGTAGACCTTCTCCGCCTCGCTCCAATCCTTGCCGCGCACGTACATCCAGACCGCCGCCTTGTTCGGGACGACGTTGGGGACGCCGCCGCCGTTGCTCACGACGTAGTGCATGCGCGCCGTCTCCGGGACGTGCTCGCGAAGCAGGTTCACGCCGTGCTCGAAGGCTTCGACGGCATCCAGCGCCGAGACGCCGTCCCACGGCGCGGCCGAGGCGTGGGCGCTGCGGCCGAAGAAGGTGACCTCGAAGCTGATGCACGCCTTCGAGGGCTGCGTGTGGACCTCGTTCTTGTCGGACGGATGCCACGACAAAACCGCGTCGCAGCCGTCGAAGAGGCCGTCGCGCACCATGAAGATCTTCCCGATCCCCTGCTCCTCCGCCGGCGTGCCGTAGAGCTTGAGCGTGGCGGGGTGGCGCTCCGCCTGCAGCGCCTCCTTCATGGCGACGGCCGCTGCCAGGCCGGCGACGCCGAAGAGGTTGTGGCCGCAGCCGTGGCCCGGCGCGCCCTGCGCGGCGGGCTCCTGCAGCGGCGCTCCGGCGGTCTGCGAGAGGTTCGGGAGCGCGTCGAACTCGGCCAGGATGCCGAGCGTCGGTCCGCCCGCGCCCGACGACCAGGTCGCGACCCACGCCGTCTCCATCTGCGAGACGCCGCGCTCGACCTTGAAGCCCGCCTGCTCGGCGAGCGCCGCGAGCGCGGCCGACGACCGAGTCTCGCGCAGCGCCGTCTCGGGGTGGTCGAAGAGGTCGCGGCTCGTCTTGACCCAGTCGTCGGCGAGGCGGTCGACCGAGCGCGCCGCCTGCGAGTTCAGCACCGACCAGCCCGACCCGAGCGGCGTGTTCGGGGCGAGCAGCTCCGGCTTCCCCTGCGCGCGCGCGAACGCGCCGGCGGGGGCGAGCCCGATTCCGAGGACGAGCGAGGCGACGAGCGACGCGCGCATGACCGGCTCCCGAGGACGCGCGCGACCGGACGCGCGCCGAACGGGCGAGTGTAGCGGCCGGTAGCGTGGCGGGCCGCGGCGCGCACGCGTCGACTCGCGGGTCGACCCGCGGAACGAGGAGGCGGAAGCGATGGAACGGTGTCAGCGTCGATCGGATCGCCTCGCCGCGTTCGTCGCGGCGGGGCTGGCGCTCGGGAGCGTCCTCGCATTCGGCGCCTTCGCGCAGGACGGCAAGAAGCCGAAGGATCCCAAGGAAGGCAAGAAGCCGCAGGACGAGAAGCCGGCAGGGAAGGCGGAGGAGAAGCCCGACTACGAGCTCGCCGACGACGTGAAGAAGCTCCCGGCCAAGGACCTGCGCGCGCTGGGGAACGCGAAGCAGCGCTACTTCCTGATCGGCCCGCACGAGACGCAGCGGCCGCCGCCCGCGGGCTACGCGCTCGTGCTGGTGATGCCGGGCGGGACGGGCGAGGCGAACATGACCAACTTCGTCCGCAACGTCTGGAACAACTGCTGCCCCCAGGACTTCGTCTTCGCGCAGCTCGTCTCGGTCAAGTGGTCGAGCGCCGACGTCACGTGGCCCACGCGCTTCTCCAAGGTCCCGAACATGGAGTTCACCACCGAGGAGTTCGTCGACGCGGTGCTCGCCGACGTGACGAAGACTCAGAAGCTCAAGATCGACCCGGCGCGCACCTACCAGTGGGGCTGGTCGTCGGGCGGGCCGGCCGAGTACGCGATCTCGCTGCAGGAGAAGTCGCCGGTCACCGCGTCGTACGTCGCGATGTCGGTCTTCAACGTCACCGGCGAGCTCGAGCCCGAGCTCAAGAACGCCAAGGGCTCGGCGTACTTCCTCGACCACTCGCCCGAGGACGTGCGCTGCAAGTTCGAGTACGTGCAGAAGGCGCAGGAGCGGCTGAAGAAGGAGGGCGCGGCGGTCGAGCTCGTCACCTACAAGGGCGGCCACGGCTGGACCGGCGACCCCTTCACGCGCCTCACCGCCGGCTTCGCGTGGATGGAGAAGAACCACGGCAAGCCCGAGCGGAAGTGAGCCGAGTAATCTCGGGCGATGCGCCGCATCTTCGTCGGGGACGTGCAGGGCTGCCGCGAGGAGCTCGAGCTCCTGCTCGAGCGGGCGAAGTTCGACCCCGCCTCCGACCGCCTCTACTCGGTGGGCGACGCGATCAACCGCGGCCCGGACTCGGCCGGCTGCGTGCGCCTCTTCAAGAGGCTCGGCGCCGCGATGGTGCTCGGCAACCACGAGCTCCACTGGTTCGAGGTGACGGCGGGGCGGCGCAAGGCGGGCAAGCGCGACACGCTCGAGAACCTCGCCGCCGCCCCCGACCGCGCCGAGCTCGACGCGTGGCTGCGCGCGCGACCGCTCTTGGTCTGCGAGCAAGACGTCGTGCTGGTGCACGCGGGGCTCCACCCGAAGTGGGGCGACCTCGACGCGCGGGCGCGCGCGCTACGGGCGACGTTCGTCGATGCGCTCACGCGCGACCGTCCGCTCACGCAGGAGCCCGACCTCGAGTTCGCGACGGGCGCGCGCTACTGCGACCCCGACGGCCGCCAGCCCGACGACGACTGGCCGCCGCCGCCGCCGCCCTACGTCCCGTGGGACGAGCTCTACCGCGGCCCGCGCACCGCCGTCTTCGGCCACTGGGCCCGCCGCGGCCTCGTCGTCACCAAGCACGCCCGCGGCCTCGACACCGGCTGCGTCTACGGCCGCGCCCTCTCGGCCTGGATCCCCGAAGAGGACCGCATCCTCCAGGTGCCCGCGCGCCGCGCCTGGTGCCCGCTCACCTGACGGCGCCCTCGACGTTCGCGAATGCCTCCGTCAGCTCACGCGACTGCGGCCCGCCCTCTTCGCGCGGTACAGCGAAGCATCCGCCCGCGCGACGAGCATCGCGACGTCGGTGATGTCGGCCGCGAGCTCGGCGACGCCGAGACTTGCCTTGAGTTTCAAGCTCTTGCCGTCCGGCAGCGCGACGTGGCCCTCTTCTTCGAGCAGGACGAGGAGGCGCTCGGCCGTCTGCTTCGCGGCGTCGTAGTCGCACTCGGGCAGCACCAACACGAACTCGTCGCCGCCGAAGCGCCCGGCGCAGTCGACGGTGCGCAGGCTCTTTTTCAGGAGTTGGCCGAGGCGGCGCAGCAGCGCGTCGCCCATCACGTGGCCGTGGCGGTCGTTCACCTGCTTGAAGTGGTCGAGGTCGAGCACGCAGACCGAGAGCGACGAGCCGTAGCGCCGCGCGCGCTCGAACTCCGCGGAGAGCTTGTCGAAGAGGGCGCGGCGCGTGAGCACGCCGGTGAGCGAGTCGATCGAGGCGCGCTCCTCGAGCTGCTCGATCGTGCTGCGCTCGTTGGTCACGTCGCTCGCGACCGCGTGCACGACCTTGCGGTCGTCGGAGGGCGCCGCGTTCCAGCGCAGCCAGTGCCACTCGGCGTCGCCCGACCGCAGCCGCGCCTCGAACGTGACCGAGGTCAGGCCTTGCGAGAGGTGGTGCAGCGCGCTCTCGGAGTCGGCGCGGTCCTCGGCGTGGACGAGCTCGGGGAGCAGGCACCCGATCAAGTCGCTCTCCGCGCGGCCGAGCAGCGCGGTCCAGGCCGGGTTGACGCGGCGCAGGCGGCCTTCGCCGTCCATCACGCAGAGCATCTCGGAGGTCATCTTCCAGAACTGCCGGGTCTCGCGCGTGAGGCGGCCGCGGTCGCTGCCGAGCTTGTAGACGAGGTAGGTCGCCACGACGGTGAACCCGAGCGCCGCCATCACCGCGAACCACGGCGGGACGACCACCGCCGAGCCCGCGAACGCCTCGGTGGCGCGCGCGAGGATGCGGAAGCAGCGGCTGCCGAAGACGAGGCGGTGCTCGTCGAAGACGTGCGAGCGCGCGACCGCCTCGTAGTCGTCTCTCCTCCGGTCGTCGACGCTTTTCCAGACGAACGTCTTCTTGCCGCCGGCGCCGAACGCCTCGTCGACGTAGACGCGCAGCGCGATCGTGTCGAGCCGCATCGAGCGCGCGGCCGAGACGAACAGCTCCCCGACGTCGATCAGCTCGACCACGCAGCCGAGCAGCTTCGCGTCGCGCTCCGCCGCGACGGCCGGCACGCCGCCGCCCTTGAAGATCGGCAGGTAGCACACGAAGGCGCGCGAGTCGGGGGCGGGCGCGGCCGCCCCCTCCGCGAACGCGACGTAGCTGATCGGGCCGACCACCACCATGCGGCCGGTGCGGCACGCCTCCTCGATGCCGGCGAGCCGCTCGGGGATCTTGGCGTGGTCGAGGCCGAACGAGCGCTCGTTGCGGGCGGGCGCGCCGATCGGCGTGACGAAGGTGACCGGGAAGTACTGGTCGCGGCGGTCGGCGCGCACCAGCTCGCGCGCCGCGTTGGGCTCTTTGATCTCTTGGCGGCCGGCGTTGTCGGGGCGGACGCGCGCCTCGAATTCGTCGCGCTCGAGCGCGCGCACGCGCTGCAGCCAGCCGATCGCGACCACCTCGGGGAAGTTGCGCAGGTGCTCCGACGCGAAGACGCCGAAGTTCCCGGCGTCGAACGCGCCCGTCCCGGCGAAGTGGGCGCGCAGCGCGAGCAGGAGGTCGGTGGCGTCGTCGGTCTCGCGGTCGAGCTTCTGCACCTGCTCGGCGACGCGGTCCCCGAGCAGGACGTTCAGCTGCTGGCTCTCCCACTCCCGGACGATGTTCCAGACGACGCCGGTGATGGCGATGCCGAACGCCACCGTGATCGGAACGAGGAATCGCCCGAGGGTGAAACGGGAGCGACGAACCGGAGGCTCGTCGTCGATCGGCGTGGGGGGCGCGCCGGGGTCGCTCATCGGCTCTCGAGGTGGGTCAGACGGGGGTGGCTCCTGGGGTGGATCGGGCGGCGAGGCGCCGGAATGGGTGTTCCACCCGTCCTCGCGGTCGGGAAAAAACAGCGCGTCGACGCGGATGCGCGCGAGCCACCCGTGCACGGCGGGGGTCGCCGCGAGCCGCCTGAAGCGCGCTCCGGACTTCTCGGGCGCCGGGGAAATCTATGCCGCTACTTCTTCCGCTTGTAGGCGATCTGGACCACGGGGCTCTCCTTGCCGTCGGGCCCCTTCATGAGCATGGTCCACGCGCGCTCGTCGTCGCTCTTCCAGACGTCGGTCTGGTGCCACACCATCTCGCCGCCGGTCGGCGTCTTGCCCTTCATGGTTCCGTCGAGCGTGCGCGTCTTGGCGTCGAACGTGAACTCGCCGGAGAACGGCGACGCGCTGGTCGAGTCGACCCACGTGAGCACGTAGCGCTTCGCGATCGGGTCGAAGCCGAAGACCTCGTGGCCGACGAACGGCCCGCCCATCATCGATCCTTCGAAGTCGGAGACGAGCCAGAGCCCGCCGCACGTGACGCGCACGACCGACTTGGCCGGCGTCTTGGTGGCCGCGCCGCCGGCCGGGTCGGGGACGGTGACCTCGGCGTCCCACGTCCCGGCGTACTTCTCGAGCAGCTTGTGCTCGGGCGACGCCGTCGCCGCCGCGTCCTGCGGCTCCGTCGTCGCCGGACCGCCGCCCGCGATCCACGCGACCGATGCGGTCGCCGCCAGGATCGCCACGGGGAGGATGCGTACCGTCGTCTTCACTGCGGGCTCCTTTCGATCACGGGGAACGGATCGTCTCTCCGAACACCTTGCCGGTCGTCACGCTCACCGGCTTGCCGGCGAGCGTCTCGTCGAGCGCTTGCGCGACGTACTTGGCGCGCGCGCGCGCGGGTTCGGTCACGTTGTCGTCGATGCCGCCGCGGTAGAGGACCTTGCCCTCCTTGTCGCAGATCAGCGCCTCGGCGGTGCGCTTGGCGGCGAGCTTGCGGGCGACGGCGCCGTCGGCGTCGTTCAGGAAAGCGCCGCCGAGCCGCTTCTCCCGCTGGAACTTGCGCTTGTCGGCCGCCGACTCGTTGTGGTTGGGGTAGAGGAAGACGAAGTCGACGCCCTTGGGGCCGTACGCCTCGCAGAGCGCCGCGAGCCTCTCCGAGTAGGCGTTGGTCGCGGTGCACATCACGCCGGCGAGGACGTAGACGGTGACCTTGGACTGCTTCTGGGAGTCGAAGTCGAATTCCTTGTCGCCGCGCTGCGCCTTCGCCGTGAACGCCGGGATCTTCTCGCCGACCTTGCCCGTCGACTCGGGCTTCGCCTCGCGCCCTTCTTTGGGCGCGGGCGGCACGGGCGCGGGCGGCGCGTTCTGGACCGGAGGACGCGCGACCGCCGGCGGGCGCGCGCCGCCGATCAGCAGCGCGAACGCGATGCTCCCGACCATCGTCGCCTCCTCGATCCGCCACCCGAGACCGGAAACGCGCGATCGTAATCGCGGCGGTCGCGCGAACCATGCGGGGGGCCAGGGCGCATTCCTCCCGCGGGGCGGCAGGGTTACGCTCTCCCCCCTCGCGGATCCGCGCCGCGACCGGGAGTTCTCCGATGCATTCTTCGATCCTGCTCGCGGGTGCGTGCGCGCTGCTCGCGATCCCGTCCGCGACGGTCCCAGGTTCCGCCCGCGCCTGGGAGCACGACTCGTCCGACGTGCCGGTCGACCCGCGCATCAAGTTCGGCGCGATCGAGAACGGGCTGCGCTACGCCTGGACCGACCAGTCGAAGGGCGAGGACAAGCGCGTCTACCTGCGCCTCTTCGTCGACGTCGGCAGCCTGGTCGAGACCGACGCCGAGCAGGGGGTCGCCCACTTCATCGAGCACATGGCGTTCAACGGCACCAAGAACTTCAAGGCCGGGACGCTGGTCGACACCTTCCAGAAGGAGGGGATCAAGTTCGGCCACGACGTGAACGCCCACACCGGCACCGACGAGACGGTCTACGAGCTCGACCTGCCCGACGCCTCGGCGGAGCGGCTCGAGACTGCGTTCAAGTGGTTCGGCGACGTCGCCGACGGGCTGCTCTTCGAGGAGAAGGAGGTCGCGGGCGAGAAGGGCGTCATCGACGCCGAGGAGCGCGACCGCAACGGCCCCGGCCTGCGCCTCTACAAGAAGATGACCGGTTCGCTGATCGCCGGGACGCTCTGGCCGAAGCGGCTGCCGATCGGCGTGAAGTCGGCGCGCGACAAGTTCAACACGGCGCTCTGCAAGGGCTTCTACCGGAAGTGGTACCGGCCCGAGAACATGACCTTCGTCGCGTCGGGCGCGTTCGGATCGGCCGACGTCGAGATGCTGATCAAGTCGACCTTCGCACGCATCGCGGTCCCGAAGGAGGCGGCGCAGAAGCGGCCCGACGTCGGCGCGCCCAAGTCCGGCGTGAAGCCGTTCTGCGCCTACGAGAAGGACTCGACCGGCTGCGAGATCGTCGTCGCGAAGGTGAGCCCCTGGAAGGACGAGGGCGACACGCTCGCCAACCGCAAGCGCGACTTCCTGCGCGGGCAGGCGCTGACGCTCGTGAACGCCCGCATCGCGAAGCGCGCCACCGAGCGCGCGAAGGGCGAGTCGCCCTACCGCGGCGTGAGCTTCGGCTCCTACGAACTCGAGCAGGCGCTCTCGGGCTTCGCGCTGCAGGTCGAATGCGAGCCGGGCAAGTGGAAGGAGGCGCTCGCCGCCGCGCGCGCCGACTTCGAGGCGGCACGCACCGCCGCCTTCACGCGCGACGAGCTCCACCCGCGGATCACGGGCCTGCACGACAACCTGGTGACCGAGCCCGACGCCACTCGCGCCTCCGGCGCGACGTACGTCGCGAAGATGCTGCAGGCGTGCCGCGCGCGCTTCGTCCCGATGGACGACACCGCGCAGAACAAGATGTACCTGAAGATGCTCCCCGAGATCGACGCCGACTCGATGGCGGCGCAGCTCGCCACGACGTGGAGCGAAGGCGAGCTCGTGATCTTCGCGGTCGGCAACCTCGACCTCGGCAAGACGGCGGCGACCGAGCTGAAGGCCGCGTGGGACGCCGCGGAGAAGGCGGCCGCGGCGCCGACCGCGGCGACCGGCGCCGGCAAGGGCGCGGACGCGCCGCCCGCGGACGGCAAGCCGACGGATGGCATGGCGGCCGAGACCGAGGAGGACGTCTCCGCGTCCGACTGGATGTACCGCGCGCGCGGCGCCGAAGGGAAGGTCGCCCAGGTCGAGCAGGACGACGCGCTCCAGATCGCGCGCATCCAGTTCGAGAACGGCGTGCGCGCCACGCTGCGCGGCGATCCGCGTGCGGGCGGCGGCGCACTGATCGTGCGCGTCGGCTCGGGGCTGCTCGCCGCCGAGCCCGACGAGAGCGACATCGGCTGGGTCGCGACGCAGGTCTTCCTGCAGTCGGGCCTCGCCGAGCACGACTACGAAACGATGATCAAGATGCAGAAGGGGCGGCAGATCCAGTTCGGCTTCCAGGTCGGCGTCGACGGGCTGGTCTTCTCGGGCTCGGCCGGGCCGACCGACTTCCAGCGCCTCTGCGAGATCCTCTGCGCCTACATGAAGGACCCGGGATGGCGTCCCGAGGCGTTCGAGAAGTGGAAGAAGAAGCTGCCCGAGGTCTACGAGAAGTTCGGGAAGGGCTTCGAAGGGCCGCTCGGCGACTTCGAGAAGCTGCTCCACGCCGGCGACCACCGCTTCTGCGTTCCCGACCAGAAGGAGGTCGACAGCTTCCTCCCCGACACCCTGAAGGAGTTCCTCGAGCCGCAGCTCACGGACGGACCGGTCGAGGTCACCGTCATCTCCGGCGTCGACCCGAACGCCGCCATCACGATCCTGGCGAAGACCTTCGGGATGCTGCCCAAGCGCGGCGCCGGCGATGCGCACGACGACCGCCGCAAGACGCCGCCGATCCAGCCCGGCCTCAAGTTCAAGAAGGAGATCGAGACCACCGACAAGAAGACGCTGCTGAAGATCGTCTACCCGATGACCGACGGGCGCGACGCCAAGGTGCGCCGGTCGATGATCTTCCTCGACGACGTGGTCGACGACCGCATGCGCGTCGAGATCCGCGAGAAGCTCGGCGCCGCCTACTCGCCGAGCGTGATCCTCGACGCCGGCACCGCGTTCCCCGGCATGGGCTCGCTCATGATCGTCCTCACCGTCGATCCGGCCAAGGCCGACGCGGTGCTGAACCAGGTGCTCGGCGCGGTCGACGCGCTCGTCAAGAACGGCGTCAAGCCCGACGACCTCGACCGCATGAAGAAGGTGGCGGCGACCAAGCTCGACCAGGCGATGAACGACCCCGGCTGGTGGCTCGGCCGGCTCGACGGCTCGTGGGCGCGGCCGGAGGCGCTCGCCGAGTTGAAGGGCGTGAAGGAGGCCTACGCCGCGGTCACCGCCGAAGAGGTGACCGCGCTCGCGCGCCAGTACCTGGTGCGCAAGAACGCCTCGACCTGCGTGATCGCGCCGAAGAAGGCCGCGCCGCCGCCCAAGAAGTGAACCGCGCACCGCCGCGTGCCGCGACCGTTCCAGACCGGGGGCGGGCGCGGTAGGCTCGCCGCGCCCCTCGCCACCCGCGCACCGGGAGATGTCATGCGCACGTCGTCAGGTCGGCGCCCGGCGCTCTTCGCCGCCGCCGCGCTCGGATTGCTCGCCGGGAACGCAGAGGCCCAGGGCAGCAAGGCTCCGGCGCGCACCGCCGACGCGCGCAAGTGGGAGCACGACACCTCCGACCTGAAGCCCGACCCGCGCTTCACCTTCGGCGCGCTCAAGAACGGGTTCCGCTGGGTCTGGTTCAAGAACGACGAGCCGAAGAAGAAGGTCTTCCTGCGCCTGCACGTGAACGTCGGCAGCCTCGTCGAGTCCGAGACCGAGCTCGGCATCGCCCACTTCATCGAGCACATGGCGTTCAACGGCACGAAGAACTTCAAGGCCGGGTCGCTCGTCACCACCTTCCAGTCGGAGGGGATCAAGTTCGGCCACGACGTGAACGCCCATACCGGCATGGACGAGACGGTCTACGAGCTCGACCTGCCCGACGCGTCGCCGGAGCGCTTCGCGACGGCGCTCAAGTGGATGCGCGACGTCGCCGACGGGCTGAAGTTCGAGCAGGCCGAGGTGAACAGCGAGAAGGGCGTCGTCGACGCCGAGCAGCGCGACCGCGACGGCGAGGGGTACCGGAACCTCGTCGACTTCCTCTCGAAGATCCTCGACGGCACGCTCAAGCCCAAGCGCCTCCCGATCGGCATCAAGGCGGTGCGCGACAAGTTCACCCCGAAGATCTGCTTCGGCTTCTACCGCAAGTGGTACCGGCCGGAGCACATGACCTTCGTGCTGGGCGGCGACCTCGGCGACCTCGACCCGGCCAAGGAGATCGAGAAGACGTTCGGCTCGATCGCGATCCCGAAGGAGCCGCTGCCGGCGCGCCCCGACCCGGGCAAGCCGACCTTCGCCTACAAGGCAATCACCTCTGCCGAGCCCGGCGGCAACGGCGTGGTGATCGAGGTGCTGAAGCTGCGGCCGTGGCAGTCGCGCGCCGACGACCTCGCGACGCGCACCGAGTCGGTCACGCGCACCTTCGTCATGACGATGCTGCAGCGCCGCCTCAACGGCGGGAAGGATCCCGAGGACGCGCTGCGCAAAGGCAAGTTCGACGAGGCGATGCTGAAGAAGCTGCAGAGCGGCAGCTTCGGCGCCGACTGGTTCGAGCTCGAGGAGCTGATCGAGGGGCCGCAGATCCGGATCCGGACCGACAAGGCGAACTGGCGCGCCTCCCTCATGAACGCCGAGCGCGAGGTGCGGCGCGCCGTCGAGCGCGGCTTCGAGCAGAAGGAGCTCGAGGACGCCTACGTCAAGTTCGACCAGACGCTCGTCCCGCGGCCGCTCGTCCCCAAGATGCAGTCGGAGGAGTTCCTCTCCGAGCTGCTGCAGGCGTGCAACGCGCGCTACGTCCCGATGGAGGACCGCGCCGGCAAGGCGAGCTACAAGCCCGGCGAGCGCGCGCGCAGCGTCGCCGCCTGCCAGAAGTGGATGAAGGACCAGTGGAGCTCGGGCGAGCTCGTCTTCATCGCGCGCGGCGCCCACGAGCTCGGCGTCGACCCGCTCCCGGATCTCATGGCGATCTGGGACCAGGCGAAGGCGACGTCGCTCGACAAGCCGCTCGCCGACCAGGTCGAGGGGCTCGCCGCGGCGAAGGGGGCCGACGGTCCGCCCAAGAGCGGCAAGGAGGGCGCGCCGACCCCCACGAAGCCCGAGCCGGACGAGCCGGGCGACCCGGACGACCCCGACGTCGCGAAGGCCGCCGAGGGCGAGACGAAGGCGGCGGACGAGCCGAAGGGCAACGCCAAGGACTGGGCCTACGGCGTGAAGGACTCGAAGAAGGCGCCGGAGGGGACCGAGGTCAAGCGCGACGACAAGAGCAAGGCGACCCTCATCACCTTCAAGAACGGCGTGCGCGCGGCCCACAAGCACCTCGAAGGGTGGGGGCGCTACGAGGTGCGCTTCGGCGAAGGCGAGCTGCCGCTCGATCCCGAGAAGGCCGAGGTCGCGTGGGTCGCGTCGCAGGCGTTCCTCCGCTGCGGGCTGGTCAAGAACGACTGGAAGACGGTGAACGCCGCGCTGCACGAGGGCGGCGCGCCGCTCTCCTTCTCGGTCGACGGCGACGCGTGCATCTTCTCCGGCTCGCTCGGCGGCTTCGGCGGATCGGCGAACCTGCAGCGCACCTTCGAGGTGATCTGCGCCTACCTCACCGACCCCGGCTTCCGCCAGGACGGCTTCGACGACTGGAAGAAGAAGCTGGCGGAGGAGTGGAAGAAGGAGAAGGAGCGCGAGGAGAAGGAGACCGGCACGCCGTCGCTGCGCCACTACCTGGGCGAGTTCCAGAAGGATCTCCGCAACGGCGACCGCCGCTTCCTGCCGCCCGACCACGCGAAGATCGAGGCGGTGACGCTCGCCGAGGTGAAGGCCTTCCTCGAGGCGCAGCTCGACGGGCCCGTCACGATCACGCTGGTGGGCGGGCTCGAGAGCTACAAGGTCGAGAACGCGCTCTACTCGACGTTCGCGCTCTTGGCGGCGCGCCGCGCGCCGCGCGACTTCTCGGCGCACCGCGCGGTCACGCCGTGGAAGACCGGCTTCACGCGCAAGGAGTTCTGCGACACCGGCTCGCAGAGCGCCTTCGTCCGCATGGTCTTCCCGACCACCGACGGCATCGACGTCGCGATGCGTCGCCGCCTCCAGCTGCTCGAGGACATCGTCGACGACCGGCTGCGCGTCGAGATCCGCGAGAAGAAGTCGCTGGCCTACTCGCCCTCCGCCGATTCGTCCTGGAGCGAGCACTGGAAGGGCGAAGGCGCGGTCACGCTCAACATCCAGCTCGACGCGGCGAAGGTCGACCCGGCCGTGAAGGCGATCACCGACATGATGGTGGCGCTCGGCGCCAAGGGCGTCACGCAGGCGGAGATCGACCGGCTGCGCACCGCCGCGCTCGGCGACTCGGCGAAGTGGGCCGAGGACCCCGACTGGTGGTGGCGCCTCCTGAGCGACGCGGTGACGCGGCCCGCCGCGCTCGAAGAGGCCAACAACATCGGCCATTGGTTCGACGGCGTCACCGTCGCCGACGTCAACGCGCTCTGCAAGCAGTACTTCACCAAGGACAAGGCGGCGGTCTTCGTCGCGATGCCGAAGAAGTGACGCCGCGAAGGTCCGCGCCGCGCCTGCCCGCCGTCGTCGCGACGCTGGTCGCGCTCGCGGTCTCGGGCGCGGCGGCGCGCGCCGCGCCACGCGCAGCATGCGCGACTCAGGAGGACGACGCCGCGGGCGAGCGCGACGTCGCGGCGCGCCCGAAGGAGTCCTATCCGCGGCTGCCGGCCGCGTGCTCGCTCGCGAGTCCGCGCCACGAGCGCTACGCGCCGGGCGGCGTCGTCGTCGCGGGCGACCGGCTCGCGCTCGCGTTCCTGGTGTGGGACCCGGCGGCGGGCGACCAGGTCGCGCTCGCCGAGGTCGAGCCCGGCCTCGCGCCGCGCGTCGCGCTCGTGACGACGGCGCCGGGCGAGTGCTTCTGGCCGCAGGCGGTCGCGCCGAGCGCGACCGAGCTGCTGGTCGTCTTCGTCCGCCAGCAGAAGGGCGTCGCCGAGCTCGCCTTCGTGCGGCGCGACGCCCAGGGGATCGGCGCGGTCGTGCCGCTGGTGAAGCTGGTCGGCTGCCTGTCGCGGCCGGCGCTCGCGGTGCGCGGCGGGAAGGCGTGGCTCGCCTTCGAGAACCGCCACGCCCCCGAAGGCGCGCACCCCGGCTCGGACGTCTGGCTCGCGCCGCTCGAAGGCGACCGGCTCGGCGCGCCGGTGCGCGTCGGCGACGGCCGCTTCGGCGACCTGCAGCCGGCGCTCGCCGCCGCGCCCGACGGCGCGCTCTGGATCGCGTGGACGCAGTGGCAGGGGCGCGACTTCGAGGTGGTGGCGCGCCGCTTCGATCCGGAGAAGGGCGAGCTCGGGGCCGTGCTCTCCGTGAGCGCCGACCCGCGCACCGACGACTTCCATCCGGCGCTCGCGGTCGGGGGCGACGGCCGCGTCTGGCTCGCGTGGGACGTGCTCGACGATCCGCGCCGCGGCCGCAGCTGGCCCAAGCTGCCCGGCGAGGAGCACCGCGGGCGCGAGGCGTCGCTCGCGCTCGCCTGCCTCGACGGCGGGCGCGTGCTCGACCTCGTCGCACCGGCCGGCGCGACGCCGGTCCTGCCCGAGGGGACGCGCCTCTCGTGGTCGGGCGCGCTGCCGCGCCTCGCGTTCGATCCGGCCGGACGGCTGCTGCTCGCGCAGCGCTACTTCGAGCCCGAGGAGGGCGCCGGTCCGCCGCACTCCTACCCGCTGCTCTTCCGGACGCTCGGTGCCGACGGCTGGAGCGACGCCGCGCTCGTGACCGGCAGCGAGGGCGAGATCGAGGAGCCGCTGCTCGCCGCCGGCGCGAGCGGCGCGTGGATCGTCGGCGCCGCCGACGATCGCGTGAAGCAGCGGCAGAACACGCTGCGCTGGTTCCCGCGCGGCGCCGCTCCACCCTACGCCGCGCCGCTCGACGCCCGCGGCTTCCACCTGGCCGGAGGTTTCGGGCCGGCGCGGCTGCAGTTCGCGTTCGTGCCGCACGGCGCGCGCGAGCAGGGCGGGCCGCCGGCCGTGCGCGAGCGGACGCCGGCGACGCGGCCCGAGCGCGCTTCCGCGCTCGGAAAGGACGGCCTGCGCGTCGACCCGCTCGGCGCGCCCGACGCCGACCCGGTGCTCTCCGGCGGCGTCCACGAGGCGCTCGCCCCCGCGGCCGGGAGCGCCCCTCTCTTCCTCTATTACGGCGACCTCCACCGCCACTCGAACGCCTCGCGCTGCCTCGAAGGGCTCGAGGCGCGGCCGCTCGACCGCTACGTCTTCGCGCGCGAGGCGTGGCACGACGACTTCTTCGCGCTCACCGACCACCCCGGCCAGACCGATCCGCTGCAGGCGTGGAACGGCTGCAAGCTGGTCGACCTGGCCCATTCGCCCGAGCTCTGCGTGCTGCAGGGCTTCGAGTGGTCGAACCTCGCGACCGGCCACCAGAACGTGATCTTCCGCCGCCGCACCGACCTGCTCGCCGCCACCGGCGGCGACTACGCGACGGCCGATCTGCTCTGGTCGCAGCTCGACCCGCGCGACGCGATCACCATCCCGCACCACCCCGGCCACGCGAAGATGGGCACCGACTGGAGCCGCTTCGACCCGCGCTTCGTGCGCGTCGTCGAGCTCTTCCAGTCGTCGCGCTCGAGCTACGAGTTCGAAGGCTGCTTCCGCATGGCGGAGAGCGCCGGCTCCGACGGCAACTTCGTGCAGGACGCGTTGAACGAGGGGCTGCAGTTCGGGCTGATCGCCTCGTCCGACCACGGCAACGGCGAGGCGTACGCGGTCGCGCTGGCGGAGCGTCTCGACCGCGACGCGATCTTCGACGCGCTGCGGGACCGGCGCACCTTCGCGTCGACCACGAAGGGGCTGGTGGTCGACTTCCGGCGCGACGGCGTCCTGATGGGGAGAGCGGTGAAGGCGGGCGGGCCGGGCCGCTTCACGCTCGACGTGCACGGGACGCGCAAGCTGGCCGAGGTCGTGATCTTCCGCGACGGCGCGGTCGTGCACGCGCTCGGCCGAAAGTCCCGTGCGGCGCCGCTGGCCGCGTCGACGGCAGGCGGTACCTCCGCGGTTCGCCTGCGCCTGCAGTGGTGGATCGCCGCCGACGAGCGGACCAGCGCGCGGCGCGTCCGCCTCGCCGCGCCAGCGGGCTCGGTCCGGGTCGCGCGCGGCAATCCCGCCGCCGACCCCGAGCGGCAGCACCTGAAGGCCGACGCCGACGGCCCGCGCGAGGCGACCCTCTCCTCGCCCGCCGCCGAGGAGAACTACCGCCGCGTCGTCCTCCTCGAATTCGACGTCGCGGCGGCGCCCGACGAGCCGCTCACGCTCGAGATCGACGGTCAGCCGGCCGCGACGACGTTGCGCGCGCTCTCCGAAAGCAAGCTCGGCGGGCAGGCGGTGGCCGGCCCGTGGACGCTCGCGCCTGCTGCGGACGGCGGCGCCGAACGGGTCGAGCTCGACCCTGGGCTCGGCGTCGACCGACTGCATGATGAGTGGACCGACCCGACTCCGCCGCCGCCGACGGAGCACGCGTGGTACTACGCGCGCGTCGTCGACGCGGCCGGCGAGATGAGCTGGTCGAGCCCGATCTTCGTCGAGCCGAAATGAACCGCACCGCGCTCGCACTTGTCATCACGTGCTTCACCCTCTTCTCGGGCTGCGCGACGGAGCATCGCGAGACGTGGCCCGATGGCGGCCCGCGCCGCAGCGGATCGCTGCGCTCCGGCCGGCAGGTCGGCCCGTGGAGCTACTGGTGGCCGAACGGCCGGCTCCAGGCGAGCGGCGACTACGCCGAGGACGCGCCGACCGGCCACTGGAAGTACTTCCACGACGACGGCTCGCCCGACGCCGAAGGCGACTATCGCGACGAGCTGCGCGACGGGTACTGGCAGTGGTGGTGGCGCGGCGGCGGTCCGCGCGCGCGCGGCTTCTTCGCGAAGGGGCGCGAGGTCGGCCTCTGGACCTTCCAGGACGAGCAGGGGCGCATCGTGCGCCAGGGCGAGTTCGACGACGGCCATCCGGTCGGCCGCTGGATCGAGAGCGAGGGCGACGGGAGCGGCGCGTTGCACGAGCGCTGGGCCGGTCCCGAAGCGGCCGGCGAGAAGCTCGTCGTCGAGACCGCGCCCGAAGGAGGCGCGGTCCGCCGCATCGGCCTGGTGCGCGACGGCCGGCGCGTCGGACGCTGGAGCGTGCGCCATGCGTCGGGAGCTCCGTGGATCGCGGGCGACGTCGTCGACGACGCGCCGCAGGGGCGCTGGATCGCGTGGAATCGCGACGGCAGTCCGCTCGCGATGGGCGAGGTGAAGGCGGGGCGCGCCGTCGGCGAGTGGCAGCTCTGGATCGAAGGGGTCGCGCGGCCGTGGCGGCCCGAATCGAGCGCGCCTCCGCCGTCGTTCGACCCGGGCGGCGACGTCGACTCGGGGCGGACGCCAGAGGCGTCGGCGCACTTCGCGCTGGAATTCGCAGCGCAGCCGCTCGACCCCGCCGCGCTCGCACGCGCCGCCGCCGTCGCGCGCGTCGTGGCGGCCGCCGACGCGCGGCCGAAGGCGCTCGAAGCGCCGATCCAGTCGCCGCCATCGACCGTGCGCGACGAGCGCGTCGCGCAAGAGTTCGTCGCCGCCTACGGCATGCACCCTCCGTCGCGTCTGCCCGCCACCGCCGGCACCTACGACAACGTCGCGACGTCCGAGCCCGACGACGAGGGCGACGAGGCGCGCGCGCGCCGCTGGCTCGGCCGGCCCTTCCCGATCACGCGCTTCCGGGTCGCCGACGGCCGTACGCTCGACCTCGCGTCACTCCAGGGCCGCAAGGTCCTGATCGTCGTGCTGCGCGGCTTCGCGTCGGGCGTCTGCGTCTACTGCGACGCGCAGACGAAGGCGCTCTCGGCCGACGACGCGCGCGGCGCGCTGCAGGGCCTCGGCGTCGAGACGCTGCTGGTCTATCCCGGGCCGGAGAGCGGGTGGGAGGCGTTCCTCGAAGCGTGGCGCCGCGGCGGGCGCTCGGCGCAGCCGCCCTTTCCCTGCCTCTTCGACAAGGACCTCGAGCTGGTGAACGCGCTCGGCATCCCGGAGCGGCTCGCGCTGCCGACCAGCCTGATCCTGGACGAGGAGGGGATCGTGCGCTTCGTCTACGTCGGCCGCAACGCCGCCGATCGGCCGTCGGCGCGCCGCCTCGTCGAGGCGATCCGCGAGCTGCGCGCGCGCCCATGACCGGCGCGCGTCCGACGATCCCGGGGGTCACGCTCGATCGCGCGGTCGCGCCTGCCGGCGGGGGCGACGACGCGGTCGAGTACGAAGGCCGCCAGACCTACGTCGACCGGCCGGTCCTGGTGCGCATCCTCTCCGAGCCGCCGCGCGACGCGGCGGCGGTCGAGCGCTTCCGCCGCGACGCCGCGCGCCTCGTCGCCGCCGTCCATCCGGGGATCGTCGAGTGCCTCGACGCAGGCGTGACCGCGGACGGGAGCGCCTACCTCGTCTTTTCGAAAGTCGAGGGACCGACGCTCGTCGAGTGGCTGCGCGAAGGGAAGCGGCTCGCGCCGCCGCAGGCGCTCGCGCTGGTGCGCGCGCTCGCGGCCGCGCTGCGCCACGCACAGGCGCACGAGCTCGCCCACGGCGCCGTCGCGGCGCGCCACGTCCGGCTCGACGCGCGCGGCGGCGGCGGCGAGCTGCCGTTCACGCCGCGCCTCGGAGGCTTCGCGGTCGCGCGCGGCGAGGCGACGACGCCGCTGCTGCACGCGCAGGATCTCGAGGACCTGACGCGGCTCGCGCGCGAGCTCGGCGCACTCTCCGCCGCAGGCGTCGCGCCCTCCGGCCTGTCGTGGGACGACTGGATCGCGAGCTGCGAGACGCTTCAGGGGCCGCGCCGGCCGAGCGCCAAGACCTCC
>Ga0137433_1000053_pt1 | contig 58951 bp, 38 predicted proteins | sample EasRivERMZT840_2_FD_102335 | JGI IMG/M metagenome (GOLD analysis project Ga0137433, IMG submission 102335) | Soil microbial communities from meander-bound floodplain in the East River, Colorado, USA - East River MetaG ERMZT840_2 | ecosystem: Environmental > Terrestrial > Soil > Floodplain ...
CATGCGGGCTTCGAGGGTCGTTCGCTTCAGGCCCAGGATCTTCGCGGCGCCACGCTCACCGCTCACCCGCCAGCCGGTCTCTTCGAGAACCGCGACGATGTGCTGGCGCTCGACCTCCTCGAGGCTTCGCGCTTCCTTCTTCGAGTCCCCGGCGGGCAGCGCCGACGTGAGGTCGCCGATCTCGAAATGTCCGCCGGACGACAGAATCACCGCGCGTTCGATGACGTTCTGCAGCTCGCGGACGTTGCCGGGCCAGGTATATTCGGTCAGCCGCTCCAGCACCTCGGCGCGAAGCGGACCAACGTGTCTCCCCATCTTCGACGCATAGAGCATGACGAAATGCCGGGCGAGGCGCGGGATATCCTGACGACGCTTCCTCAACGGCGGAATGACGACGGGAAAGACGTTGAGACGGTAGTACAGGTCGGCGCGGAACCGCCCGTCGCTCACGGCCCGCTCCAGGTCGCGATTCGTGGCCGCGATCAGCCGCACATCCACCTTCAGCGTCTGCGTTCCGCCGACGCGCTCGAACTCCCCCTCCTGAAGCACGCGAAGGAGCTTCGCCTGCAGCTCCAGCGGTAGATCGCCGACCTCGTCCAGGAAGAGCGTGCCCCGGTTGGCGAGCTCGAAGCGGCCGATCTTCCGTGTGAGCGCGCCGGTGAACGCTCCCCTCTCGTGCCCGAAGAACTCGCTCTCGATCACACCGGCCGGGAGGGCGGCGCAGTTCACCTTCACAAGCAGCTTGTCTTTCCGCTGGCTCAGAGCGTGGATCGCCCGCACGATCAGCTCCTTCCCGGTGCCCGTCTCGCCGCTCACCAGCACGGTGGAATCGGTCTTCGCAACTTTGCGCACGTTCGCGAGGACGTCGAGAATAGCCGGGGACTCCCCGACCACGTCGCCGAAAGCGGCCTCCGTCCGGACCTCCTCCTGGAGATAAAGGTTTTCCTCCTGGAGGCGCGCCTTGAGGGCGGCGATCTCCTCGTAGGCGAGCAGGTTTTCAATTGCGAGCGCCACCTGCTCTGCGATGGCCGCCAGCAACGAGGCCTCTGCCTCGCCGTACCGGCCGGGCATCCGGCTCCCGACGTTCATCGTACCGATGATCCTTCCTTTGGCTGCCAGGGGAACCGAGAGAGCCGAGCGCAGCCCTTCCTTCAGCAATGGGGCGTGCTCGAGGAACGGCGGCGCCTCCCGCATATCCATCGTGAGAAGCGGTTCGCCGTGATCGAAGACCCAGCCCTGTCGGGTTCCCTTCCGCGGCCACTCTTTCCCGATCGGGATGATGGGAGGCGATGGAACGGTGCCCGACACGCCAAGCAGCCTGAAGACATCCTTGATGGGATCGTGAAGGACGAGCGCGGCACGGTCGAACGGGATCACGCGCCGCAGTGCCGCCGTGGTCGCCGCAAAGAGGCTCTCCCGGTCGAGACAGGTGACGATGGCGTTGTTGACCTCGAGCAGGACGCGCTGGCGCTCCTCGGACGCCCGCAGCGCTGACGTCCCGGCCTCCACGAGGGTCTGGAGGTTCGTGGTCACCCCCCGAAGCTCGACCACCAGGCGCCGCAGCTCGATCTCGGACATCGCACACGTCGCCAGAACCCGAAGAATCCCGATCTCGTCTTCCGTCCAGTCGTGAGGCTGCCCGTCCACGACGCAGAACGTCCCGAGAGCGTGTCCATCAGAAGTGATCAGCGGTATCCCCGCATACGCGACAACCCCAAGCTCGGAAACCATGGGGTGTTGCGCAAACCGGGGATGCTGCCTGGCGTCCTTCACGACGAGAGGTTCGCGCGATCCCATGGCATGCTTGCAGAATGAGTGCGTCAGCGGGCTCTGCCGCAAGGACGCGAGAGGCTCGGACAGGCCGCATTGGCTCTTGAAGAACAGCCTGTCGCTGTCCACGAGCGAGACGAGGGCCGGCACGCGGAGCACGGTGGTCGCCGTGCGCGTCAACCGGTCGAAAGCCTCTTCGGGCGGAGAATCGAGGAGCGACGTGCGCCGCAGTGCTTCGAGGCGATCCCCTTCCTGGACGACACCGAGATAATGGCTCCTCAGCGAGCCAGCATCCGAGAGTCTCTCACGCAGGTCATGAGCGAGGCTGTTCATCGGGATGAACTATGCTGCAACGACCACATTGACGTATGGCTGTATTTCCGAAAGAATTGACCAATCGGCCGGAGGTGCGTCATGAGCCAGGACACGCTGTCTGACGTGCTGCGAGCGGTCCGTCTGCGGGGCGCCGTCTTCTTCTACGTCAACGGAAGCCCTCCCTGGGTGGTGGGAACGCCCGCTGCGCAGGAGATCATCCCGGCCCTCATGCCCGGCGCCGAGCACATGATCGGGTTCCACGCGGTCGCCGAGGGATCGTGCTGGGCCGGGATGGCCGGCGAGCCGCCGATCCGCCTCGACGCACGCGATATCATCCTGTTCCCGCGGGGAGATCCCCACGTCATGTCCAGCGCTCCGGGGTTGAAACCACCGACCACGGGCAAGGAGTTCTACTCCTCGCCGCGCCCACCCCAGCTGCCCAATGCCCTGAGCCTGGGCGGCGCACATGTGTCGACGGCGCGCCGCGCCCACGCAGAGAGCGACCGCGTGACCGTCGTATGCGGATTTCTCGGGTTGGACGCGCGGCCGTTCAATCCCCTCATTGCAGCGATGCCGCGCGTGCTGCACGTTTCGGGCGCCTCGCTTGGGCCCGATTCGTGGGTTACGTCGTTCTTCCGCTCGGCGGTTGCGGAGTCGAGCCAGAGGCGCCCCGGCGGCGAGGCCGTGCTCGAACGGATGAGCGAGATGCTCTTCGTCGAGGCGCTGCGGCGCTACGTCGATACTCTGCCTCCCGGACAGACCGGATGGCTCGCAGGGATGCGCGACCCCTCCGTCGGCCGCGTGCTCGCGCTCCTGCACGAGAAGCCGGATGCGCCGTGGACGCTCGAGCGCCTTGCCGATGACGCGGCGATGTCGCGCTCGACTCTGCACGACCGCTTCATCCACTTCATCGGTCAGCCGCCCATGCAGTACCTGGCGCAGTGGCGCATGCAGGTGGCCGCGGGGCTTCTGCGCGACACGAAGACGAAAATCATCGAAGTCGCGCTCGGCGTGGGGTACGAGAGCGAGGCCGCGTTTTCCCGCGCATTCAAGCGCACTGTGGGCGTCGCACCGGGGGCGTGGCGGGTTGGGCGTCGGCCCGGCGGCAGTGCCGAGGCGGTTTCACGGTAACGCAATCACCTGCCCCGGTGCCCGGGACTCCGCTCAACCTCTGCAAGGCCTACAGGAGGGACATCAGGAAATCGCAGAGAGAACCGGGACCCGCGGTACGTCGATTGTAAAGACGCATCCCTTCCCAGACATGTTGTGCGCATCGATCCGGCCGGAATTCTCTTCAACGGCCCATCGGCTGAAGGCAAGGCCAAGACCGACTCCTGTTCGGTCGGCGTTTCGCTGCACGAACGGGCGGAACAGCGCCTCGATGTCGCCATCCGGCAGCCCGCCACACTCGTCCTCAACGTCGATCAGCACGCGCTCGCGCTTGGCGCTGATCCGCAGCGTGACAGTGGTCTGAGGCCGGGTAAACTTGAATGCGTTCTGCAGTAGATTCATCACCACCGCCGCGAGGACCTCTCGATCGGCCTCGATCTCGAGATCCACGTCGATGGGCAATACCGAGAGTGTGACGCCTCTGATATCTGCCTTGAATACGACGGACAAATGCAGTTGTTCGATGAACGTGGCGACTTTGAATCGCTCCCGATTCTGGACGGCTTGAGTGAGCTGAACCTCTGCGAGCGAACGACGAACGAGAGCGTTCAATCCCTTGAGGCTGCGATCGAGAACTGCCCCGGTGCTTCCGGCAACCCCAACATTCCCCGTCTTGAGCCCCTCGAATGCAAGCGACGCGGTGTAGATCAAGGCCCCCAATTCATGAGCAAAAAACCCGAGGCGCTCATTGCCACGGACGATTTCTTTGGCTATACCAGACTCATTTGTCCCCCGCCCATACTCGGTTACAGCGCCCGCGATGGCATCGTCAAGGCATCGGTTCAGGGTTCGAAAATCATCCGTGCTGATGGGGGCGTTCATTTCCATTGCCAGGTCGGTAATCGACTGACACACGTCGCCATAGTCGTGAACGACCTGTGAAACAGTGAACCCCAGACGCAATAGGTCGTTCCCGTGCAAGTGGGCGCCCTTGCCAATCTCTGAGCTCGATAATCCCGTGCGCAGCGTCCGGACCAACTGGTCCAGGAACAGCGGCACACCGTGACTCAACTCATCCGCGGTAGGTGGTGGAACCGACCTCGTCGCAACCTTTGCTCTGCAGCGGCCGATGATCTCGTCACGGTTTTCTGTGATAAATTCATGGAGCATGAGTGTGTTCCTCAGGTTCCTCCAAGGAAGGATAGCAACCCGCTGCGCTGCGAGCCGTCGGTTTCCCGCCCAAGATGGCATCAGGTATTGAGCTGATCATTGTTACGAAACTGATCTGTCCCGCAGCCACGGGCACCAGCGGTTCATGCCAGGCCGGAAGGTTCGGCCGGGGGTTCGCGACACTGGAGGCGAAAGGGGCATCTCCTTGACGATCGGCAATCTCATCTGTCTCACGCCGCGCGACTCCTACGTCGTCAACAACCCCATCAAGCGGAGGGGGATCGTCGGGTGGCTCGAAAACCGGACGGGGCCCTTCGTGCGCAGCCCGGGGATCGCCTTCCCTTACCTGGTCGGGTTCCTGCGCAAGAACGGTGTGCTCACCGACGACACGCGTCTCGTGGTGCAGCACGATCGGATCGAAGGGCCGACGTCTTTCGAGGAGATCCTGGCCGACAAGGCGGACATGTCCCGCGGCGATTGCGATGTCCTGTTCATCACCGCATACACCGACTCGGTCCGGGAAGCCTACAGGCGGGCGCGCGAGGCGCGCGCCGCGTACGCTTCGGCGGGCAAGCGCCTGACCGTCGTGCTCGGCGGCGCCCATGCGTCGGCCCTGCCGGACGAGGCTACGCGCCTTGGTCATGTCGACGCGACGGTCGCGGGAGAGGGAGAGTGGGCGGCGTCCGAACTTCTCACCGATGTCAAGCAGGGACGAGCGATCAAGCCCATCTACCGGGCGGCTTTCAACCGCATCAGGGATCGCGGGACGCTAAGAATCGACATGGGGATATGGCGCGGCCTGAAGAACGCGCCGCATCAAGTTCTTGCCTCCACGCACTTCGCGCGGGGTTGCAAGCTCGACTGCCATTTCTGCGCCGTCTTTCTCACCAACGGCCCGACTGTAAGGAACCGCGATGTGGCCGATATCGCGGAGGAGATCAGGAGCCAGGGTCCAACCATCAAGCGGGAGACGATCGACCAGATCGGGCCGGGGGCCTACAACTCGTTCCTTCGCGCCCTCGTCAAGATGCCGATCGTTGGAAAACGATGGGGCGATCGCCTGATCTCCCTGATTGGCCCGGGCTACAGCGATCAGGTGTTCTTCTGGGACGACAACCTCTATAACGCCGCCGGGTCTGCCCGGGCGCTCTTCGAGGCGATCCGTCCCCTCGGGCGCCCCTGGGCGGCGGAGCTGACCATCGACATCGCCGAAAAGCCGGAGCTGCTGAAGCTGGCGTACGAGAGCGGGTGCCGCAATCTCTTCATGGGGATCGAGTCGGTCAACCAGACCGCCATTGACGGGCTCGACAAGTGGTCCAATGACACGACCTCGATGGGCGATCTCGTGAAACGCGTCCACGATGCAGGAATCCGGATCATGGGCTCCTTCGTGTTCGGGCTGGATGGGGATGACGCGACGGTCTTCGATCGCACGCTCGAGTTTATCAACAGGACGGGGATCGACCTCGTCGTGGCAAACATCATCCAACCCTACCCGGGGACCGGGACCTTCCGAGACGCCGTCGCCGGCTCGGATTTTCTTCCGTGCGCGACCTTTCAGGCCGATTCTGACGTGGCGATGGACTTCAACTGGCCGCTGTTCGATGGCGCCCACGTCCTGGTCCGCCCCAAAGGCATGACAGTTCAGCAATTGCAGGAAGGGTATTATTACTTTTTGCGCGAGGCTTACTCCCTGGCCGGGATCGTCCGGCGCTTTCGACGCGAGGGGAACGATCGGGGCGGGGCGGCCGTTCACTTCACGCGCAATTACGTCGTGAGCCGGTACGGCATGGTCAAGACCGCCCACGCGTTGAGAACGAAGCTCTGATCGCTACTCCACGCGGAACGCGAACTTGCAGTCGGTGTGATACTCGAAGATCTTGCCGTCCTTGACCTTCGCGGTCTTGTGAAGGATGTCGACGCCGCTGATCCCCCGCACGGTCTTGGAAGCCTCCTTCAGCGCGTTCTGGACCGCATCATCCCAGCTCTTGTTCGAGACCCCCACCAGCTCCAGCACCTTGACGGTTGGCATATCGGCTTCTCCTCTTCGGTCGGGTTGACGGATGAGCGCCAGCATACAGGAAGTCGGGGAGGCTCGACGCCTGCCGGCGGCCGAACCTGCCGGTCTGGTACACTTCCGGCTTGGTACACTCCCGGCTTCGGAGGGCCTCATCATGCGTTGGTTGTATTCAGCAATGGCCGGCTTCACCGCAATGACACTGGCCGGGGCGTCGCAGAATCAGCCGCCCCAGGCTCCTGGCGGCAACGTGCTTCTCGCTCCATGGACCGGACCGTACGGCGGCGTGCCGGCGTTCGACCGGATGGACCTCGGCGCTCTCAAGCCCGCCCTGGAGGCCGGCATGGCGACGAGCCTCGCGGAGCTGGACAAGATCGCCGCCAGCCCCCAGCCCCCGACGTTCGAGAACACCATCGCGGCGATGGAGCGCTCCGGGCGCGACCTCGACCGCGTGATGGTCTACTTCGATCTCTGGGGAGAGAACCTCTCCACGCCCGAATACCGCAAGATCCAGGAAGAGATGGCGCCGAAGCTGGCCGATTACCGCTCGAAGATCACGCAGAACGCCGCATTGTTCGCGCGCATCAAGAGCGTGTACGAGAGCAAGGAGCCGCTGCGGCCCGACCAGAAGAGACTAGTCTGGCTGATCCACAACCGTTTTGCCCGCGACGGCGCGACGCTCCAGGGAGAAGCCCGGCAGCGGTACGCCGCGATCAACCAGCGACTCGCGGAGCTCTACACGCAGTTCGGCAACAACGTGCTCGCCGACGAAGAAGGATACGTCGAGTATCTCTCCAAGGAACAACTGCGCGGCCTGCCCGAGTCGTTCGTGCGCTCGGCGGCGGCCGCGGCCGAGGAGCGGGGGCACAAGGGCTCCTACGCCGTCACCAACACGCGCTCGTCGATCGACCCCTTCCTGACCTACTCGGAAGAGCGGGCCCTGCGCGAGAAGGTGTGGCGCACGTTCTACGCGCGCGGCGACAACGGCGACGCGCACGACAACAACGCGATCATCGCCGAGATCCTCAAGCTGCGCCATGAGCGCGTCGGCCTGCTCGGATATGCAGACTTCGCGACCTGGCGCCTCGAGGATCGGATGGCCCGCACCCCGGCGCGCGCCCTCGAGCTGATGATGGCCGTGTGGCCGGCCGCGGTGGCCCGCGTCAAGGAAGAAGTGGCGGACATGCAGGCGCAGGCGGATGAGGAAGGGGCGGGGATCAGGATTGCGCCGTGGGATTACCGCTACTACCAGGAGAAGGTCCGCCAGGCCCGCTACGACCTCAACTCCGACGAGGTGAAACAGTATCTGCAGCTCGACAAGCTGCGCGAGGCGATGTTCTACGTCGCGGGAGAGCTGTTCGACTTCGCCTTCGCACCGCTTCCGAAGGGAGAAGTGCCGGTCTTCCACGAGGATGTGAAGGTCTGGAAAGTCACCAGCAGGACCTCGGGCGATCTCGTCGGCCTGTGGTACCTCGATCCGTACGCCCGGCCCGGCAAGGGCTCAGGCGCCTGGGCGACGACCTACCGGGACCACGAGACCTTCGACGGCAAGAAGAAGGTGCTGGGGTCCAACAACTCGAATTTCATCGAGGGAGCGCCGGGAGAGCCGGTGCTGATTTCCTGGAGCGACGCCGAGACCCTGTTCCACGAGTTCGGCCACGCCCTGCACTATCTCTCCTCCAACGTGGCCTACCCCACTCTCAACGGCGGCGTAAGGGACTACACCGAGTTCCAGTCGCAGTTGCTCGAGCACTGGCTCCTGACCGACAAAGTCCTCGGCACCTATCTCGTGCATCACAAGACCGGTCAGCCGATCCCGGCCGACCTGGTCGCGAAGATCCGGAAGGCCGCAACCTTCAACCAGGGGTTCGCGACCACCGAGTACCTGGCGTCGGCCCTGATGGACATGCGGTACCACATGACCGACCCCGCCGGCATCGAACCGCGCGCCTTCGAGAAGAAGGTCATGGCAGAGCTGAAGATGCCCGAGGAGCTGGTGATGCGCCACCGCAGCACGCAGTTCGGACACATCTTCTCGGGTGAGGGATACGCCGCGGGCTACTACGGCTACCTGTGGGCCGACGTGCTGACCTCCGATGCGGCGGAGGCCTTCGCCCAGGCGCCGGGGGGGTTCTACGACAAGCCCCTGGCGAAGAAGCTCGTGGACGATCTCTTCGCCGTACGCAACGCCGTGGATCCCGCCGAGGCCTACCGGTCGTTCCGGGGGCGCGACGCCCGGATCGAGGCGCTGATGCGCGACCGCGGATTCCCGCTGCCCCAGGACACCGCCCAAGCGAAGTGATCGACCCATCGTGCGAGAATGAGATACACCTCAAGCGCCGCGGTCGCGATCGGATGCTCGCTCCTGCTTTCGCTGCCAGGCGCAAGTCCCGAACAGACGACGCAGCGGACGCCGGTCGTCACGACGGCCCGTTTTGCCTTCTACAGTGACTTCGACACCAACCTCAACGATGCGTTGATCGCCGCAGGCCTGGCACGCAAGCGCAGCAAGCCGGAGCTGTTTCACTCCGGCGCCGAGGTGTCCTGCTTCGACAAGTTATCTTCTTCTGCGCGGGCGGCATGGGATGGCGCCGTCGACTACTACGCGGCGATCATCTCGCCGGCCGAATGGAACGCCCGCCAACAGTTTCTGCTGCGGATGCAGCTCGTCGGCTTCGACGCCGAAGGGCAAAACCCCGAAGACAGGGAATTCCTCGAGATTGCCCGGAACTTCAGGGCCGCGGCGACGCCGGCGTACAAGGCCTGCCGGTGGACGGCCCAGGACGAGAACAACCGGCGCTGGATTCAGGACCTGCAGCCGAGACTTGCCGCGGACGAGCAGAACATCGCCGCCCGACTCGAGCGACTCTATGGGAAGCAATGGACGAGCCTACCGATCCTCGTCGACGTCGTGGAGACTGTGAACTGGAGCGGAGCCAACACGTCCTGGTCTGACTCCGGGCAGGGAGACCTTCTGATCGCGTGCGCTCCAGGGGGCGCGGCCGCCTTCGAGATCCTGTTCCACGAGGCGTCCCACATCCTGATGGACCGCGGCGACCCGGTGCGGCGGGCGCTCGAGAGCGCGGCACGGTCAGCTGGTTTCCCTCTGCCGAACGATCTCTGGCACGTGGTCATGTTCTACACCACCGGTGAGGCCGTGCGGCGCACTCTGGACGCACGCGGACCGGCCGGCTACACACCTATGCTGTACGAGATATTCGACCGCGGGACCTGGCAGGAGTATCGTCAGGCGCTCGAGAGCGACTGGCGTCCGTATGTCGACGGCGAGCGATCCCTTGCCGAGGCCTCGGCCAGCCTGATCACCACGTTACAAAGGAGGAACGAACCGTGAGGAAGATAGTCTGCCGATAGGACGAGCGCGGTGCCGGTGCGCGGATCTCTGGTCCGCAATCAAGTAACGGCTGGCGGGCCGGAGGCCCGCGCACCGGCATCCCGCCGGTTGTCGCCGGAAGCTCAGCAGAATCACCGTGGCCTCCTGATCCGTCTCGCGGTATGTTCCCTATTGGCCTCCGCTCCTATCCGGCAGGAGGACGGCCCGATGCCCCATCGCTTCGCACTCCCCGCACGGGAGGTCGTCTCCCGGCCTCCACGCCCACCTCCGGCGTGCAGGACAGCTGCTCGGCACCACCGCCCCGCCTGCTTTCGACCCCACGCGGATTTAGTTGCAGAGTCTTGGGGCCTTCGGCCCATGACTCTCCAGCAGGAAAGGAGCAAGAGACATGCGTAGATTCCTCGTCTCGGTACCCTGCGTGATCTCCCTCGCGTTGCTCGGTTCGAGTTCTCCACTGGCCGTGTACAACGGGGCCGAGGACACGACGGGCCACCCCGCCGTCGGTTTCGTCCTCGGCACGATCGGGGCCGACCCGTGCGATTACGAAGCTCAGGCCATCGGATGTTCCGGCGTCCTGATCGGGCCGAACGTCTTTCTCTCGACCGCGGAATGCACCAGCGCCGTCAAGGATTCCATCGACTCCGGCTTCATCGACGACGGCTGGATCATCCTGGACGCCGAACCGCTCGTACCCGGCGAAGACGAGGCCGCGCTGGACTGCTCGAAGTTCGTCCACATCGACAGCTATGACATCAACCCGGCGTACGTCTCCAGCTTCGGGACCCAGGGAGACGTCGGCGTCATGATCCTCGAGGCCTCGCAGTCGATCGCGCCGGCGAGCCTTCCGCCGCGGAACCGGCTGAGGCCGCATCCCAGGAGGCGGCTTCCCGACATCACCGCCGTATCGTTCGGCGAGTTGGCCGACGCGGGCGCGCCGGGCGGGTTCGACATCTTCACCTTGGCCCGCCGCTTCGCGCACGCCACGTTCGGCAGCATCACCGGGCAGACGCACGTGGCCTCGCTGGATCCGATTGCAGGGATGTCCCTGCCGTGCATCGGGTTCGTCGCTCGTGGGGGACCCAACTTCGTGACGGGGAGCAACGAGGTGGTGTCACTCGCCAAGTACCCCGCGGGCTCGTGCGACAACCCGGCCACCTTCCAGAGGCTGGATGTCCCGAGCGTCAGGAGCTTCCTCTCGAGCTATGTGACCCTGCCGTAGCACCACGGCCGGGCGGAGTCATCGCGCCGGAGGAGCGGGAGACGCCATGACGATGCAGTTCCGGTGGCAACGAACTGCGCGCCACATCACGTCATGGCGGTCTCCCTGAACTTGCGGCCTACTCGATGCTGATCGCGACGGCTTTCGTGTACGTGATCACAACGCGGTCGCCGACCTTGATGTTCTTCACGATGTTCTTGTCGTTCACCTTGTGAGTGCTGGTCTTGCCATCCTCGGTCTGGATGGTCACGGCCGACGTCTTCGGGTCGATGGCCTTGACCGTGACCGTCTTGGTCTCCTGCGTCGTCTTCGTGCCACCCGGCTTGGCGGAGGCTGCATCGCGCACGATCGCGGGATCGTCCTTCTTGTCGGGCGGGACTGACTCGCCGGGCTTGCGGATCGTGTAGACCACCGATTCGTTGATGACGAAGGTCACCACGTCGCCGACCTTCAGCTCGTCGAACCGCCGCACCTCGGGACCCGCGTAGATCTGGGTGACCTTCCCGTCCTTGTCCTTGAGCGTGACCATGCGCGTGTCATGGTCGATGGAGTCGATCGTCGCCTTGACCGTGACGGTGTCCGTCTCGTGCTTGACCGGCTCCTGCGCGAGACTGATGCCCGGCAGGGCGATCAGCAGCGCCAGAACTGGCAGCGCGAGATGGGTGATGAGTCTTTTCATGATGGTTTCCTGCCTCCATCGATTATCACAGTGGAGCCCGGTCAGAATGACAGGGCAGGCCCTGTGGTTGTTTGCATGAGGGCGATTCCGGTGTTGTTCAGTCTAACCCATCGCCCCGAGGCTCTGCTGAGACTCCGGCTCAGCCGGCTTCCGGGGGAATCCCGAATCGGCCGGAAAGAGCCCCCCAGCGCGCGATTTCCGCCTCCGGCCGCGCTCTCTGCCGCCGCGGATCGCTGAGATCCTGTAACGACTTCTCCCTGCCGGCCGCGGGCTCCACGCGCTCGACGGTAAGATGCCGCGGGCTCGCAGGGTTCGCCCCCTCACCTGGCAACCATGCAGTCCACGGGCTCAGCACTTGGAGAAAGGACGCACGCATCGTGTTGAAGATCATGATGATCGGCTCGCTCATGATGGCCATCACGACGGCAATCCACGCGTCGTTCATGACCGCGATGATGCGGTTGCTCGAGAATCGCACCCGTAACCAGAAGGACCGGACGCCGCTGACACGGCTCTATGTCGTGGTCGAGTCGATTCTCATGATCTTCGTGGCCACCCTCCTCGAGGCGTCCGCGTGGGCCGTCGCCTACCTGACGCTGGGAGCGATTTCGGGGATGGAGCCCGCGCTCTATTTCTCGGTGGTCACCTTCACCACGGTGGGATACGGCGACGTGGTGCTCACCCCGGAGTGGCGCCTGCTTGGGTCGTTCGAGGCGGTGAACGGCATCATCATGTTCGGCTGGAGCACGGCGCTGGTCATGGCCGTCGTGCAACGGGTGTACACCTCAACGATGAGCCGGTAGTCGGCCGTCTCCCTCGCGCAGGAGATAGAGAACCTCAGGCCGCGTCTTGAGGCCGGTGCGTGGCATGAGCACCGCCGGATCGCGCCACAGCGGTCCTTTGTCCTCGTATTGCAGGCTCATCTCTGCGTGGAACGGCCACCCCATGGCGTCAATGATGATCGCGCCGAAGCGCCCATCGACGACGGCCTGCGTCAATTGCGCGTCCAGCCCGTCGATCAGCTCCTGGTTCGTCCCGCGCGAGACGTCGTCGATCGCCTGCGCCTGAGCCCAGGTTGCCTTGCCGGCGAGGGCCGGCAGGTACCCGTGCATCGGGAGATAGACGTCTCCGGGGATCCTTCCGATCAACTGCACGAGCTGATCGCCCGCATCGACGTCGGCCTGTGTCGGGATCTGTTCGAACGGGTCGTAGAGCAGGGCGATGAGCTGGATGCAGCACAGCAGATGCACGAGAGCCGGGCGGCCGTGGCTGCGACCGTCAGCTCGCTGTATCAGCGCGTGCGCCGACGCGCCGAACAGGAGAGCCATGGCGGCGCAGGCAGGGAGAAGCACGTTGTCATAGCCGCCGGTGTGCACGCGTCCGGTCCAGGCGGCGGCCAGCATGCCGGCGGCCAGGGATGACGTGAAGAGAGGCGAAACCGCCGTGCCGCGTCTGCCGATGATGAGCCACACGACGGCCATGCCGGCCGCGATCGGGAGATGCCGCGCGATGTCATGGGTCCAGAACCCGAGGAACATGGACGTCTCGAGCGCGTGCTGCCTCGGCAGGTCGAGCACGTACCAGGCGAACCATCCCTCGCTGCGCGCATCGAGCAGCGCCACGCTTGCGGCGGCCAGCGCCGCGAAGGAAGCCGGAAAGGCGATGCGCGCCAGACCGCGGCGGCGCAGGATCTCGTGCGGCACGAGGGCCAGCGCGACGATGGCGGCAGGCTGCTTCGTCAGGAACGACAGGGTCATGAGCGCCCCGGCGGCGGCGCTCCGCCACAGGGCGTCTCCGCCGCGAAGCACGTACGCCGATGCCAGAGTCAGCATCAGAAAGAGCGAGTCGACGCGCGCCAGATCGAGCCACGCCCCGGAGACCCGGTAGGTGGCGGCGAACAGGCCGGCGCCAAGAAGGCCTGCGGACGTACTCCCCGTCTCGCGACGCACGATGAGAAACAGCAGGACGAAGCACCCCAGCGACGCGGCGATGGACACGGCGCGCATGGGAGCGAACCCGGCGTCAGTCGCCCGGCACACCATGGCGCACACCTCGAAGTAGAGCGGCGGATAGATGTAGGGGATGAACTCCAGCGACGGCTTCACATAGAGCGGCTGTCCAGACAGGAGCCGGCGGACGTGATCCACCGCCCCGCCTTCCATCCACTCCAACTCGTACGGAAAGGCGACGCGAGCCAGCGCCACGGCCAGATAGAGAGCGATGAACGCGCCGCTCAGGACCAGCGCTGCCACGCGCAGAGCATGGCTGAGCGACGGGGCCGTCAGGGGGACTCCTCCACCCCGCCACACCTCGCTTCACCTCTGGCGCGCCTGATCTGCAAAGTCAGGGCCTGCGCCGCGACACGTGGGCCGCGATGTCGGCCGCCACCAGCTCCGGGCGCTCCCAGTTCGGGCAGTGCCCTGTGTCCTCGTAGACCTTCAACCGCGCGGCCGGGAACACCGCAAGGAAATGGTCCTGATCCTCACGCGGGAACAGGGCGTCGTGATCGCCCCACAGGAGGAGCGTCGGCGCCTTGATGCTGGCGAGATGCTGCGTGTCGTCGTACGCGGCCAGATGATCGATGGCGATCCGCCACAACCGCGGCGGCAGCTTCATGCTCTCCGCGACGATGTGCTCGAAGAACTCGGGCGGCACCGGGTGGTGCACTGTGCTCGTCTGGAAATCGTGCGCGAACTTCAACGGGATCGGATCGGGCAGGTCCCGCAAGCCGGCCTGCAGATCCCGAATGACCTGGCCCTTCGTCGTGAAGCCTGTGCCAATCAGCACAAGGGAGGCGATGCGCCGGGGCTGCGCGATCGCCGCCTGCCGCGCGACGAAGCTGCCGAAGGAATGGCCCACCAGCGTCGCGCGATCGATCCCGAGGGCATCGAGCAAGGCGATGGCATCGCCCGCCAGCTCGGGAATCGCATAGCCGGATTCCGGCCGATCCGAGTCGCCGAACCCGCGCTGGTCGAAGGCCACGGCACGCAGCCCCTCGGGGAGGAGCGGCAGCACCCGGCTGAACGAGAACCACGAGTCGGGCCAGCCATGAACGAAGACGATGGGCTCGCCGTCGGGCTTCCCATACTCCGCGTAATGAATGCGCGGACCGGTCGCGAGACGGATGTCGGCAAGCCGCGGGGCGGGACTCTCGATCATGACGCGGACGGTGCGGGCGCCAGACGCGCGCCGACGATGGCGGCGGGAAGAAACGCGACGAGGGTGGGGAGCCAGAACCACGCCGGCGGTGGGATCATGAGGTTGTTGGTGATACCGGCCAGCGTGAGCAGCACGCCGAGAACCAGCGCGTGAGCCCCAGAGGCGTTCCTGCCGATCCGGGCGGCGAGGAATCCGCCCACGAAACTCCCCAGCGCCCAGCCGAGAAGCACGACCAGGAACGCGCCGACGGGGACGGTCGCCATCAAGGCTCTGATCGCCTCCCTGTCGGTCATTCCTTCCGCCGCCTTCCCCAGCTCGGGGTACAGAACATGGCCATTGAAAGACTCGATCAGGATCATCACCGCACTGGCGGCCACGAAGCCTGCGATCACCGCGAGGACGCTGCGCACCACCTTCCCCATCACTCTCCTCCTTTTCCCATGCCGCCGCCGTGCGGCATGGGTGCAGGGTACCAAAAATGGATGGGCTTCAAGGGTCGCAGGCTTGGGAGGAAGGGCGTGATACGCTCCGCGGAATGTCGATCCCGGGAAGGTGCCCGAGCTGTTCGACTCCCCTCCCCTCGGGGAGTCGCTTCTGCGGATCCTGCGGGCAGTCTGTTTCGCCTTCGTCCGCGTTGCCGACGGAGAATCCCACGCCGGGCGCCGATCCGGCGGCGCACCCGGGCCCGTCCCGTTTCTCCGAGGCGGACTCGCGATTTCTTCCCGGCGCCATTCTCGCCGGCCGCTACCGCATCGTGGGACTGCTCGGGAAAGGCGGCATGGGTGAGGTCTACCGGGCCGACGATCTGAAACTCGGCCAGCCGGTCGCCCTCAAGTTCCTGCCGCGGGGATTCGACGCGAACCCCGAGCGGCTCCAGCGCTTTCTCAATGAAGTGCGTACCGCGCGCCAGGTGTCCCACACCAACGTCTGCCGCATCTACGACGCCGGCGAAGCGGACGGACAGCACTTCCTGTCGATGGAGTACGTCGACGGAGAGGACCTGGCGTCTCTGCTGCGCCGGATCGGACACCTCCCCAAGGACAAGGCGATCCAGATCGCGCGCCAGCTCTGCGCCGGGCTCGCGGCGGCCCACGAGATCGGCGTCCTGCACCGCGACCTGAAGCCGGCGAACATCATGATCGACGGCCGCGGCCGGGCGCGCATCACCGACTTCGGTCTTGCCGCGTTCGCCGAGGACGTCGCGGGGAGCGAGATCCTCTCGGGAACGCCGGCGTACATGGCGCCGGAACAGATGGCGGGGCGCGGCGTCTCCGCGCGCAGCGATCTCTACTCTCTCGGCCTCGTGCTGTACGAGCTGTTCACCGGCAAACCGGCGTTCAAGGCGGAGTCGGTTGCCGAGCTGCGGCGCCTGCAGTCGGAGTCGACGCCCTCTTCCCCGTCGAGCCTCGTGGAAGGGTTCGACCCGATGGTGGAGCGGGTCATCCTCCGCTGTCTGGAGTCGGATCCGGCGCGCCGGCCATCCTCGGCCTTTGCGGTCGCCGCCGCGCTCCCCGGCGGCGATCCGCTCGCAGCCGCCCTTGCCGCGGGAGAGACGCCATCACCGGAGATGGTGGCGGAGGCCGGCGAGAAGGGAGCGTCGTCGCCGGTTGTCTGCAGGAGCGCGCTCGCCGTGTTCCTCGTGGCCATCGCCGCCGTCCTGGCGCTGGCGCCGAGCACGACGCTGCTGGGAATGGTTCCGCTCGACAAGCCCCCGGAGTTTTTGCAGGAGCGCGCGCGGGAGATCCTGAGGCAGGCCGGCTACGACCGCAAGCCGGCGGACAGTCTCTACGCCTTCGAAGTCAACCGCCCCTATCTCGAGAGCCTGCTGCAACGCGATGTCGCAGACGATGAGCGGTGGAACGGCCTCCGCTCGACGCCGCCGGCGGGGATCCTCTTCTGGTACAGAGAGAGCCCGCAGGCTCTGGCGCGAGTCTTCGGGGCCGCCATCATGGAATGGATGAAGGATCCCGAGTACACCACACCGGGAATGGCGCGCGTCGGTCTCGACCCCGATGGACGTCTCATCGAGCTTCTGGTCGTTCCGGGGGAGCGAACCGGGCCGCCGCCGGCGGAGCCGGACTGGACGCCGCTCCTGCAGGCCACCGGCATCGATGCGAAGACCCTGACGCCGGTGGAGCCGGAGTGGGCACCGCCGGTCTTCGCGGATCACCGCGCCGCCTGGACGGGGTCGTGGCCCGGAAAACAGGAGATTCCGCTCCGGATCGAGGCGGCAGCGAACGGGGGAAAACCCGTGTCGCTGCGGGTCGTCGCGCCCTGGACGCGTCCCGCGGAGGAACCCGCGCCGCCGGGAAGCTTCTGGAATCGCGCCGCGCTGCTCATGGGCACTCTCTGGCCTATCGTCGTCCTCGTCGGCGCCGGAATCGTCGCGCTGAGGAACGTGCGGCGCGGCCGGGGAGACCGTCGAGGGGCCCTTCGGTTCGCCCTCTACCTCGGGGCCATGCGGATGCTGTGGTTCCTCGGCGCGCACCACGTGGCGTCGCCCGCCGAGGCGGAGATCTTCATGGGCCACCTCTCGTTCGCGATGCAGCGCGTCGGGCTCGCCTATGTCTTCTACCTGGCGGTCGAGCCGTACGCCCGTCGGCTGTGGCCGCGGATGCTGATCTCGTGGGTGAGAGTCCTGGAGGGGCGCTTCCGGGATCCTCTGGTGGGTCGCGACCTGCTGATCGGCAGCGCGGCCGGCGCGCTGATGGTGCTGTTGGGGCGCCTCGTCATCTGGATCCCCGCGATGCGCGGCGGGACGCCTGCGCTGCCACTCTGGGACGAGTTCTCTCTCGAGCCGCTTCGGGGGACCGTGCCGGCTTTCGTGACCTTCGCGGCCATCCACACACAGGCAGTCCTGACGATCGTTTTCCCCGTGATCACGCTTCTGATCTTCCGGCTGCTGCTGCGACGCACCGGGGCAGCGCTCATCGTGACTTCTCTGGTGGCGATCGTCATTTTCAAGCCCGACTCGGGAAGCGTCCCGGGCTATCTCGTGCAGATAGCCCTCTCGCTCACCATCGCTTGGCTCGTTCTGTTCCGAGCCGGTCTGCTGGGCTCCGCGGCCATGTTCACCGGGACCTTCCTGATCGAGATGATGCCACTGACGCCGGCCCCGGCCGCCTGGTATCTGGGGGCGACGCTTCTGTCGACGGTCCTCATCGTCGCCCCGGCGCTCTACGGGTTCTGGATCTCGCAGGCAGGCCGGCCTTTGTTCCGTGACGAGATCCTGGGAGCACCGGCGGCGCGCTGAGTGACGGAATGCCCTCGGTCGTCCCTCGGCGTGAGTCCTCGGGAACGCGGTACAATCCTATCGACCCGCGACGCGCGACCACGGCAACCACATCGTTTCGATAGAGAGGTCGGATGGCCAACGAATACATCTTCGTGATGAAGGATCTCCAGAAGGTCGTCCCGCCCAAGCGCGAGATCCTGAAGGGGATCTATCTCTCGTTCTACTTCGGCGCCAAGATCGGCGTGCTGGGCGCCAACGGAGCAGGCAAGAGCTCCCTGCTTCGGATCATGGCGGGCGAAGACCAGGACTTCCTGGGTGAGGCGTTCCACGCCAAGGGGGTCAAGGTCGGGTTTCTCCCGCAGGAACCCCGCCTCGATCCTGCCAAGACCGTGCTGGGGAACGTCGAGGAGGGGGTCGCCGCGACGCGGGCCCTGCTGGATCGCTTCAACGCCATCTCCGACAAGTTCGGCGAGCCGATGGAGCCGGAACAGATGGAGAAGCTCCTCGAAGAGCAGGCGCGCGTGCAGGATCAGATCGATCACTGCAACGCGTGGGAGCTGGATCACCAGCTCGAGATCGCGATGGACGCGCTGCGCTGCCCTCCCCCCGACGCCGACGTCACGAAGATCTCCGGCGGAGAGCGGCGCCGTGTGGCCCTGTGCCGCCTGCTGCTGACAAAACCCGATCTGCTGCTCCTCGACGAGCCCACCAACCACCTCGACGCCGAGTCTGTGGCCTGGCTGGAGCGCTACCTGCAGGAATACCCCGGCACCGTGGTGGCAGTCACGCATGACAGGTACTTCCTCGACAACGTGGCCAGATGGATCCTGGAGCTGGACCGGGGATCGGGGATCCCGTGGGAGGGAAACTACAGCTCATGGCTGGCGCAGAAGCAGGAGCGCGTCACGCGCGAGGAGAAGGGAGCCTCCACCAGGCAGCGCACGCTGGAGCGCGAGCTGGAGTGGGTGCGGATGGCGCCGCGCGCCCGGCAGGCCAAGGGGAAGGCGCGTCTGGCCGCCTACGAGAAGCTCCTCGCCGAGCAGACCGAGAGGCTCCCCGAGAGTGTCGAGATCTACATCCCGCCGGGGCCGCGTCTCGGCAACCTGGTCGTGGAAGCCGCGGGGCTCACGAAGGGGTACGGCGATCGCCTGCTGATCGACGATCTCTCTTTTTCCCTGCCGCCCGGGGGGATCGTCGGAATCATCGGCCCCAACGGCGCCGGCAAGACGACGCTGTTCCGCATGATCATGGGTCAGGAGCAGCCCGACTCAGGGAGCCTGCGCGTGGGAGAGACCGTCACGCTGGGCTTCGTGGACCAGTCGCGCGACGCGCTGCCGGCCGACGCCAGCGTCTGGGAGGCCCTCTCCGGGGGCGAGGAGATCATCGCGCTCGGAAAGAGGCAGATGAACTCCCGCGCCTACGTGGCATCGTTCAACTTCCGTGGCTCCGACCAGCAGAAGAAGATCAAGGATCTCTCAGGAGGAGAGAGAAACCGCGTCCACCTGGCGCGGATGCTCAAGACCCAGGCCAACGTGCTGCTCCTCGACGAGCCGACCAACGACCTGGACGTGGACACTCTCCGGGCGCTGGAAGACGCCCTGCTGGGCTTCGCCGGCTGCGCCGTGGTCATCAGCCACGATCGGTGGTTCCTGGATCGCATCGCCACGCACATCCTCGCCTTCGAGGGAGACAGCGAGGTGGTCTGGTTCCAGGGGAACTACCAGGACTACGTCGAGAACCTTCGCGCGCGCAAGGGGCCCGACGCCGACCAGCCGCACCGGATCCGCTACAAGAAGCTGACGCGGGGGTGATAGCGGCGGCAATTTCCAGCGCGGTGTGCGGCGCTCGCTCAATCCTGTGGCAGCAGCGACGTCCAATGCGACACGAGCGTGATCAGCTTCTGCCCCTGCGTCGGCGTGTTGAGGTTCATCAGGAACCGCTGGCCGTCGGGGGAAACGTCGTACTGAGTGACCACACCGAGGTTCAGCAGCTCCCCGGGGATCGTGAAGAGAGGGACGGGAGTGCCGCCCTCGAACGCCGCTCCCGGGCCGACGGCGACGGACATGAGCCTCGCATCGCGGGAGACGTAGAAGATCTCCTTTCCGTTCCTGTTCCAGACGGCGGAGCTGCCGCCGTCGCTCGACACGCGCCACTTCCCACCGGGCGGCGAGAACCCGCGGACGTAGATCTCCATCCTGCCGGATTCGTCCGAGTCGTAGGAGATCCACCTTCCATCAGGGCTGAACTTCGCCTCCTTCTCCGTGAAGGGGGAGCTGACCCAGGGCTCGGCCTTATTCTCCTGGGAGGAATAGAGCAGGAGGTCGGTCATGCTCATGCCGCCGGCCGTGCTCCCCTGCACCAGGATGTTTTTTCCGTCCTTCGATATGTCGGTGGGAAAGTTGCTGGCGCCGTTCGAGAGGATCGTCTCAATACCGCCGGTGCCGTCCGACGAGATCGTGAAGATGTCGCTCCGCCCGGGGTAGTCCCCGAAGAAGAACAGGTGTCGGTCGTCGGGGGACCAGATCGGCGATGATTCGTTGCGCGGATCGAAGGTCAGTCGCGTCGAGATGCCGCGCTCCAGGTCGAGGACCCAGATGTCGCCGCTGTCGGTCGTCGCTTCGCTCTGGTCATAGGCGATCCGCTTGCCGTCGCGAGAGAGGCGCGGGGAGAAGTAGTTTCCCGGCTCTCCCACCATACCGAGAATCACGCCCCTCCGATCGACCCATGTGAGCTGCCTCGTCAGCACACCTGTCCCCTCGGCGTAGGCCAGGAGTCCATTGTCGGACAGTGAGAAGATGTGGCTCTGGTACAGACCCATGTACTGGACGTCTTCCATCAGGAGGATCGGATCGCCGCTGAGCTCCAGGCGCTCCAGGTCGAACTTCTGCGCGCGCAGGGAGCCGTCCCTGGCGTAGACGAGGTAACCTGGCGCGACGTAGCGGGCGTTCGACAGCACGGGGAGCAGCTGCTTTTCATCCTCCCCGTCCACCGACGCGACGAAGATCCCGCTGTTCGTCCCCCCCTGCCAGCTCTCGTTGACCGTGTAGAGGACGTGCCGTCCATCCGGCAGGAGGCTGGGCTGGGAGTAGTTCCTCCTGGAATCGGCCGTGCGCCCCGTGGCGACGACGGAAGGTTCCCCTCCCGACTCCTTGATCCTCATGATCGGCGTGATCCTGTCCGGGACGTAGACGATCGTTCCGTCGCTCGCCCAGGAAGCCCCGAAGCATTCTCTCGCGGCGACCACGGGCACGCTCTGCCCGCCGGCGACGTCGATCTTCTTCAGGAAACCCCCGGAGTGGAAACCAACCGACCGGGAGTCGGGCGACCAGAAGGGGCACTCGGCGTCATCGGCGGCTGCGAGCAGCACGGGCCTGGCGGAGTCGAGCGAGCGCACCCAGAGACCGGACCCGTTCGCGCCGCGGGCGACGTAGGCGATCCGGCGTCCGTCGGGCGAGACAGCCATCCCCAGGATGTTCGGGACGAAGGTCGATCCTTCGGGAGCCGAAATCGAAGAGATGAGGAGGGGAACGGTCACTGACGGTCTGAGAAACCATGCGGCCGCGACGACGATGGCGGTCAGCGAGGCCAGCGCCGCAATCCCCCACCCGAGGCGCTCGCGCCAACGGCTCCTTTCTGCGGAGGCCGCAAACGGCGTCTCCTCGGGTGAAGCGCCGCTCTCGGCGATGCCCTCGAGCTGGAGCCGGACGTCGTGGGCGCTCTGGATGCGCTCGTCCGGATCCTTCTTCAGGCACAGCCTCACCAGGCGTTCGAGGGAGGGTGGGGACATCGCATCGGTCGTCCGCAGCGGCCGGGGCTCTTCCTTCAGAATCGCGGCGATCAGCGAAGCGTGCGTCTTCGCTTCGAACGCGCGCCGGCCGGTCGCCATCTCGTAGAGCACCACGCCGAGAGCGAAGAGATCGCTGCGCGCGTCAGCCTCCCTTCCTTCGAGCTGCTCGGGGGCCATGTACTGGAACGTCCCGACGATCATCCCCTCCGCCGTCAGGGGACTGGTGGCGGTCGGCGATGCCGAGAGATCCGAAGGGACGGCCGCGGTCCCCGTCCCTTTCGCGAGACCGAAGTCCATCAGCTTCGCGCCGGACCTGGTCAGCATCACGTTGCCCGGTTTCAGATCGCGGTGCACGACCCCCGCGCGGTGGGCGCGATCGAGCGCGCCGGCGATCTGGGCGCCGAGGCGCAGGACCTCGGCGATCGGCAGCGCGCCGCGCGACAGCCGCTGCGCCAGGGTCTCCCCCTCGATCATCTCCATCACCAGGTAGTCGGTGTCCCCCTGACGGCCGATGTCGTGCAGCGTGCAGATGTGCGGGTGGTTGAGCGACGAGACCGCTCTCGCCTCGCGCTCGAAGCGGGCGCGGACCTCCGGGCTCGACGACAGATGCTGCGGCAGCACCTTCACCGCGACGTCGCGCCCCAGCCGCGTGTCACGCGCGCGATAGACCTCGCCCATGCCCCCCGCGCCAAGAGGGGCGAGGATCTCGTAGGGGCCGAGCCGGGTTCCGGACGCGATGGGCATGGCCGCGAAGCGTACCAGAAATGCGACCCCACGGAGCGAAGCTCAGCCGGCCTGCTTCGTCTCCGGGAAGAGCCGATCGAACTCGGGATCGCCTTGGAGGAGAGAGAGATCGGGGTCGCGCCGCGCCCAGTTGGCGTCCTTGAAACCGGCCTCCCAGGCCTTCCCGATCGCTTCGAGCGCCTCGGGCTTCTTGTTCATCAGGCAGAAGACGCAGGCGGCGTTGTACAGGACGGTCGCGTCATTGGGACGCAGGGCGATGGCCAGATCCGCCTCGTGTTTCGACTCTTCTTTGCGGTTGCTGTTCGCGTACTCCCCCGCAAGATGGATGCGCGCGCGGGCGTCCTCGGGGATCTTCTTCAGGTGGTCTTCGAGAACCGTGATCCTCCGCAGGCGCACGTTCCGGACCGCATCGTCCTTCCCGAGAGCTCCAAGCGCGTTCATCAAGGGGACGTAGACGTTGTAGTCCTCCCCCGAGGCGTCGAGCGCGGCGTCGAGGATGGCGACGACCTCCTGATATCGTCCCGCGGCGAAATAGGCGCGCCCCAGAAGATAATAGGCCCCCTCGCAGTCGCGCTTGCGCTCGATGGCCGCGCGCGCGTGCGAGATGGCCTCGTCGTGCTGGCCACGGGCGTACTTGACCCAGGCCTGCGCGACCTGGGCCTCGGGCAGCTCGGGGGAGAGGGACATTGCCTTCTGCGACGCGACCTGGGCGCGCTCCATCCACACGGGATCGCGACCGTAGTGATAGTGATGCTGCGCGGCGACGTTCGCCAGCGCGGCGTAGGCGAGCGCGAACTCGGGGTCGAGCGCCACGGCGTTCTCCAGCATCTGGGCGGCGAACTCCAGATCCTGGCGCGTGAGCCGGCGTGCATAGCTCTTGCCCCGGAGAAACAGGTCGTACGCCTGGAGGTTCTCGGTCGGCTTGGCGGCCAGCGCCTCCTTCTCCTGCGGCGAGAGGGTGATGCGCAGGGCCTCGGCGATCTGCCGCGCGATCTCGTCCTGCACCTCGAAGACATCCTTCATCTCGCGATCGTAGCGCTCCGACCACAGCGGGAAATCGGTCTGGGTGTCGACGAGCTGGGCGTTGATCCGGAGGCGAGTCCCGGCGCGGCGGAGGCTTCCCGCCAGGACGTACGCCGCCCGGAGCTGCTGGCCGATCTGCGCGGGCGTGACCTGCTTGTCGCGATAGGCCAGCACGGTCGGGCGCGAGAAGATGTTCAAACCCTTGATCTTCGACAGCTCCGTGATGATGTCCTCGGTGATGCCGTCGCGGAAGTATTCGTCCTCCTTCACGCCGCTGAGGTTCTCGAAATAGAGGACGGCGATGGATTTCACCGACTGCCGGGCGGCACCGCCGCGCGCGTCGCTGATTTCCGTCGCCTGCCTGCGTCCCGATTCGAGATCGCGCCGCATCCTGATGAGGTCGGTCTTCAGATCCGTCGCCGTCTGGTAGCGCATGTTGCGGTCTTTCTCGAGGGCTTTGCCGAGGATGCGCTCGAACTCGGGTGGAAGGGACGTACCGTGCATGGAAACCGGTTCCGGGTCGCGGTTGAGGATGGCGTCGAAGATCACCGCCGATGTCTCACCCCTGAACGGCAGCCTGCCGCTCGCCATCTGGTAGAGCACCGTGCCGAGCGAGAAGAGGTCGGTGCGCGGGTCCGTCAGCTGTCCGCGCGCCTGCTCCGGCGACATGTAGGAAACGGTGCCGACGGCGCTGCCACGGACGGTCAGCTCGTCCGTCTGGACGGCCGTGTCCAGCCGCGAGTCGTCCCCCGCGCGGTCGGCTGCACCGCGCGAACCCGCGATCTTTGCCAGCCCGAAATCGAGGACCTTCACCTGGCCGCGCGGAGTGACGAAGATGTTCGCCGGCTTGATGTCCCGGTGCACGATCCCCCGGGCGTGGGCCGATTCCAGAGCGTCCGCGATCTGGATGCCCATCTCCAGAATCCGGCCAGGATCGAACGGCTGACTTCCGATCATCCTCGCCAGCGTCTGCCCCTCGAGCAGCTCCATGACGATGAAATGCTGGCGCTCGTGCTGCTCGATCGCATGCACGGTGCAGATGTTGGGGTGGTTCAGCGCCGAGGAGGCACGGGCCTCCCGCTGGAAGCGCTCGAGCGACTGGACGTCCTGGGCCATCTCCTGTGAGAGGAACTTGAGCGCGACAAGTCTTCCCAGGCGGGAATCCTCGGCTTCGTAAACGACCCCCATCCCCCCTCTGCCGAGCTCACGAGTGATCGTGTAGTGGGAGACGGTCCTGCCGATCAAGGACTCCGTCATGGTCCGATGTCACCTCTGCGAATGGTGTTCGTCGATTCTAGCAGTCATCGCGCCGCGGGCGCGACGTTCTGGTTCGTGCGGAAGAGGTTCTTCGGGTCGTACTTCGCCTTGATCGTGGCGAGCCGGTCGTAGTTGCGGCCGTAGGCGCCGGAGCGGACGCGCTGCGACTCGTCATCGGGCATGAAGTTGACGTAGACGCCACCCGTCGCGAACGGCGCCGCGGCATTGTAGAGCGACCGCGCCCACTCGATGCACGCCGCGTCCTGAGACGGACTGCTCCAGCGCGTGTGCACGTTCATCACGAACTCGATGTCCCGGTGCGGATAGGCGGTCGCCCCGGCAGGGATGCGGTTGATCGCGCCGCCGAGGTTGGCGATGAAGATCTCGCACTGCGGCGACGGCAGATGCCGGACCGCGTCCAGGGTCAGATCGATCAGGCCGTCCTTGAGCTGGACGAAGTCGTGCGATTTCCAGTAATTGCGCTCGCCGGGCGTGAGCAGAGGATCGAAGGCCGTCTGCCACGCCGCGTAGGGGGCGGGCCCGACGACATCCGCGATCGGCTTTCCGATCGCCTTGAAAGGCGCGACGGCCTCCTCGGCGGAAGCGGTGTCGCCCACGCAACAGAGGGCAAGCACGACGACCTCCGTGCCGTGCACTTCCGGCGCCAGGAAAGGAAGCGGGGGCGCCTTCCGTATCACGACCCAGCAGCACAGCTCCTCGGGCGCCTTCGCGGCCAGGCGACGGTACTCGTCGAGCACCTCCTTCGCGGCGGAGAACGGGTGGACGATGAGCCCGGCGATGACCTGCGGGCCCACGGGGTGGAGCCTGAACTCGAACGACGTCGCCACGCCGAAATTCCCCCCGCCACCGCGGATCGCCCAGAAGAGATCGGGGTGCTCGGAGGCGCTGGCGCGCACCAGCTCTCCCGCGGCCGTCACGATGTCGGCGGAGAGAAGGTTGTCGATCGTCAGTCCGTGCTTCCGGCTGAGCCAGCCGAAGCCGCCGCCGAGCGTCAGCCCGGCGATTCCGGTCGTCGAATTGATCCCCACCGGAGTCGCGAGACCGAAGGCTTGCGTCTCCTTGTCGAGATCCGCCAGCCGCGCGCCGGGCTCGACGCGCGCGGCGCGCGCCGCCGGATCGACCCAGACCGACGTCATCCGCGACAGATCGAGCATCAGCCCCCCGTCGCACACGGCGTTTCCCGCGATGTTGTGCCCGCCCCCCCGGACCGAGAGCACCAGCCCGTGCTGCGCCGCCAGGCGGACGGTCTGGATGACGTCGTTCGCCCCGAGAGCGCGCACCACCGCCGCGGGGCGCTTGTCGATCATCGCGTTCCAGAGCGTCCTCGCTTCGTCGTACCCCGCCTCCCCGGGAAGACACAGGGACCCACGGAGCCCACCCCGCAGCGCGCCGAGCGCCTCGGGTGAGAGAGATGCGCTCTTTCCGTCGATCGTCCTTACCGCGATTCCCGCCATGGCGGACCTCCGAAATCGATGCGCCTCACCAGCGACGCATGGCCTTGCGAAGACTCGGGTTTGAGAGTGTGCCGGGGCATCATCCTAGCTCATCCCTAGGTGTGCGTGCCCGGCGCTTCGTGCCCCGTCCGCGCGACGTATTCCTTGTAGGAACCGAGATAGATGTGGGGCCGGGCTTCGGTGCCACTCTCGCCCCCCAGCTCCAGCACTCGCGTCCCCAGGCCGCGCAGGAAGGTGCGGTCGTGCGAGACGAAGATCATCGTTCCGGTGAAGGAGTGGAGCGACTCCACCAGCATCTCCTTGGTGGCCATGTCGAGGTGATTGGTCGGCTCGTCGAGGACGAGGAAGTTGGGCGGATCGAAGAGCAGCCGCGCCATCGCGAGGCGTGAGCGCTCCCCGCCCGAGAGCGACCGGATCCTCTTGTCCACGTCATCGCCGGCGAACTGGAACGCTCCCGCCAGCGACCGGATGGCGCCATGTCCCTCGAGCGGGAAGTCCGCGCTGAGCTGCTCGAAGATCGTGAGATCCGGGTCGAGCACATCGAGCGACTGCTGGGCGAAGTACCCCATCTTGAGGCTGGCCCCGAGGCGGACGCTCCCCTTGTCCGGCTGAAGCGCGCCGGCGATGATCCGCAGCAGCGTCGTCTTGCCGGCGCCGTTTCTCCCCATGACCGCCCATCGCTCCCCTCTCCGGATCGTCAGGCTCATATCGTCGAAGACGACGCGGCGCCCGTAGGTCTTCCCCAGGCTCTCCACCACGGCGACCTGGTCGCCCGAGCGCGGCGGCTCGCGGAACGAGAAGGCCACGATCGTGCGCCGCTTCGGGAGGTTCACCTTCTCGATCTTGTCGAGCGCCTTGATGCGGCTCTGCACCTGCGCCGCCTTGGCGGCGTGTGTCCTGAAGCGGTCGATGAACCGCTGCTCCTTGGCGAGCATGGACTGCTGGCGCGCGTACGCCGCTTCGCGGTTCGTCTCGCGCAGATTGCGCTCGCGCTCGTAGAAATCGTAGTTGCCGGAATAGACGGTGATCTCTCCCCCGTCGATCTCGGCGATTTTCGTGACGAGGCGGTTCAGGAACTCGCGATCGTGCGAGGTCATCAGCAGGGCGCCCTTGTACTCCTTGAGGAAACTCTCGAGCCAGACGATCGACTCGATGTCGAGGTGGTTGGTCGGCTCGTCCATCAGCAGGACGTCGGGGGCGCCAAGCAGCACGCGCGCCATCGCGACGCGCATCTTCCAGCCGCCCGACAGCGCGCCGACATCGCCGTCGATGCGCTCGTCGTCGAATCCCAGCCCGTGCAGCACCTCGCGCGCCCGGCTCTCCAGCGCGTAGCCCCCCAGGTGGTCGTACTCCTCCTGGACGGTGCCGAAACGCGCCAGGATGGCGTCCATCTCCGCCGCCCGGCCCGGGTCCCCCATCGCGTGCTGCAGCGACTCCAGCTCGTGGTGCAGATCGCCGGCGCGGCCGCTGCCGGCGATCGCCTCGTCCAGGACCGAGCGGCCCGTCATCTCCTCCACGTCCTGCCGAAAGTAGCCGATGGTCAGCTTCTTCGGCACCGACACTTCGCCGTCGTCCGGCGCCTCTTCCCCCACGATCATCCGGAAGATCGTGGTCTTGCCGGCGCCGTTCGGGCCGACGAGGCCGACTCTCTCGCCCGGGTTGAGCTGAAAGGACGCCTCGACGAACACGGCCTGTCTTCCGTACTGCTTGGTGACACGGTCGAAGGAGATCATGGGGACTCAGCGGAGGATGGGGCCTGTCACTTGGGCAGTCCGCTCGTCCAGTTCTGGACCAGCGTGAGCGGTTCGACGTCGGGGGCGTCGAGGGGGCGGACCACGAGGAAGCGCTCGCCGTCCGCAGAGACGTCCCACATCCTGGGGGGGATGTCGGTACGCATCCTGGGGTCGAAGAGGGGCTTCTGCGTCCCCGCCGAGAAGGCCGGATCGATCCGGATATCGACCGCGATGAGCCGGTTGTCGCGTCCCTGAAACACGATCTCGCGTCCGCCGCGCGTCCATAGCGGAAACGTGCCACCGTCCGTCGAGATCTGCCATTTGCCGCCGTCGTCGGCCAGCGACTGGACATAGACCTCCATCCGCCCTGATTCGTCTGAGGCATAGGCGAGCCATCGGCCGTCAGGAGAAGGGGCGGGATGAACCTCGGCGAATGGAGTGCCGAGGAAGAGGCTCGCCTTCCCGTCCGACAGATTCAGCCGGAAGAGGTCCGAGGGTTTGCCTGCGACGTTGGTCTGGATCCAGGCTGACGCCCCGTCGGGGGCGAGGCTCACGAGGGTGTCGGGGTCGGGGGTGCCGTAGACGGGCTCTTCGCTCCCCGTGCCGAAGCTCGATTTTGCGAAAACGTCCCCCTTCCCCTGCCGAAGACCGGAGAAGTAGATCTTCCGGTCGTCGAGGGACCAGATGGGCGTCCGGTCGTTCTCCGGGTCGAAGGTCAGCTTGGTCGCGGTTCCCCGGGCGATGTCGAGCACCCAGATGTCCGACTTCTGCATGACCGGGTCCAGGATGGCGGCGGAGACGCGCGTGCCGTCATGTGAGATCCGCGGGCCGGTATATTCGGCGGGCTTGCCAACCGTTCCCCCCTCTTTCCCGGACCGGTCCAGGAAGCGAAGCTCCGAGGCGACGGAACCGCTCCCCGACTGGTACACGAGCACGCCGTTGCGCGACACGCTGAAGGCTGCCTCGAAGCGGCCGGTGCGCCTCACCCTTTCGGCGACCGGCATCCCCTCGCCGGCGAGAGTGAGGGACTCAGGATCGAATCGCTGCGCGATCAGGGTGCCGGCGCGCAGGAAAAGCAGGTGCCCTGTGGGTGCGTAACGCGCCGACCCGTTGGTCGCCACGACCGGCGTCTTCTCCTTCGAATCGAGCGACCCGGCGAAGAGCGCGAATCCCTGGTCCGTCCCGGGGATCTCGTTGGACCCTTCCACGAGGAAGAGAAACCGCTTCCCATCGGGGAGGAACTCGGCGTAGCGATGGGAGATCTCCTTGCGCGATGCATCCAGCTCGGTCACAGGAACAGGATTCCCTCCCGAGGCCGGGACGCGGTAGACGACATCTCCAATATTCGGCGTGAAGAGGATCGTGCCGTCAGCGCCCCAGGCTCCGCCGCGTCCTTGCGGCGCGTCGCAGATCGGCTGGGGGGGACCTCCTGCCGCGTCGATCCTCTTCAGCTTGCCGGACGCAAAAAAACCGATCTGCTGGCCGTCGTGCGACCAGAAGGGATGCGAGGCCCCCTCGGTCCCGGCGAGCGGCTGGGCGGTCAGGGCGGAGAGCGAGCGGACCGAGAGGGAGGTGCTGCCGTCATGGGCAACGGCCATGAAGGCGACCCGGCTGCCGTCGGGCGACAACGCGGGCACGCTCGAGGTTGAGTCGAACCGCGTGTCCTTCGGCGGCAGCAACGAGGCGCTGACGACCCGCGGCTGCTCCCGCTGAAAACCGATGATGCCGATCGTGGCGAGCACCGCCACAGCCGCCGTGACCGCGTGCAACGCCCATGCGGCGCGCAGCCGCGTCTTCCGGCGCGCCAGGACCGGCGCCGCTTCCCCGGCGCGGGAACCGGCCTCCGAGATCCATCGCAGCTCGCTGGCGATGTCCACGGCGTTCTGCCACCGATCCTCGGGGTCCTTCGCGAGACATCGCTTGATCACGTGCTCGAGCGCGGGAGGCGTGAGAGGGACCAGCTCACTGACCGGCCTCGGCGTCGCCGACACGATCGCCGCGATGAGGGAGGTGCGCGTGCGTCCTTCGAAGGCGCGCTTCCCTGTCGCCATCTCGTAGAGCAGGGCGCCGAAGGAGAAGATATCGGTGCGCGCGTCGGCCTCGATCCCTTCGAGCTGCTCGGGGGCCATGTACTGGAACGTGCCGAGGATCGTCCCTTCCTGCGTCAGCGGGCGCGCCTGCGTCCCCGCCGCCGTCATCCCCTGGACCGGCGCGGACTCGGGCCCCGCGCGCGCCAGACCGAAGTCGAGCAGCTTGGCGCCGGTCTTCGTGAGCATGACGTTTCCGGGCTTGAGATCCCGGTGCACGATCGCCTGGCGGTGCGCGCAGCCCAGGGCATCGGCGATCTGGGCGCCGAAGCGCACGACCTGCTCCATGGGCAGCGGCCCTTTGGCCAGTCGATCGGCGAGCGACTCCCCTTCGATCAGCTCCATGACGAGGAACTGGCTGTCGTCCTGTCGCCCGACGTCGAACAGCGTGCAGATGTTGGGGTGATTGAGCGAGGAGATCGTCCGCGCCTCGCGCTCGAAGCGGGCGCGAAGCTGCTCGTTCATGGCGAAGCCCGCGGTGAGGATCTTGATGGCCACGTCGCGGCCGAGACGCGTGTCGCGGCCTCGATAGACCTCGCCCATGCCACCGGCGCCGATGGGGGCTACGATCTCGTACGGGCCGACGCGACTTCCGGAGGCGAGGGGCATGGCGTCAGTCTATCTCAGGAAGGTCCGGTCAAGACCGCGAGCAGGTCGGGGATCGCCATCCTGCGCTAGCAGGGTGCTGAAAAACTCCCGTACGCCGCGTTGCGAGCGTGCCGGAAAACTGTCCAAACTGTCACGTTCGGTGCGGGTTTTGCTTGATCGAATGGGCGCGTCACAGTAGGCTTAGCGACGCTGAGTGTAGTCCCCTGCCACCACGACCCGATGGAGCCAGGAAACATGCCCGGACAGCACCTTGCCCCGCGGCCGGCCACCGGCCTGATTCTGGCGCTTCTCCTGGCGGCGGGAACACCCGCGAACGCTGGTAACCACCGCATCGAGACCAGCACCCCCCAGGAGAGCCAGGGGGATCCACACCCCGGTCCGGACCTTGGGATCCGCTCCTACGGCAGGGGGGCGATGCGGATGGACATTCAGTCATTGCAGCAGGCGCGTGGCGCCGGCGCCGCTGAGGCCGACGCGGGCTGGCAGCAGGATCCGGCCCCCCTGGTGGGCATCACGCGCAAGATCTCGGGCACTCCGATGGTTGGCAGCGTCGCGGCGTTCGCGGTCACTCCAGACGGCAGCAGGGCCGTCTTCATCGCCAACAAGGACACCGTGACCCTGTACGAGCTCTACAGCGCGCCGGCAGACGGCTCGGCGGCCCCCGTCAAGATCAGCACCGGCCTCCCCTTCGGCGCCGGCGACCAGGGGGTGCTGGCCTTCGAGATCTCCCCGGACAGCTCGAGGGTCGTCTTCCTCGCCGACGCCCACCACACCGGGGGTGTGAACGACATCTACAGCGCGCCGACCAATGGATCGGTGGCCGCCATCCGGCTCAACCTCGGCGGGGAGGTCCCCGTCACCGGATTCGGCATCACACCCGACAGCGCGAATGCCGTGTTCTTTGGCATCGCGGCCCCGGTGGGGAGCACGGAGCTGTTCGCAGCCGCGATCGGCACCGCCTCCTCCCCCCGGCTGCTCAGCGACATAGGGGTGGGGAACGCCGCCGGGGACGTCGTGGCCGCGGATTTCAGCCCTGACGGCTCGCGGGTGATCTATGCGGGCGACGGAGCGGCCGACGACGTCTACCAGTGGTACAGCGTGCCGGCCAGCGCCGCGGGCCCGGGCTTCGACGTCCAGCTCAGCGCCGCCCTCAGTTCGGTGAGCCTCCTCGATATCAGCCCAAACTCCAGCCGTGTCGTGTACACGGCGGACGAGACGACGTTAGGCAAGTCGGAGGTCTTCTCCATCGGCATCAACGGCGGGGCCAGGATCAAACTGAACCCGGCGATGGCGGGGGCCGGGGCGAGCGATCTTGCGATCAGCCCCGACGGCACGCGGGTGGGGTATCTCGCCGACCAGACCACGGCCGCCGTGACCGAGGTCTACAGCGCGCAGATCCTGACCGCCGGCTCGGGAGTGCGCGTCAACCTGCCGCTTTCGGGCTCCCAGGCTGCCGTCACGCTCAACATCAGCCCCGACAGCAGCAGGATTCTCTACGAAGCGGACCAGACCACTCCCGGCACCATCGATCTGTTCGCCGTGCCGTCCGCCGGTGGCGCCGGAACGACTCTCCACGGCCTCACGGCGCCGGCCGACGCGGGGCGATTCGCCGGGCTGGGGACGCCGGTCATCGGCACGCGGGCGGTCTATCCGGTGTTCGGGACGGACATCAGGCTGTTCAGCGTCCCCTTCAATGGCTCTGCCCCGTTCCAGCAGATCAGCCTGACGACCTCGCCCGGAGACACGATGTTCGACGCGTTCCTTCCCGCATCCGCCACGCGGCTGATGGCTTACGGCATCGGCCCGGCGAACGGAACCGTCACCGACGAGGTCACCGCGATTGCGATCCGGGGGGATCTGGCGGCCGAGACGATCAATCCGATCGCGCTTCCCGGGGCCCTGGGAGTGCTCGGGTACGAGATCACCGCCAACGAGAAGTACGCCATCTATCTCCAGGATGCGACCACCACGGGCAAGCCGGAGCTCTACAGCTACGAGTTCGACTCCGACGGCGACGCGGTGCTGAACGGCAGCGACAACTGCCCGTTCATCAGCAACGCCGCGCAGGGGCCGGTCCTTTTCGCCCCGACCCTGCGCGCCGTGACCGCCACGCAGTTCACATGGAATGCGACTCACGACGTCCGCCTCGTGCGGGGGATCCTGAGCGATGTCGACTTGCTGGCGGTGCAATCTTATGCCGTCTTCCATGACGTGTCGGGATTTGCGGACACGGACATTCCACCGATCAAGGACGGCTTCTACTACGTCATCGCCCACGACTGTCCCGGCCGCAGCTACCAGACGGCCCCAGGGGCCGAGCCCAACCGCGACCTGGCGTTCCCCTGATCACTTGACGGTCAGGCGGATGACCTCTTCCCAGTCGTCGGGAGCGCCATCCCGCTCGAGCCTGCCGATCTCCTGCAGGTAGAACCTCGAGGGGCCGTCCGCCCCATCGCAGAGGGCGATCACCTCCAGGAACCCTTCCGCGGCCGGCCCGAACCTCTTCGCACCATAGTCCAGAAGCGCGCGCTCGAAGCGCTCGATCGCGCGCTGGTCGGGACTCGTCACTTCCCCCGACAGTCCCAGCAGCTCATGGATCACCACCGGCTCGGTTCTTCCCACGACCTGGACGCGGCCGATCCGCCGCACCACCAGACTCCCGTCGCTCTGCGACAGCGTCTCGTCGCTGATCAGGGCGCGAGTGTCGAACTGCTTGTTGATCCCCTCGAGGCGCGCGGCGAGATTGATGGTATCGCCGATGGCCGTGTAGTCGAAGCGTTGGCTGGAGCCGAGGTTGCCTACGAGCATGGTGCCGGTGTGAACGCCGACCCGGGTGGCGAGCGCGCCGGCGGGGCGCCCCGCCAGCGCGGCGTCGAGCCGCGTCATGCCGATCGCGGCGTGGCAGGCTCTCGTGGCGTGATCGGCGAGCGGCACCGGCGCGCCCCAGATCGCGAAGATCGCGTCGCCGATGTACTTGATGAGGGTCCCCTCCGTGTCGAACACGTGCCGGGTCGCCTCGGAGAAATATTCGTTCAGCAGCGCGGCGGTCTGCGGCGCGGATCGCCCTTCCGCGATGGAGGTGAATCCCTTGATGTCGGTGAACATCGCGGTCCCGACGACCTCCTCACCCCCGAGGTTGAGCCCCTCGGGGCTCTCCGTGACCCTCTTGATCATGCTCGGCGACAGATAGAAGGTGAACGCCCGGCGGATCTTCTCCCGTTCCCGCACCGTGGTGAGGTAGTACCAGATGAGGCAGACCACGTAGGCCAGCGGGATCTGCACGATCGACGGGATGATCACCGGGTGCCACAGATCCGCCCGTGAGAAGAGGAAGTATCCCGAGACCCAGACGGCAACAGAAAAAACGATCAGGGCCGGCACGGCGAGGAGAGGGCGCAGACTCAGGAAGACCAACGTGGCGGCAAGAGGCAGCAGAAGCAGGGCCAGCGCCGCAACGGCCGGCGGGACGACATCGACTCTCCGCTTCTCCAGGAGGTTCGCGGCGAGCGTGGCATGGATCTCGACACCATACGTATTGCCCCACGCGCCGCCGTAGAACGGGGTCCGGAACGAGTCCTTCACTTCCGCCGCCCCGGCGGCCGCGACGAGCGAGGCCCCGACGAAGACGATCTTGTCCTTGAAGAACCCCGGCGGAAGATGCTCTGCGGGCTCCAGCGCCTGGTAGAGAGAAACCGTGCGGATGGTGCGCGGAGGGCCGTAGTAGTTGATCAGACGGGGCCCCACCTCCTCACGATAGGAGCGATCGCCCGTGGCCACCTCGTAGGCGGCGAGCCCCAGACCGGGGTGCTCGTCGTGCATCAGCCACGTATGGCGGATGGCGCCGTCGGGGTCCTCGGGGAGGCTGACGTCGCCGATGCCGGCCGCGGCCTCGGCGAACAGCGCATGCGGCTCGATCAGGCGGGTCTGCCGGAAGCGGGGATCGTCGGTCGACTCCACGGTGGCGCCGAGCACGACGTTGGCGGCCGCGGCGATCCCGCTCGCGAAGGCGGCGTCCTGCTCCGGGTCTGACTCTCCCTCGAAAAGGACGTCGAAGGCCACAGCCCCGGCTCCCTCCCGCGCCAGGATGCGGACCAGCTCGCCGTGAAGCCCGCGGGGCCACGTCCCCGGCTCGACCTCCTTCAGCCAGTAGGTGTCCTCGTCGATGGCGACCACGCAGACGTCGGCGGGGACGGCGCGCGGCCCGCGCATCAGGAAGAGCAGGTCGAGGCCGCGGCTCTCGAGACTCGCCGTGGCTGGCCAGAAGACGAGCGCCACTCCGAGCAGACCCGGGATCAGCGATAGCAGCGCCGCCGTTCGGAGACGGCGCCCGCGGCCCTTCACCAAGACCCGTGCCTCAGTACGCGAAGCGGGCCGAAAGAAGGACGGTGCGCGCCGGGTAGAGCCGCTCCTCGAGGGAAGAACGGAAGAGGACGAACTCCTCGTCGGCGACGTTGAGGACATCCAACGCCACGGAGCCCAAGCGGTCCGGGAACCGGTAGCCAGCCCTCAGGTCGGCGATCCAGAAGTCGGATTCGACCTCTTCTCTCGGGGCCGCAGGCGTCTCCAGGTAGAAGGGCTGCACACCGATCACCTGATCGTACCGGGTGGCACGAACCCCCGCGAAGATGCCCGAGGGGAAGAAGAGCCGCACTTCGGGGCGCAGCCGCTGGGTCTCCACGTAGTCCTCGAAAGCCCCGGTGGGGTCATTCTGGGTGAAGTCGAAATCGCGTTCCTCGTAGGCGTACTCCAGGCTCAGAGCGAGGCGCGGCCCGATCGTCCCGTTGATGTACACATTGCCCAGCCAGTCGTCGCTCGATCGCTCTTCGACGTGCGTCGACACCTGGCCGACGCATCCCGCGAAATCCCCCGGGGTGTCGCAGAACGCCTCCGGGATCTCCAGGTCACGCCTGAGCACCGACACACCGGCGAAGAAGTTGCGGGCGAATTCCTGATCCACGCCGGCGCCGTAGTTCAGCGACCTGGTCCCTCCCGGATCGTTGAAGATCTGGTTGAAGCCGGCGATCTGCGTCGGCTCGAGGGTCTGCAACCGGCCAAGCGCGGGGTTCAACCGGTAGAAGGCTCCCGCCCGCAGCACCGTCTTCCCCGTGGCGTACCAGGTGACCCCCAGCTTGGGGCTCACCATGCTGTCGTCATGGGAGACCTCGCTGGCGAGGATGACCGAGTCGCGTGGCGGCAGCAGCCCCACGGGCGCATCGACCGCCTCGTAGCTCGCGCCGGCGGTGATCTCCACCGGACCGACATGGCGGAACTTGGCGTAGACGTAGCCGTTGGTGAACGTGTCGTCCCCGGTGAAGCGCACGTCTCCGAGGACACTTTCTCCCTCGACCTCCTGCTCGCCCTGGAAATGTCCGGCGCCGGCGATCCAGGTCTGCTTCGCCAGCCGCTGGACATACTGAGTCTCAAGCTGGGGGCCGCTCAGCGTCGCCGTGACCGTCTGGTCGAAGGGTGTGGGGAAGTCCCCGAACTGCTCGGTATCGTTGTAGATCGCCGACACGACGAGATCCTGCGACGGCGACAGAACGCGGCGATAGCCCAAAGCCACGTTGGTCTGGTCGGTCTCGAGCTCCTCGGGGGTCGTGGCGGCGGGGATCGACCTCAAGGGGAAGTCGCCGGTGTTCCGGTTTCCGTCGATGACGTTGAGCTGAAGATGGTCGCGGCTGGTCGGTGACCAGGCGATGAAGCCCCGCATGACGTCGTTCGACTGCTGGTTGTTGACCCGGAAGCCATCATCGTCGTAGGAGTTGAACGAAAGAGAGCCCGCGAACTTGTCCTGGTTGTAGGTCACGGTGGCGTCGAAGCCGTCCGAGTTGGAATCGTTCAGCTCGATGGTTTCTTCGCACGGCACGGGGGCACCGGGGGGACCGCAGGTCTGCCCTTCGAACAGGTCGGCCAGATCGGTGTCGGTGACGCCGTAGGAGGCCCCGAAATAGCCACGCAGGCGAGGCTGATCGATCAGGGACGTGTACTCGTTGAACGAGACGGTCTCGTTCACCACGTCGGGACGGACGGCGTTCACGTTGACCGGCTGGTAGATCCGCGCCTGGAGCACCTCGCTCAGGAACGCCGAGGCGAACCCCGGCAGCTCGCGATAGTTTCCGGCCAGGAAAAGGTGCGAAGAGTAGTTGGACTGCTCGGCGTCGGCGCTGCGGCGCGCGGCGACCATCCCGAGCTGCTCGAACCCAAGGTCGTTGTAGATGCCGGCGAGGTCGGCCGAGCGGACCGCCAGGTCCTGATCCAGAAGCAAGCGGGACCGGTAGACGGCGCGCCTGTCGTTCAGCTCGATCGATTGCCTCAGTGAGGACAGGGCCTCGACCGGACGGTTGTAGGTCTTCTTCAGGATGGCGTCATAGAGGTGCGGCGTCGGGTCGGACGGATCGAGCTCCTGGGCAAGAGCCAGCTCCTTGAGCGACTCACTCTCGCGCTTCTCTTCGTAGTACGCCTTCGCGAGGTAGGATCGGATGAGGGCATTGTCCGGGTCGAGCACGGCCGCGGTCTGCATCTTCTCGCGGCCCGCCTCGAGATGGCCTCGGCGGATGGTTGCGATCCCGAACCCAAGGTGCGCCTCGGGGTAGGTCGGGTCGGCCGAGACGGCTCGCTCGAAGGTGTCGAGGGCCTCGGCGGAACGCATCTCCGCGAGCTGGACGAAACCCGACACGGTCAGAGCGCGCGCCGAATGGGGGTCGAGCCGCACGGCCTCGCGTGCCGCCTCGCTGGCCCCGCGGATATCCCCCTCCGCCATGCGCAGCTCCGCGATGCGGGACTGGGCCTCGGCGCTGTCGGGGGAGAGCCTGCCAGCGGTCTCGGCCATCGACCGGGCCCGCGCGATGTCGAACCGGGACTGTGCTGCGAACGAGAGCGACAACGCCGCGGCCGCGGAGGATCCGTCGGCAGCGACAGCCTGTTCGGCGAGGCGCACGGCCTCATCGCCGCGTCCCCCCGCCACCTCGATGACCGAAGCGAGCGCCAGGGCGACCGGATCGTCGGGCCGGCTCTTGCGAGCGGACTCGATGAGCGGCGCGGCCTGTCCGACCTGTCCGCTGGCGAGGAGATCGGCGGCCCGCGACAGGTTCTCCCCTTCCACCCCCGCTGCTCCCAGACGCTTACGGTCGGCGGGGCCGAGCACACGGGGATAGTAGAGGGACCATGCCACGGCGTCGCGCGGCCGCACGACGATCCGCTTCACCGGCGCCGTCCCCGGAGCGACATAGGCCTGCTCACCCGACGTCACGGAGAGAGAGCCGAGGTCGTTGGACGCATCGACGACCCCTTCGAGCATCGTGATCGTCGTGGCGCCTCCATCGACCACCTCGACAACGAACTCCGTCCCGCGGATGGCCGCGGTGACGGTGGGAGTCTGGATGCGACCGTAGTCCTTGGGGCGACGGCTCGAGAAGTAGTGCGTCCCCGAGATCACGCGCAGAACACCCGGCGTGTCTCCGTCGGGGGGACGGATCTCGACTTCGCTCCTCTCGTTGATGCGATGCAGCGTCTGGTCCGCGTAGAGGACGGCAGCGCGGCTCGCGGGGCCGGTGCGGATGCGGTCGAGAGCCGAAAGCGGCTCGTTCATGATCGATGGCTGCCAGCCGCCGTCATTGTGGTGGCGTGTCTCGACCAGGTTCTGGATCGATGCAATCTTTCCGGCCGGTGCGTCGGCGGCCCACGAGATTTGAGCCGTGAGCGCCGCGGCAGACACGAGCATTACGTACGCCGGAAACAGTCCGAGGGCTGCACGGGTTCTTTTCATGCGGGGCATGTTACACCCAGTCGAGTGTGAAACGGAAAGGGATCAGGGCTTAATAATGAACCCCGCCTGGAACACGCGCGCATCGGGCATTCTGATGCCGAGAACGTAGGTCCCGATCGGGAGTTGCTCTGTGCGGAGCTGGTACTGGCAGGCCGCCGTCGGCACGCCCCCTGCGTCGCAGCGAAACAGCGGATCATTGGGGTTCGCTTGGTCATGTCCATTGATATTCTCAAGCGGCTGCGGCCCCAGCGTCTCGTGGATTATGGCGACGATCTCGGGCTTCGGATCGATGTGCTCGTCGCCGAGGACCAGCGTCCCGCAGCTCAGCGCGACCCTCAACGGAACGGTCGACCCTTGGTTGTACTTCTTGGTCGAGGTGTTGACCGGGGCCCCCTCGAGGACGAGCTGCGCGCTGACCGGCGACTGGAACCCGTTGACGACATCGTACGACTTCCCGTCGAGGTCGGTCGCCGGATTGCAGACGCCGCCGATGCCCAGCACCACGGGCGCCACGATGTCCTGTTCGAGATTGGCGCAATTCACCGAGAGATCGAACCGCCGTCCGACGTTGGAGAGCTGCTCCTCGGGGGTCGCAATCGAGAATGCCGTCAGGTTGGTCTTGGTCTCCGGCGGCAGTCCGCCGCCAGGAAACCCTGGCCAGGTCGGATAGGCCGACGTGTTGTTCAGGAAAATGACCTCGTTGGGGTTGGCCTCGTCGGGGAGGCTCGACAGGGTCGCGACCGGATTGAGACATGCCGTGTCCCCGACGTTGTCCAGGCTGATGAAGTAGTTGCAGAACCCTTCCGACGGCTGGCAGATGCCATCCCCGGTGGAGTCGACCGTGGCGACCTTGACCGGCGACAGGATGGCTCCCGTCGTGTCGGCATCGGTCACCGGCACGATGATGGGGCAGGGCCCTTGCGCGATCAGGCTGCCTTCCGCCTCGATCGTCACGGTGGTGTAGACCTCCTTGCCGTACCGCGCCGCCTCCTGGCTCAGGATGAACGACTCGCCGTTGGGAACGACCGCCTCGAATGCGGCGATGTCGCATACGGGGGCCTCCTCGACGGAGATCGCGCTCGCGGAGCGCGGTGCGTCCTGCCGAGCCTCTTTCCTGGGAGCGGTGTCGCGGCGCGCGTCCGGGGCTTGGAGACTCCTGCTTTCCCTTGGTTTCGCCGTACGGGTACGAGCGCCGCCCACGGTGACTCTGTCCTGAGGCGAAGCAGCGGTCGCTTGTGAAGCAGCGGTCGCTCTCGCAAGCGACAGATCGGAATCCTGCACCATCGACAGCGCTGATGGCGCGGCTGCCGGAACGCCCTGGCTCATTGCCGGCCAGGTCATGGCGCTCGAGACCGGTTTCGGCGGTTTGCAGTTACCGCCGCCGCCGTTGTCGTCGTCGTCATCGCACGGGATGGAGCACTGCCCTGCGCCACAGGAGGAACCCGCTCCGCAGGCGTTGCCGCAGGCCCCGCAATTTGCCTCATCGTTCTGAAGATCGACGCAAGCCCCCCCGCAGAGCGCCAGTCCGCTCGGACAGCCGCACGCGCCGCCGCTGCAAACGAGCGGCGAGTCGCAGACGTTGCCGCAGGACCCGCAATTCGCCTCATCGTTCTGCAGATCGATGCAGGCACCAGCGCAGTTCGTCAGACCCTCTTCGAGGCAGAAACATTGACTCTGGAAGCAGAACTGCCCTCCCGCGCAGGGCGAACCGCAGGCGCCGCAGTGGCTCTCATCGGTCCCCAGATCGACGCATTCCTCGCCGCAGACCGCCTCTCCCCCGGGGCAGACGCACGCGCCCCCGGAGCAGGACTGGTCCGAAAGGCAGGCGTTGCCGCACGTGCCGCAGTGGAGAGGATCCGCTCCGAGATCGACACACTCCTCGCCGCAGACCGCCTCGCTCCCGGGACAGGCGCAATCCCCCGCGATGCACGATGCCTCCGGCAGACACGCCGTGCCACACTCGCCGCAGTTCAATGGATCCGACGAGGCATCGACGCACGCCGAGCTGCATTGCATTTCTCCCCCGGGACAGAGGCAGCCTCCCTCGACGCACGACTGCTCCGACAGGCATTCGCTGGCGCACTCCCCGCAGTTGAGAGAGTCCGTTGCCAGATCGACGCATCCGTCGCCGCACTGGGTCAACCCCTCGGGGCACATGCACTCACCACCGGAGCAGACCTCGCCCTCGCCGCAGGTGTTCCCGCACCCGCCGCAGTTCTGGACGTCATCGAGGTACGAGAAGCACTCGCCGCCGCAGATGATCTGGTGCGGCTCCGAGCAGCATCCCGGCTGCACGCCGCGGATCGTCGCCGTGGCGCCCGTCAGGTTCTCCACGAACATGTCGCACTGGCCGTCAACGCACGTCGCGCCGCAGTTGGCTTTAGTCTCGGCAGGGCTGAAGAAGGTGATCAGGCTGGAGGTCAGCGAAGCGCTCGACAGCGTCACCTGCGTCGGGATTGTCGACTTGCCCGGGACGATGAAGACGCGCTCGTTGCCACTGCCGACCAGCCCGATGCCGTCCGTGGATTGGCCGAAGACCGGTAGATCGAGCATCGGCGTGAAGACCACAGGGCTCTCAATCGTGTAGACGACGGACGTGGTCGACCACACCCACTGCGACCCCACACCCGGACCGGGAGCGATCGACGTGTTGAAACCGCCAGGACCCGCTCCGTCCCAATCGATACGGTACGCGCTCCCGCCTGCGTTGTTAAAGATCGTATTCTCGACCTGGACCGGGAACGTCGAGATGACCCTGGTGACGACGCGACTCTCGGCGCCGTTCACGGGATTTCCGTCGAGGTCGATCCGCTGCTCGGCTGTCTGCGCGCTCGTTGTTCTTGGGATTGGAACCGCGACGGCCAGGGCGAGGATGATGTAGAGTGCGCGGGCCGAAGGTCTTTGTCTCAGTCGTTCACGATGCATTTTCGACCCCGAGGAATGGCCGGAGACACAATACCGGCACTGCGACCCGCATGATATACGGGAACCTGGCCAAGTAGGCCACAAAAACCGCGCGGATTCTACACTATTTTCCACGGTTATGGGGCGTTACCAAGAAGATCATGGAGCGTGACTACAAACTTCGGTTCTGGGGCGTGCGGGGCACGGTGCCCACCTCCTCCGCCCGGCAGATGCGCTATGGCGGGAACACCAGCTGCCTGGGCGCCGATCTGGGGGAGGCGGGGCACCTGGTCCTGGACTGCGGCACCGGCCTGAGACTCCTGGGCAACGAGGTGATGGGAAGGGAGGGCCCCCACCGCTACCACATCTTCTTATCCCACTATCACTTGGACCACATCATCGGGATCCCCTTCTTCCATCCTCTTTATGACGCCGAGAGCACCATCACCTTCTACGGCTTCGCGCCGAACGGGCTCTCGATACAGGAGGTCCTCGAACGGCTGATGCGGCCCCCCTATTTCCCCGTCGCGCTGAAAAACGTGCCCGCGAAGGTCGAGTACGTGACCACCGACGGGACCCCCCGCAAGGTCGGGGACGTGACGGTCAGCTCGCTCGGCCTGAATCATCCCAACGGGTGTCACGCCTACCGGCTCGAGCATGGTGACCGGCGCATCGTCTACGCCACCGACCACGAGCACGGCATTGTGGAAACCGACGAGGCCCTCGTGCGCTTCGCGTCTGGCGCCGACCATTTGATCTATGACGCGATGTACCAGGAAAGGGAGTACGAACGCCTGAGACGGGGATGGGGGCACAGCACCTGGTACGCCGCCGTCCGGATCGCGCTCGCAGCGAAGGCGAAGAATCTCGTCCTGTTCCACCACAACCCGGATCACACCGACGAGGAGCTGGAGAAGATCCTCAGTCTCGCCAAGGAGGAGGTCCCGTCCGCACGCATCGCATCGGAGGGGCTGGAGCTGCCGTTTTAGTCGGGAAGGCGCCTCACGAGAAGGATGGTCATGTCGTCGTTCTGAGGCGCTCCCGAAGCGAACGCTTCCACTCCCTGCACGATCCGCTCCACCAACGCAGACATCGGCTCGTGCCCGTGTGCGGTCACCAGGTCCCCCACGCGCGGCTCCCCGAAAGGCTCCCCACCCCGATTCTCGTACTCGAAGATCCCGTCGGTCATCAGGGCGAGGATATCCCCTCCGGCCAGCTCGATCGATCGCGGCGACAGCTTCTTCAGCGTCGGCATCATTCCGAGAGGGATGGTCGAGGAATCGAGCCATTCGCACCGTCGATCGGCCGCGTGGTACCACAGAAAAGGAGCCTGTCCCCCCGCGTGGTAGGTGATCTTGTGGAACTGCGTGTCGAGCGTTCCGAGGAACGCGGTCACGAACCGGTTGGACGCGAGATCGTCGGCGAGCTGGTCGTTGATGTTGCGGAAAATGTCGTCGAGGCCGGCCCCGAGCCGCAAGCCCATCCGCAGCATGGAGCGGACCTGGGTCACGCTCAGCGCCGGACCGACACCGTGCCCCGTGGCGTCCCCGAGCAGCAGCACGATTTTGCTCCCGATCCCGATGATGTCGAAGGTGTCGCCGCCCGTCTCGTCCGCGGCGCGGCTCCAGCCTGCCATGTCGTAGCCCGGCGGGCTGACGAGGTCCTGCGGGAGGAAGCGCATCTGGATCTCCCGCGCGACGGCCAGCTCGCGCTCCATCTTTTCCTTGGCCACCAGCTCCTTGAGCAGCCGCGCCCGTTGCAGGGCAACGGCGCACTGGGCGCCCAGAGCCGTGGCCATTTGCTCATCGTCCGACGAGAAGACCCCCTCATTCTTGTTGAGGACCTGGAGCACTCCCACCAGCACGTCGTCGTGCCCGACGAGCGGCACCGTGAGAAGACAACGCGTCCGGTAGCCGGTCTGCCTGTCGACGTCCGGGTTGAACCGGGGGTCGGCGTAGGCGTCCGGCACGTTGATCACGCTGCGCGTCCGGGCACACTCTCCGACGATGCCGCGGCCCGCGGGGATGCGCAGGGTGCCGGTGCCCGTGGCGACCGCCGAGAAGAGCTCATCGCTCTCGCCGTCGTAGAGGAACACCGTGCCCCGTTCCGCGCGCAGCACCGTGCGCGCCGCCTCGATCACCTGCTCGAGCATCGTGGTGAGGTCCAGCGGACGGGCAAGCTGCCGCGTGACCTCCAGAATGCGCTCCAGATCCCTGCCATCGAGCACGGTTCTTCCCCTTTAGAATTGGAGTTGAAGCCTATACCACCAGTTCTTGAACGGGCAAAGCCACTGGAGTACGTTCGGAGAGGCGCATGAACACCCGCCCCCCCCAGGACAGCCGGCCGGTGCCGGACAACTCTCTCGGACAGACGATCGACCTGCCCCGAGGCGAGAGCATCTCGACCCTCAGCAGCATCGCCAGCGTCAACCCGTTCGATGCGCTCAACGAGGACATCCTGACGCTGCTCCAGGCGAACATGATCGAGCGCCGCTTCGAGCCGGGCGAGTTTCTCATGCGGCAGGGGGAGCCCGGCACCTTCCTGATCGTGATGTCGGCGGGCGAGGCCGACGTGAGCGTGGAGGAGAACGGGAAACAATACCTTCTCAAGAGGGCCGGCGCGGGCGAGGTGCTCGGCGAAATGGCGCTCCTGACGGGCGAGCCCCGGACCGCCAGCGTCGTCGCGGTCTCGCCGGCCACCGCGTGGGTGCTCGCGGCGGACCAGTTCGAACGTCTCGCCCAGCAACACCCCAGGATCAGCACCGTGCTGACCCTGCTGCTCGCGAGCCGTCTCGGTCGAGCGGCCCACGACGCCATGACCGGCAACACCTTCGGCGGATACCGCATCCACCGCTGCATCGGGCGCGGGGGGATGTCGGTGGTCTACGAAGCCGAGGAAACGGCCACCCAGCGCCGAGTCGCCTTGAAGATGATGAGCCACCGGCTGCTCTACGACCAGGTGGCGATGCAGCGCTTCAAGCGCGAGGCGGAGATCGTCGAAGCGTTCGATCATCCCAACATCGCCCGGACGCACGGCCGCTTCGAGGCCTTCCGCACCTCGTTCATCGTCATGGAGCTTTGCGAAGGGATCTCGATCGACGCGGCGCTCGAGTCGATGGTGCGGCTCCCCGAGCCGATCGCGAAGAAGGTCCTGGGGCAGATCTGCCGCGCGGTCGCGCACGCCCACGGTTCGGGCGTGGTGCACCGCGACATCAAGCCCTCCAACATCATGGCCACCCGCGACGGGACGGTGAAGCTCATCGACTTCGGGCTGGCCGGGGTACTGGACGACCAGTTGGTGACCCCGACGCTCTTCGGCACCCCCCAGTACATGGCTCCCGAGCAGATGACCGGCGGAACTCTCGGGACGGGTGTCGACCTCTTCGCCCTGGGACACATCGCCTTCGAGATGGTGACCGGCGAGCGCCTCTTCAAGTCCAAGGGCTTCAAGGATCTCCGCGAAGAAGTGAAGCAATACCGCGAGCCCGATCTCTCCACGGGCTACCCCCCGATAAGCCCCGAGTACCGGGTCATGCTGGAGGGGGTGTTGCGGCGCGATCCCGACCAGCGGCGGCTCGACTTCGACAGCATCGGCTCCTGGGCGAGCCCCGTCCCCCTCAAGTCGCTGTATGTCAAAAAAACATAACGCAACCTCCTGCCATCTCATGCGTCTAATGAGATGGCACACAATCTCCGGGTAAGCCCCCTCCGCGGGAGCCCGGACCAGCGACGTCCGCCCGACCCCCGGCCGTGGCCAGGGCGCGGCGAACGGAGGCTCAGCCACCAGCACACAGACCACTGGAGCCCTTCAGGAGCGCGTGACGCGCGACGTCAGGCTTCCTGAAATCCTTCAACGGCGGAGTGCCCGCCGGCCAGTGGACCCCCGGCCCGAGAAAGTCACGTCGTCAGGCATCGGAAGGGTTTTATCCCGTCCGGTGGAGCGGATATCTCTGCGTGGAGGGGTTGAAATGGTGCAAGGGCGAAGGAGCCTGGTTCTCGGTCTCGTCCTGATGGCGGGTATTCAGCCGACGCCGGCCGCGGCCGCGTCGGGATCCGCGGACGCCTACGAGACTGCCGTACTTGAAGCCGGATCCGCCTTCCGGGCTGGAGATACGCACGCCTCCCTGAGGCACATCGAGCGCGCGCTCGACGTGCGCCCCGACGGTGTGGGTGCGCTCATAGTGCTCAGCCAGATTCACCTGTCGCTCGGGCGCCACCAGGAGACGGCGGCCGTCCTCGAACGCCTGATCGGCATCGTCGGACCGAACACGCCCCTGGCGCTCGATGCTCTGACGCTGCAGGCCTATGCGCTATCCCACGCGGAGCGCTACGTCGAGGCCGTCGATCGGCTGGAATCTCTCCTCGCCAAACCTGATCGCCCCATGACCAACCTCCTCCTCGGCCGAATCCATCTGCAGCTCGGCCAATGCCGCGCCGCCCTGACCTCATTTCGGCGGGAGCTCGAGCTCCCCGTGGACCGCCCCCAGCTCAGCCGGCTCGTGGCGCGCTGGCCGAGCTCGTCGGCCTACGAGGGGCTCGGGCTCGCCGCGTACCAGTGCGGTGACACGCGACTGGCCTCGGAGAGCCTCGCGCGCGTCCCCGACTCCGAGCTCTCCGTCGAAGGGCGCCAGCACCTGGGCCTCCTGCTGGCTCACGAAGGGCGGCATTGGGATGCGGTGAGAGTGTTCCTGAAGGTCCTGAGCGTCGAGGAGACGCACCGAGGCGCCCTGCTCGGGCTGATGCGCTCGGCCGCCGCGGCGGGGCTCGAACCGATGGAGAAGGAGGCGACCGACCGGCTCGACAGTCTCAGCAAGGAAGATGAGGCGCGCAGGGCCGCCCGCGTGCGCGCCGGCGACCTTCAGACTCTGGCGGTGCGCCGCCTCGCCGACGGCGACCGGGCCGCGGCCGCGCGGGCGCTCGTGGAAGCGGCGGCGCTCACCCACGACCCCTTCGCGCTCTCGCTCATCGCGCGGCATCAGCACGACATGGGCGACCCGTCGGGCGCCGAGCAGACCACAAGGCGCATCCTCGCGTCGGATCCGTTCCATGCCGACGCCCACGCCACAATGGGGATCATCCAGCGCGACCGGGGGGATCTCGCGTCGGCGGCCGCGTCCTTCGAGCGGGCGACGCGTCTTGTGCCGACGGACATGTCCTTTCGGATCCGGCTGGCGGGCACCTACCTCGCCCTGGGTCGAACCAACGACGCGATCGAGCAGCTCGGACAAGCACGGGCTCTCGAGGACGCCGTGACGCCTCGGGCCGACCTGACAGGCCTCGGCGTGACGGGCCCCGACGTCGTCGATGCGGCGATCGCGGCCGCGAGGGTCGACGCCAGACGGGCAGGCGGCCACCAGCCGGAGTTCGAGAGAATCCTCATGGCGATCGATCAGGACCTCGACCTGCGGCGTCGCGCGACGACTCTGTCGAGCCTCGGTTCAACTCCGGCCACGACGTTCTGAGCCGCGATGCCGCCGGCATGACATCGATTGCCGCTGTTGTCCTGCTCGGGGTCATCGCGACGCTGTCCGCACCGCCAGCGCCTGCCGTTGACGTCAGGTTCGTGGACGTCGCGCGCCAGGCCGGGATCGACTTCGTTCACGCCAACGGCGCGAGCGGCCGGAAATACTACGTCGAGACGATGGGCTCGGGGGCCTGCTGGATCGATCATGACGGCGATGGGGACATCGACCTCTACGTCGTGAACTCCGGCGCGCTCCCGGGATTCACGGGGCCGGCGGCGACGGGAAAGCTGTACGAGAACCGCGGCGACGGGACCTTCCGGGACATCACAAGCTCGGCCGGTGTGGCCCATCCCGGATACGGCATGGGATGCACCGTCGCCGACATCGAGAACGACGGCGACCTCGACCTCTACGTCACGCGGTTCGGCGACAACGTGCTCTACCGCAACGACGCGGGAAAGTTCACCGACGTCACCGCGCGCGCCGGGGTCGCCGGCGGGGGGTGGAGCACGAGCGCGGCGTTCGCCGACATCGAGAACGACGGCGACCTCGATCTCTATGTCGCGGCTTACATCGACTTCACCCTCGAGAACAACAAGTTCTGCGGCGAGCCAGGGCTGCGCGCCTACTGCCATCCGGACGCGTACAACGGAGTCCCCGATCGTCTCTTCCTCAACAGGGGGGATGGGACCTTCGAGGACATCAGCAAACGCGCCGGAGTCGCGGACCCCTCAGGCAAGGGGCTCGGCGTCGTCTTCACGGACATCGACGCGGACGGATTTCCCGACATCTACGTCGCCAACGACAAGACGATCAACTTCGTCTACCTGAATCGGAAAGACGGCACGTTCGCCGACATCTCGCTGACGTCGGGGGCCGGGTTGTCGGAGCAGGGGATCGCGCAGGCGGGGATGGGAGTCGACGCGGGGGACGCCAACGGCGACGGACGCTTCGACCTGATCGTCACGAATCTCGACCACGAGACCAACGAGCTCTATCTCAACAACGGCGACCGCACTTTCTCGGACGCCACGTTCACGTCCGGACTCGGTGAGCCGAACTTCATGAACGTCGGTTGGGGGGTCGATTTCCTCGACTACGATCTCGACGGCGATCGCGATCTCGCCATCGTGAATGGACACATCCTCGACAACGCGCATCTGTTCAACGATCAGGCGCGCTACGCGCAGCCGCGCTCGATGCTCGACAACGACGGCAGCGGAAAGTTCCGCGAGGTGGGTCCCTCCCTGGGCGAGGCCTTCCTGCGGCCGGCCGTCGGCCGCGGACTCGCCGTGGGCGACTATGATGACGACGGAGACTTGGATCTCTTCGTCGTCAACAACAATGCCCCGGCCGAGCTGTTGCGCAACGGGGGTGTCCGCGGCCGCCACTGGCTGGGCGTGTCCCTGCGCGGCCACAGGAGCAACCGGTTCGGCGTGGGAGCCAGGGTCGACGTGGTGACGCGCGGCGGCGACGGGGAGCGCCGCCAGAGCGAGGAGGTCCGGGCCGGTTCGAGCTACCTCTCCCAGAACGACCTGCGCCTGCACTTCGGTCTGGGGCCGGCGGGCGTCGTGGAACGCCTGGAGATCCGGTGGCCCTCGGGAAGCAGGCAGACCCTCACCGGGATCGCGGCGGACCGCGTGCTCCGCGTGGAGGAGCCGCCCACGCGGTGAGGCTGGTATCGTGGAGCTTGTCGTCCTGTCGTCAACGGCAAGTCTTCTGCGGAGCCCACCATGAGACTGACGCGTCCCTGCGGCCTTCCCCCCCGCGCACCGGCATCGGCGCTGTTCGCCCTGATCCTTCTTGTTCCCCTGGTCGCCATGCCCGGATCGATCCGCGCCGAAGCCACCGATCCATCGGGACTGCTCCACGCCACCTTCTCCATTTGCGCCATCGACGCGAAGACCGGCGAGAGCGGCACCGCGGTGACCACGCGGGTGCCGTTCGTCGGGCGCGCGGTCCCCTGGGTGCGCGCCGGTGTCGGTGCGGTGGCGACGCAGGCCTGGACGGTCGTCGAGTACGGCCGGCAGGCGCTCGATCTGATGGAGAAGGACGTCGCGCCCGACAAGGCCATCGCGCGCCTGCTCTCCGACGACAAGGGGAAAGAGCAGCGCCAGCTTGCGCTCATCGACATGAAGGGGCGGGCTTCCGCGTTCACCGGCAAGGAGACCAACGCCTGGGCAGGAAGCCGTCAGGGGCCGGGGTACACCGTCCAGGGGAACATTCTGGTGGGCCAGGAGGTCGTCGATGCCGTCGCCGATCATTTCGAATCCACGGCCGGCACGAAGATGGTCCTGGCCGAGAGGCTCATCCTGGCCCTCGAGGCCGGACAGAAGAAAGGAGGCGACAAGCGCCACGGCTACTTCCAGTCAGCCGCCATCCGCGTCGCCGATCCGCGCGATCCGGGACGGGGCGGCGACCACATCAGCCTGGCGATCGACGTCGGCGAGCATCCGGAGCCGGTGGCCGAGATGAAGCGCATCTACTACACGACCGCACGCCGCCTGGGATACCGGAGCTTCTCGGCCATCGAGGGGCCGGACGTCGTCGAGCTGAAGCGGATGCTGCATGCCGCGGGCTACTGGCGCAAGGGCCAGCCCCCCATCCCGGAGTCGCCGGCCCTCGACTTCGATCGCGAGCTCTTCCGCAAGGACCCGGTGCGCCTGCGCACCCTGTTCGACGAGTTCAACGGCAGGCAGAGGGCGTTCATGCAGAGCTTCGGCGCCTTCGACGCGGAGACCGTCGACGCCGTGGACGCCTTCCGCAAGGATCGCGGCCTCGACTACGAGGGGAATCCGCGCGGCCTGGTGGATGCGGCGCTCGTGGAGGCGCTGCGCGAGGCCTACTTTGCGAAGGTGTCGCAGGCCTCGAGAGCGCCGGCCTGAAGTCCCTGATGGAACCAGCGCGACCGCTGCTCGGACGATCCGTGCGTCCACGACTCAGGGCTCACGCGGCCCGTCGCCATGCGCTGGAGCCGATCGTCGCCGATCGCCGCGGCCGCGCGAAGCCCTTCCTCGATGTCACCCTGCTCGAGAAACGTGCGGTCCATGGCGGCATGATGACCCCAGACACCGGCCAGGCAGTCGGCCTGCAGCTCCATGCGCACGCCGAGCGCGTTGACCTCCTGCTGGTCGCGCGCGCGCGACTGCAACTCTCGCACCTGGTCGGACAGACCAAGGAGATTCTGGACATGGTGTCCGATCTCATGGGCCACCACGTACGCTTGCGCGAAGTCTCCCGGGGCGCCGAACCGATCCCTCAGGTCGGCGAAGAACGCCAGATCGATGTAGACCTGCTGGTCGCCCGGGCAGTAGAACGGCCCCACGGCCGCGGAGCTGAACCCGCAGGCCGACTCCACGGCGTCGCTGAACAGCACGAGCCTGGGGGGATGGTAGGAGGCCTGGCCGCCCGCGCGGAAGATCCGGGACCACGTGTCCTCCGTGTCGGCGAGCACCACGGACGCAAAATCGGCAAGCTCGTCATCGGGCCTAGGGGGCCTGGGGGACCCGGGCTCCCCGGGCGAGCGCGGGAGACCATCGGCGCCGATGTCGACCGACGGCGGAACCTGCCCCGTCTCTTCCAGCACGCGGAGCAGTTCCGACGGATCCCGGCCGCACAGCGCGAGCACCAGCACGACAAGGAGGAGCAAGCCACCTCCGCCGGCCACCATCGGCCTGCGCATGCCGAACCCGCGCCGATCGTCAACGTTCTCGCTGCGACGTCTCTCCCGCCATTGCATCTGGTCTAACCGCCGCCTTCGTTCCGCAGCGCGGGCCAGTTGAAGATAGCGTGGAAGCCGATGGTGGTGCGGCTGCGGGTCGGGACGTTCAGGAGCAATCGCTGGCCGTCGGAGGAGATATCCTCGAAGACCCGGCCCAGGGTCTCAGGCCGCTCGGACATCTGGAACAGTTTCACAGGCACCCCGGGACGGAAAGTCGGGACGGTCTGGATGGGAACCGCCATCACATACCCATCCGATGACGCGTAGAGCAGCTCCTTCCCATCGGCGTGCCAGCGCGGCTGCACGCCGCCGTCGGTCGAGATTTGCCACTGCCCCGCGGAGCCATCGAGGCTCCTCACGTAGACCTCCTTGCGGCCGGTCTGGTCGGATTCGTAGGCGATCCTGAGCCCGTCGGGCGAGGGCTCGGGGGCGTCTTCGGCGAACGACGTTCGCAGGACGAAGGTGGGCTCACCCCCGTCGATCGGCAGCAGCGCGATGTCCATGTCCGTCTCGGGGTCCTGAGTCGTGAAAAGCACGCGCTTGCCATCGGGAAGCCAGCCCCCCGTGGTCTTCCAGGTGCCCGATTGATACAGGGTCTTCATCTCGCCCCCGCCGCTCATCGACGTGATGCAGATGTCCTGCACTCCCTTGGGCTGGCAGATGAAAGTGATCCGGTCCGAGTCGGGCGCCCAGGTCGGAGAGATATACGATCCACTCTGCTGGCTGAGTCGGAAGGCGCGATCGAAGTCGAGATCGTGGATCCAGATGTCGCTCTGCCCCTGCGGTGTGTCCGCCAGCATGTAAGCGATCTTGCGTCCATCGGGAGAGACCCTGGGAGATGAGTAGTATCCCGGCGGGCCGAGCGCTTCGATCAGGCGACCCTGGCGGTCGTACCAGCGCATCTCGGTCGACAGGGTGGCGTCGGGAAGGTAGACGATCGCCCCGGCATTCGAGGCGGCGATCGGGATGAAGTTCTTCGGCTCCCAGAAGCTCAGCCTCTCCGTGACAATCGGGACGGGCTCCCCCGTAAGGCGCAGCGACCCGGGGTCGAAACGCCAGGCGTAGAGATTCCCCGCGCGGCCGTAGAGCAGATAGCCGGGCTCGACGTACAGAGCGTTGGATGCATCGTCGATCAGCAGCGTAGGCTCGGCCTCCCCGAAGGTCGCGAGCATGAGACGGCCGACCTCGGGGCGCCCCGCCACGCGCGAGCGGGATACATAGAGAAAATGCCGGCCGTCGGGGAGAAAGACGGGCCAGCGGTGGGTCACCTCGGTCTGCGGATCGTACGTGCTCACCGGCTCGGCCTGCCCCCCGGAAGACGCGATGCGATGGATGGGCGATGAGATGTTGGGCGCGAACAGGATCGTTCCGTCGCCACCCCAGGAACCGCCGCGGCCGCTCGGAGCGTCGGCGATAGCGCGGGGCGCTCCTCCCCGAAGATCGATCGTCTTGAGCTTGCCGTCGGCGAAGAAGCCGAGGCTCTGGCCGTCAGGCGACCAGAAGGGATACTGCGCCCCCTCCGTCTCTTCGACGGGGCGCGCCTCCATCTCCGCCAGGCCCCGCAGCCAGATCTGCTTGCCGCCGTTGGGGCCGGTGGCGACGAACGCGAGCGTCGTCCCGTCGGCCGAGAGGGCGAGACCCGCGAAATCGAACGGGATGAGCGCCTGGCCTGCGGGGGGCGCGATCGTGGCGCGGATCGCGCGCGCCATGGGAGCCGGACGCGACAGGTACGAGACGCCCAGCGCCAGCGACAGAACGCCCAGGACCGCCGCTGTGACCCATGCCAGTCGTTCGCGCGTCTTGCGCCTGATCGTAATGGGCGCCACTGCACCGGCCTGCGATCCCGCCTCGCCGATCCACTGCAGCTCCGCGGCGACGTCGTGCGCGCTCTGCCAGCGATCGTCCGGATCCTTCTCGAGGCAGCGCCGCACGACATGGTCGAGCGCCGTAGGGGACATCGGCATCAGCGACGCGATGGGGGGCGGCTGGGACGAGACGATGGCGGCGATCAGGCTCGTCCTATTGGTTCCCTGGAAGGCGCGCTTCCCTGTCGCCATCTCGTAGAGGAGGGCTCCCAGCGCAAAGATGTCGGTGCGCGCGTCGGCCTCGGTTCCTTCGAGCTGCTCGGGTGCCATGTACTGGAAGGTCCCGAGGATCGTCCCTTCGGTCGTCAGCGGTCGAGCCTCCGGGGCCAGACCTGTGGGAAGCCGCGACAGGCTGCTCGACGGACCGCCGACCGGGGGCGGCTCTCCGGTCGCCGTTCTCGCAAGGCCGAAGTCCAGCAGCTTCGCGCCCGACTTCGTGAGCATGACGTTGCCGGGTTTCAGATCGCGGTGGACGATCCCCTGACGGTGTGCCGCGTCGAGAGCCGAAGCGATCTGCCGGCCGAACTTGAGCGCTTCGTGCAGCGGCAGGGGCCCCTTCACTAGCCTGTCGGCGAGCGACTCCCCCTCCAGAAGCTCCATCACCAGGTAGTGGCGCCCCGCGCCCGCCTCGCTTCCCTCCTCCGGGGCGGCGAGGCCGACGTCGTAGAGCGTGCAGATGTGCGGATGATTCAGCGAGGAGATCGCCTTGGCTTCGCGCTCGAACCTCTGGCGGATCTGCTCGTGAGCGGCGAGGGCCGCGGGGATCACCTTGATGGCAACGTCACGATTCAGGCGCGTGTCCCGCGCCCGGTGGACCTCCCCCATGCCCCCCGCGCCGAGGGGCGCGAGGATCTCGTAGGGACCGAGGCGCGTTCCAGGGGACCAGCTCATGAGGCGCGCAGGATACAGGAAAAAGCCCCGAAGCGCTTTCGGCGGACGCTACATGAGCCGCGGCTCGCGTAGCGCGCACGCCGCCCGCCGGACGTTGCGGGAGCTTCGGGGCTTCGGTGACCTGCTGGTATTTCCCAGGCGGGATCCACCAGCGACGGCCTTACTGATCTGACGGAAGTGGCCGCCTAGGTGACAGGCACCTCACGTGTCGTCCAGACCGTACTGTGTATGTTCACTGGACCACCTCCTTTCCCGTGTACCGAATACGATACGCAACAAGCCTGCAGGGCGCAAGCGACGAGTCACGCATCCACGGTAGAATGCCGCGCCGGCCGCACGGGAACTTCGCGGTCGCGCTGCACCGGCTCAAAGGGGGACGCTCCATGAACGATCATTCCGCCGGCGCGGCCGGCGGGCTCGATGCCCGAGGCTGGGGGGGACATCCTCGCGGCCTCTCGACCCTCTTCTTCACCGAGATGTGGGAGCGCTTCAGCTACTACGGGATGCGCGCGTTCCTCATCCTCTATATGACGACCCCGGCGGCCGCCGGCGGTCTCGGCTTCGACGTCCAGCACGCCGGCTCCATCTACGGCACCTACACCGGGAGCGTCTGGCTCGCCACCATCGGCGGCGGGATCGTCGCCGATCGGATGCTCGGCGCGTACAGGAGCGTCCTGGTCGGCGGCATCATCATCGCGCTGGGGCACTTCACGCTCGCCTTCGAAGCGCTCCCCTTCTTCTACTCCGGGCTCATTCTGATCGTGATCGGCACGGGGCTGCTCAAGCCCAACGCGACCACGCTGCTGGGCACTCTTTACGATGCGCAGGATGCGCGCCGCGATGCGGGGTTCTCGATCTTCTACATGGGGATCAACCTCGGCGCCTTCATCGGACCGATCATCGCCGGGTTCCTGGCGGAGAGAATCAACTGGCACGCGGGATTCGCATGCGCGGGGGTAGGGATGACGATCGGCCTCATCCAGTACGTCGTCTCGCGCGACCGCCTGCGGCACGCCGAAGGGAGGCTCGCGGCGCGCGCTGCCACCATCCCACAGACGGCCGGCGCGACTTCCGCGAGCGGCGGACCCATCGCAGGATTCACGCGCGTCGAGTGGATGCGGATGGCCGCGGTGCTGGTTTTCTTCGTCTTCGCGGCGATCTTCTGGGCCGCGTACGAGCAGGCGGCCTCCACGCTGGCTCTCTTCACCGACAAGTTCGCCGATCGGTCACTCCTCGGCTGGACAATCCCCACGAGCTGGTTCGTCTCCATCCAGGCGATGTTCGTCATCATGCTCTCACCCGTCTTCGCCTGGCTGTGGGTGCGGCTCGGGCGGCGCGAACCCTCCACCCCCGCGAAGTTCGCGATCGGATTGCTCTTCGCCGGCCTCTCGTTCGTCCTGCTCTTCCCGGCGGGTGTCATGGCGCAGCGCTCCCAGGGGGCGGCGACGATCAGCGCGCTCTGGCTCGTGAGCGCCTACTTCCTCCAGGTGATCGGCGAGCTGTGCCTGAGCCCGGTGGGAAACAGCGTCGTGACCAAACTGGCTCCGATCAAGGTCGTCGGGATGATGATGGGGCTCTGGTTCCTCTCGATCGCCGCGGGGAACAAGCTGTCGGGCTTCATCGCCGGGCTCTCCGCGACGGTTCCCTACACGACGCTCTTCTCCGGCATCGCCGCGCTGACGCTCGGCGCGGCGCTGGTGCTGTTCCTCTTCATCGGCCCGATCCGGCGTCTCATGGGCGGAGTCCACTGATCGAAGGTCGGTCCGGCTCGACATCGGAAAGTACCGTGGACTAGAGTGCCTTCAATTCCGGGCCAGCATCCTCATCCCCGCGCCGATCGTGGCGCCTCATCGGAGCTTGCGATGAAGACAAACAGATGGATCGTGACGTTCATCACTCTCATGGCGGCCGCCGTCTCCGCCGCGCCATCGACGGCGGACGACCTCACGGGCGCGGGCAAGCTGCTGTGCTCTTCCGTGGAGGCGACCGTCTGCGACGTCAGCGGCGATTGCGAGATGGGCCCCCCCTGGAACTGGGACATCCCGCAGTTCATCGAGGTGGACCTGTCGCGCAAGATGCTCTCCACGACCCCCGCGAGCGGCGAGAACCGCAGCACACCGATCCTCAACATCGTGCGCGAGCAGGGGGTCCTGTTCCTCCAGGGTGTCGAGGGGGGGCGCGCCTTCAGCTTCGTCATCAACCAGTCCACGGGGGCCGTCTCGGCGGCTGTCGCGCGGGACGGGATCACAGTCAGCGTCTTCGGCGCGTGCACGCCGATCGCAACCAAGGGATGAAGGAGAGATGAACATGATGAAGAGATCGACCCGAACGATGATCGCCGCTGCGTTGCTGGCGGCTTGTGCAGGCCTCGGCGTGGCTCAGACACCGCCCCCTGCGTCCCCGCCGAAGTCTGTTGCGGCAACGCTCAACGTCTACGTCTTCCCGAATGCCGGGCAGGCGGCCGACCAGCAGTCGAAGGACGAGGGGGAGTGTTACACCTGGGCCGTCACCAACAGCGGGGTCGATCCATTCGACCTGGCGAAGAAGGCGGAGGCGCAGAAGGCCCAGGCCGAGCAGGCTGCCCAGCAGGCCCAGCAGGCGGGGAAAGGCGCGGGCGCCAAGGGAGCCGTCAAAGGCGCGGCGGCCGGAGCGTTGATCGGCGAGATCGCCAGCGACGACGCGGGCGAGGGCGCAGCCTACGGGGCAGCCGTCGGTGTCGTCGCCGGGCGGCGGAAAGCCAAGTCCGCGCAGCAGAAGGCCCAGGCGGACGTCAAGCAGCAGTCGCAGCAAGCGGAGCAGGCCACGGCGGAGCAGATGGGGAACTTCAAGAAGGCCTTCAGCGTCTGCCTCGAAGCCAAGAAGTACATGGTGAAGTTCTAGCCGGGTGCGGGTGCGCGGACCTCTGGTCCGCAGGTCAAGCAATGCGGGCCGGAGGCCCGCGTACCGGCACCGCGCTCGTCCCGCGCACCGTCACCGCGCTCGGTCCGCGCACCGTCACCGCGCTCGGTCCGCGCGGTCGTCGTCTCCCATGCGCGTCTTGCAGGGCCGCTAGGCCAGCTTCTGCACGAACTCCAGCTCGTGGCCATCGGGGTCGGCGAAGTAGGCCCGGCGGTACCTGCCGTCGTCGATGCGATCGGTCGCGACGATCTCCTGCGCGGCGAGACGCTCGACGAGCGCGGCAACGTCCGGGTGCGCGAACCCGATGTGCTCGATCCGCAAGCCTGAATCATCCCCCGCCTTGGCTCCCGGCGTCTCGTAGAGTGAGAGGTATCCGGGCTGACCGTCCCCGGACGGGCCGAAGTGGACCCACCGCCCCGTGTCGCCGCCGGTCCCTTCCCAGCGGATGACCCAGTCGGGGAGCAGCTTCCTGTAGAAACCCAGGCTTCGGTCGAGATCCGCGACATCCAGCAGCGCGTGCTCCAGATGGACTTCGTTCATGGCGTTCGCCTCCATGCGCATCGCCTCACTCTCGGCGAGCGTTCGATCCGAGGGTACGACGTGGGTGCCGGAATACCGCCTGTCTTGCCGATTCATTGGCAACGCTCTATCCTGCCGGCATGCCGGACCCCAGCCCGGAGATCCTCCTCGCAGCCAACCTGGCCGCCAACATCCGCTACGTGCGCGAGCGGCGCGGCCTCACGCAGGCGGCCCTGGCCCGCCTGTGCGGGCTCCCTCGCTCGACGGTCGCCCAGACTGAGACCGGCTCCGGCAACCCCACCCTCGCGGTGCTGTCGCGCATGGCGGCCGCCCTCCAGCTCTCCATCGAGGAGATCCTCTCCCGGCCGCACGCCGCCTGCCAGCTCTTTCCGAAGGGGACGCTTCCGGTAGCGGATCGGGGCCGCGATGGTCTGGCGCGCGTTCAGAAGATCCTCCCCGATCCCATCCCGGGGATGGAGATCGATCGCCTCGAGCTGAAGCCCGGGGCGCGCATGACGGGAGTTCCTCACCGTCCCGGGACGCGCGAATACCTCGCGTGCGAGCGCGGGAAGCTGACGCTCTGGGCCGCGGGAGAGAAGTTCGACCTTTCACCGGGCGACGTCGCGGCATTTCACGGCGACCAGCCGCACTCGTATCAGAACCGCGGTGATGTCGTGGCGGTGGGGTTCAGCGTCGTCACTCTGTCCCCCATCGCCGGTGCGGCGAGAAAAGGGGCCTTGCCATGACGATCACTCGGCGGGGTCGGCCGCGCCGGGTTCTGCATCGCCAGCGCACGTGGGGCATCCACAGTCGAAGATGATCTTCCAGGTGTCATCGGCCTCGCGCCTCCAGACCGAGTTGTAGGTGCCGACGGTCTTCCCCTCGGGATTGCGCACCGGGCCGCTGCTGTATCCCAGGGTGCCCGAATCGAGGACCTCGACCCGCTCCGGCTCCCATGAGAAGGGGGCCTTCTGCCCTTCGAAGAGCGGTTTCCACCCCTTGGCGACCGCGGCGCGGCCGCGCATGACGCTCTTCGACCCGAAGAACACGGCTTCATCGGCAAGGTGCGCGACGAACGCGGCGTGGTCCCTGTCCGCCATGGACTTCGCGAAGGCCCGCTCGGCCGCGCGGACCTGATCCGCCAGCCCGGCGTCGCGGCCGGCCGCCGGCCGCAACGCGAACAGCGCGGCCGCGGATAGAACAACAACGAGGCTCGCTGCAACTCTCTTCATGGATTCCCCCCACGATGGCGTGGCCGGATAGGTGCGCGGGCCTCCGGCCCGCATTGTTTGATCCGCAGACCAGAGGTCCGCGCACCGACACCGCGACACGTCCGACGACGGGGCCGGCGTTACTTGTCGGTGGCGACGGCGTTGCTCTTCTCGAGGAAGGGCACCTCGGAAGCGATCGCCAGGTCCACGAGAAGACTGATCTGATGCTCGGCCTGGAGGAACTGCGCGCCCCTCATGGGCGAGACCTCCTTGGCGATCTTCTTGTAGTACTTCGCCACCAGGTCCGCGCGCTGCTTCTGAAGATCCATGAACCTCTTCGCAAGATCAGTTGCGATGTCGTCGGTCACGACGTCGGCGTTGTAGGCCTTGGCGTACTGCTTGAGAAGGCTGTAGCGCGCATCACCCCAGGCCGACAGCTCCGTATCGTACTCGCGGTAGATCGGCCAGAAGGCTTTCCCTTCTGCGTCGCTCAGAGCAAGCGCTTCGGTGAGAAGCGCGGTCTTATCAGCCTTGAGATCGGAACGGAGCAGCTCGACGTACTTGTCGAGTGTCGCCGTGTCCGCGCCGATGGCCGGGGTCTGTGCGAGAGCGATCAAAAGCGCCGCGGCGCCGAGTCCTGCCCTGCTATTCATGCGTGCGTCCTCCTTACGAGGGGATTGAGCTTGTGTTTCCGGGAAGATCGCAGTCTAGGGACAAACGCCGTAGTGAGTCAAGGAAATGCCGTCCACCCCGCCGGAACAGCCCGGTTTCCGGACGCGCGCGCGGCTTTCAGCGCTCACTCTGGCCCGCTTGTCAGTCGTTGCGGCATTTGAGATACTGCGTCTCCAATTCCCCTATGGAGGCGAAGAATGCGCGTTGTGACGAGACTGAGTTTGTGTGCTGTCCTGGCTTTTTTCCTTCTTCCGGCGATCCAGGTGACGGTCCATGCGCAGGCGCCCGCGGCGCCCGCGG
>Ga0137433_1000055_pt1 | contig 56485 bp, 85 predicted proteins | sample EasRivERMZT840_2_FD_102335 | JGI IMG/M metagenome (GOLD analysis project Ga0137433, IMG submission 102335) | Soil microbial communities from meander-bound floodplain in the East River, Colorado, USA - East River MetaG ERMZT840_2 | ecosystem: Environmental > Terrestrial > Soil > Floodplain ...
GGCCCATGTCGTCGAGCACGATCACAAACGCGAGCATCGACGTCCAGGGGTCGGGAATGATCTACTGCCAGGTGCAAATGCCCCACACACCGCACAGAGCATCTCTCGATGATCGGACCGAGTTGGTGAGCTGGCCGAACCCGACGTCGTCGTGGACGCCGGTGCGGTGTTCGGTGCACGGCTTGTCGGCCTCGAAATACGTCCATCGGCGGGCGTTCCAACAGCCGGCCGACTCGGTGGCCATCACCCGGAACACGAACGTGGCGCGCGCTTCGATCGTGTCGTCGTCCCATCCGAACCACGCCGCGGCGATCCGGTAGGCCTCCATCGCCGGACCCATGTGGTGGCCGCGGTAGTCGAGACCGTTGACGTGGCCGACGTGGTCGAACACCGGTGGCTCGGACACGGCGATCTGGACGGCGGCGCGCACCGCGGGCGTCGTGACCGTCGTCGACGCAGACAGCGCGGTCGGCATGTTCGCCACCACGAACGCCGTCGACGTCGGGGCCGGCGGCGCGGTGGCCGGGGCGCCTTGCGTGTTGACGTCGGCGCGCAGGTTGATGACGCCGAGCGCCATCAGCACGAGCACGATGATGAGCACGACGATGACGATGCGGGCGTTGCGGCTCACGGCGACACCGGTTCGTCTTGTTCGATGACCATGGCGCGCTCGGCGAGCCATGCGTCGGTGACTGCGTCGAGGAACACGACGGCGGTGCGGGCGAGCCGGTCACGCGTCGAGAACAGCGCCTGGCGGCCGGTGCGCCGGGTGACGCGCGCCGCCAGGGCGTTCCAGAGTTCGGCCTCGATGTCGAGCTCGGCGGTGGTCGGCAGCGCCGCGGGCGGACCCGCGGTGCCACCGGCGACGTGAGCGCTGAGCGGGCGACCGCACTGCTTGCACGGCGACAGCTGGAAGTCGGCGAGGACGCCGTCGTAATCGTGGTCGGTGACGTAGGTGGTCACGAGCCGAACATCCTGAGCACGCCTTGCGCCGCGGTCTCGAACGAGTCGCCGCGGGCGACATAGTGCATCGCCGCCCACGATCCCTCTCGGGTCTCGTCATAGTCGTCGACGCCGGATGCGCCGACCTCGTACTCGAACGGTTGGGCGATGACCTCGTCGGTGTCGTCGTCGTACTCCGGGTCGCACGCCTCGATCGTGACGACCAGCCGGCGCGACTCTCGGTCCTCGGCGACCCACGCCATCAGGGTGTCGACAGCGGTCGGTTCGGGGTTGGTCATGGTCGGGTTCTCCTTCTGTCGGGGCCGGTCAGTCGCACGACGACGGAGTCGTCGCCGGTCAGTCTCGACCACGCCCGGGGGCCGAGATGCGTGGCGAGCTCGTCGAGCGGCAGATTGGAGGTGATGACGGTCGGCAGCTCCGACAGCCAGCGCCGGTTGAGCACCGCGTACATCTGCTCGGCGGCCCACTCGGTGACGCGTTCGGTGCCGACGTCGTCGAGCACGAGCAGGTCGATCGACGACAACTCGACCGGTGACAGACCACCGTCGGGTCGCATCGACGACAGGGCCTCGACCATCGGCAGGAACATCACGGCGCGCCGGCCGTCGGTGATGAACGCCCGCGCCACCGCGAGCGCAAGGTACGTCTTGCCGGTGCCGACTGCGCCGAGCAGCGTGAGCGATCCGGTCGACCCGCCCACGACCCAATCCCTGACGGGTCGGGTGACGTCGGGGCCGTGGATGTCGCAGTGGCCGAGGTGGGCGTCGCGGAACCGGTCGGGTGCGCACGCACGCCAGCGGGTCTCGGCGACGGCGCGGGCCTGGTCGTGGCGCAGCCGGTCGGCGACGTCGAGATGGTCGATGTGGGTATCTGCCATACCGACCCACGGTACACAACCGGGGTTGACGACAGCAACGGTCATGGCACCACGACGCCGCCGACGCCGGTGCGGTCGTCGTCCACCCGGCCGGGCGCGACGCGTGCCGGCCGGCCTCGGTCGGCGCGGCCGTCGAGGTGCGTCTCGATCTGCTGGCGGGTCAGCGTGCGCCCGGCCCGGTACATGTCGGCGAGGGTCTGTTTGACCGCGCCCGCGGTGTAGCCCGCCGCGATGAACGGTTCGACGAGCTTGGCGAGCGCCATGAACCCGATGCCGACAGGGACCTTGCCGGTCTGCTCGCGCACCCACTCCCAATAGTCGGTGGCGATGCGTCGAGCTTCATCGGCCGGCGTCGGCGCAGCCGGCGCATCTCCTTGTTGTTCTCCCACTGGAGCATCCTTAGATGCGGTCACCACGTGACCGGGGGCCTGGTCATGTCGTGACCGGGGCCCGGTCGTCATGTGACCGGGGGCCTGGTCACCAGGTGACCGGGGTCGGCGTTCCCACACGTCGAAGTCGAACGTCACCCGCAGACGTTTCCCACCCTGCGATTGGGGCACTTCGATGGTCTCGACGGCGACGATGCCGAGCTCGGCGAGAGCGGCGAGGGCGGTGGTGACCTTGCCGGCCGAGACGCCGGTGCGGCGTGCGATCGAGTTGCGGGTCACGTTGTCTTGGCAGTAGCCGTCGGCGTGCGATGCGAGCCAGCCGGCGATGCGCAACGCGTACGGGTCGATGGTCGTGTCCTCCCACCGCCAGTTCGGCACGACGGTGTGGCCACGTCGACCGCGGGAGATGATCCCGGACGGGCGTGGCGGGGTCGGTGAGCTAGCCTGCACGTGACCTCCTGCATAGGTCGATTGCCCTCGGTGCCGGTTCGTCGCCGGCACCGAGGGCGTTGTTCGTTCGGAGGCGGGAGACTACACCTCGTCGACGGGCCGGCCGTGGAGCTGCCAGCACGGGTGGGTCCCGCCGCCACGCAGACGTGTCGGGCTGAGCTGCACGAGACGGGTGATGACGAACTCGGCGCCGGCGCCGTCCGTCCACGTCTGCCCGGGCTCGCACCAGTCGCCCGGCGAGTGCGTGATGCACAACGCCCGGTCACGCGTCGGACGCCGGCGAGGGCGACGCCAGAACATCACGACCGCCCGTCGTCCGGTGGTGTCGTGGAATCGGCCGGATCGGGCGCCGTGGCCTCGCTGGGGGCGTCGTCGGCGGTGAGCCTGCCGATGCGCTCGTCGAGCCATTCCAGAGCGCCTGCGACCCTGTCAGTGGTCAATTCGGCCGGATGTGTCCACGCGTCGATGAACGCCCGCTTGAGACCACCACGCACCGCCTCGTCGGTGATGACCGAGAACCGTTCGGCGATCATCGCGACGGTCTCGGCGTCGACACGTTCCACACCCGAGTCGAGCCAGCCGGCGAACACCTGCGCCGGTTCGACCGACCGCCCGGAGGGGGCGACGATGTCGGCGATCAGATCGCACCGAGACTTCGACACGATCAGACGGTGTTCGAGGTCCATGTCGGCGACGACGGTGAACTCGTACTCGACGCCGGCGCGCTGCTCGGGGGCCATCCCAACCTTGGTCGGCACGCTGATCTTGCGACCGTTCTTGACCTCCTCGACGAGCACGTACTCCATCTTCGAGCGCATCGTCACGATCACGTGACACGGTGCGTGGATGATGGCGTCGAGCATGTCGCGCTGGGCCGGCGTGCCCTCTTTCCATCCGGTGAACGAGTTACCACGAGACGAGGCGTCGTCGACGATGTTGAGTGTGCCACCCTCGCCGGTCCAGAAATGCGTAAGCGAGTCGATGACGAGCACGCCGTCGGCGCCGAGCTCTCGACCGGCGGCTTGGATGAACTGGCGCAACGCCCGCGGATCGTACGGCGGCGGCCAGGGCAGGTGACCGAACTCGTACGGTGGGTCCCACCAGTTGAGCCGCTCGACCGCGACACCAGGCGTCGGCGCGTAGTAGGCGGCCGACCGGTTCTCGGTGTCGGCGAGACCGATGGCGCCGGTCGGGCCGGCGAGGATGCGCGCCCACTGCAACGCGGTCCACGTCTTGCCTGATCCGGTCGGACCGTCGATGGCGACGCGGGCCTTGAGTTTCTCCTTGACCGCGGGGGCGAACAGCGACCGGGCGGTCGCCATCGGCACGACCGGCGCGTCGGATGCTCCTGGAGGCGACGCGTCTTGTGCGGATCCACGTGACGCGTCGGGCTGAGCTGCGACCGACGGATCGTCGACCGGTAGCGGTGGTGCGTCGTCGGGGGTGTTCTCGACCGGGGCTCGGCGGGCGGTCACAATGTCACCGCCTTGACGGGCTTGAGCGTGTTGGCGGTGATGCCACCGGGGTCGACGGCGACGCCGGGCACGAGCTCGCCGTAGCCGAGCGTGATGACCGAGCGCGTGACGCGCTCGCCGTCGCACACACCGCACGTCTCGATCGTCTCGGACCCGTCCGACAGTTCGATGCCGGTGACCGAGCCGTCGCCGGCGCACTCCTCGCACACGGTCTCGTGGATGCGCACGAGACGACGCAGCTCAGAGATGCGAGCCTCCTTGGTGACCTTGACGACGCCGGCGTCGGCGTACGTGACCGGTTCACCGTCGGGCACGTTGGCGGGGTCGTCGACGTCGGGCAGCAGTGTGCGTTCGGCCCACTCGATCAGAGCGGCGTCGTTCACGATGATGACCGACGGCTTGTGTTCGGTGGTCGGTGCAGCGCCGGACGGCAGGGTCAGCGTCTTGCGCTTCGGGTCACGCTCGCGGGCGGCGACGGCGTAGCGCTGCAGGTGCGCCGTGAAGAACGCGACGGTCCGCTTGGGTCCTTTGGTGGCGTCCTCTGACCATCGGGTCAGCTGGTCGAGCCACAACAGGTACTGGTCGCGCACCGCGCCCATCTGCGTCTCGGCGGCGGCGACGTGGGCCATCGCCCACTCGGCGGCGTTGTCGTCGGTGATCGTCCACGACGGGCCACCCGATTCGAGCGGGCCGTTGGTCTCGATGAACTCGTCGACGTCAACGACGCCGTCGGTCCATGGCGGGATAGCTGGTACGGGTTCGGGCATGGGTCGACCTTTCGTCGGTGGGTATCTGCCACCACCGATCGTACCAAACCCCGGTTGCCGACAGCAAGGATCAGGCGTGCCACGGCTCCGGTTCGACATCGCCGCGCCACTCGGCGGGCGTGTCCGAGCCGGCGCCCACCATCTCGGCGACACGATTGGCGATGACGGTCAGGCCCTGCGCCCGGTCGATCATGGCCACGAGCCGGCCCGTCGCGCCAGGTGGCCGGTCACGGTCGGCGGTCTCCGATGGCGAGACCTCGCCGTACAACGACTCGGCGGCGTGCGCCAGGGCGGCGCCGATGTGGCCGAGCAGCCGGTCGAGCTCGGTGAGACGGTCGTGCAAGGTCATCTGACGCGGGACGGCGTCGACGGATCGGTCCATGGGTGCGGTGTCCTCTCGTGCGGGTGCGGCGATGGTATCGCGACGCCCGGACCCGGACCACGTCTGGCCTCGGGCCGGGCGTCCGCCACCGACCGGTTCGGTGCTCGCTGCGCTCGACGATAGACGTCGGGTGTGACAACAGCACGCCTCGGTTCCCGAACCCCTCAGGTCGAGAACCGGGCGTGCCGCTCCGAGGGGGCCCGGAGGTTACGCCGCTGGGGGCAGCGTCGCCGACGTCGGTGCGAGCGACGCCGGCGTGATCGTCGCGGTGCGCATCCGCATCGCGACGAGACCCTTGACGAGTGCGAGACCGGCGATGGCTGCGGCGTGGACGGTCTGACGCCAGAATCCCATGTCGATGATGTCGAGCCACTCGACCGACGCCAGCGACCCGGCGACGGCGACGACGAACGTCGACACGACGCGGTAGCCGAGGTCGGCCCACCGGTTCGTGATGAGCGGCACCCACGACGTGAGCCCGACCTTGATGACGTTCGCGGCGGCGATCACCAACGCGACGAGCAGCCCTCGATAGAACTCCTCGTCGATGATCGGCGTGGCCACGATGTAGACGGCGACGGCCTCGACGAGGGTGGTGCCGACACGTTCGACGAGGTCGACGATGAACTCTCGGGCGGTGAGCGGTGCGGTGGTCTCTGGCTCCATGCGGCGAGGCTACTACGCCCGCCGCACCGCGGCATCCGACGCCTCGCCAGCGGCGTTGCCAGCGTCGACGGCGTCGGCCCGGTCATGCGCGGCGGCGAGGTTGGTGGCGACCGACGCGGCGGCGTCTGCGGCGTCGTCGACTTTGACGTTGACGCGGTCGAGCGAGTCGAGCAGGCGGGCGATCTGGACGCGGTCACCTTCGGCGAGCAGCCGGAACGCGGACGCCTCGGCGACGAGTGCGGCGATGGCGACACGGTTGGTCTCGGCGGCGGACGTGAGGGCGTCGACGACGTCGCGCAGCGTCGACCCGGAGTCGTTGCGGAACTGGGCGATGATTTCGTCGAGCACCGCGAACGCGTCGGGTGTGTCGGCGAGCTCGTGGGTCAGGTCGCGCAGCACCGGGATCATCTTCTCGACGACCTCTTGGCCGTCGTGGACGAGCGTCGAGAACGGAATAACAGCCTTACGCCAGATGACACCGGCGGCCACCACCACGGCCGCGACCGTCAAGGTGATCTCTGCCCACGCATCCATCGCCCCGCCTCCCCGCGTCGACCTTCGATCAGGTTACCGGTCCTGACGCTCCCGCCAGGCGTCCATCGCGGCGGTGGTGAGCGACGACGGTGGCTCGCCGACGATGCGGTGCCGCTCGATGAACCGCACCACCTCCAGCTCCTCGGTGAGCAGGATCGTGCCCGAGGCGGCGTCGTAGACGGGCAGCGCCTTGTCGACGTACTCGCCGTCGAGACCTTGCAGTTCGAGACCGACCTCGCGCATCACCGTCCAGCGCGGGTCGCCTTGCGATTCGATCGAGGGGAAGTACACGAGGTTCTCGGACACGTCAACTCCTGGGATTGGGTCGGGCGGTGGCGGCAGCGGTGGCGGGAGACGATCGGCGACGCGCGTCGTGTTGTGGAACATGTCGAACGTCGTGACGAAGTGGAAGTAGTCGGCCCACGATTCTCCCATGCCGGCGCCGGCGCCGTTCTGCGTGCGCCACCATGCGCCGTGGGCGTCGGTCAGGGCCTCGGTGCGGCCGGCGCGCCAGATGCGGTCGCCGAGATAGTCGTGGATCGAGCAGACGCCGAGCTCGCGCGAGTGGTCAATGACCCACCGCGATATCTCCGGTCCGGCGCCGGCCGGGTAACGCCAGTCCCACGCCGCGCCCCACGAGTGCTCGGATTGGGTGACGCCCTGGCGGACGGTGCGGTCACCCTCGCAGCCGAGGTCCTGACCGCCGGGCCACCGGCCGACGATGTAGTCGCGCAACGCCCGCAGGTTCGGCGAGCACGCCTCGTACGGCGGCTGATCGAACGGCAGACCGGACCGGACCCAATCAAAGAACTGCGGCTGCACCGTCACGGCGTCGACGCTACACGCGAGACGTCACGGCGATCGCCGCACGACGTCAATCGAAGTAGTCGGTCCACGTGAAGATGTCGGCGGGTGTGGGTTCGCCGCGCAGCATCACGATGCCGACGATCTGCCAGCCGTTGCCCGGCAGGGCGAGCGCGTCGACAGCGGGGCGCAACGCGATGCCGACCGCGACGAACGGCACCGTGCCGAGGTTGACGGTGACGTCGAACGTCGGGTCGGCGTCGGTGGTGCGTTCGATCGAGCGCCACTGCACCCGCGACTGGAGGCCGGCGCCGCCGAACCCGCCCTCGTTCTGGAACACCTCGACCCAGTCTTCGGTGACGTCGCCGGTGCCGGTCGAGTTGTCGTGGGCGATGATCGACACGAACCGGGCACGGTCCGACACCGCCGTCGGCAGCTGATGCACGATGTCGGCGGGGGCGGTGACGTCGCCGGATTGGGTGTTCGCCGCGGCGTCCATCGCGGTTGTGTCGTCGACGCCGCGCCACACGGCCGCGGTGTAGATGGCGTAACGCTCCGACCCGCCGGTCGCGCTCACCCACGACGCCGGCACCGAGATGGGAGGGAGCGCCTCGCCGGCGCCGAGACGTTTGCCCCACACGGCGAGCCCGACATCGACGGCGCCGTGCTCGTTGAACACCGACCCGAGCAGCGTGAACCCCGACGGCGTCGCCGGCACGGTGGTGTCGGTGGGGCGGCCCGACAGGGCGATGATGGCGTAGTCGTCGGCGAGCGCGGTGAACGTCGAGTCGTCGACGGACAGGTTGCCCGAGACGTTGGCCTGGACGGCGAGCGGGGCGCAGACCGTTTGGACGGCGAACGGCTCGTGCGCGCGCGGCGACAACACGTTGACCGTGCCGAACGACGTGGGCCACTCGGTGTCGAGCAGCGCTCCGTCGCCGAAGACAGGGTCGTCGCTGGCCACCGCGTGATGGCGGCCGAGCAACTCCGAGAAGTAGGTGAGGCCGCCGTGCGCGGCGTCGATGGTGAGCGTGGCGAGACCGGCCGAGTCGGTGAGCGGCTTGTCGTAGTGCGCTACGAGCGACGCGATCGCAGGTAGGCCGTTGTGTCGCAGAGCCGAGAACACCGTGGTGGCGACGAGCCGCGCCCGGACGTTGAGCGAACCAAAGAACCATCGAAAGAACCGGTTGTTGGGGTTGGCCATGCCGCCACCCTCGGGCTCGTCGGTGAGGGCGCCACTGTTGATCCGGGCTTGGATGTCGACGAACAGATCGGGCCGGCCGCCACCGGTGCCTTCGGCGAGGGACAGCCGGAAGTGCGATGAGTCGTCGAACGTGCCGAGCTCGTCGCCGGGATTGAACACGCCGGGCGTGCCGAACAGCTCACCCTCGACGTACGGGTGTTGCCCGAAGTACACCATGATCGTCATGGGCGACGCGCTGAGCGTGCCGCCGAGGTCGGCCCATCCGAGACCGAGCGCACCGGTGACGTCGGCGAGCTCGGCCTCGTACGCCCACCCATCCCAGTAGAACACGACGTCGCCCTGGCCGACCGGCGACGCCAGAGCGCGGGTGATGGCCAGGTCCCACCCGGAGCCGGCCGACCCCTCGTTCGCGATGACCGAGGCGACACCATCCCAGTTGCGGGTGTCGTAGAGCAGAACGGGCGGGTCGACGATCGGCTGCGGCGGCTGGCGACTGTTGGGCATCAGGGGCGAAGAGCGATGTGCAGGCCGTGGGCGGCGCCGGTGTCGATGTTGGTGATGTTGATGTTGAGCAGGTCGTCGAGGACGCTGGAGAACGACGGCGTCAGCGTGATTACTTGCAGCTGCGTCGCGGCGCACGTGATGGTGTCGACGGTCGTGCCGTTCTCGGTGATGTTGAACACGATGGCGGCCGACGCCTGCGTCATCACGACGACGACTTCGGTGAACGTCTCGGGGCCGTCGAGCGGCCACGCGACGAACAGGCCGGTGGCGTTGACGAGCCCGGGCCAGTCCCATCGGGGCAGATCAATCCCACCGCCACCGCTCGGCGGGTTCGGGAAGTCGATCGCGGTCGGGGCGTGGATCGGGTTGTACGGCACCACCGGCACCGACGACGGCACCGACGCACCGTTACCGGACGCCGAGACCGGCACCGACCCGGGGACGCCGCCCATGACGCCGGCCGACAGTGTGCGCAACCGTTCGGTGTCACGAGGGCGCAGCGCGGGCCGGCGACGCTCGGTCATCCCGGCCGCCGATTGAAGTCGACGACGAACAGCGGGTCGCCTTCGGGGTTCTCCAACGACAACGCGACGGCACGGTACGACGTCGGGGTGCCGGCCCGGTTCGGGACGGTGGCGAACTCGCCGACGAGCACGTCGACGAACGGGATGTCGGCGCCGAGCGGTTCGATCTGCGCGGTGGCCGATTCGTCGTTCGACCCGACCTCGTCGAGCGCAGCCTCACCTTTGCGGGCGGCCTCGTCGACCGATGATGCGTCGACCGTGAGGTAGCCCTCGTGCAACCCGTTGGCGGTGATCGACGCCGCGTCGTCGACGAGGGTGTACGAGCCGGGGTAGCGCACGAGCAGACTGTTGCGGATCGGGTGCGCGTCGACGTGATGCAGCTCGGCGATGTTGCCTGGGGTGTCGTCGTCGGGGGCGGCGAAGTAGGTGACGCCCGAGCTCGTCGTCAAGCCGCCTTTGTTCCACATGTCGAGACGGAATACGTCGCCCGCCATGCGCCAGTCGATCCACCCCTCACGCTCCAGTTGCTGCACGACCCGCAACAGGCTGTCGCCCATCGGCACCGACAGCAGCGGGATCGTCGCCCATGCGACCGACGCGGTGTCGTTGACGTCGTCGAACCCTTCGGCGAGACCGCCGAGCACGCCACGCGTCGCGCCCTCGGCGCGCAACACACCGATGATCTGCCCGGCGGTCCATCCGGGTTCGACGGTCGGGTAGGCGAGCGTCAACCACGAGTCGTCCGACACGAGCAGCACGGTGTCGGGCAGACCACCGGCGTCCATCGTGAACATCGCGAACAGCAGACCGGCCGGGTTGGGGTTGATGCCGTCGCCGGGCAGGTTCTCGACCTTGGCGGCGAACACGTGGTCGCCTGTCGACAGTTCGACCTCGTAGCGTTGCTTGTCACGCCAGCACGCCGGGTTGGTGGTGTCGGCTTTGATCGGGGTGCCGTCGAGATACAGCGTGTAGAAGTTGTCGGCGGTGACCTCGATGGCGACGAGCACCGGCCCAGCCGCGTTGTAGGTGCGCCGGAAGTAGCACACGCCCTCGTCGTCGGTGCCGTCACCCCATATCCACTCAGCGGTCGGCACCGACCAGTTCGCCGGAGCCGGCACCGTGTTACCGAACGCGTCGTACGAGAACCGGTCAGGGTTGAACGTGCCCTGCTCGCCGTGCGACGTCGCCGCGACCCATCCGTCGGCCTCGTTGGGATAGTCGTACGACGCGAAACTGAAGATGCGGTAGTCCGGCGCCGGCCGAGACGTCAGCGGTGCCGACGGGAACGTGACGGCGCGTTCCATGACGCACGCCCAGCCGCGCCCAGCCAACTGCACGAACAGGCCGACCTCTTCGTCGGGCGACACCGACATGGCGTCGCGGTCCTCGATCGTCCACGTGAAGATGGCGACGCCGTCGACTTTGACTTGGATGTGATGGCCTATCGGGAACGCGGCGAGAATCGCGGCGACGGTCGTCGCCGGGTCGATCGACAACTGCCCCGACCCTGGCCCGTTGAACACCGCCTGACAGCGTTCGTCGAACACGCCGGCGACGTTGGCGGTGACGACCGACTCGGCCTGGTCGAGCAGGTCGAACGTGACGCGTGCGGTCCACGGCATCAGTCGAACCGGCCGTCGATGGTGAGCGCGAGCACGCAGATGCAACGCGCGACCGTCGGCACACCGCCGATGACTCGGCCGCCGCGCAGGTCACCGACCCTCAGATCGCATTGGACGTCGGCGGTGCGTGGCGTGCCGCCGCCACCGGGCCGGGCGAGCGACGCCGCGACCGACACCGCGCCGGTCACGGTTGGCTCGACGAGACCGGCCCGCAACGTCTCCAAGTTGAGTTGCAGCCCGAGCATCGCGTTGGCTTGCACGGCGCCGGCCGGGTCGAAGTGGCCGATGACGAGCAGCGGGATCAACGCCGGCGACTCGTCGTACCGCTTGCGCTTGAACCGCACACCCGGGGTCCCGGAGACGCGCCGGTTGGCGCCGCGCTGGGCGGCGTCGACCCACAGCATCGACAGGTCGGGGGTGTCCCACGCCGGCCCCGACAGCACGATCGAGTTGACGGTGAGGATGCCGGTTCGGCCGGTGGCGGTGAGCGGGGCAGGTGTCGACATCGGGCCTCGTTACGAGTAGAGCAGTTCGATGGTGCGCAGTTCGTCGGAGATGGCGCGCGCGGTGCGCCGATCCGACTCGGATCGGCCGACATGGAAGACGTGCCCGCCCTGGCTTCGGCCGCGGGCGATGGCTTGCAGTCCTTCGATGACACCGTTGGGGAGCGGGACGACGCCCTCTTGGCGGCCGGCTTCGGAGATGATCGCGGGGACGCCGCCGACGGTCGGCGGGAACAGCGCACCCTTGGCGAGCTTCAGGAAGTTCCACGGGTTGTTCGGCAGGTTGATGTCGACGGGGCCGGGCAGGTCGATCTTGTTCGGCGTCGACTTGTTGAGCACGTCGACGAACCCTGACCACACGTCGGCGAACACCTGCAGCAGTGCGCCGGTGAGGTCGACGGCGAGCGCGCCGACGTTGGTGAGGCCGTCGATGAACCCGTCGAGGATGGCTTTGCCGATGTCGAGACCCAACGTGGCGAGGTCGGCGAGCAGGCCGACGACGCGGCCGGGCAGTTTGCGGATGGCGTCGACGACGTCGTCGATGACGTCGCCGGCGATGCGCGACAGGACGCGGAACGTGTCGCCGCCGAGGCCGGCGAGCACGGCGGCGAGACCGATGAACGCGCCGGGAATCTCGGTGATGAGACGCGTGAAGGTGGCCACGATGTCGGTGATGAACTGGCCGAGCGCGCCGAGCACGAGACCGGGCAGCCCGAGGAAGAACCCGACGATGGCGTTGATGAGGTCGGGGATGATCGAGTTGCCGACGAGGGTGTTGAACAGTCCGGTGAACAGCCCGACGATGGTCTCGACGAACGTCGCGATGGCGGTGATGACCGGCACAAGCGCCTCGGTCAAGAACGCGAGCGCCTGCGCGATGGCGAGGATGATCGGCGCCAGACCGGCGTCGACGATCAGACCGATGAGCTGCGCGAGCGGCACGAGCAGCGGGGCGATCGCGGCGAGGAGGTCGGCGAGCGCGACGGCGATCGGCAACAGGGCGTCGAGCAGGTCGGGCAGCACCGGCAGCAGCTCGTCGAGAATCTCGGCGGCGAGGTTGACGATGACGTCGACGACCGGGGCGAGCGCCTCGATGAGACGCACCACGACCGGGGCGAGTTTCGAGATGACGGCCGACAGTTGACCGACGAGCTTGCCGGCGAGCAGCGCGATCGGGGGCACCAACTTCAGCAGCACCGGCGCGAGCTGCTTGAGCAGGTTGGCGATGACGGGCAGCACCGCGGCGAGGATGTCGCCGATCGCGGTCGCCAATGCGACGACGGCGGGGGCGAGGTCGATGAGGGCGTCGGCGAGCACGCCGGCGAGCAGCGTCGCCAGCTGCCCGACGAACGGCAAGATGTCGGCGATGGCGCCGGCGATGATCGGCAGCACCGTCGCCAGGGCGCCGCCGAGAACGCCGGCGAGGTCCGCGACGACGGGCAGCAGCTCGGCGAACAGGTTGGCGATGATCGGCAGAATGTCGGCGAACGTGCCGGCGAGGGTCTCGGCGATGGAGCCGATGATCGGGGCGAGCTCGGTGAGCAGCCCACCGAACGTCGACACGGTGTCTGACAGGGCGCCGCCGAGCACGTCGACGATCGTCGCGATGACCGGCGCGAGGGCCTCGACGAGCCCACCGAAGATCGTGCCGATGGTCGCGAGGGTCGGCGCGATCGCGGCGATGAGCCCGCCGATGGTCGGCCCGATCGTCGAGAACAGACCGACGACGGTCTCGACGACGGGGCCGACAATGCCGATGAGCGACGAGATGAGCGGGGCGAGCTGCCCGAAGGCGTTGGTGACGACCGGCAGGATGTCGACGAGCGACGCCATCAGCGTCTCGCCGAGACCGGACACGAGCGGCATGATCTGCCCGAGCAGGTCGACGACGATCGGCAGGGCCTGCGCGAGTATCCCGGCGAACGCCTCGGCGACCGTGAGGATGATCGGCGCGAGCGTGGCGAAGATGTCGGTGATGGTCTGCACCCGCCCGGTCAGCAGATCACCGAGCAGCGCGGCGACGGTCGCGATGGTCGGCGCGAGTTCGGTGAACAGGTCGGCGATGATGGTCAGCCCGCCAGCGAGGAACCCGCCGAGTGCGGCACCGAGCTCGGCGAGGATCGGACCGATGGTCTCGAACACGGTGGCGATGACCGGGCCGACCTCGGCGAAGATGGTCGACAACACGCCGAGCAGCTGCCCCAGGATCGGCGCGGCGATGGCGACGACGTCGGTCAGTACGCCGGCGACGATGTCGATGATGCCGCCGATGACCGGCGCGAGCGATTCGACGAACACCCCGAACTGGAGGGCGAGGGCCTGCAGTTGTGGGGCGACGGCGGCGATGATGCCGGCGAGCGGTGCGAGCAGGTCGGCGAACCCGCCTGCCAATGTGTCGAGCACGGGCCCGAGCGACGTCAACAGGGTCGACCCGACGGTCGCGATGACGTCGATGACCGGGGCGATGGCGGCGACGATCGCGCCGATCGCGGTGGCGACGGGGCCGGCGAACGCGGTGATGAGCGCGCCGGCGAGCTCCAGCAGCGGCAGAGCGGCGGCGACGACGTCGACGAACACCGGTGCGAGCGCCGACACCACCGGCAGGATCGCGGAGATGGCGACGGTGACGGCGTCGACGAGCGGGCCGACCAATGACGCGAGCGGCGCGAGCGCCGGGGCGAGGGCGTCGGCGAGACCGCCGATGGCGGGCACGATGGTGTCGTTGATCGCGGAGACGAACTCCAACGCGATCGGCACGAGCGCCTGGCCGACGTCGGCTTTCAGGTTGGCGAACGACGCGGCGAGAATCTTGAGCTGGTTGGGCAGCGAGATGCCGGCGGTGCGGGCGAAGTCGCCCTGCGCCAGATTGGTTTGCTCCAGGATCAGCGCGTACGCGGCCTGAGCCTTCTGCGCGGCGTCGAGAGCGGCGGGCATCTTGCCTTCGAGGACCTCGGCGAGACCGGCGTTGGCCTGCTCCAGATCGAACGCGGCGCGGCGTGCCTGCTCGGAGTCGGGGCCGAACTCGCGAGTCGCTTTGTTGTGCGCCTGCTGCAACCGGTTGATCTTCTCGGTGGCCTTGGCCAGGTCCTCTTGGGCGACGGTCGACGTGACGAGTCCGAGCTCCAACGCCTTCGCGCGCAGGGTGGCCTCGTTGAGGTTGACACCGAACCGCTTGAGTGGTTCGGTCTCGCCGACCAGGCCCGACCGGATGGCCTCCAACGCCTCGTCGATCGACACGTTGTTGAACGACCCGAGGTCGGCGCCGAGCTCGACGAGCGCGGTCGACATGCCGGCGGCGGCCTGCTCGCCGATGCCGACCGATCGCAGCAGGTTCCCGAGGGTGCCGGCGAAGCCGAGGGCCTGGGCTTGCGCGATGCCGAGCGACGCACCGGCGGTCTCGGCGAACTGCTTGACATGCTCGCCGGCCTGGCCGAACACGATGCCGACCTTTGACGACGCCTCGCCGAGGTCGGATGCTTCGGAGATGGCGCCCGAGATGAACTTGGCGACGCCCGCGGCGGCGAACGCGGTGCCGAACGCAAACGCGGCCTTCTTGGCGAGCCCGCCCATGGCCGAGGTGACGTCACGCTCGGCGTCTTTACCGAACCCCTTGGCATCCGGGCGCAGCTCAATCTCGGCCTTGCCGACGATTGCCATGCGCGCAGGCTAATCCACGCCCGTCGGCGCGGTGCGGGGTGGTCGCACCATCGCCGGGCCGGCCGGCGCGTACCGTCGTTCCATCTCGGCGAGGTTCGCCTCGTCGTCGGGTGTCATACCCCAGTCGGCTTCGGTCAGCCAGAACGGTTGGCGGATGTGCTTGGTGATCCGGTCGACCGCACCGTCACCGTACGCGGCGCAGGCGTGCACGAGGATGAGGTCGATGGCGTCACACGCGGGCCACTCGCCGAGCGGTCGCAGACCGAGCACGAGATGGCGGCCGCGGATGAACGAGGCGTAAGCCGTAGCCCACCACCACAGGTGACCTACGGCGTGGTAGGGCGCGCCGTGTCACCGTCGCCGGTCATCGCGCCGACGAGGAACAGCACCAACGCCGAGACGTAGTCACGCCCGACCGCACGATGCGGGTCTGCGAGCATCGACGCCAGCTTGGTGCGGTCCTCCTCGACGACGGCCTTGAGCAGGAACCGGGAGATGTCGACACCACCCGAGATGGTGATGTTGCCGGCGTTGTCGACACCGACGCCGGCGATCACGACGTTGAGCTCGGACCACGGCACGGTGTGCATGAACTTGACGGTCTCGGTCCACGTCGCCGTCTTCCAGTCGAACCCCTCGTCGGAGCCGGGTGGCTTCGACTGATACCACCCCTCGAACTCGACCTCGTGCGGGTCGACGTTGGCGGGACGGGCGACGGTGATCTTGGTCTTGGCCATGGTTGCGGTGTCTCCTCAGAGGTCTCGGAACGAGTCCGTCAGGTATCGGTTCGGCGCGGTGCCGGGGTGTCTCACCCGCAGCGTACGCCGAACCCGCCCGCCAGTGTAGAACACGAGCAGCGGAGCGCGCCGAGCCCGGATCGTGTGCGGTCTCGTACCCTCGTGATGGGGGAGCGCGACCTCGTCGTCGGAGCCGACGATCACGAGCGGACCCCTGCCGTCAGTGGCGACACGTTTGACGATCGAGTCGCGCAGCGTGCCGGGCCGGCGGCGCATCATCCGACGCGACGCGAACGGGTCGCCCGGTTCGGGCCGGTACACACCGACACGCCGGCGCGCCCCCTGCTTGATGACCTCGCCCTTGACGACGAGCATGCGGAACACGTCGCCACCCGGTTCTCGGATGTACTTCGCGAGGGCGACCGGGTCGATGATGACGCGGGCCCCGAACTCGGCGAGCGGCATCGGTCACTCCAACGACAACAGGACCCGCACGACGCCACCACCGAGCAGCCCGTCGGGGGTGACCGACTCCCACGATCCGAACGCCATGGCACCACACCCGGGCAGCGTCTCGTCCTCGTGCGCGGCGATGAGCGCCTGCCAGATCAGAACCGGGTCGGCGAGGATCGCGGCGGTGGCGGCCTCCTCGTCGGCGACGGCCGGCGGGTTGCCTTGGGCGTCGCCATCGGGCAGACAGCGCAGGATGCAGATGGACAGCTCGGCGCCGCGGGTCATGTAGGCGGGGTCGGCGTAGAGCGTCGGGACGGTCTCGACCGTGACGTTGCCGTCGAACGGGAACACCCGCTCGACCCATATCACGAGCTCGTCGCAGTCGTAGGCGGGCAGACCCGGAGACCTCAGCCGACGCTCGGGCAGAGCGACGTCGAGGTCGGCGTAGTGCGCGACGATGACGTCACGCACCACGCCGCACAGCGCGAAGAGGTAGCCGGGGTCGATGTTCACAAGGGCGTGGCGTCGAACCGCTCGAACAGCTCGGCGGCCCCCTTGCGGCCACCGTCTTCGCGGGCGAGCTCGGCCTCGTGCGCCACCGCGGCGCGCGCGGCGTCGTCGCCGACCCATGCGGTCAGCTGGTCGAGGGTGAACTCGGTGCCCTTGTCGAACTCGAACGCGGCGACAGCATCGGCGCGGGCGCGACGCTCGCGGTCGGCACGCTCGTCGTCGGTCTCGGTGTCGTCGGCTGCTGCGGCCGCGAACGCCTCGCCCGGGTCGGCGTCTTCGACGCGCATCGCCCGGATCAGCTCGACGATGCGGGCGTCGGGTGCGGTCATCACGAGCTTGCGGTCGTCGTCGGAGACGTCGGACTCGTCGAACATGGCGACGATGTCTTCGACCTCGCGGTCGTTGGCGCCGAGCAACCGCAGCCGGTCGAGGAACCCGGTCATTGGGTTGCGGATTTCAGGGGCAGAGCGGAATCCCATCAGGTCGACCTTTCAAGTTGGACGATGAACTCGCCGGCTCGCCGGGAGGCGTTGCCGTCGAGATGAGCGTAGACGAACCCCGCGGCGGCCCGCCGCAAACCTGCCGACGGGTCATCGTCGACGTAGGCGTCGAGGTCGATGGCACGCAGGGCGTCGGCGTCGTCGACCTGCCAGCCGGGGACGTGGCTCCAGAACCGCAGACCATGTTCGACGTGGCGCCGATACCACGGTGCGTTGAGCGCCACGACCGGCCGGTCGAGGGCGGCCATCTCGTACATCAGCGATGTGTTGTCCGCGACGAGCACCGTGGCGTCGGCGAGGATGGCGTCCGCGTCGGCGACGACGTCGACGCCAGATCGAGCCCACACCGGCCCCAGGTGGCCCAGGAGACGAGGGTGGCCGTGGCCGACAACGTTCCACCCGGCCGCACGCCACGACGAACACAGGCCCCGCAGCGCCCATTCGTAGTGGCGCAGCGCCGATCCGGCCTCGGGGCACAACGCGTTGGGCCAGTGGAACGTGACCGCGACCGATCTGTCGCCCCCAGCTCGGGCAGACGTGTCGCCGACCGGCAGGCGACACGTGTCGCTCGTCGACGACGGTGACGCGTCGGATGTCACCACGGTGGACGCGTCGCGCACGACGTCGCCCGACGCGTCGTGTAGGACCTGGGCGAACCGGTCGAGCTTGGGGCATCCGACCGCGACAGCCGCCACGCCCGGCCGGGCTCGACGCCACCGGTCGGCGACGGTCTCGGACGGGCAGACGTAGCCGACGACGCGCTCGGGATGGCGGGCGCCGCCACCCGAGTAGGCCTCGTGGTCGGCGCGGTCGACGTACACCTGGCCGGCGCCGTGCTCGACGTACACGAGCCGGCGGTGGTGAACGAGGCGGGCGACGTCTTGCCATGCGGCGACGACGGTGAGCCGGTCGGCGCGGTAGCGGTCTCGGGGGATGCGTTCACCCCAGCCGACGCCGTACGCCGAATAGAACTCGCCACGGTCGGTCTCGGCGAGCGCGGCGTGGATCGGCGCGAGGTGCGCCGCGTAGTGCGGCATCGACGAGTAGAAGTCGATCACCGGACGAGTTCGGTGAGCACGGCGCGCGCGACCGGGGGGCAGACGGCGTTGCCGATCAGACGCCACCGAGCTTCCTTGTTGCCGTGCAGTGCCGCCGGTGCGGCGGCGGGGAACGCCATCAGGATGCACCCCTGCTCCTCGGTGAGCGCGATCGGCTTGTCTGAGCCGGCCTCCTCAAACGGGACCGCGCCCGCTGATTGCGACCCGTCGTGATGGACGGGCGGCGATACGCGCGGGTCGGCACACACCGTCGTCGACGGGCGCGTGAGCGCCCACGACGCGTTCTCGGATCGAGTGAGGATCGTCGGCGCCGGTTCGCTCATGTCTCGGGTCCCCGCCCGCGGTTGGTCGTTGGCGCTGAGAGACCAGCCCCACACGTTCTTACCCATCGCCGCGGCGGTGATCGTCGGGCACGGCCGCTCGTCGGGGTCGACCAGCGGCGCACCGTTCTGATGGCGGTCGAGCATCCATCGCCCTTCGCGCACGGCGGCGTCGACAGTGGCTCGCGCGCCCGACCCGCCGTCCATGCCGTGCCCCGACCCGGTCTCGGAATGGCCACGCAACGTCAGCGCAAGGCGATCGAGGAACCCCTTGCCGAGCGCTTCGGCCATCGACACCCACGGCAGATGACCGAGCATGTCGGCGGGTTCGACCCGGGCGCGGCCCTTGCGGAACCGTTGATGCGTCAGCGGTGGCCGCATGACCGGACGGTCATGGTGGGCGAGCATGAACACCCGCAACCGGGTCTGCGGCACACCCATCGTCTCGGCCGAGACGGCGAACACTTCGGCGTGGTAGCCGACCTCACGCAGTCGGTGGGCTATCAACTCGTAGGCACCGCGGGCCTCGGGGACCTGCTCCAACGCCACCCACCGGGGTCGGGTCGCGAGCGCCCACACCAACGGCTGCCACACCAACTGGCCGCGCGGGTCGTCGAGACCTGCGCCCTTCCCGGCGCGCGACCACGACTGGCATGGCGGCGATCCGATCAGGCCGTCGATCCCAGCCCAATCCGACGGGTCGAGCGCGAGGATGTCGGCGCACGTCGTCGACCACCCCAACGCCTCGCGTGTCTTGGCGACGGCCGGTTCGTTGTCGATGCCGTGTTCGTCGATGCCGAGTTCGGCGCAGGCGAATCCCCATCCGATCCCGGAGAACAGATCGACGGCGTGGTCGGTCACAGCGGGACCGGGCAGTGTGTGGCGCAGCGCAGACAGACGAGCCTACGCCACCGGTCCCGCTGCGCAGTCGTCCAGTCGATGAGGGCGACCGACGGCCACCAACAGGTCTGGCATCGCAGACCGGACAGCTGCAGCGGGATCACGGCGTCGCCTTGTCGACGAGCCGCACGATGGCGGCCGACCACCCCTCCATGTCGGGGGTCCGGGCGAGGCGCAGCAGCTTGCGGAACTGGCGCTGCGTCATCACGACGGTGAGGCCGACGCGGTGGTCGTCGGCGTCGAGAACGACCGGCGCGGCCATCAGAGCGACAGCCGCTCGACGGGCACGTGGCGCTCACACGAGAACCACTGCTTGGTCGGGGTGTTCGGTCCGGTCGCGGTGGTGATCCGGGTGGCCGGGTCGTCGCAGCCGGGATGGTCGCAGAGCACCGGCCGCATCACTCGGCCTCGTCGTCGTGCTCGTCGAGCAGGTTCGCGACGTTGGCTGTGACGAACGTGCCGGCGTCGTCGTGCCAGTAGAGCAGGACGTCGGTGTGGTGGCCGTCGGAGAACGTGACACGCTCCAGCAGCCGGGTCGCGCCAGTGCGGTCATGCCATGCGGCCTTGGCCTCCGGGTCGTCGATATCGAGACCGACCGACTCCAGCCAGTCGTGCAGGTCGTTTTCGGTGTGGATCGCGGTGTCAGCGAGCGTGGTATCTGCCATGCCGACCATGGTACACAACCGGGGTTAGGTAGGCAAGGTGGCGTCGTCGAGCGCGGACCACCACACGTCGGCGAGCGCGTCCCACGTGTTGGCCTGGCCCCACTCCCACGCCCGATCTTGCAGCGCGCCGAGCTCGGCGCGGTCGGTGCCGAGACGGTCGATGGCGGCGGCGATCGGCTCGGCTCGGACGCCGGCGGTCTCGACGACACCGCCGGGCATCTGGAGCTGGCCGAGCGGGGCGGCGTCGAACAGGTCGACGGGCCACCAACCGTTCGCCGTGATGGCGGGCATGGACGCGGCGACACCGACCGACATCGCTTCTTGGACCGGCAGGCACAGACCGCCGTAGCGGCGCGGCATCATCAGCAGGTGGGCGCCGGCGAACATGTCGAACCGGTCGTCGACGCCACCGCAGTGCACCCGCAGGTTCACGTTGCCCGGCACCGGCCCCAGGTCGAGGGTGCGTTCCTGCGTGTAGACCCGAACCGTGACATCGATCGACACACGACGCAGCGCCCGCGCGAGTGCGTTGGTGCCGTTGCGGTCATGTTGGCAGCGATGCCCGAGGGTGTGAACGACGGTGAGTTCGCCGTCGTCGGCGGGCCGGTTCATCGGCGCCATCGCTTCGACCGGGATCGGCACGACCGGCCCGGCGGGCAGATGGTCGAGACGCCACGGTGTGGGCCACCACCACCGCGTCGGTTGCGGCCAGCGCCGGTTCATCGCGTGGCGCCAATACTCGGGCATGCCGTGCACCACGGTGGCGACGCCGGCGTCGCGGGCCCAGTCGGCGAGACGCCAGTCGTACAGGGTTTCGGCCGAGTAGACGACGTCGAGGCCGTCGAGCCACGCCCGGGCAGCGGTCTCGTCGAGGCGGCCGGTCGTCCAGATGTCGCACCACAGCCGGGTGGCGTCGGGGTAGCGGTCGAGATGGTTCGGCACCGCGGTGTTGCGTGGCTCGTAGTCGATGACCGCGACGCGGTCCCACGGCAACGCCTGCGACGCGGCCCACGTGATGTGGCCGAGACCGCGGTCCTCGGCGCGTGCGATCAGACCGGCGCGCATCAGCCGGCGACGCCTTCGCCGCACCAGTCGCCCTCTTGCATCTGCGGCCACACCTGCGTCACCCGTTCGTCGTCGACGGTGGCCACGAGCGACGGCGGGAACCGGTGACATTCGAGCACCGGTGCCTCGTCGTCGGTGCCGCGCCCGATGAACGCGGGCTCGGCGAACACGCAGTCGACGCACAACACCCGCACCGGCGGCCGGCGTGCCGGTCGGAGCTCAGCCACGGCGGCCCGCGAGGTGGGCGTCGAGGTGGTGGTGGCGCCAGTAGATCAGACCGCCGGTCGATGGCCGACCGAAGATGGTGGGGATGCCGACCTCGGCGAGCTGCTCGACGACGGTGCCCATCCGCCATGAGCCGGGCATGTCGACCATGTGGCGCATCTGGCGGCCGTGGAACTCCATGACGATCCGGTCGATCCGGTCGAGGTCGGATGGGAACGCGCCGGCGAGCAGCGGATATTCGCAGCCCTCGCAGTCGATCTTGAGCAGGGCGAGACGTCCACCGGGGCCGGCGGCGGCGTCGAGCGCCTGACGCAGCGTCACGGTCGGCACGTCGTAGCCGTCGCCCGAGTACTCGCACGACGGCCGGGTGCGGGTGCCACCTTCGTAGCCGGCGACGGCGCGTTCGACACGCAGCGTCTCACCCGCAGACCACACCGCGCAGCGATGCACCTTGACGACGCGGCGTGCGTCGGAGTTGATCGAGATGTTGACGTCGAGGCGGTCGGCGATCGACGGTTCGGGCTCGTAGGCGTGGACGGTGTGTGCGCCGGCGGCGGCGGCCCATATAGCGAACGCTCCGATGTTGGCGCCGACGTCGATCACTGCGCCGTCGGCGACCTGGTCTCGTGTCAACCGGTACTGGTCGTCGCGCCACAACTCGTCGACGACTTCGCCGTCGGTGGTGCCGGGGCGCAGATCGAACCGGGCGGTGACCCGCGACTGGCGGTGCGTGGTGGTGGTGACGCCGGCGTGCCGCTGGTAGGTGCGCAAGGTGCGAGTCTGCCAGAGGCGTTCCATGACGTCGGCGAGACGATGCTCGTACAGGTGCCGGTCGATCACGTGGGCCTTCGCGGCGGTGCCGATGGCGCGGCCACGTTCGGGGTCGGCGAGCGCTGCCTCGATCAGGGTGTCGAGCGCGTCGAAGTCGCCGACCGGGTAGGTGTCGAGGTGGACGCCCGGCGTGTAGTGCTCGTCGAGGCCGATGACGTCGGGGTGGATCAGGTAGCCGCCACGGCCGAGGGTCTCGGGGATGCGGTCCGACCAGTAGTGGGTGGCGTCGCCGGCGAGACACGAGTCGCCGACCGCGACGGTCGCCGCGGCGTACAGATCGGTGAGGGCCTGCCCGCGCACCGGCGCCAGACGTGACCGCGGATAGAACTCGACGAGCTCACCCCACCGGGCTCGCAGATGCTCGACGAGCTGCATGCGCAGCGGCCACTCTCGGGCGACGGTGTAGCGGTCCCATGACCCGACGAACACGATGTGTTCGCCGTCGCGCGGGTTCGGGGTGCGGGCCGCTTCGGCGCCGGCGATCGCGGGCGGCATCCACCAGTGTTCGATGCCGACCGACGACCACTCGGCCTGGTGGCCGCCGTCGGCGGTGCAGAGCACGTCGACGCCACGATGGAACTGCGACGTCGCGATGTCGGCCTCGCGGCGCAGGCCCCACCACCGGTCGAGGTGGTAGCCGACGACGGGCAGGTTCGCAGCCTTCGCGGCGTCGAGGGCGCGGCCGACGAGCGCACCGTTAGCCGGTCTCGACGCGGTCCACAGCACCATCGCCCACTCGGCGGGTGGCCGCGCGAGCCCGACCCAGGTGGCGCGGTCGGTCTCGTCGAGACGCACGACGGTGTGGCCGTTGACTTCGAGGGCGTCGGCGACGTGGCATTCGGTGAACCATGGGGCGTCGAAGTTCCCGACGTATGCAACTGTTAGCGGTGTCACCGCCGAGACGCTACCCGTCGTCGCGCTGCAGGCGAGACGTGTCGTGTTCTGCCGGTGTGACACGACGCGTCTCGTCGACGAGGTCGTCGATGACGTCGGCGGCCTCGCGCATCGTCCACGGCCGATTGAAGTAGTTGCCGGCCTCGGCGCGCAGACGTGCCGCCATCGCCCGAGCTCGGCGGGTCAGCTGCCAGGGAGCCACGTGTGGCGGCGTGACCGGCGCCCGGCCTGGCCGAGCGCGTACGGGTCGATCACCCGGCCGCCGCCTTGCGCTTCGGCCTTGGGCAGCGACGCCAGCCAGAGGTCTATCTCGGCGAGACCGGTCCAGCCCTCGCGGAACAGCGTCGACGAGATGACTTTCGAGACGCCCTGGCGAGAGATGGCCGTCGTGGTCGGCCCGGGCAGACGGCACGAGCCGGCGGTCGCGGGGCATGCCGCCTTGGCGAGTTCGAGACCGAGCGTCGCCGCCGATCTGACTCCGACGGTGTCGGGCACCTCACCCCACCGGTACGCCACCTCGAACGTGTCCTCTTCGGTCGGTGGCCGCTCCATCCGCTGGCAGCACGGCCATGGGTCCTGGCCGCCGGGGTCGTCCTCGTCGGGGATGAACACGAGCCAGCGCCAGTCGTCGACGCGGTAGAAGGTGTCGGGGACGGCGACGCCGTCCATCAGGACTTCGGTCACGGTGATGACCGGGTAGCCGGTGAGGACGAACTCGGTGACGCGTTGGCAGCCGGGCCGGCCGATCGAGCAGCCGCATTGGCCGCGTCCGGGGTTCGGCCGGTAGCGGTCGTCGACGATGCCGGACCATCGGGCGCCGGTGAGGTTGAACAGGATTTGCGACGCCGCGAGCAACGCCTCGTCGAGTTCCTCCGGGGCGATGGCTTTGACGGCGTCGTGGGCCTTGACGATCATCGGGTGGTCTCGGGTGGCCCACGGTCCGAGCAGCGACGTCACGGCGTCGAGGCTACCTCAGCCGGTGCCGACGATGCCGCCGAGCGACTGCGTCCAGAACGCGACGCAGTCGGCGACAGCACGATCGTGGCGGCCGACCGCGCCCGGTGCGCCGTTCTGCACGCCGCGCCACGCACGCCACACCTCGTTCTGGAGGGGCTTGGGCAGCTCGCGCCAGTGGCGTCGACACGCCAGGATCGAGAACGGCACAACCTGACCGCAGACCGGATGCGGGCAGGGGTGTTCGATCGGGTCGAGACCGGTGGTGTCAGTCATTGGGGAAACTCCTTGTCGAGGATGGCCTTGGCGTCGACGAGACGCTTGAACACTTCGGCGTCGCCACCGCGGTCGGGGTGATGCAGCTTGGCGGCGTCCTTGTAGAGCGCGAGGGCGAACGACGGGTCGTCGTCGGTCTCCGATGACCAGTCGACACCGCAGTGGTCCGAGATGTAGCGGGCGGCCTGCTCGACGGTCATCGACGCCGGCCCCACCGCGATGCCGGTGCCGATGGCTTTCCACCCGGTGTACTGCTGGCCGTCGCGAGCGATGCCGTACCGCTCGATGCGGCGCAGGTTCTCCAGCCCGAGAGCGACGGCGCGGACGTTGTCTTCCCACCAGTCGAACCGGTCGCAGACGTAGCGCTGCGGGCCGTGGCGCGACTCGAACATCACGATGACGCCGGGCGAGCGGGGTCGGACGTCGGCGCGCAGACCACCGTCGAGACGCACGCCGCGTTCGTCGACGTCGACGCAGATGACTGCCTCGTCGGGGTCGGTGGGGTTCTGCAACTTGCGGACCTCGTCGAACAGCAGCTGGCGGGTGTTCGACCACGGCGCCTTGAACGGCGACCGGTACGGCAGGTCGGTCGGTTTCTGCGGCCACCCACCCGCGGGCCATGGCGAGTACACGATCCGCCAGCTCACGACGACACCCCGGTGCGGTAGCGGCGCAGCTCGTCCATGGCCCACTCGTTCGAGTCGACGTCGACGAGGGTGACGCGCTGGCGGGCCTGCGAGAACGACGTCAGCACCGTGCGTTGCGGGCCCGACATCTCGACGAGGTGGACGCGCTCGGCCTCGGTGATGACACGGTCGGTGGGCACGCTCACGGCGTCACCGTCCAGCCGCGGCGGCCACCGGCGCCGTAGGCCTTGTGTTGGCGCTCGCTGCACCACACGCATCGGCGGGTGTTGCACAGCACGTCGTCGACGTTGTCGAGACCGGTGCTCTCCCATGCGTGCGAGCGCCGACCGGGCGGCGCGTCGGTGTCGAGACAGGTGACGGTGGTGGTATCTGCCATGCGACCAACGTACACAACCGAGGTTGGCGACAGCAAGGGCGCGGGACGGCCCCGCCGCTACGACCGTCCGATTCTTGGCAGATACCGGTTGGAGGGAGCAGCGGGGCCGTCTTCGGTGTCCCCGTAGACACGACGCCGTCAGCGTTGCAGCGACGTGTTCGAGGGCGAGGGTAACACGCCTCGCAAGCGGCTCAGCTGGCGATCGACGTGATGAACCCGCACGCCACCGCGGGCAGGGCGTCGTCGGGAATCCACTGCGCCACACGTGTCGACGCGACCGGGAAGTCGTTGGCCGGGCCGTCACCCCAGTTGGGGTTCTCGACGAGCTGGCCCGAGATGACGGTCAGGTGCGTGCCGTTCGCCATCTCCTTGTCGCCGATGCGGATGTTCTGCGCCTGCGGGAACGCCCAATGCGCGTACGGATAGTCGGGGTCGAGCGCACCATTCTTGACGCGCTTGGCCCACGCCTCGATCGACCAAATGTTGGTCTCGTCGACCGGGCCGAGCGCCGGGTAGCCGGCGCCGATCGCGGTGCCGGCGGTGAGCACGACACCGTCGGTGAGACCGGCGGTGATGTACGGGTCGGGCACGAGGAACGTGATCGAGAAGTCGAGACGCTTGAACGTGTCAGCCGACCGGAACTGCGACTCGACCTCGCCGCACGCGTTCTTGTCTTCGATCTCGTCGCCGTCGGTGTAGACCGCGGTCGTCGCGAGGGTCGTGAACGACTTGGTGACCAGGATGTTGTTGGCGCCGACGGCGGGGGCGCCACCGGCTGCGAGCCGGCCGAACCGCAGGCGGCACGTCTGGAGCTGCGGTACACAGTTGTCAGGCATCGGTCATCCCTCCGAAGAGCTCTCAGTTGTCACGGCGCGAACTGTACTGCACCGAACCGGCCGGTGCTCGCAACGGGTCATGGTGTGGCGAACACCGACGAGTTGACGGTGCGCGATATCTCGTCGGCGGCGAGCAGCCCTGCGGTGCCACGAGCCCGCGCCCACCACGTGCCGGCCTGGTCGAGCGCGGTCGGCTGCAGGTACTCCCACACTCCGACCGACGGGTTGGTGATCGCGGCGTTGGGTGTCGACACCGCGGCCATCTCGACGCCGTCGGGTTTCTGCACCTGGAACGTCACCGCGGTCGGGTTGGTGAGCACGCCGGCGTCGTTGCGGAACGTCGCGACCCATATCACCTGGTCGCCGATGTCGAAGTCGCCGTCGCATGCGGTCATGGCGCCCTGCGTGCGGTCAGGTCGACGGTGGCGGCGCGCATGGTGGCGAGCGTAGCGCTAGCGGCGGGTCGGGTCGTGAGGTCGGCGTCGTTCGCGACGCGCGTTGACAACACGACGTCGCCGATGACGTTGGGTGCGCCACCCGTCGTCGTGAGCGTGCCGGTGCCGGTGATCGTGCCGGCGAGACGCTTGAACACGGCGCGGCCGACCACGCCGAGCGTGGCGATGGTGCCGCCGGTGCGCTTGGCGGTGGCGCGCCGCACGAGACCGGTCGGGGTGATCGACCCGGCGAGGGTCAGCATGAACGTGAGCGAGCGCACCACGACACCAGTCGGTGTCACCTGGCCGGCGAGACGCTTGAACGTCGACCGCCGCACGAGACCGGCGGCGGCGGTGCTGCCGGCGAGACGCTTGCCGGTGGCTCGCACGACGCGGCCCGTCGCGGTGATCGTGCCGCCGATCGTGAGCAGGAACACGGTGCCGAAGTCGACACCGCCTGTCGGAGTGATCGACCCGCCGACCGTCTTGAACGCGGCGCGCACCACCCGCCCGGTCGCGGTGATCGAGCCCGCGAGCCGTTTCATGGATCCGCGTGCGACGCGTCCGGTGGCGGTGATCGTGCCGGCGAACGCCTTGGCGATGGTGAGGCGTGGGTCGCCGGCGGGCACGACGGAACCGGCGAGACCCTTGGTGGTGTGGCGCACCGCCCGCCCGGCCGGCGTCGATGTCCCGGCGAGGCGTTTGGTGGTGGCCCGGCGGATCACACCGGCGGGCGTCACAGTGCCCGCCAGCGTCAGCATGCGCAGCAGAGACGCCGCCAGGGTGCCAGACGCGGTGGACGAGCCCTGGAGCGTCTTAGCCGTGCGTCTGATGGCGGCCCCGGTCGCCGTCGACGACCCGAGCAGCCGTTTCGTCGAGCTGCGCACGACACGTCTGGTCGCGGTTACCGTCCCGGCGAGGGTGCGGAACTGCGTCTTGGCCCGCGTCAGGGCCCCGGTCGGTGTCGAGGTGCCGGCGACACGCTTGCCGGTGAGGCGACGCACCACCCCGGTCCCGGTCGACGACCCGCCCCGCGTCTTGGCCGATGCCCGCACGACGCGGCCGGTGCCGGTGACCGACCCGGTCACCGTCTTGAAGTTCTCGACGGGCCCCCCGGCGACGGCTCGTAGCCGCACGAACAGCGCCGGCCCGCACTGGTTGGTGGTGGTCGTGAACGCCAGCGCGAGCGCCACGGTGCCGGTGCCGGCGGTGACCTTGGCCTCGAACAGTTCGATGTTGCCGTCGTCGCCGGTGCCGACACCGGCCCCCGACGTCAGCCGGGTCGTGGGCCCGAACGTGATGCCTGACGCTGTGATCGCGGGCGAGGTGATCGTCAGCGACGTGTCGGTGTCGACGGCGACGGCGACCACGACGACGTCGTCGACGGCGAGCGCGGTGTTGGTGGATGCGGTGATGGAGCGGTTGGCGCCGTGGGTGGCGTCGTCGCCGGTCGAAGTGGCGATGTCCCACGTGTCGGTCGGGTCGTCGAGCTGGTAAGCGACCATGATGCCGAGACAGCCCGGGGTGGTCCCGCCGGTCTGATCGAACGTGACCGACCCCGATTCGGTCCCGGCGACGGTGTCTTTTGAGTCGCCGCGAATCTCGGTCGTGTGGTTGTCTGCCGCGGTGCCGGTGCCACCGGCGAGACCGCCGAGTGACGTCCATCCCGTCTCGTTCGACATCACGATGTCGGATTCCCAGCCGACGCGGAAGGCGAAAATCTGATCGCCCGCTGCGAGGCCAGTCGGATAGGCGATGCTGACCGTGGTGGTCCCGCCCGCCGACTTCGCCCCGACCGCGACCCGGCTGACCGGCGGCAGGACGACGGTGCCGAGTGCGGGCACCGCGACCTGTGCGCCGACGCCCTCGTTGGCGGCAACCGAGACATCGGCCGTCTCGGTGACGGTGCCCGTCGCCGACGTCGTCAGATCCTTGGTCGAGAGCGAGCCACTCGCCGAGTCGTTGTCGAACCGGACCCGGTTCGTCCATCCGCCCGTCGTCGACGTGAACCCACCGAACGGGGTCTTGGCGGCGAACATCGCGACGCCGAGGCATTCGTCGTACGGCGGCGTGAGCGTGATGGCATCGACGCCGGTGCCTGCCGAACCGTCGAACGTCAGCGTGTAGTCGACGCCAGCGGTTGCGCCGAGGCCGGTCCAGATCGGAGCGTCGACGTCGAACGTCCCCGCCTCGACCCGACAGATGGCTCCAACGCGCTCACCGCCATCGTTCATCGTCCACGCGAACGACGGCGACGCCGATGGTGCGATGAGCGTGTAGATGCCGGCGACCGGGCTGTTGCCGATGATGATTTCCGCGACGGTCACCCACGGCGACGGCGGCGTCAGATCAGCGACTGACCCGAAGAACCCGCCGTGATTCAACACCAACGCGATGAGACCGTCGCCGGTCGCCACCGACGCCGGTGCGGTGACCGTGAACGTGGTCGAGCCACTGAACTCGGCGTCAGCTGAGGCCGACCCGAAGGTGGGGACGGCCACGGCTCAGGGCTCGATCGTGACGTTGTCCCAGTGCCAGGTGTACCGACAGCCGGTCAGCGAGCCGACCTGCCGACACGCTTCGCCATCCTTGTCGGGCGTGTAGGAGTGCTGCTCCAGGATGACGCGGGCGTCGGTCGGGAAGTGGCCGGGGAACGTCTGCGAGAACGTGCCGTTGACGCCTTGGTCGATCGTGACCGTGACCGTGTCGTTGGCGTTCGCGGTGATGCAGTGCTGCCGGCGGATCGCACGCGACTCCTGGCCTTGGACGTCTCGGTCCCACTGATACCCGGAGTTCGTGAACCGGGGCCCGTTGGCGAACACGTTGAGACCCCAGTACTGGCCGTGGACCATCACACCCCATGTGGTGGCGTCGTGCTGCTTGGTCTTGTCGTCGACACCGACGAACTCGGGGTTGACGTGGGTCAGGTCACCGTCGGCGACCTTCGCCGCGGGGACGACGACCACCTCGGTCCACTGGCGGCCACCCTGCTCGGTGACGTTCTGATCCCAGCAGACGCGGCCGATGGTGGGGAACGTCTGGCGGGGTGACATCGACAGTGTCGAGTAGCCGTCGACGTCGCCCATCGACGTCATCATGTGGGCGTTGCCGACGCCGCCGTCGGTGCCGCACCGGTAGAAGTGCTGCGACCGGTCGCCGTGGGCGTCGATGGTTCGGAAGGTGTCGGCGGTGCCGCATGCGACGTCGTGGTCGGCGCGCCACGTGTTCGTGCCGACCGGGCTGGGCGGGGTGTCGGCGTCGGCGCGGTGGTGGACGTCGAGGTCCCAGCGGGCCCGCCAGTTCTCGCCGTCGGTGTAGGTCTCGACGAACGAACCACCACCGGGCACCGTCGTCGTCGTTGACGTGGTCGAGGTGGTGGTCGTCGACGTCGTGCTCGTGGTCGACGTCGTTGAGGTGGTCGAGCTCGTCGACGTGGACGTAGCGGGGACCGTCGTGGTGGTGGCCGCAGTCGTGGACGTCGACGAGCTCGTGGTGGTGGTCGACGTGGGCGGGCCGGGCAGCACGTGCAGGATGCGGCCGGCGAGCAGCGTCGACGAGATGGTGGTGCCGTTCTGGCGTGCGAGTTCGTTGCCGGTCAGGTTGTACCGGTTCGCTATCCCGATCCACGAGTCGTTCGCGACGACGCGGTAGTGGATCACGGCCGGCACCTCGTCGGCGAGCGCCGACCGGGCCGGCACCGATCGAGACACGACCGGCGGCACGAACACGGCGGCGCCGATACCGGCACCGAACAGCAGGCCGATGGCGAGGGCCCCCTTGCGGCGGGACATCGGGGTCATGTCAGCCGCCGGACGGCAGGGTCAGCTCGTAGGTGGTCTGCAGCGAGTCACCGTTCGTCGAGTCGAGGTTCACCGCGGAGAACACCGACCGGTCGAGCAACACGCCCTGGCCGACGTCGACGTCGGAGAAGATGCCGTGCTCGGTGACCGCGATCGTGCCACCCGAGTCGGGGGTCAGGGTGGCGACGGTGCGATAGATGTTCGCCGACGCACCCTCGGTCGTGGTGCCGGTCGGGCGGGTCGAGTTCGTCACGTACTGCGTCGTCAGCTCGGTGACGAGCGCGGTGTCGCCGGCGGCCTCGGCGGTGGTGCCGGTGCCGTACCCGTGATATTTCATCTCCTCCAACTCGACGATGTTCTGGAAGGCGTCGACGATGTAGCCGACTCCGACCGTGGTGACGACTCGCAGCGAGGCGAGACCCAGCGGCACGACGGTGCCGTCGCCGCGGCGCACCGCGAGGTACAGCGCGCCGTAGAACGTCGACAGGTTGAGCTTGTCGGCGAGCTTGACGCGGCGGATGCCGCGCCACAGGTTCGGCAGGTTCCGCAGACGCCAGTCGTTCACCTCTGGCGACACCTCCGACGAGGGGAGACCGAACCGGGAGATGACACGCCGGTCGGTGTTCGGCGGGTACTCGACGAACGGGCGGGGACCGAGGCGGTCGCCTCGGATCACGTGCAGACCGAGAGACCCGGTCGGAGCAATCACACCTTCGGTGGCTGGCGGCATGGTCTAAACGTACCTCACGATCCGGTCAGGCCGGTGGTGTCGACTTCGGCGGCGATCAGTGCGCATTCGTCCCACACCCACGTGGCGAGCTTGGCGACGTACATCGTCACCGTGTTGACGTCGTGGTCGTGCGCTTGCGCCTTGGCGAGCGCCGCCTCGAACGAGCCGGGCACGATCTGCGCTTCGCCGAGGTCGACGCGGATCGGCGACGTGCCGTACATCCACTGCGACCCGACGTCGGGTGTGATGTCGCCGGGGCCGGCGCCGTTGTAGCCGGCGTCGATCACCACGATGTTCTCGGTGGCGGTCACCCACAGTTGGCCGTCGCGTCGCATCGCCGACTCCGACATCAGCAGCGTCGCCACCGCGGGCGACACGTGGATCATGCCGCGCTGGCCGCGCATCGCTTCGGCGAGCTCGCCCTCCAACGCCGCGAGAGCGAACGCCGCGGGGACTGCCCCGGAGGTGGCGTCGACGGTGGCGTCGTTGAGCGACAGCATGCCGGTGGTCGTGCCGGGCGCACCCGTCGATAGCTGCTTGGCGAGCCAGTACGACTCGACGGCGTTGATGGCGCGCTCGGCCCGGCCGCGCCAGTCACGCCGGTTGATGTCGAGCGCCGAGCAGCGGTCGGTCGCGAAGATCGCGAACGTGGTGCCCGACACCACATCCGGGTTCGTCGCAACCTCCATGCCGTCGGGGGTGGACCCGACGCAGTCGATGTCGACGATGCCGCCACGAGACGCACCGCACAGCTCGGGGTCGAACGTCCAGCCGTGCAGCAGCGCTTGAGGTGGCAGGTCGGCGTCGACCGCGACAGCGACGAGCGAGTAGCGGGGCGGTTGCGCGGGCGGCGCATTGATCGGAGTCGGGTCTGCCATGCGCTACATCATTCCACGCGGTTTGGTCGATCGGTTGTGGCGGCGGGCCTCGGGCGAGACACCGCAAGAGCCCCGATGCCCGGGACCCGCCGCCACGCTCAGGTCAGCTGCCCGTCGTCGCGATGTCGATTTCGGTGCAGCACGAGTACGTGCCGTTCGGGACGATGTCGAACGTGATCCGCAACGACTCGCGGCCGTGGTGGTGGGCGTTCTCGAACGTCTCGGCGAAGAACTCGGCGTCGTTGGTGTCGTTCAGGACCGAGTCGCGGTAGATGCCCTGGTTGAACTCGCCGCCGTCGAGGAACAGCCACTCGCCGACCGGATGCAGGTAGGTGATGGCGGTGTCGGGCCACGGGTTGAGGGTGCCGTCGATCTGCGCCGAGAACCCCTGGCCGGTCTCGCCGTCGAGGTGCCATGCCGGCGTGATGCCACGAGCAGCGAACCACCGTGCGATCGCGGCGTCGGCGAGCGCGAGGGTTTCGTCCATCGTGCCGACCGGGATGCCACGAGCGACCGACGTGCGGATGTTGTTCTGCATCCACCCCGGGGCGATGAACGCGAACCGCATGTTGGGGTCGCGGTGGCGGTACACGAACCCGGCGGTGGCGCGGTCGAGACCGGCGAGCACGTCGCGTTCGGTCGACAACAGCTCGCCGACCGTCACCGCCTCGGACCCGGCGGCGATCGTGGTCAGCAGCTTGTTCTCGGCGACGCGGGCCTGCTCGACGAGGAGCAGCCGCTGCCATGCCTCGGCCTGCTCCCGGAAGTAGCGCAGACCGAAGTTGCCGAACACGAGCCGGCCGACGACGGCGTCGACAGTGGTCGTCTCCGGGGTCGGACAGGTGGCCCGCATCTTCGCCTTGACGGCGGGGTCGGGCGACGCGCCACCGGGGAGTGCGGCGAGGTCGTTGGCGTGGGTCCACACCGTGATGCCGGCGGCGGCGGCGCCGAGGATCGGAGGCGGCAACGTCGACACACCGCCGCGGGCCTCGGCACCGAACCGGGCCAGGGCGTCACGCACCGGCCGGTCGGTCGAGCCGACGACGGGCAGCGAGTAGTCGACATTGATCGGGGCGCAGATGCCACCCGCGGCGGCGAGCGCCCGGGTGTTCGTCGCCGCGGCGACCTTGCGGGTGTTCTCGGCCGAGTCGCCGGTGAGGCGACGCTCGTTCGGGAACATCGCCAACGCACGCATCGACTGCACCGGGATCTTCGGGTTGCCGCCGATCCACTCCTGCGACGCGATGTAGGCCTCTTCCCAGGTGCGAATCGCCATCTCGGCGTCGAGTTCCTGGCCGGGCTGAGCGCCGGCGTAGGCGCCGGCGGCGACGAGCGGTGCGCGCTGCACCTGCGCCGCGGGGACGTGCGGCTGCGACGCCGGGGGCCGGCGTGCGTTGACGTTCGAGATGCGCGGCTGCGGCGTGGCTGCTGCGGCGACGGGCTCGGCGACGGGCGGGGTCTCGGCCGCGTCGTCGGCAGGCGGGGTCTCGGCCGGCGCAGCATCAGGGTCGTCGACCGGGGCGGCATCGGGGTCGTCCGGGTCCGGGTTCTCGGGGTCGGCGTTGTCGGGGTCGAGCGCGGCGATGGCCTCGGCGAGCTCGGCGCGCTGCGTCTCTCGGTTGGCGTCGTCGGCGTCGAGCGCGGCGATGCGCTCCACGAGCGCCGTCGACGCGGCAGACACCACGCCGAGCGCGGCGAGGGTCTCGTCGGTGGCGTCTGCGGCGAGCAGTTCGGCGCCGGCGGCACGCAACGCGTCGCGGCACCCTTCGACGTCGTCGCGGCTCAGGGCGGCGACGAGACCGAGCAGCTCGGTGCGCTGCTCGTCGGTGATGGCTGCGCCCAAGGCGAGCAGTTCGAGAATGCGGTCCATGTGGGTGTCTCCTACGTGATGACGGATCGGGAGTGGTGGTGCGGCCTCCCGGTGGAGACGTGGACCCGACTAGGGCGGGACGCTCAAACCTTGGCCTTCGGGCGGGACGTTACAGGATCAGCGCGCGCCGTGCACGCGTCTCGTGTCGATCGACGTCACGTGTCAGACGGCGGCCTCGGTCTCGCCGAGCATGATGCGGGCGGCGAGGTGGTCGCGTTCGGCCGGGATCAGGTGCCGGGTGCGCCGGTCGATCGCAGACACCATCGCGAGCACGCGGTCGATCCGGTCGTCGCTGCGACCGTTGCGCGCCGACAGCCGCTTGCCGGCGGCGGGCCGGTGGTCCTGGCCGCACGCCGAGCAGTGCACCATCCCGGACGCGACGAGCGCTTCGACACGCGCCGGGGCCGGGCGCACGATGCCGATGCCACGCATCGCGATGACACGGCCGTCGCGCACGGTGATGCGCGGCAACGGGTCGGCGAGTTGGATGCCACCGGCGGCGACGAGACGCTGGCGGGTGATCGGGAACCCGGGAAGGTTGCACGATTGCAGGCCGAACATGTCGAGCTCGTAGTCGCCCCACTCGCGCCAATCCCCCGACACCCCGGACGCGCGCAGCACGTTGACGGCGTGCGGTGTCACGTCGGCGCGCACGACACCGGAGAACCATCCGCCGTTGCGGCCGTTCGACGCACGCACCGACGCCCACCCGAGCGTGGTGTTGGCGTAGTGGTCTCGGGCCTGCTGCGCGGTGATGCCGACGAGCGGCGCATGGTCGAGGCCGTACACGAGGGTGCCGACCGGCGGCCCACCCGGCGACGGGTTGGCGTGCAGATTGAAGTTCGCGTAGTCGGTCGGCGACGACGGCGCGGTGCGGCACTCGTTCGGGTAGCCGATGTGGCAGGCGCCCTCGGGGTAGATGTGGCCGTACACGTGGCGCCAGCCTGCGTCGTCGCCGTCTTCGATCGTGAGCGGCACAGCGATGCCACCGGTCGACAACTGCGGCACGTTGCGCGGGTCGTCGTCGGGTGGTTCGGTCATCGTCGAGTATTCGAGCCGCGCCGGGCGCGGTGTGACGGTGATCGTCCCGGACGCCGCGACGGGTTCTGCCGATGCGTCGTCGTCAGCTGCGTCAGACGGCTCGGTGGTCGACGCGGCGGCGGGGTTGCCGAGCTCGATCCATGCGGTCTCGAACCCGGGGAACGGTTCGGCGGTCATGCCGGCGATGTCGTATGTGAGGAACCACGTCTCGGCCTCGATGCACCACCCGTCCTCGTCGACCTCGGTGCAGCGGTCCTCCCATGTGACCGCGCCCGGGTCGACGGACACACCGAACCGGCCCTGCGCCACGAGGACGTCGCGCAGTGCGCGGCCGGCGTCGGAGTCGTGGAACCATCCGGCCGAGAACGGGGTGCCGTTGACGACGGTGTTCTCGTCGGCCCAGCCGGCGAGCACGGCGCCGATGTGCTGCCAGTCGGAGACGTTGTGGAACATCAGCGGCAGCGGGCCATCTCGGAACGTCCAGACGCACTCGGAGAAGTCGCGGCCGTCGCCGGTCGGTTCCTGCAACGCGACACCGTTCGGACCGGAGACCCAACGCTCGGCGAGTGCACCCTTTGGCGCGGTCGCGAGACGTGCGGCGGGTGGTGCCATCGCGGCCATCGTGGCGAGCTGGCCCCCGACGAAGACGAGGCCTTGCGTGTAGTCCGGGAACGTCGACAGCACCGTGCCGGCGGCGTCGACGACTTCCCACTGGCCGGACGAGTTCTGGCGGATGGTGAACATGGCGACCGAGCGTAGTGCTATGCGCCCGGACGCGACAGCGCCACCCGAACGGGTCCGGGTGGCGCTGTCTTCGATGCCGCAGTCGGTTGTCGTCCCTCGCGGCCTCGGGAAGTCGGGGGTCAGGCTACACGCCGGCGCCGGGCGATGCGCAAGATGGCGACGCCACCGAGCACGAGCGCGACGGCGATGCCGGCGTTGCGTCTGGCGTCGGAGCGGGCCCCGGTCGCGGGCAGCGTGCCCGCCACGGTGGTTTCGACGATCGCCGCTGTGGTGGTGGGCTCGTCGCAGCAGCCGACCGGTTCACACCCGCCGGTCTCATTCGTGACGCCGGTCGTACAGATCGTGGTCGTCGGATCGGCGCCCACGGTCGTCGTGGTGGCGGCGGGCGCCGTGGTGGTGGTCGCAGGGACCGTTGTGGCCGTGGTGGTCGTGGCGGGCACCGTGGTGGTCGTGGTCTGGACCGGGCAGACCGGCGGGCGGGCGACCGTCGCCGAGTTCGACCCGGTCGCCTGATTCGACCAGGCGGCCGACACGGTCTCGGTGGCCGACGCCTGCGTGCCGGGGTAGGTGACCGTGCGGGTGAACGCCAGGTCGTCGCCCTGCGATCCGGCCGGCGCATACCCGGCCGGCGACGTGATGCGCCAGGTGAGGTCTCGATCGACGTCGGCGCGGGCGGTCCACGTGACCGACCACGTGTCGACGCGGCACTGCGTGGCGCCGGCGACGACCGGGTGATGCGCGAGCGCCGGGGCGGCGGGGATCAGGCCGACGCCCGCCGCGATGGCGGCGCAAGCGATGACGATGCGTGTGCGGTGTCTCATTGATGGTGTCCCTTCGGGTTGTCCGACCGCGGTGGTGCGGTCGGAGACTAGATCACGCGGGATTGACCGCGGAGAGCCATGCGTCGACGGTCCACGCGATGGCGAGGGTGTCGTCGGGCCCGAGCACGACGGGTTCGAGTGGCCAGTCGAACTTGGTCGGGCCGGCGTTGGCGAGCAGCACAAGACGCATCGCGGTGTAGCGGGCGGCGTCGGTGGAGTTGTGGCGGAAGTGGAACACCGGGTAGCCGTCGGAGCCTTGGCCCCAGTCGTGGGCGTGGGTCTCGACCGCGCGCTGGGGTCGCCCTGTTCGAACGTGCCGACGATGACGACCTCGGCGAACTCGCACGGCATCGTGAACGTGCGGGCCTTGGTGAGACGCTCAGCCATCGACGTACCCGCCGTCGACGACGACACGCATGCGCAACCATCGGCGAGAGATTGGCGCCACGCCGGCGAGCATCACGGTGAGGTCGTCCTCGATCGCACGGCACGCCGCGGCGGCGTCGCCCGACCACTGGTCGACGGCGTCGATGGTGAGACCGGACCGGCACACGACGACGGGCTCGTAGCCCTCGCCGACGGCCAACGCTGAGCGAGTGTCGCGCACGACCTTCCACGTGTACCGGAACGTCCAGAGACGCGGCGACTGGCGCGGCATGCGCGCCGCCAGGTGAGGCGGGAGCTCGGGCGGCGGCATGTCAGCCATCACCATGCTCCGACGAGGTCGGCGGCGGGTGAGGTCTCGCCGACGTCGACGACGCGGGCGGGCAGCGACGCGATGGCCTCGACCATGGCGCGAGCCATGCGCGTGTGGAGTTCGTCGCGCACCCGCCACCCGGCGACGAGTTCGGTGTCGAGCACGTCGACGGGCAGGGTCGAGTCGACCACGATCAGACCGCGGTGCACGGCCATCACGCGACCGCCGCGGGCCGGTGCAGCACGAGCGGGTCGTGGATGTTGGTGCGCCACGCGGTGACGTTGACACCGCGGTACGGGTGCCACGTGACCGACCGGAACGACAGCGAGTCGTCGGCGAACCGGGCGATGGTGACGAGCGGCGTGTCGGGGCCGACCCACGACTTGGCGACCGCGACCGCGGTCAGCTCGGTGGTGCGGGTCTCTCGGGTGCGGGTGTCGTTGGGTCGGGTCGTGGTGGTGACCTCGACGGCGTAGGTGGTCATTGCGGTGCCTCCATCAGTTCTTCGACGACGGTGGTGACGGTGACGCGGACGACACGAACCTCAACCGGGTAGCCGACCGAGATGGCGCCGGCGGCGAACCCGGCGCGGGTGCGCTCGGCCTGGTCGATGGTGGCCCACCGGTCGTACGTGCGCCACGCCCCGGTCGGGTAGTTGGGGTGGTCTCGACGAATCTGCACGTGGTAGGCGGTGGCGATGTCGACGGGTTCGTTGACGACGATCACTTGACGACCTCGGCCTTGGCGGCGATCCATCCGGCGCGGGCGGACTCGTCGCCCCATGGGCACGACTCGCCACGCTCGAACGCGGCGTACCCGGCGAGCCATGCGGAGTTGTTGACGAGGGTCGGGGACGTCTTGCGTGTTGCGGTATCTGCCATGGCCGAGACGATACACAACCGGGGTTAGGAACGCAAGGTTATCCACCCGGTGTGGACAAGTCGCCGGCGTCGTCCGGTCTCGGCAGGGTGTCGTCTGCGGCGAGCTCGTCGAGAACCGAGTCGATCGAGACCGGCGTCACGAGGTCGCCGTCGACGATGAGGTCGTCGTACGGTCGGTCGCCGAACCGGTTGTCGTCGGTCATTGCATCAGCCCCCTCGCCCGCAGCACGTTCTCCACGGCCGGGCCGATGGTATCGGTGAACACGTCGTCGGGCCACTGGAAGTACAGATGCGTGTCGAGCATGGCGTCAAGAGACTTGGCGGCGTCGCCTCCGAGCTGGCGGGTCGCCCACTGCGAATAGGCGCGGGCCCACACCTCTCGGACGTCGGACAGGTACGCCCGATACCCGGGCTGGCCGGCGAACGACCGCAGCGTCTGCTTGAAGTGGTCGTCGTTGGCGGCTGTGAGGAACTGTTCGAACGCGGCCCGCACCTCGGGGGTCTCCTTGTGCAACGTCGCCGACACGAACCGGCCGCCAGCGGGCGTGTCTGCGTCGACGACCCAGTCCGTGCGGTGGCCGTACTCGTGGACGAACGACATGATGCCGGTGCCGTCGCCGCGGTCGTTGACACGAATCTCGGGGTCGGGTCTCGGTGCGTTCATCGCGGCCATGCGCCGCGCCGACCAATCGGAGACCGACTCGCCCTTGAGCCGGCGAGGCTTGGAGCGCGCCGGCACCGGCGAGAAGTGACCGCCCTTGTTCTGCGCCTTGCCACCGGCGATGACCACGGTCTCGGCGAACCCGTCGTCGGCGAGACCGTGGAGCTGGTCGAGACCAGTGATGATCGGCGCGAACACCCGCTCGGCCTTCGCGGTGGCGTAGCGCAGCGCGTTGCGCCCGGAGCGTGTCGTCAGCGGCGTCGGCTGGAACAGGTCGGCCCAATCGGCGGGTGGTGGCGGTCCCGTCGACAGACCCGCCGAGCGTGCCTGCGCCGGCGTGAGGATGATCGGCTCGAAGTCACACCGACAGTGGGCGTGGTCGCCCGGGATGTAGAACGCGAACGGCGGCCACCCGGACCCGTTCGTCAACACCGGCGAGTCGAACCGCTCGAACACCTGACCGTCGAGACGCAGGTGCGGCATGAACGGCGCCTTGCGCCGCGCCGGCCCGTACACCCACCGGTACGCCTCGGTGGTGCCGCCGTGGTCTCGGATCGCACGCGTGACATCGGGGCCCGTCGCGACGCCGCCGACGCCACGGTTGTCCGACGTGACGACGGTGTACGCGAACCCTGACGACGTGATGTCGGCGGTGCCCCCGGCGACGCCGAGCACGTGACGCACGAACCCGGTCGGGACGAGCTCGTCTATCGAGTCGGGGTCGAGACCGACCGGGTCGAACAGCCGATCCGACGCGAGCCCGCCGATCGCAGACCGGAACCATGCGACCGAGTCGTCGACGTGACGCAGCTGCGTCGCTTTCATGGCGTCGGGGTAGCCGGTGCGCCACTCGCCGATCAGACCACCCACGACCGATTGGGCGTCGGCGGCGGCGTCGAGAGCCCACACCCGGTAGCGGGCGACGAGGTCGTCGAACGCGCCGTCGAGCAGCTCGGCGTCGGACAGGTCCCCCGCGGCGATCAGAGACGGTCCGAGGGTGCGGGCGGCGAACATCGGGGCGACGTTGCGCAGCGTGTCGCGGAACACGCCGGCGCGTCCCTTGAGCCGGTTGCCGGCACGTTCGAGCGCTCGGCGCATCGCGGCCTCGGCTTCGGTCTGGACACGCTCGCGCAGGATGCGGTCGATGTCGGCGAGGCGTCGCCCCGGACTGTCGGCCCTGACGGCGCCGGTCAGGCCGGGGCGGGCGAAGGGGGGTCGGCGCCACCCTCGGCAGCGGCGGCGAGCGCGATCGGCGGCGTCTGCTGCGTGAGCTGGAACGCCAGCGCGGCGAGGACCGAGACCGGCAGCCCGGTGGCGCGCAAGATGCGCGACACCTGCGACAACTCGTCGTCATCGGCCGGCGCGGCGTTGCCCTGGCCGGCCTGGAGGTCGGGCAGCACGAGCTTCGGGAACGCCACCTGCAGCAGTGCGCCGGTGAGTTCGGCGGTGAGGATGCCGCGGGTCATCGCGACCAATCCCATCTGCTCCTCGAACGTCGGCGCCATCTCGTCGGGAATGCCCTTGAGCTTGCGGTAGCCGGGCAGGTTGATGGCGAAGTTGCCGAGCGCCTCGTCGGCGGCCTCCGACGGGTCGGGGTCGTCCATCAGCGCCGACGCGTCGTACCACACGAAGATGCGACGCACGAGGTCGGCGTCGTAGTTCGAGTCGCGCAGGTTGGCTCGCAGGAACCACTCCGAGAGGATGTCGCACTGCAGCAGCACGCGGGACTCGACGAAGTCGGTGAACGTGTCCTCGTTGATCTGCGCGGCGTTGGCGAACGTGGTTTGCATGTGGCCGAGCAGCACCTCGACGGGCAGGTTGATGCCGTGCGCGAGGCGGGTGACGCGGGCGGTGATCTTCTTGTCGATGTCTTCGGTGCCGCCACGACCGAAGTCGATCTTGCGTAGCACGTCGGGGTGGAGCAGCTCGGGGCGGCCTTGGATCAGCCACGGCACCACCGACAGCGGGTCGGTCGGGTCGTCGATCGGTCGGGTGAGGGCGTTGGTCATGTCGTCGACGAACGGTGTTTCCTTCTGCTCGTCGCCCGACTGCGGGGTCGGCCCGGTCGGTGTCGCCTTGCCGAACGTGAGACCGTCCGGGAGCGTGATCGCGCCGGCGTTGTGACGTGACAGCGTCTCGGCATACATCTGCCCGGTCAACGCCTGCAGCAGCCGGCACTCCGAGATGGTGCCACGCACGTTCGAGTCGGCGAGCTTCGACCATCGAGGGTGGCGCTGGTAGCAGCGGATGATCGTGTCATCTTCGGTCAGGTCGCGGCCGGCGTCGCCGGGCTCGTCGTGGATCACCCACTTCTGACCCTTGTTCTCGACCTCGTCGAGGGAGCGAATCTCCCACTGCTCGGGCACCTCCGGTTGGTCGACCTCGCCGGGTAGCGCGGCGATCTTCGCTGCGCGCTTGGCCCAGCCGACGAGGTAGCAGTCGCCGGCGAAGTCGAGGTTGACCGCCATCTCGCGTTGCAGCTCCGGTTGACCACCGAGGTCGGATCGCAGACGTGCGAGCTCGGCGACCGCCGACGCCTTGAGCGCGTCCGGGAAGTCGACCGTAGCCGGGTGCGGTTTGCCGTCGACGTCGACCGAGTCGATGGGGATGGCGTTGTGTTCGTCGTCGGCGACCGCGACGTAGAGCCGAACCTTCGACAACTGGTTGCCGACCCATATACCGGCGAACTTGAGCTCGGGCACGGTGTCGTAGAAGTCCCAGCACTCGTGTTGCCACTCTTCGGGTTTGCGGCCGGCCTTCTTGACGCCGGCGCCCTTCGACGGCAGACGAATCGCCGAGCCGACCAGGGCTCGTGGATCGGTGGGCTTGCGTCGTTCGCGTCGGAGAGCCATCGGTGCGGAGTGTAGGCGTCAGCGGCGCGCCGAGAGGCCGACGAGGTTGGCGATGACGACCAACAGCGTCGACGCGGCGAGCATCGTGGACCCGAACCGCCACACGTGCGGCCACAGCCAGTACAGCGCGGTCCATGCGGCGGTGATGTAGATACCGGCGCACCACCAACACCGGACGAGGTAGGCGAGACCGGGGGCGTCTTCGCCGTCGGCGTCGACGAGACCATCCCACCCGGACGGCTTGGCGGCGAGGTCGTCCCAGTCCTCGACGTCGTAGTCGCCGGTGCGGATGTACGCGCGGCGGATCAGCCGCCAGCGGAACAGTTCGCCGGCGACCCTGTCGTGGGTGATGAGCTGCGCGATGCGATGGCAGGCGAACACGTGCAGCACGAACGCCGAGATGGTCATGGCGCGACGCGGATGACGAGCGCCACGTCGACGTCGGTGTCGACGAGGTCGGTGACGGCGAACGAACGGCCGACCGCTTCGACGACGAGATGCGTGGGCCACTGCTCGATGGGCCGGTTGAGGACGTCCCACACGGCGCGGATCAGGCCGTGCGGGAGACCGCCGAGTCCCCACGAGAACTCGTCGAGACGGCCGAGCACGGCGAGCCGTGCGTGGTCGAGCTCGGACAGCAGGCGACGCGACCCGGAGCCGTCTGCGGCTTGGGTGATCGTGATGGCGCCGGTGCGACACCAGTAGTCGAACTGCCGGTAGGTGATGCCGAGATGGGGCAGGACCGAGACCGGGCGGTGGTAGACCGGGCGGTGGCGGGGTGGGTCGAGAGTGGTGGCGGACATTGCGGTGTCTCCAATCAGCTGCACGACATGCAGCGTCGTTCGGCTTTGGTGATGGTCCACACCTCGCCGTCGTCGAGGGTGACGACCCACTTGAACGGGCGGGTGGTGCGTTCGGCGGTAGCGACACCGTCGGCGGTGCGCACAAGCGCGCCGGCGTGGGTGCGAATGGTGATGGCGCCGCGGCGGCACAGCACCGACAACTCGGTGTAGCGGGTGACGGCCTCGGCGTCGGGGTGGGCGATGTCGATGTTGGCGTCGTGGAGTCCGAACGTCTGCGCCATCAGCCCGCTCGCATCCCGTGGCGCATCAGCCGGTCGACGGCGTACGCGGCTGCGTCTGCACGGTCGTCGTTCGGTGGCACGACGACCATGCAGACGACGGGGTTGTCGCCACACACCTCGGCGGCCTCGAACGCGATCTGGCGGCCGTCGTCGAGAGCCATGACGATCGTGCCGCTCGCACCGTCCCAGTACTGGCGGTGGCGGTCGGGGATGATGCGAGCGGCGACGATGGTGCGACCGATCAGCGACGCCAGGTCGGTCCACGTGATGTCGTTCTCGGTGGCCATCGTCGGTCTCCTCGGGGCGGTTGCGGTGCCACCCGCAACGCTACCCGACCGGGGTTGGCCGAATGCGTGACCGTCGTCGACGCAGACAGCGCGGTCGGCATGTTCGCCACGCGACACCGCCTGCAGCTTGACCTTGCCGCCACCGCCAGGCGTCAGCGTGACCTCAGCCACATAGAACTTCGCTCGTACACCCATGTCGTCAACCTCCGTGCTCGTGTTGGATTGGCACCGGATGCGACGCGCCGATGGGCGAGGCCGACCGACGTCGACGATATCATCCGGTGCGGGGTCCGAGACCGCGCATGCGTCGACCGATGTGACCTGGCTGCGGCAGCGACACCCGCGCCGTCGCCGGCGGCATCTCGACGTGGCCGGGGCCGGCGCCGAGGATGCGGGTCACGCCTTGCGACCATGCGTCGACTTGGTCGTCGGGGGTGCCGGGGTCGGGGAACGCGGCGCACTCGTTGACGAGACCGAGCGCCCACCCGTTCGCGGCGGACAGCGGCAGGAAGATGTCGCCCGCTTCGAGATGCGGCGCCGCGGTGCGAGCCCTCGTGACCTTGTCGGTGGTGACGGTGTTGGGCACGATCCCGGAGATGCCACGCCTGAGCAGTTCCTCGACGCGGATGCGTTCGTCTCGGTTCATGCCGAGCGCGCCGGCGACGTCTTCGGATATATCGGCGCGGGCGATCCCGCGGCGCAACGCCTCCATGACCTCGGGGCCGTTGCCGGCGTTCTCGATCACGTGGCGGCGGATGTGTGGATGGCGCACCTGCATCAGCGCCACCGCGGCGCGGGTCATCGTCAAGTCCCACTGGCCGCGCAGCTGGTCGACGCACCACGCCGTCGACGCGTACCGGTGCCATGCCTGGCCGACGACGTAGTCGCCGCGGGTGTTGTCCTTCATCTTCATGTCCCACGACGTCAACGAGTCGTCTGGCGTCGCGGGCGGGATGTCACCCCACTGCCACCACGCCCGCTTGAGTTCGCCGCCTTCCTCCGGGGCGGGGTCCTGCTGCTCCATCGCCGACGCCAGATAGGACCCGAGGACGCGGGCGCGGGACTGGACGGCTTCGAGGTCGAACACCTCGGGTACGAGTGGTTCGCCGAGGGCGCGGCCGAGCAAGTCGTCGACCTGGTCGGCGAGCGCCGGCAGCCGGTACAGGGTCCACGTCTCGCCGTCGCCTGTCTCGTCGGCGGTGGTGATCCGGCCCATCAGGTCGTCGAGATGCCATCGGGCCATCAGCAGTTGGATGAACGCGTCGTCGTGGTCGAGACGCAGACGCAGCACCGACCGGTAGAAGTTCCACACCCGGTCTCGGTGCGTCTTGGAGTGGGCCTCCATCCAGTTCTTGAACGGGTCGTCGATGACGACACCACCACCCGCACCGATGAGGCCGGCGCCGGCGCCGAACCCGATGATGGACCCGCCGATGCCGGCGGCGAGGATGCCACCCCCGGCGGTGGTGACCCACCGGTCGTGACGTTTGCGGTCCGGGCGCAGACGGACCCGGAGATGTTCGGGGTTCTCGGTGAGCATGTCGCGCACGCCGTGGGCGTTCTCGGCGGCGAGCTCGTAGGCGTAGCTGCACAGGATGAATGTGGCGGCGGGGTCTCGGTCGAGCGCCCACGCGGTGCCACCCTGCGACGTGACCCTCGACTTGCCGACACGAGAGGGGGCGAGGATGGCCTGGCGTGGTTCGAGACCGTCGGCGGCACGTCGGAACGCTGAGCCGAGGAACCGGGCGAGACGATGCGGCCGGTAGCGGTCGTCGAGCTTGGCGAGCATCGTGGATGGGTCCTGGCGCCAGTGGGCGTTGACGGCGCCGAGGGCGTACTCGCAGACCGCACGCCTCGCCGGTGGCGACCCGGACATGTACGCGGCGAGCTTGGGTCTCGGCATGGCGAGCAGCTTGTGGCCGAGCTCGATGAGCGCGGCGAGGGGGTCTCGGGCGTGCGGGATGTCGACGACCCGAGCAGGCATCGCTCGGGCTCAGTCGGCGACTTCGGACAGGAACCGCTCGACGTCCGCCATGGTCTCGGTGATCGACTGCTCGGTGAGCGACGTGTCGCCGGGGTCTGGCATGCCGGTGGCGGCGCCGGCGTCGTGTTGCAGCTGGTAGCGCTCGGGGAACCGGCGGGTCAGTTTCCAGGTGATCGCGGCGGCGGATGGCACGCCGGTCTCGCGTCGCACGGTGCGTTCGATCAGGACCTCTTCGCCGTTGGTCGGGTTGTGGATGTACTTCTCGGTGACGATTTCGCGGGCGATGCCGGCCTCCAGCCGCGACAGCGACACCAGGGCTTGCATCTCGTAGGTCGCCTCGGCCTCGTCTACTGCGTCCGAGAATGCGAGACACGCCCGCTGGTGGGCGGTGAGGCGTTCGAGGGTTCGGCCGGCGGCGAGGGCCTGTTGTGCGTGGCCGGCGACTTCGAGCCAGCCGTACAGGGTGCCTTTGGCGATGCCGGCGGATTTGGCGGCTCGTTCGACGAATGCGCCGTGGCGGATGAGTTCGACGATGCGGGCCTGCACGGTGGTGGTCTGGCCGTTGGGGAGTCGGAGCTGTGCGGCGATCTTCGAGGGACGTCCTGCGGGCATGGCTCCGATGATAGTCAGGCGTCTTGCGAGTACTCCGACGACGCGTCTTGGGGATCCCGCTGTGACGTGTCTCGGTCGACGTCGAGCGACGTGTACCGGTCCCATGCGCGGGCGACGCCACCGGAGCCGGGGAACAGGTCGTCGAGGGTGTCGCCCGGGAGGGCGCCGAGGAGGTCGAACAGCCAGTAGCAGAACTCTGCGGGTTTGGTGCCGATGACTCGGCCGGGGTCGGTCGTGCGAGGTCCTGAGCGACAGATCAGGGCGTCGTAGCGGAACGACCCGTCTCGTGGTGATGACGTAGACGTGTCGGCGGCCGCACTGAGCGACGGCCGACCCCGGTGGTAGATGACGGGCTCCCACGTCGAGATGGGCCAGCGTGCCGTGGCGTGTGGCCGGGGGCGACGGAACCATGCGGCGACTCGGACGTCGACGCCGGCGAGAAGCGACAGCACCATCGGCAGCGCCCTGGCGCTCGTGGAGAGGGCCCAGCCGTCGGGGTATCCGGTCGTGAGCTGCTCGACGAGACGGGGGTGGTCGACTTCGCCGGCGTAGTCGGGGTGGTCTCGGTAGAGGTGGGCGTTGGTCGGGTAGGGCGGGTCGGCGTAGGCGAACGTCATCGGTTGAGCGGCGTGGGCGCGGGCGATCGCGCCTTGGCCGAATCGGTGTGAGGCTTGGCGGCAGCGCTGGCCGCAGAACCGGGCGTCTCGGCGAACCGTCGGGCCGAGCTCGCCGCGACACCAGGCGCAGCGGCGCACCCCGGTGAGCATGTCGATGACATCGGGGGCGACGTCGGTGAACGTGACCTCGTAGGTCATTCGATCGGCCGCCACCAGTCGGCGGGTGATCCGTCGGCGGGGGGTTCGGGCCAGTCGTCGGGTGGTTCGTTGACGCCGTACCACGCCGAGCCCGCGACGCCGTCGTGGATGTTGACCTCGACGCATCGTCGTGCCGGGAAAAGCGGGCTTGGGTACGATCGGACGGTGCCGAGCAGGTGGTGCCAGACGGGGTCGCCGGTGTAACGCAGCAGCTCCACGCGGATGCCGTCCGGCGGCAGCGTGTCGGTGTCGGGGTCGTGCGGGGCGCGGTACACCACGCGGGTCCAGTCGCCGGCGAGCGCCGCCGCGAACTTGGTGTCGTCCATCACGTGACGTCGAACCCGCGGATGAACGGGCCTCGGGCGATGATGGTCGGTGATCGGTTCTCGCCGAGGTGGCCGGCGGCGCGCAGCTCGGTGCCGTCCAGCGACACCATCGGTGGTGAGCCGGGGCCGACACCGACGCCGGGCGGTCCCTCGAACCTGACGGCCTTGTCGCATGCGGCGCAGCGGATGCGGACCTCGATGGTGACCGAGTCGGGGGCGCCGGCGGCCATCTCGTCGGGGACGGGCTCGGTGCCGGCCGAGAACATCCGGTTGACGTCGACGCTGGCGACGAAGTCGGGGTGCGGGCAGTCAGACATCGTCGGTGGGTTCGTCGCCGGCGGGTGCGACCTTGCGCATCGCCCGGAGTGCGGTGTTGAGGACGGCGAGCTGCGCCCGGTGTTCGAGCACGAGACGGTTGCCGGCCTTGCGGGTCTCGACCCACGCGTCGATCAGCGACTGGAGGCGTTCGACGGCTTGTTCGGTGGCGGCGAGGGTGATGGCGAACGGGTCGGTCTCGAACTGCTCGGCGACCTCGACAGCTGCGTCGACGACGTGGTCTCGGATGTCGTCACGCAGCCGGTCGAGGGCGAGGTTGGTGAGGCCGGCGTCGATCACCATGTCGGGTGGCGCTATCTCGTCGATGCGGTCGGTCTGGCGCATGTCGATCACGCAGCCCTGTCCGAAGGTGTGGCCGTCGTCGGTGCGGCACGCCGGGTTGCAGAGTTCGGCGAGACGTTCGTAGGCCTCGGGGCGCAGACCGATCGGGTTGCCGTCGGTGTCGGTGTAGATGTCGTCGACAGTGGCGAGCCCGGCGGCGATCATGCGTCGGGCGATGAGACCGCGCCCGGACGTGGCCGGGTCGTAGTCGGGTTCGAGCGGTGCGCAGATGCCAGCGTCGGCGGTGATGGCGTCGTCGGGTTGGGTCATTGCGGTGCCTCCTGGGGTTGTGCGGTTCGGACTTTAGGTGCGAGCGGGCCGAGACCGGCGACGCAGATCGAGCAGAACACGGCGCCGCGTCCTCGATGGTGGCCGAGCGCGGCCTTGGCGGCGCAGACCGGCAGCGGGTCCTTGATCCCGCAGACCGAGCGCTTGTCGCCGGGCTGGCGCACGAGATGGGTGGGGCGTTCGTCTCGGGCCCGCACGACGCCATCGGCGTCGGGGGTGAGGTTCAGGGTCGCCATCGCCACACCCGCTGGCGGCCACGCCAGGCGACCGGATGGCATCGGCCTCGGCCCTCGCACGTCGGGCATTCGGTGGGGCAGCGGAACCGGGTCTGGCCGTCGTGCTCGAACATCTCGGTGACGAGACCGGCGCCACCGCAGTGCGGGCATCGCTCGGTGGTCGGCGCGGCGTTGGTGAACAGCCAGGCGAACCGGCCGCGCTCGAACACGCCGAACGGGAACTGGTCGGTGACGTCGCGTTGGTGGTAGTCGTGGCAGAGGGTGAGCCCACTCGTCGTGAGCGCCAGGTGGGCGACGGGTGGTTCGTCGTGGCCGTGGGTCATCGGCACGCAGCCGACGACGGTGACGGTGCCGACGATCCGGCCGAGCGGCAGCATGAACCCTTCGAGACGTGGTGTCGATCGGAACTCGGGCAGGCCTGGCCCGTTGAGCGCGAGACCGGTGCGGCCGAACCCTCGCACGTGGAACGGGCCGACCCGCAGCGACGACCGCGGCATCTTGCGGGTGGCGTGGATGCGCAACGGTTGACCGATCAGCGCGGGCGGGCATGGCCACGACCGGGTCTCGATCCACTTCCACGCCTCGCCGGGCACTGCGCGGCCGTAGTCGCGCTGGTCGTGGATGCCGTCCGGGATGATGTGCGTCTCTCGGCGCGTCACGCACAGCGAGGCGTAGGGCTGGTCGAGAGACAGCGTCGGGAACCCGTCGTCGATCATGCCGGGACCGCCTGCGCCAGGTGGAACCGCACGAACCGGGTGATGATGGCGCGGTCGTGGTCGGCGACGCCGGCGCGCGCTGCGCCGATCAGATCGAGCGCGGCGTCGGGCAGGTCGACGTCGGTGGCGTCGAGCCACTCGGCGAGCTCGGCCGCCCACGACGCTATGCGGTCTCGGTCTCGACGCACGGCGTAGTACTTCGCCCATGCGAGACGCCGGTTGCGTTCGAGCGCCCAATCCATCACGGTGTCGCCTCGTCGAGGTAGCGCCACTCGATCCGGGTGACCTCGGTGTCGGCGTCACATCCCTTGTGGGTGCGACAGAACATGGCGACGAACTGGCCGGGCGTCCAGTCGGGGAACCCTTCGAGGGCGACCTCGGCGTGGCCGTAGTTGGCGGCATAGCCCTCGTCGATCAGCACGCTGAGCGATTCACGGTCGACCGAGACGACCTCGACGTCGCAGATGCGCACGAGTGGTTCGCCTGGTCGGCGACCCATGACCTTGCGGCACAACGTCAGCCGGTCGCCGGGCTTGAGCATCAGCCAGCCGACACGACGCGTGACCGTCTTGGCGCGGGCGAGGACGGCGTCCTCAGTGCGCGACACCGACATCAGCCGAGGCATGGCGCCACACAGTTCGGGTGGCCGCAGGTCTCGCCGATGCCGGCGGCGATGCGGTCCCACGTCGATCGGATCACGCGGCGTTCGCAGTGGCAGAGCACGTCGGGGTGGAGCTTGATCCGGGTTTGCGGTCCGGTCACCGTCGCGGCTTTCATCGCCGGTCTCCCCTGAGCCGTCGTAGCTGCTCGGCGCGACGCTTGACGACGCGCTTGTCGTGGTGCGCGGTGTCGATGCGATGGGCCTCGGCGACGTCGTGCGCCCATCTCGGGGCTTGGTCGAGCCAGTAGAGACGACCCTCGCCTCGCACCTGCTCACTGTTGATCGTCCATACGGCGCCATCGCCGTCGGTGGCGTGGTCGAGGTCGTCCCACGACAGCGCGAGCGGGGTCATCGCCGGCCCCGATCGGCGGCGCCGCGGGCGCGGTTGGCTTGGTGGCGGGCGCGCATCTGCATGAACGCCCGGTCGAGACGCACGGCGTGGTGGTCGCCGAGCTCGCCGCGCACGGCGTCGACGAACGCGCGTTGCCATGCGGCGCCGTGCCATGCGGCCTGGTCGTCGCATCTCGGTGCGGCGAGGTGGGCGACCTCGTGGCAGATCACGACGGGGCCGGCGAGGGCGCCCATGGTGATCGTGTTCGTGGTGGGGTTGGCGCGCGACGCGAACGTGTGCGGGTTGCCACGGCGTCGCACGACGAGCGGTGGTGGCAGTTCGAGACGTTGCGCCACGCGGTGGGCGATGGTGCGCTGGTCGGGCACTGAGAGGCCACCTGGCACCTTGCGGTAGCGGGCCCAGCGGGTGCGTTCGCCGAACAGGGCGTCCTCGACGTCGTACGCCTCGGGCCACGGCCGGCCGGTGCGAGTCACTGCCGGTCTCCGAGCAGGACGCGCGGGCGGGTGAACCCGGCGAGCGCCGGGCCTGGGCAGGGTCCACACCGGGTGTGGCAGACGAACCCGTCCGGGTCGGTCTTGGCGTGGGCGACGGTCTCGGGGTGGTCGGCGCGCATCGTGGCCATGTCGCGCCAGGGGCACGCAGCGCACTGCGTGCGAACGACGTCGGGTTCGACGATCACAGCGGGCCTCGCAGGGTGGCGTAGTCGAGCAGCCGGTCGATGTCGAGAGGGATGCGGCGGTGATTCCAGAGACGCACCTCGTCGAGGGTGATGGACCGGATGTCGCAGCGCGACACGCCCATGCGGTCTACGACGAAGTCCTCGCCGTGGATGGCGAGCACGACGGCGAGGACCGGGATGGTGGCGCCAGCGAACGCCTTGCCGAGACCGGTGAACGCGTCGGCGAGGGTGGTGCCGACGAACGACAGGGCCTCGGCGAGCTGGTCGAAGATCGGGCCGAGCGCCTGGCCGAGCGCCTGGCCGAGCGTCACCGTGACGCCACGCACGGCCTCGGCGAGGTCACGCCACTGCGCCGCGTACGTGGAGGGGTTCTCCCCCTGGTGGTCGGGTCCACCAGGGGGAGCGGTCTCGCTGGTCATTGCGGGTCGATCAGCGCTACGTCGTCGGTGATGCCATGACGGTCGCAGTAGTCGCGGGCAGCCTGGTCGGGGTCGACGTCGTCGGGCACGTCGATGTTCAGGTGGATGAGGACCTCTCGGGTGGCCATCAGTGCCACGATCCGAACGTGACGAGCGGCATGTAGGACGTGCGGCCGTGGACCTTGCCGAACGCCACGAACTTGCCGTCGGTCATCTCGTACGCGGTGAGCGTGGAGCGCACGATGGTGCCGTGGTCGGTGACCGTGCCAGCCGCGAGGGTGCCTGGTGTCGCGTCGGTGAACTGCGTGTGGGTATCTGCCATACCCGAATCGTACACAACCGGGGTTAGCTAGGCAAGGGGAAGTCGTGAGCTTTGCTCGTGCGTTCCAGCACCGGCCGGTCGCCGAACGTCGCCTGGTAGCGGGCGCAGACCACGTCGCAGTACCCGCGGGATGCTTCGATGCCGATGCCGACGCGGGACTGCTGCGCAGCTGCGATGATCGTCGACCCCGACCCGACGAACGGGTCGAGGATGACGTCGCCGACGTCGGTGTAGGCGCGGATGAACCACGCCGGCAGCCCGACCGGGAACGCCGCGGGGTGGCCGGTCGCGGTGTGGGTGCCGGCGAACGTCGGCAGCCGGTTGCCGGGGTAGGCGAGACCGACCGTCTTGAACTCGCCGACGTCGTTGTGCCCGGTGCCTTGATGCGCCTCGCTCGTGCCGGCGCCGGGTACGCCATGCTTGCGGCGTCTCGGTCGGATGTCGTCGGGCAGCGCCGACGTGTGACCTTGGCGCCCCTTCCACGACGTGTTGCCGCGACCCTTGCGTCTGGCGCGTTGGCCGTCGAACAGGTCGCCCGACTGGCCTTGCGACACGACCGCCGAGTCGGGGTCGGCCCACGACGTGTTGCCGCGGCCGGGCCCGAACGGGATGATGGCGTCGTCGGTCGGATGCCTGACGTTGTCGGGGCGCACCTTGGGGCGGCCTCGCACGAACTGGTAGACGGGCTCAAACTGATTCTTGAACCGGTGCACGACCTGCTTGGGCACGCCGGTGCGTTCCCAACAGAACTCGGTCAAGAAGTGCCAGCCCCACTCGCGGACGTGGGCGATGACGAGGTCCATGACGTACAGGTCGGTGTCGAGGTCTCGGCCGGGCGGTTTGATGTTGACGAACCACGACCCGTCGTCGGCAAGCACCGCGGCGACGTTCGCGGCGACCGGCGCGAACCACTCGACATATTCGTCGGGCGGTATCGGCGTGAACCCTGACGTCTTGTCGTAGTCGCGTTGCTCGGCGTACGGGGGAGACGTGACGGCGATCGCCACACGACGCCCGGCGACCGCGGCCTCGACGACGGAGGGGTCTCGGCAGTCGCCGCACACGAGCCGATGCTGGCCGAGCAGCCAGACGTCGCCGACCTTGGTGCGCGGCCTGGTCGGTTTCGGTGGTGCCGGCGGATCGGGTGGTGCGGGAGCGGGGACGAGCGAGGCGAGCATGTCGTCGAGACCGGCCGACGTGTAGCCGATGCCGTCGAGACCGGGCCCGGCGCGCAAGTCGTCGAGCATGTCGGCGAGGTCGGCGACCATCCACCCGCCGCGCTCGCCGATGCGGTTGACCGCGATCAGAGCGGCGCGTGCTTCGGCGTCGTTGCGTGAACGCCAGCCGCGCACGACCGGGAGCTGCCAGACGCCGTCGACGACGGTGATGCCATCGGGCGGTCGCTCGCCGGCGGCCTCGGCGGCCTTCAGTCGGTCGAGGCGGCCATGCCCGGAGATGAGCCGGCCGGTGCGTTCGTCGAGCACGGTCGGTTCGATCACACCGAACCTGGCGAACGATGCGTCGAGGTCGTCGTCGGCGTGGGCCTTGGGGTTGCGCTTGGCCGGCAGGACGTCGCCGAGCGGGCGGTACTCGATCGTGCGCACGGTTGGGGCTCGCGGTGCCATGCGTGGAGACGCTAGCGACTAGCGGCTAGAGCAGGTGGCGTTGTGCGGTCTCCCACACACGGACCGGACGCGAGTGGTTGAACGCGCCCGCCGAGTTGATGGTGCGGTCGGTGCGCACGATCAGACCCTGGTCGGCGGCCTCCATCAGGATCGGTCCGAGCTGGCGCGGATCGGGCGGTCTCGGGATCATCGCCCACACGTCATCCGATGTGAACTCGTCGCGCGTCGCGGCGAGCTCGGCGACAGCGCGTCGGGCGCGGGCATGCCATCCCGTCGGGCCTGGCCGGGCCGGGCCGGTGCGGTCTCCGAGCGCGGCCTTGGCGACGTCGACAGCGCAGATGGTGCAGATGCCGTACAGCGACACCAGGCGGTCGTGGCCGTGGTCCTCGACGGCGTCGCCCGCACCAGGTGGCGACGCCTCGGCCTGGCTCACGGCTCGGCGACCTCGACCATGAACACCGGCAGGTAGCCCCACGTCGAGAGCCAGACGTCGGCGCCGGCAGCGACACGTTCTCGGTCGCCGGCGTCGAGCGTCAGCGCGACGCGACACACCTTGTCGTTGCCGACCATGACGACGTGCAGCCGGGGGCAGTCTCGGTCGTCGCACAGTTCGTCGACGTTGCCGGCGTGGTGGCGAGACCGGACGTCGTTGGTGATGAGACCCGGCGCCGGCGTGATGCCATCGTCGACCTCGCCGGGCGCGGTGAACATGACGGCGCGCGGGTCGGTGTCGGCCCAGTAGGCGAGGTCGGCGTCGGTGATGTCACGTGGTCGCATCGGTGGTCTCCTGGGTGATCGGCAGGTCATACGTGCCGAGGTCGAGTGGTGGTCGCAACTGGCGCTCGACGTCGGCGACGTACGCCTCGACCGACTGGCGGCGGTGGGCGGCGTCGTAGGCGAGGTGGCATCGTTGGCAGAACGCGGCGAGGTTGGCGTCGGAGTGGTCGACGAGGTCGTGGTCGAGATGGGCGACGGTGAGCACGACACGCGACCCGGTGACCGGATGCGGCATGGCGTTCACCGCGGTGCATCGCGACCAGTCGTGGCGGATGCGGGTCTCGTGGCCCTCGGGGCGTCCGCATCGGCCGTCGCACTCGCATCGGTTGCCGGCGCGCTCGAACCGGATGCGCGCCGAGATGGCGGGCCAGTCGGGCGGGTAGAGCGCGCGCTGCGCCGGCGTCAGCGGCATGGTCAGGCCTTGGGTGGTCGGAGGGCTTTGGCGACGGCGACGTCGGTGGTGCCGGCGGCCTCGCCGAGATGCACCCGGGTGAGACCGGCGGCGATGCCCTCGCGGTACATCTGGACGCGCGACTCGTACATGATCGACAGCGCCCGCTCGTGGGCGCGGATGTCCTCGGACAGCTTGACGATGCGGTCGAGCAGCCGGCGCGCGTCGGCGGGCAGGTCGGCGATCGGGGTCGAGGCGACAGGCATCAGGCGTCACCAGTGGCGCCGTCGCCACGTTCACCCGGCGTGAGCGGACGCGGCGGGGTCGGGTCCTCCCAATCGTCGTCGCCCTCGACCGGGGTGGTGCCGTCCTCGCGTGGGGTCTGCGGTACGCCGTTGGGGTGCAGCGTCGTGACGGTGGCGCCCATCTCCTCGGCGAGCCCGTCGATCTGCGACTGGCCGACGAACTCGGCGACCTTGGCGCGGTGCGCTTCGAGGATGGCGAGCACGGCGTCTCGGTCGACGAGGGTCGACTCGACCGCCTCGGTGGTGTGGACCCGCACGTAGTGGCTCGGGGCGTCTTTGGCCTGCTTGAACCCGACCTGCGCCACGGTGCCGCGGATCACCATGTAGACGTCGTCGCCGACGTGGAGTTCTTGGGGCTCCATCGCGAGGTGTTGCGACAGACCGTCGCCGGTCTTGGTGAGCTTCATCTCGGCGGCGATGACGTTGCCGCCCTCGAATCGCTTGAGGTTGCTGGTGGTCATGGTGCGGGCCTTTCGGTGGTGGTGTCAGGGGAGAAGGAACGATGCGAGCGGGTCGGCGTCGTCGGTGCCGGGGGTGCCGAGCTGAGTGACGATGATCTTGGCGCCGGTCCATCCGACGACTTCGATCTTGCCGGCGAGGGTGGCGACGAACCGGGCGTCGTCGGCGATCAGACCGCCATCTTTGAGCGAGTCGCCCACGGCGCGAATGAGCTTGTCGGCGTCGGGGGCCGAGACCTTCGGGCACCACCCGGCGGCGTGGTCGGCTTTCGATCGGGAGGCGGGCATCGAGAACCGGAACAGGACACGCAGCACGAGCGGCCCGTCGAGCGGTGTGGCTGGTGCGTGGTTGCGTGCGGCCTCGGCGACAGCTGAGCGCCAGTTGCCGTGGCGTTTGCGGGCGTCGCCGGTCTTGCCCTCGACGAGACCGGCGTAGGGCTTGCCCGTCTTGTCGTGCATCAGCACCGCGGACTTGTCGCCCTGCGGTGCCGGGTTGCCGACGACGTCGAACCGCACGATGGTCACGACGGCGGCTCGCACAGTTCTGGACCGTCGAGGTCGGCGACCTTCATCGCGTCGGCGCCGGTGAACAACACGCAGCGATACTCGGGGCGCGGTGTCCACCCGGTCGGGAACGGCTGCCCGGAGACCTGACCGCCGGGGTTGCATCCGAGCATCCCGGCGACGATGGCGGCCTGCCCCATGTTGCCCGCGGGGACGATGCAGATGCCGAGGAACCCACCGCCGCCAGGCACCTGCTTGTCGGGCGGGTCGCTGCGGTCGGTGTCGACGAACGACAGCCACCACCATCCGTCGATGGGCTGAGCCATGCACAGTTCGACCCGGCGGTGCCATTCGGCGTCGCCGGGCACGCATGGCCCGAGGTCGGAGAAGTCGAGATGATCGTCGGTATCTGCCATGCGCAGATCGTACCTAACCGGGGTTTACGACAGCAAGCGGTTCAGCCGTCGATGTCGGCTCGCGCCGGTGGTTCGATCCGCGCCGGCGTGTCGGTGTCGGGCTTGGTCGAGACCGGACGCATCCGGGGCCAGTCGCCGTCGATCCATCGCAGGTACTGGTCGGGGTTGCACGCGGGGCAGGGGTACACCGTGTTCGCCAGCGCGGCGCGGCGCTGGCGGTTGTGGCGCATCAGGTCGTCGTTGAGACGTTCCTCGTCGGCGGTCAGTGGCTCGTCGATCGGTGGCGCCATCCTCGGGCACAGCTCGTCGACGTAGGCCGCGCCGACTTGGCGGTAGCCGCCGTGGCAGTCGTCGTTGTCGTGGCAGCCGAGGTTGCGGGCACGGTCATACATCGTTGGGCTCCTTGCGGTCGAGCAGGTTGGCAATGATGGCAGCCACGATCGACGCGGCGGCGGCTATGCCGATCACGGCGAGCGCCTTGAGGATCATCCGGGCCACGTCGCGCAGTCCCCGTTGCGCATGTGCATGTTCGGCCGGCCGTTCTCGTCTCGGTAACACCACGGCCCGCGGCCCATGTCGTCGAGCACGATCACA
>Ga0137433_1000056_pt1 | contig 55394 bp, 46 predicted proteins | sample EasRivERMZT840_2_FD_102335 | JGI IMG/M metagenome (GOLD analysis project Ga0137433, IMG submission 102335) | Soil microbial communities from meander-bound floodplain in the East River, Colorado, USA - East River MetaG ERMZT840_2 | ecosystem: Environmental > Terrestrial > Soil > Floodplain ...
GAAGCGCGTCGCACCGGGATTGCCGCCCTCCGTCGTCAACATCGCGGCGAAGAAGTCCGTCCCGTTCGGACAGACGCCGGCCTGCCCCATCGCCGACCACTGGTCGTCGGTCCGCGACCCGTACAACGCCACCAGCTTGGTCAAGTCCACCCAGGCGGGCTCGAGCCGCACGTAGTAACTCACGAACAGCGAGTCGTGGCCGGGCATGAACCAGCGCGTCAGCCAGCCGCCGTCGCCGCCCGAGACGTACGTCACCTCGAGATAGTGGCTGCCCTCTTGGGCAAACGCCGCGTCCGTCACGACGCGCTGTTTCGACCCGTCCACCCCATCCTCCCAGCGCGACAGATCGCCCGATTCGAAGCCTTCCAAGAACACGGTGTCGATTGGAGTCACGGTGCCCGGCCCGCCGGCTTCGCTCTGCTGACACGCGAGCACCGCCGACGCGATCAGTGCGACACTGAGCATCCTACGAATCACCGCTGTTCGATGAGTCTCGACGTGCATTAGCCCTCCCGTTGGAACACATGCACCAAGAGCGTTACCGCAGCAACCCAATGCGGCCCAGCGTCTCCACCACGGACGGCAACGGATCCCGCAACCGCAGAATCTCGGGCCGATCTCGTCTCGGCGACCAATGCAGTAACTCGCCCAGCGCCCGCAAGAACGCCGAGGCCGCCGCGGTGGCGCGCGGGCGCAGTTTGGTGCGGAGGTAGACGTAGTCCAGTTCGCCCCAACCCCAACGACTCCGCACGCCGACACGATAGCTCGTGACCGGAGCCGGCGAGCCGCCCAGTATGCACTCCACGAGCAAGGCGGGGAAATCCACACCGGCATCGATCGCCAACTGCAGCGAGCCCCAAAATCGCGGATTGATCTCGATCACATAATAGCGGTCGTTTGCGATGTCGTGTTTGCACTCCACCATGGCGACGCCCTCCCAGTCGAGCGCCGCGAGCAGGCGTGTACCTGCCGCGACAAGCGCCGCCGGGAGAGGGATCGACTCACGGCATACGCTGATCCCTCCCGACGGAGGTACCTCACGCACACGGCGATGCGCAAACGTCGCGACCATTTTCCCACGCCACCGCAACGCAAAGAAGCCAACGCCCGGGCCCTCGATGCGTCGTTGCGCGAGAATCGGGAATGCCTCGCCGGGCATGTCGCGCAGCAGCGCGGCACCCTCGGCCGCGGTGGCGTAGTGCGCCACGCCCTGCCATCGCAGCCCGGTTCCCGCGGCGACGATTGATCGGTGGGGTTTGAGAACACCAGGGACAAGGCCCCCGTTCAACGCGAACGTAGCCGCAGCCGCACGGGACGGCACGACGATGGACTCCGGGACTGCGAACCCCGCGGCTTCGGCGAGCGGGAGAAGCGCCACTTTATCGGACGCGCGCTGGAACGCCGGCAACCGCGGGAGCGGGACGCGCACCGATAGTGGCTCGTGTTCGGCTCGTGCCAGGATGGCCGTGGCCGCAGCGTCCGTCATTGGGAGCAGCACGTCGGCCTGCACGCGCCCGGCCAACGTCGCAACCGCCGACGCGAACGCGTCGGGATGTGTCATCGCACTGGCGGTCACGACATGCTCGTGGACGCCACGAGAGACACCTGCGATGGACCAGCGCCGAGCCGAGACGACGTGGACGTCGTGACCGGCCCGGACCAACGATCGACAGGCGGCGAGCGCGGTCCGCTGCGTCCCGTCCGTGACGAGAATGACTGCCACTAGGTGCCTGGCATAAGTTCGCAATCCCTTTTGTTCAAAAGGCTTGCCATCCGGCCGCGGCGCTTTTGCGGGCGGCTGCGCCGCAACGGATACCCGACGTGTCGCAGCCACGCCACAGCTACTTCGCGCTCTCTGTGCGGCAGCGCATGGCGTCGCTCTTGCACTGGTGCCCGGCTACGGCCGGTTGATACCGCCAAGTGCTGCACGGACCACATCTTAGGTCGAAAGGCTCATGCCTCCCGAACCAGTACGCGTCGCTTTCATCGGCTGCGGAGCGATGGCGAAGCTGCACGCCTACGCCCTCCAGCGTGTCGCCGTGCCGCATGCGATTGTCGCCGCTCACGACTTCAATCTTTCCGCCGCAACTGAGTTCGCCGGTGAGTTCGGCGGACAGTCGTTCGAGTCCTTGGCGACGTTGCTGGCCGAGGCGCGCCCGCAGGTCGTCCATGTCTGCACACCGGCCGGCTGTCATTTCGAGCCCGCGCGGGCGGCCATCGAGGCCGGCGCCCATGTATACGTCGAGAAGCCATTTCAGGAAACGGCCGCCGAAGCGGCCGCGCTGTTGAGATTAGCCGCCGCCCGTGGCGTCAAGGTGTGCGCCGGTCACCAACAGCTCCGCGACGCGGCCTACCTGAGGTTGTTGGAGCGGGCGTCCACGATCGGCTCGCCGGTGCACGTAGAGAGTCGGTTCACATTCGTCCCGGCGCTCGACCCCGAGACGGCGTCGCCCCAACGTCTTGCCCAACAACTACTCGACATCGTTCCGCACCCGCTTGGCACGTTGCTCGATGCGATGGAGCGACTCCACCCCGCGGGCGCAACGACGATCGAGCACGTCAGCGCCGACAGCTGCCAGGTGCACGCGCTGCTGCGCCGCGGCTCGCTCGGAGCCACGCTATTCGTGAGCCTCAGAGCACGGCCCATTGTCTCGACGCTCGCGCTCATCGGAAGCGCGGGCTCGCTGACGGTGGATCTCGTCCGTTCCGTGCTCCTCGGCAGTAGCAATCCGGGGACGAGCCCGATTGAAAAGGTCCTCAACCCCATCGCCGAGGGCTGGCAGCTGCAATGGCGATCGGTCCGTTCGCTGCTGCGGCGTCTCCTCGCCGGTGGGCATTACCCGGGGCTGACCGAGCTCCTGTCCGCGTTCTATCAGGCGATCGCGACCGACGGTCCGTCGCCGCTCTCGACAAGCCACCTCACGGACGTGACGGGGCTGTTCGAGCACCTGAGCGCTGCCATCGCACGTTCGCTGCCCGCGAAACCACGACTCGCGGTGCGGCGCCCGCGGGCGCCGGTCGCGCTCGTGACTGGCGCCGCGGGTTTCTTCGGGCGCCGGATCGCGGATGCCCTCGCCGCGCGCGGCTACGCCGTTCGCGGCGTCGCGCGATCCCCCGACGCGCGCGTCCGATCAGTTCACGAGTGGATCGGGGCCGATTTGAGTCGGGAGTTGCCGGCCGCCGCGCTGGCGGGTGTCGAAGTCGTGGTCCACGCGGCTGCGGCCACATCGGGCGGCATGAGCGCGCACCAACGGCACTCGATCGACGCCAGCCGTCACGTCGTCGAGGCAATGGCTGCGGCCGGCGTCCGGCACCTCGTCTACATCAGCAGCATCTCGGTGCTCGAGCCACCGCGTACACCGTGGGAGGTTCAGGACGAGCGGACGCCGCTGGCGGACGACGCGGCGCCGCTGGGCCCCTACACCTGGGGCAAGGTCGGCGCCGAGCGGATCGTGGCCGAGCGGGCAGCGGCGCTCGGCGTGCACGTCCGAATCATTCGACCGGCGGCACTGGTGGATCTGACGACGCCCGACATGCCGGGGCTGCTGGGGAAGCGACTGTACGGAAACTGGTACCTGGGACTGGGACGCCCCGGACTTCCGTTTGCGATCTGTGACGTGCAACGCGCTGGCGACGTTGTGGCTTGGTGCGCGCGGCACTTCGAGGACGCGCCACCGGCCCTCAACTTGTGGGATCCATCCTACCCGAAACGGGGGGACGTCATTCGAGCCTTTCGTGCGCGCGGTTGGCGCGGGCGGATCGTGTGGGTACCGATCCGAGCGCTCGGCCTGGCGGCGCAGAGCGCGCGATGGGCGGTGTCGCTGCTGCGCGGCTCGCTACCCAATCGCATGGCGATCGTCGGAATCCTCAAGCCACGCCGCTTCGACGCTACCCTCTCCCGCGACGTGCTCGCCCGCACGATGTCGGACAAGGACGGCGTACGGGCGGCTCCGGCCGGCGCCCGACGGGCGCCCGTCGCGTCCGCGGCGGGCGGCGCGGCCTGAGTCATGCGATTGCCGCAGCCGCTGCTCCGAATTGCCAAGTCGACGATCGTGCTGGTTCCGGCCCTCACGATTCTCATCGTCTGGCTCCCTGCATTCCGTCACTACGCCGTCCCCGAGGCACGCATCACCGCCGAGATCCTGGCCACGGCGCGCCAGAGCCCCTCGGATAGTGTTCTAAACGAGATCCGCGAGTTCTACCTCTTTCCACTGGACAGCAGGCGGCCGGAGGTCGAGACTGCCGCCGCCGAACGCATCCTCCAAGGCCGGCTGGAGATCCCCGGTGTGCCTCCAGCATCCGTCAGTGTACGGTTCAGCCCGACCGACCTCGAGAAACTGCCCCCGGGTCCTCAACTGTGGTTTGCCGCCTTCATTATCCCCGATTTCCTGCTGGCTGCCTACGAGCACACACAGCGTGAAGAGTTTTTCGTCGCCGCGCGCGATTTCCTGCTGGCCTGGGACGACTACGAGCGGCGGTCATGGCTGCCCAAGGAACCCTTGTGGAACGATCACCCGACCGCGGCACGGGTCAGGGTGCTCGGGGAATTCTGGCGTCTTTACCGGACGCGTCCGGACTATGATCCCAACGTCGGGCGTGTGGTCTTGCAGCAGGCGGCACGCTACGGCGAATTCCTGCTGAGTCCCGAGCACTTCACATTCGCGACCAACCACGGCGTGATGCAGAACATCGGGCTGCTCCATCTCAGCCTGGCGTTCCCCAGCCTGCCGCAAAGCGCCCGATACCGACAAGTAGCGTTCGATCGCCTGCACCAACAAATGGCGTTCTTGATCGACACAGCAGGCGTGATTCAAGAACACTCGGCTGGTTACCAAGCGTTCGGGCTGGAGATGCTCGGCATCGCCTTTCGGTGCCTGACGCTGCTCGACATACCCATCCCGCAGGATTGGTCGCGCAAGTACGCGCGCGGACTGACGTTCTTTGCCCAACTGCGGCGCCCTGATGCGACCCTGCCGGCCGTCGGCGATACGCGCGGCACCAGCCGAACGGGGTTCCCGCGAGTGACCGAGATCGATCCCCTGGGACAAGCCGGTATGCTGCACCGCCGGGAGCAGTGGCGGCCGCTCCAGGAGACGAGCCTGCACGCAGCCGCGGGGTATTGGGTCGACTGGAGCAACTTGGACGTATGGCCGGACGCGCGTCGCTTGCGGCAAACGGTCGTGACTTGGACTCGGCGGCCGCCGCCAGCACACAAACATGCCGATGAGCTGAGTGTGCTCCTGTGGTCCAGCGGATTCTCTTGGTTCACGAGTGTGGGCTATTGGCCTTATGGTACGAGTGGGCGGCCGGAAGCCGAATCGTGGGCGGGCAGCAATGCGCCGCACCTCGCGGGCGAGGGCTGGGAGAGCGAACGGACGGCCAGGTTGGTGTCATCAGGCCGAAATGACAGGATCGCCGCAGTCGACGTCGAGCGAGTGGGGCCGGGTACTTACGCCGCCCGGCGACAGGTGGTCCGGGTCGAGCCCGACCTCTGGGTCATCGTGGATCACGTGCACGGAGCCGCGCCACGAAAAACGCGAACGCTCTGGACCTTTTCGCCCGACGTGCGCGTCCGCGGCGGAAATGCCGCGAGTTGGTACGCGCTGGAGACGGTCCGAGCCGGCGTGACCGCACGTGCGGCATTTGTGGCGTCGAGCGGGTCCACGATCCAGGAGTACCGCGGCAGTTACGCCCCGTTCGCCGGCTGGCATGTGGTGCACTACGCGCCCGAGCCCGCGACCACGATCGGCGTCGAGCAGCCCGCGGGCGAGTCATGGCTCGGCGTGGTCCTGTCGCTGGCCGAGACCTCCACAGGCTTCACTGAGCCGCCGCGGCTGTCTGCAGGCGACGGCCCGGAGGAGTGGAGACTCACACTACGAAGCGGCGCTGGCTTCACCGAGCTGCAGCGCCACGGAGACCGATACAGTTTCACGCGCAGGAATGGGCGGAGCTCAGTCACGGATACGCTGCGCCTGGCGGCACCACCCGACCCGGCTCCCGAGCTTCAGGCGATTCGAACCGCGTTCGAAGCTACGGCAAGTGTGTACCCAAGATTCCAGGAACAGGGCCCGCGCCGGCTAAAAGTTACGTACCTGCTGGCACTCCTGATTCTCGGCCAAGAGCTATTTCTTTTCGTGGTTCGTCGCACGGCACCGCGTTCGTACGTGCCGCTGCGCGTGGCCAGCGTTTGTTGTTGGGTCGGTGTGGCAGTCTGGCTGCACTATTCTTTCCTGCGGACCTGGGTGGTCCTTACCTCGTAGCGCGATAGGCGACCCCATCATGGACATCAGCATCTTCGGCATGGGATACGTGGGGACCGCCTGCGCGGGTTGCTTCGTCTCGCAGGGGCACACCGTCGTGGGCGTGGACGTCAACCCCTCCAAGGTCGAGGAAGTGAACGCCGGCGTGTCGCCCATCGTGGAGTCGAAGCTGCCCGAGCTGTTTGCGGAGGGGCATCAGACTCGCCGGCTCTCTGCCACGACGTCCGCGGCCGACGCGATTCAGGCTACTTCCGTCTCCCTGGTCTGCGTGGGGACGCCGAGTCAGAGCAATGGCAACCTCGATCTGAGCTACATGAAGCGGGTCTGTGAGGAGATCGGGAACGCCGTGCGCCACAAGAACTCGCCCCATCTCGTCGTGCTGCGCAGCACCATGCTTCCCGGAAGCACCGATGACGTCCTGATTCCAATCCTGGTGTCGCATTCCGGCAGGCAACTCGGCGAGGGATTGGACGTGTGCTACAACCCGGAGTTTCTCCGGGAGGGAAGCTCCGTGCATGATTTCTACAATCCCCCCAAGATCGTGCTCGGCGAGTGGCGTCCGGGGAGTGGTGAGGCCGCGCTCCAGCTGTACGCGGGTATCGAAGCCCCGATCATTCGCACCTCGATTCGCGTGGCGGAGCTCGTCAAGTACTGTGACAATGCGTTCCATGCGCTGAAGGTGAGCTTTGCGAACGAGATCGGGAATCTGTGCAAGCGGATTGGTGTGGACAGCCACGAGGTGATGAGCATTTTCTGCCAGGATCGCAAGCTCAATCTGTCAGCTGCGTATCTCAAACCGGGCTTCGCCTTTGGTGGCTCCTGCCTGCCCAAGGATCTGCGCGCCCTCGCCTATCAGGCCAAACGGCTCGATCTCGACAGCCCCGTGTTGAACGCCATTCTCGAGAGCAATGACGTCCAGGTGCAGCTCGGGCTGCAGCTCATCACCAGCCTTGGCAAGAAGCGCATTGGCTTCTTGGGCATGGCCTTCAAGCCGGACACGGACGATCTGCGCGAGAGCCCGCTGGTGAGCCTCATCGAAACACTGCTGGGCAAGGGCTATCACGTCCGCATCTACGACCGCAACGTCTCCACCAGCCGCTTGATCGGCGCCAACCGGCGCTTCATTGAAGAGCACATCCCGCACTTGTCATCACTGCTGGTGGAAGACATCAACGAGCTCGCCACCGGCGTGGACGTCGTCGTCGTCGGGCACCAGGCGCCGGAGTTTGTTCAAGCCGTTGAGGCGCTGCGCGCCGATCAGACGGTGATTGACCTGGCCCGGCCGACCAAACAGGTCACGACTGCCGCTCGCTACGAGGGCATCTGCTGGTGACTGCTCAGTTGCCGTTTGAGATGCTGCGAGACCACGCGCCGCGCCCGCGGTCCGGCGGCTTGAACATCCTGGTCCTCACCTTCGACGTCCCGGCGACGAGCAACATGCCGGGTTCTCCCCGGCTGTTCAACCTGTGCCGCGGTTTGGCGCGACACCATCGGCTCACGCTGATGACCCTGAGCCAGGGACCGGAGCGGTACCAGACCTTTCGCGAAGACCCGGTCACCGCCGGCGTGTTCGAGCGGGTCATCGTGCTGCCCAACCCACCGGCTCCGCGGTGGTGGGGCAACCAAGTGCATCGCTTGCGGCAGGCGGTCCATTTTGAGACCCGCTACCGCAACGCCCAGTATCACACTGAGCAATGCCGCTTCGTTCGCGACACGTTCCTGGATGGCGCGTTCGACGTGCTTTACGTGGACGGGCTGCTGATGGCCCAGTATGTGATGGACTCGGGGCTCAAACGGCCGGCGATCATTGATCTGCACGACTGCCTGACACGTCTGTTCGACCGGACGACACGCATCGAGCGGAACTGGCTGCGCAAGCTGAGGCTGTATCTGGAGACGCGCAGCATGGCCCGATGCGAGCGATCCTTGAGCCGGGTGTTCAGCACTCTCATCACCAATTCACCCGTGGACGAAGAGTACCTCAAGGGCGTGGCTCCCGCGGCTCATACGCTCACCATTGGGAACGGCGTCGACACCAACTTCTTCACTCCCGCGGGGACCGAGGGGGACCCACGCCACCTGATCTTCACGGGAGTCATGAACTACGGCCCGAACGAAGACGCCGCGATTCACTTTGCCGAGCACATCCTGCCGCTGATCCAGCAACACGAGCCCGACGTGCAATTCTGGGTCGTCGGCAAGGACCCCACCGAGAAGGTGCGACAGCTCAGCAGACATCGCGGCGTACACGTCACGGGCGGCGTGCCCGATGTGCGTCCTTACCTGGGGAAGTCCGGCATCTTCGTCTGCCCCCTCCGCTATGGCAGCGGCGTCAAGAACAAGCTCCTGGCGGCACTGGCGATGCAGAAGCCTGTCGTCGCCACGCGGCAGAGTCTGGACGGTCTCGAATTGCGCGAAGACGAGCATCTGCTCGTTGCCGATGATCCGGTCGAGTTCGCTGCCAAGGTGATGCAGCTGATCCAGAACCCGAATTACGCTCGGCGCCTGGCCAGTAATGGGCGCGCGTTCGTTGGTGACCGGTACTCGTGGGAGAGTAGCGCGAGGACGATCGAGGACGTCCTGGTGAGAGCTGGGCACAGCGAGAGCAGCGACATCTGATTCACGCGAGGGCGGCGCGATAGCAGCGTTCGTAAGCGTCTGCCATCGCCTCGACAGTGAACTCCCGTTTCGCCCGCGCGAGAGCCGCCGCGCCTAGGCGAGTCCGTAACTCAGAGTCGGAAAGCAAACGCCCCAACGCTTGGCTGAGACTCGCCACGTCCCCAGCAGTCGAGAGCAGCCCCTCGACGCCATCCGTCACGGCCTCGGGGATCCCCGAGATCCGGGACGCGACGATGGCCTTGCCGGCCAACATCGCTTCCAGCAACGCCAGGGGAAGACCCTCCCATAAGGAAGGCATGGCGAAGACGTCCGCCGCCGCGAGCAGGTTGGGGATGTCCTCACGCTGGCTCAGGAGGTGGACGCGATCCTGGAATCCGTGCTCCCGCGCGAAGGCTTCGAGCGTCTCACGCTGGTCTCCCCCTCGGCCGCCGGCAATCGCGAGCCGCCACGGGACCTGCAGGCCGGCAGCTCGCAACTGCTCCAGCGCCTGCAGCAGAAAGATGTGCCCCTTACGGACATCGAGGTTGCCAATCGCCACCAGCAACCGCTCGTTCGGCGCCACGCCGAGCTCTTGGCGGATTGGCGTGGGATCGCCCTGACGGTCCGGCACACCGTTGAGGATCACTTGCACGACGCCGGGCGCGAGACCGAGCGCGTCGTCGAGATCGCGACGGGTCTGCGCGGAAACCGCGATCGTGGCTTTGCTGCGCCGAAACGCCCAGCGCAGCGCAATCCGGCGCCGCAGCGCTGCCGTCATCACTTGATTGCCGTGCATGGTCGTGACATGCGGGCGACCAGCCATCCGGCCCGCCGCTGCACCGTAGACGGCCATCGTGAACTCGTGCGAGTGAATTAGATCGAGCCGGTCTTGTTTGATCTGCTGTACCAGGTCCTTCAGGCAGCCCCAGTCCAGGGGTCGCTTCAGCGTGAAGACCCTGGTGACGAAACCCGCGTCGCGAAACTTCGCACCAAGCCAACCCACGCCCTTGGCGGGGCCCATCGGCAGTACGTGATGCCCGCGCCGCCGCAGTTCCTCGGCGAGCCGAAACACGACGAGCTCGGCCCCCCCGGGGCCATCCGATTCCAGCCACAAGCCTATCCGCAAACGGTCGCCCCCCCTTTACCCGGACGCGCTGATGACGTCATTGCGCTCTTACTGGCAAATTCCGTTCGAGTCGGCGTGACCGCCGCTCTCGCACGCCGGCGCTCGACGGTTCGCTGCTCGCGCCGCACTCCGCTACGGGTGTGGTGCGCACGCAACACCACGCCTGCACGCCTCCCGTTTGGAGGCCCCACGCCTCCGGTATGATATTGGCGGAGCAGGTCCACCGTGCGGACCCTGTATCCTCCTAGCGGACCAAACCCGGCGCATCCGGGACCGACGGTGCCGTTTGCCATCCTGCGCTCCGGGGCGCACCGCCCGCCGCTCGTCGTTCCGGCCCCCCGCGGGAAGATCGACCTGCTCCGCCTCGCCCTGTTCATGGTCGTGGCGCTTTCCATCGGACGCATGCACCAGCACTACGGGTTCCTGGCGGCTTTCCGCCCCGCGCTCGTGCTGGTGGGTCTCGCGACGGCGTTGGCGCTGATGCAGCCCAAATCCTTGAACTCCGCTCCCCTGCTCAAGACCTGGCCAGTGAAGATCGTCGCGGCAATCGGGGCAATGGCTCTCGCGTCAGCCCTATTGGGCATCTCGCTCGGCGCATCCGCGACCTTCATCATCTCCGATTACTCGAAGACGCTGCTGCTGTTCTTTCTGCTCGTCGCAGCGACTCGAAACGCGCGCGACCTCATCGCCTTTACGTGGGCCTTCGCGCTCGGCTGTGCGTTTCTGATCTATCTGTCGTTGTTCTTCTTTCAGGTGTCGACCGCGGGCGGCAGCAGCATTGCGCGACTCTGGCACCTGTACATGTATGACTCCAACGATATCAATTCGATTCTCGTCATCGGCCTGGGCCTCATCGCGCTCCTCGCCCAGACCTCCACCGGCGTCGGGCGGTATGCCGCCGTTCTGATGATGCTGGGAATCGGAGCGGCGGTCTCGCGCTCCGGTTCGCGTGGGGGCTTTCTCGGATTTGTCGTGGTCGCGGCCGCCTTGTTGGTCTCGTTGAACCGCGTGTCGGTCCTGAAACGCGCGGGGTTCGTTGCGGTGATCGGCATCGGTGTCCTGCTGTCCGCGCCCCCCGGGTACTGGGATCAGATGAGCACGATTCTGACTCCCAAGGAGGACTACAACTGGACCGCCGAGTACGGGCGCAAACAGATCATCACACGCGGCGTGGGCTATATGATGGATTACCCGATCGCCGGTCTGGGGATCAACAACTTTCAGCGCGCCGAGTGCACCATCAGCGCCAAAGCGCAAGAGGTGAGGCCGGGCGGCAAGATGTTATGCATCGCCCCACACAACTCGTATCTCCAAATCGGTGCCGAGTTGGGGTTCCCGGGTCTCACGCTATGGTTGATCATGATCTTCGGAGGAATCGTGAAGCTGCACGCGCTTGCCAAGCGCCTGCCCCGTCACTGGGAGAATGGAGACTGGGAAGCGCGGTTCCTGTTCCACGCGCCGCGGTACTTCAGCATTTGCCTGATCGGATTCTCGGTCACGAGCTTCTTCGTATCGCACGCCTATCTCGACCCGATCTACCTGCTCATGGCGTTGATGGCAGGGACGTATGCGGCCGTCGCGGATAGGATCCGGCGCGAACGAGCGGTGATGACGCAGGGCCAGCTCACCCCGAAGCCGCAGACGCTCCAACGTTGACTTCGACCGAACTCGTGTATCGCCTCCTGCGTCTCAGTGGAGCTGTCAGTGTGAGCCGCCGGCGGGCGCACGGTGTGGTGTTCTGCTACCACAACGTCGTGGCGGATCGTGAGTCCCTACGGGGGAACAACGGGCTGCACATGCGCCGGTCGCAGTTCGAACGGCAGGTCGAGTGGATCGCCGGCCACTTCGACGTGATCCCGTTGCGGGAGCTGGTCGCTCGGGTCGCGGCTCGGCAATCCCTGCGCGGCGTGGCCGCTCTCACGTTTGACGATGCGTACCGGGGCTTCTTCAATCACGCGATCGGGATGCTTCGGACGCTCCGACTCCCGGCGACCGTCTTCGTGGTCTCCGACGCCGCCGCCCATCCCGCCGGCTTTTGGTGGGATCATCCGGCGACCCACGACAACGGCACGGCTGGCCGCCGTGAGCGGTGGCTCCGCATCCTTCAGGGAGACGCGCAACGCATCTTGCGTGAGGCGGCACCGTCTCGGAGCTGGCAGCCACCCGCCGACCTGCTGCCGGCCGATTGGAGTACGATTCGGGCAGCCTGTGGCGCAGATCTCGAGGTGGGCGTGCACTCGGCGAGTCATCGCGCCTTGCCTGCACTAGCAGACGATGAACTGATGGTCGAGCTCGTGGATTCGCGGGAACGGGTGCGAACCGCGACTGGCGGCCGCGCCGAGCTGTTCTCCTATCCCTATGGGTGGTGGGACGAGCGCGTGCTCCGGGCGGTACGCGACGCGGGCTACGCCGGCGCGGTGACCTTGGACAGTGGATCCAACGGCCGGGAGCACAATCCCTGGCGCGTGCGACGCCTCAACATTCCCGCCGGAATCGGTGATGCCGCCTTTGAGGCCTGGGCTTCAGGCCTCGCCTTGCGCACGGCCTTCTCGTAAACCCTAACGCGTTAGCGGATTAGCTCGGCGAGGTACGAGAGGAAGTAGCTGGCTCGCGACGTAGTGCGCGAATCGATCGGCACCGACATCGTTGAAATGGATAGGATCGCCTTCGGCATAGAACTCGGGACCGGTGACACCCGAGCGTGCTCCGTCGATGATGGGGACCCCGCGCCGCTGCGCAACCCGGTGGAGACAATCGGCAAACCGCCGGTATCCCTCGAGCACGACGTCCGGTGGCGTGCCACTCACGGTGTAGCTCCAGACGCGCGCAATGGCCGTGTCGCGGACCACACTATCGGCTGCCGATACATGCGTCACCGTCATCAGGACAACCGGAATCCTGCGTGCCTGCGCCACCGCCACGATACTTTCGACGTCGCGCTCGAAGCTTACTGCGGCCGCGTCGAGAATCGAGTCCCACGGCACCGCGCTGGCGATTCTGGATCGCGCCTCCGCACCACTGCGCGAACGCAGGGCCTGCCACCGCCCAGCTAATTTGGCGTACAAGAGCGAGTGCTCTTCCAACCACGCGGTCCAGGGCGCGCGCGTAATAGCACGGCCCGGACGCGGGTCGAAGGAACGCGGCGGACGCGGACCGAGCGCCGTGTACAGATCGTTATGTGACTCGTAGAGAAGGAGGAGATCCGGCTGAAAGCCGCCTAGCTCCGTCTCCAGGCGGATGAGGATGTCCATCATCCGGTATCCGGGAACGCCGCCATTGATCAGCTGACCGGAGAATGCCGACGGTCCTTCGCGCAACACGGTCTCGAGGCGGGCCGGCCACGCGTGATCGTCGCGCGATACCTGGGGATCGAAGGTCGTCGAGCCGCCCAGAATCAGTACACTGGGCCGCCGCGAGCCAGGCGCACCACCGCCGTTCGTCTTGCGAAATCCGAACGAATCGACGGTGGCCCAACCGTAGTATGAGAAGTCGCGCACCAGCGCGTGGCGCAGACGCGCGTGTCGGTAGTACAGCGTGGGCGTCGTGCCGGGGACGACGGTGCGGTGACGCTCGCGATAGCGCACGGCCGCCTCCCCGACACCGAGCGCCAGCACCAGACTCACCGCGAAGATCGCTGTTATCGCTGTTGCTGCGACGAGTAGGCGCCGTTTCACGTTGCCGCGCGCAGCCGATGGTGCAAGGGCATTCGGCGCGCCGACACGCGCCCTCTCCGTTTCAACGCTCAGAAGATGGTGTAGATGAACGGTGCGAGCGCGGAGCCCTGTGCAAACACCAGTAACGCCCCGACCAACAGCATGACCACAATGATGGGCAGCAGCCACCACTTCTTCCGCACCTGCAGAAACTGCCAGAATTCGATCACCAGACTAGCCATAGTCTCCTCGCGAGAACTGTTCGTCAGACGGCCGTGGGGCCGGCCCGCTCGCCATCGAGCAAGACACACGCCTCGGGACGCCTGAAGCTAAACAGAGCTATGACAGCATCTTCGTGTCTGTCTACCTCAGTGGTGACGCGCCCATGTTGCGCTGCCGCAACAGGACTACCCTGGGCCCGAGCCACGCCGCCACCATCCTCGCGCTTGGCAAGGCACCCTTCTTGCCTCCGGAGACATGCAAATGTGCGGGATTCTCGCGCTTTACAATCTGGACGGTACGCCGGTCGATCCCGATCTCCTGCGTCACCTCCGCGACGTCATGACTCATCGCGGCCCGGACGACGCCGGCATGTACACCGACGGGCCGCTTGGCCTGGGCCATCGCCGCCTCTCCATTGTGGATCTCACGCCGTCCGGCCATCAGCCGATGTGCAACGAAGACGGCTCGGTCTGGCTGTCGTTCAACGGCGAGATCTACAACTACGTGGAGCTCGCCGTCGAGCTTGAGCGCCGGGGGCATCGCTTCCGCTCGCGCACCGACAGCGAAGTCATCATCCACCTGTACGAAGAGATGGGTCCGAAGTGCGTCGAACAGCTCAACGGCATGTTCGCCTTTTACATTTGGGACACTCGCACCCGCACGCTGTTCGGCGCGCGCGACCGCACCGGGATCAAGCCGCTCTACTACTATGCGGACGCCGCGCGCTTCGTCTCCGCGTCGGAAGTCAAAGCCATTCTCGAACACCCCGCGGTTCCGCGCGCGCCCGATCCCGAAGGGATGGCGGGCTGGCTGTTTTCGGGCGCGCCGACGGGCGGGCGCACGCTGTTCACCGGCGTCCATCAGCTCGAGCCAGGACACGCGTTCCAGATCGCCGGCGGTCGCCTCACCACGTGGAAGTATTGGGACGTGCAATACCGCTACGACCGCGCGCGCAGCCTGGACGATACGGTGGAGGAGTTGGCCCACCTCGTGGATGACGCGGTGCGGATTCACTGCCGGAGCGACGCGCCGTTGGGATGCCACCTGAGTGGTGGTCTCGATTCGAGTACCGTGGTGGCGTTGACCGCCCGCCACCGCCAGCCCGTAAAGGCGTTCTCGATTCGCTTCGATGAAGGTGGTCTCTATGACGAGTCGCAATACTCACGTGCGGTGGCCGAGCATGTGGGGGCCGAGCGGTTCGTCGCGACACCGACCGCCGCCGACCTGATCCGACTGCTGCCGAGTCTGATCTGGCATATGGACGCGCCGCTCATGCCTGAAAGCGCGTTCTCCTACCACGCGGTTTCCGCGCTCGCGAGCGACCACATCAAGGTGTCCATGACGGGCCACGGCGGGGACGAGATCTTCGCGGGGTATCCGGCGCAGTTTCAGGCGGCATACGGATCGACAGCGATGTTCAACGGTTCGGGCGGCCTGGACCGTGGCCCGAACGCCGTCAGCCGCGCGCGGCTGGCGTTGCGCCGCCACGGGCTCCTCGGGACGGCGGGCCGCCTGCTGCGCCGGGCGTGGCCGGTTGCGCGCCCCGAGGAGACTCTGGAGCAATTCTGGGTGCGCTCGCATTGCGCCCGTGCACCGGCAAACGATCCCCTGCTCCACCCCGAGCTCCGGCGCACGATCGGCGCATACGACCCGCTCGACGAGTACCTCGCGCCGCTCCGCGCCGCGGCCACACCGGAGATACTGGACCGCTGCCTGTACCACGACCTGCGACATTACCTGCCAATTCTGCTCCACGCCGAGGACCGCGTGAGTATGGCGCGCTCACTCGAGTCGCGCGTGCCGCTGCTCGATCATAGGATCATCGAGTTTCTCGCCACCGTTCCGCCCGCACAGAAGACCGCGGGCATGCGACCGAAGGCACTGCTCCGACGAGCCGCTCGGCGCTGGCTGCCTGCGACGATCGTCGACCGCTCCGACAAGGGTCCCTTTGCCGTGCCGACCAATCGCTGGCTTTCGCGTGAGCTGCTGCCACTCATACGCAATGTCCTGCAGTCGCGCTCGACACTGGAGCGGGGCGTCTTCGATCCGCGACTGCTCCGCAACGGTTTGGTCGAGCTGATCTCGCCGTGGGTGGCACTCAACGTCGAGCTGTGGTATCGCATCTTCTTCGACCGCGACCGGGAGTGGTTGGACCGGATCGGTGAGGCGCGGACTGGCCACCGGCGCGCGGTCAGGGAGTCCGCCCCGAGGCTCACCACGGCTACGAGTCCCGTCGCGATCTGACATGTCCCCGTTCACGATGCGTCGAGCACGCTGCTATGCGTACTGTGGGCTCGCTGGAGTCGCGCTCACTCTCGCTCTGGGATCGTGCGGCGAACCGAGCGGACCGGCGCCGGTGGCGACCGTGAGCGTAGCGCCCTCAACCCTTGGGCTCCTGGTGAGCCAGATGCGGGCGCTATCGGCCACGCCCCGCGATGCGGCGGGCAATCCGCTGACCGATCGCGACGTCACGTGGGCAAGTGACGACGAGTCTGTCGCCACCGTGAGCGACGCCGGTCTCGTAACTGCCGTGAGCGCGGGAATCGCGACGGTGACGGCGATGAGTGAGGGGCAGCAGGGCTCGGCGACGGTGACGGTGACGCTCGTGCCCGTCGCGTCGGTGAGCGTCGGGCCAACGAGTCTCAACCTCGTCCAGGGGGACACGGGTCGGTTGACGGCGACGCCGCGCGACACGGCGGGCAATCCGCTCACCGGTCGCACCGTCACGTGGGCGAGCACCAACGAGGCCGTCGCGACCGTGAGTCCCACGGGTCTCGTGAGAGCCGTCGGGCCGGGGACGGCGACGGTGACGGCGACGAGCGAGGGCCAGAATGGCGCGGCCGCCGTGACGACGCAGATCACGGGCCTCGATTTCCCGGGCAACGTGAATTGGCCGGGGACGAGCCCGTCCATGTTGTTTGTGTGGAACGACTCGCTGCATGGGATGCCCCCCTTCCCCGCCTACCCCGCGACCTACATCTGGCGGGTGTATCCGCGGCGGCAGGACGGCTTCTGGACCTTCCTGTTCCACGCGCAGTACCAGCCGCCGGTCTTCGACCAGGAATTCAAGAACGAGTACTATGGGATGCATCCGTTCAAAGATCCGCCCAACACCCCCAACACCATGTGGGAGATCAGCAGTTACGGAGGCGACACCTACGTCGATACCGTGGCCTTCGATCGCTGGTACACGCAGGTGGCGGTGGTGAATGAAACGGGCGGGTTCGAGTATCACACGTATTACTGGAACTGGCCGAACACCACGACCGATCTCGTGACGGCCGACCGCAACCCCTCGAAGCCTGCCGCGAGCAATCCGGCGATCATCGTCGGGGACGCGCCGTGGAATCCGGGTTACGAAGTGCCGAATGCGATCATTCGGGGCTTTCAGTATTACGACGTCCAACTCACGCTGAGCGAAATCGCGCAGGAGATCGCCGCTCCCGGGTCGGTGCGGCAGCCGTGGTATCTCAATCTGAACCCGACGCCGAGCGATGTCTCGGACAAGAGCGGGAACGGCCATCATCCTCAGTGGGTGGGACCCGGACGACCGGCCCTGTGGACGAGCACCGTTCCCTAGCGCGCCGCCCGCTCATAGGCTTGGAGGTGTTGAATCAGTTCGGACCGCTCCTCGGCGGTGAGAAGCGAGTGCGTAGGCGCCGTACAGAGCGTTCGAACGAGCTCTTCGGCTCCTGGCCAAGCAGCGGTCCGGTCGTCCACCCGCGGCCGAATTTGAGGGATGGCCGGGAGGATCGCGGGGTAGCTCCGCGCAAAACCTAGCCGCGTGGCCTCCGCCAGCTGCGGGAAACCCGCGAGGCCGTGCGCGAGCCGCAGCGGCAACCGTAGATATCCTGGCGTCCCCCCCAGGAGCGGGCGGATCGGGCGTACGTGCGACGCCGAGCCGATCGCTTCGAGCAGCACCGCCGCCGTCACCCGTCGTGTCGCTGCTTCCCGGGCGGAAGCGGGTCGGGTGGCCGCGAGACAGGCGGACGCTGCACGTGTCATGCGATGCGGCGACACCGGGTCCCGGTACACGGTCTCCCCCAGTTGGAGCCACGGCAGCGCATGCGGGATCGCGTAGTAGTCGGGTCGGCCCAGTGCCCACTGCGCCGCCAGCGCGCCGAGGACGCGGACTTCACGGGCCCGCCGACTCCGCATGGCCGACAGCTCTGTCAGCGCCTCGCGCAGGTCTCCCCAGGGTGGCTGTTCGCGCACGAGTAGCGCCCCGCCGCTGCCCCCCGTCCATCCTTTCCCCCTCCCGAAGCTCAGGACGCTGATGGGGCCCAGACTCCCCAGAATGCTGCCACGCCAGTCAGCGTGATCCCCTTGTGCCGCATCCTCAACCGCAATGGCGCCGTATCGGGCGAGCAGTTCCGCAACCGCGTCCCAGTCGACCGGGAACCCGTAGAGGGGAGTGATGACCGCGATCCGTGTGCCTCGCTTCAACACGCGCTCCAACGAACGCAGGTCGGGCGCGAGCGTGCTCGGGTCGAGATCGTAGAACCTGATCCTCGCGCGCGCGCCAACAGCGGCCGTCGCCACGTCAAAACAGGTGAAGGCGGGGAGCGCGACGGCGGCGTCTCCGACCTGTCGCATGGCCAACTCGATGGCGACCTGCAGGGCCTGTGTGCCACTTCCGAGGAGGACCGCTTGGTCGGCGGCGTACTTACTCTCCAGCGCCTCGCTCAGATCCGCCTGTCCGTCCATCCCTGGGCCCAGCCCATGCACGATCGCTTGTCGGATCGAGGCTGCGCTCAGCGGAGAGTATGCCGGAAGCTGACGCCGCAGGATCATGGGATCAGGCGCACAACGCGCGGTCCAAGCATGTTGGCGATCGGAAGCGGTAGCCGCTTCCACACGCGCGGGCCCCACGAGAAGGCTCGGTCGTCGGGCGATGGCGTCGCCGCCCGCTGCCCCGTTGTGTGTTGATACCACCATAGGGGCACGTCACGTCCACCCCACTGCTGTTTGAACCGGTGCGTGCCGCTCCCCGGCGAGCAGCGCCCGAAGTTGAACCCCGCGAGGCCCTGCTCGGCCGCCCGCTCGATGAACGCCCAATAGAGCAGCATGTTCGGAGCGACGGCGTTGTACCGCGCGAGCGATGACGCCCACGTCATCTCGAACTCGCCGTTCCAGCGAAACCCGCAGCCGGCGGCGACCGGGTGGGCGCCGTCGTACGCGCACCCAAACCACACTTCGGCCGGAAACGTCTCCGCCAGCGCTTCGAACAGGCGGCGGGGCTGCGTCGGCGTACCGAGGTCTCGCATGTGGCGTGAAAACACCCGGAAGAATGGGTCCACCTGATCGAGACCGAACCGCACGACGATGCCTTCCTTCTGCGGCCGCCTGACCTGGCTGCGCACCTTCGCGCGGAGACTGTCCCACACCTGGCCTGGGCTACCCGGCGTGAGGTCGCGCACCACGGTGATCTTGCGATGCGAGACCGGCAGCTCCACCGGCAGCTCGTTGCGGCTTCGCATTTCCAGAAGCTCGATGTCGCCGCTCCTGGCGAGCTCGATGGCGCGCGCCACCAGCGCCTGCACCGCCCGGTCACTGCCAAGCGCGCCGCCGTAGTTCAGGAACGGCATCGAGACGAGGTACGAGCCGAACAGCCGGCTCGACACGCGTACGAGCGGTAGTACCCCGTCGACTCTGCCGTCCGGCGCCCGTGCGGCCAGGTAGATGCATTCGTGACCGAGCACGCGCTCGATGACCGACTTCCATCCCCAGAGGTGGCAATGGGTGCCCCGGTCGGCGAACCGTACAAACGCGTCCCACTCGGCCGGCGAATCAGCGAACCGCTCGACGGTGAGCGTCATGGACGACCCGCCGGCTGCGCCTCGGCCGCGTGCGGGAGGAGGCGTGCCAACGTGCCGGCCCCACGCACCGAGTTGAATCGGAACTCGGCGAGCAGCCGCTCGAGCCGCGGCACGGTGCGCGCCAGCCCGCCGTAGTGGCGCGTCCTGGCAGACCACGACACGTCTAATCGAGGCTGGTCTGGGTCCACCTCCCAGGGGTGCAAATAGAACGTCCCTGGCACGCCGCGCCGCGCGCAGTCACGGAACGCGGCGCGCGTGAGCCCGTACGGAAGCAGCCGGAAGTACGCACCGCCGGCCGCCGGGACGTTGATCCCCACGCGGCGTAGCGTGGCTGGAGGGATTTCCAGCAACGTTCCCGCTTGGGACTTGAGGACGTGTGGGTCGCGGGCGCCGCCGGGGTAGCCGTACCCCGGGCGCGTGATGGGAAACAGGCTCGAGTCGTACGTGTAGCCCTCTTCGATCAGCACGTCCCAAGCCCATTCATGACCCCGCACGATCGAGAAGCTCGGGGCCCGGAACCCGACCACCGGCTCACCGACGATGCCTTCCAGCACACACTTGGTCCGCCGCACCGACTGGCGGAACTGCTCCCGGCTCTGCTCGGTGACCCGGCGATGATCCCACCCGTGTGACGCCACTTCGTGGTCGGCGGCGGCGATGGCCTTGATGAGGGTCGGGTGCCGCTCGGCAACCCACCCCAGCACGAAAAACGTTGCGCGCGCGCCGTGCCGCTCGAGCAACGCGAGTAGCGTCTCAACGGCGCGCGCGACGCGGCTCTCGAGGCGCTCCCAGTCCGCTCGAGCGACATGGGGCTCGAACGCAGATACCTGGAAGTACTCCTCCACATCAACGGTGAAGTGGTGCTCGATCGGTGCTTCGGGCTCGGGACCCTTGGCCTTCACGTCGTGAGCTCCGGGTGGGTCAGCGGCGGCGCGCCGCGGGAGGAGCGGGTGCGCTCCGCGCTATCGGCCACCGCCTGAACGAGCTGGCGCACACAGCGATTGATCCGCGAATAACACCGTTCGAACACTTCTTTCGGCTGCTCGACAGGGTCCTGAATCGTCCTGGTCTCGATCTGTTCCGGATCGAGGTCCCCGAGAATGAGCACGTCGCGAACGTCACGGCCGAAGAGGTCACGCAGCGCGCGCGCCTGGGGCTTGTCCATGACAACGATGAGGTCGGCGGCAGACACGCGGGACGGCACCAGCATCGTCGAGAAATGCTTCGAAAGATCTATACCGTGCGCCGCCGCCACCTCCACGGCCGTCGGCGGACACGGTCGACCCAACCCCACAAAGCCAGCGGACTCGATGCGAATCGCGCGAATTGAGGATTGCCTGAACTCGTGTCCCAGCAGCGCCGCGGCATAGGGGCTCCGGCAGATGTTGCCGTGGCACACGACCAACACGAAGCGTGGAGGCGGGCCACCGCGCAGGCGGCCCAGAGCCTTGCGCCGCCGGAGCGGGTGCAGCAGCCGCTCGGGCATGCGTCGGAGCCATCGTGCCAGGCGCCGCAATGCTAGCCAGCAACCTTCGCCGCGCGAATCCCTGGGGAGGGAACCAGCTCCCGCCCATTGTGGCGACTCAGACCAACCGACTGGCCCGCAGACGTGGCGGACGCCGCCGCGAGCCAATGCCAGGTTCGTCCCAGTCCTTCCTCCAACGGGATGCGCGATTGGTACCCGAGCAGTCGTTCAGCGCGCTCGAGATCGGCCACCGAGTCGCGGACGTCGCCCGAGCGGGCCGGGGCCGCAACCTGCATCAGGGTTCGGCCGGTGATGCGTCGGATCATGTGGAGTAGCTCGAGGAGGGAGGTGCGTCTCCCGGCGCCGACGTTAAACACGCAACCATTGACCGTCTCGCGAGGGGCCGAAGCTGCCAGGATGTTTGCGTCGACGACATTCTCTACGTAGACGAAGTCTCGGGTCTGCCGGCCATCTCCGTACAGCGTCGCAGTGCCGTTTTCGAGTGCCGCCTCGAAAAATTTTGGGATCACTGCCGCGTACGCCGAGCGGGGACTCTGTCGGGGACCAAACACGTTGAAGTACCGTAGCGCGACGCCCTCAGTTACGCCGGCCCGCGCGAACGCCAGCACGTACTGCTCGCCGGCTAATTTGGACGCTGCGTAAGGCGAGCGCGGCAGCAGTTCCGTGGCTTCGGCTCGGGGTGTGTCATCGGTGTCGCCGTAGACCGCGCTGGAGCTCGAATAGACGATGCGCTTGATATCGGCCGCTGCGCAGGCCTGTATCAAGCGCACGGTCGCGTTCACATTCGCGGCATGCGCGGCCCATGGATCGAGCAGCGACTGCGGTACGCTGACGAAGGCGGCGAGATGAAACACCACATCCATGCCGGCAACTGCTTGGCGACAGATGTCTGGATCGCACAGATCGCCCGGCAGGATCTCGACCGCTCCGTTCAAAGCGGCGAGGTTGGCGACGGTTCCGGTGCTGAAATTGTCAACGACGCGCACCGAGTGACCGAGCGCGACGAGCTTCTCAGTGAGATGCGAGCCGATGAACCCGGCGCCACCAGTGACTAGGCACTTTGAGCCCTGCGTTGCCAGCATGCCTTGGAGCGGTTGCAAGGCTGGCGCCGCCGCGGCAAAGCCCTCGGCCGAGCGGTAAGTCGCATCAAAGCAATGATATAGGCCGGGACGTTACACAGGATGGATTTCGGCAAGCATCGCGGATTGTGGCAACGCTTCCACACCGCCACACCTGGTGTGGACGACCGTCTGCAGGCGGCGTTGTCTGATTACCCCTCGCTTGTCCCCCTCCCTGCTTTCCCCTTGAGCTTCTCCCACCACTCCATCCTCTCCTGGATGGTCTTTTCGTACCCGAACTCGGTGGGCTCGTACCATTTCGCCCCCCGCAGCGCCTCCGGCAGATACTCTTGGGGCAGGTAGGCGTGCTCGGAGTCGAACGCGTACTTGTACCCCTCCCCGTACCCCAGCTCCTTCATTAATAAGGTGGGCGCGTTACGAATGTGCAGGGGCACCGGCTCGCCAGGATGAGTCTCGGCGGCGGCCTGCGCCTCGCCGAACGCCACGTAGACCCGATTGGACTTCGGCGCGGTCGCGAGGTAGATCGTGGCTTCGGCGAGCGCCAGCTCTCCTTCGGGGCTGCCGAGGAAGTGGTAGGCCTCCTTCGCCGCGAGCGCGATCGACAACGCGCGCGGATCGGCGAGGCCCACGTCCTCCGATGCGATGCGCACCAGCCGGCGGGCGATGTACAACGGGTCCTCCCCACCGGCGAGCATGCGCGCAAGCCAATAGAGCGCGCCGTCGGGATCCGAACCGCGTACCGCTTTGTGCAGCGCTGAGATCAGATTGAAATGCTGTTCGCCCGCCTTGTCGTACACCGGAAGCGGCTTCTCCAAAACCTGGCGGATGACTTCACCTGAAACGGGAGAAGGGAGAGGGGACGATACGTGCTTGAATACTGCTTCGAGCGTATTCAAAGCCCGCCGCGCGTCGCCCTGAGCGTGTGTGGTGAGTAGCGCAATCGCATCATCACCGAATCGAACCTCTCCCTTCTCCCTTCTCCCTTTGTTCTCGAGTTCGATGGCCCGGCTAATCACCGTCCCGATGTGATCATCCGTCAGCGGTTCGAGCACAAACACCCGGCACCGCGACAACAGCGCTCCGGTCAGCTCGAAGCTCGGGTTTTCCGTCGTCGCGCCGATGAGCGTGATGACGCCGTTCTCCACCCAAGGCAGGAACGCGTCCTGCTGCCCCTTGTTGAAGCGATGGATCTCGTCGCAGAAGAGAATCGTCCCCTGCCCCTGATACTTGAGCCGCTCCTCGGCTTCCTTGATGATCTCGCGGACTCTGGCGACGCCTTCGGTCACCGCGGAGAACGGTTCGAACTGCCGGTCGGTGTAGTTGGCGATGATCTTGGCGAGTGTGGTTTTGCCGGACCCGGGCGGGCCCCAGAAAATGCAGGAGCCGACGTCACCGCGCCGGATCAGATCGCCGAGCGCTTTGCCGGGACCTAGCAGGTGTTCTTGACCGAGGAATTGGTCGAGGTTCTTGGGCCGCATCCGCGCGGCGAGCGGCTCGGCCGAACCTTGAAAGAGCGTAGGCTCCGTCACGAGACTCCGTCCAGCAGCATCTTGGTGAAATAAAACACTGCAGCGCCCGCGAAGAAGGCCGCGGGCAGGGTCCATCCCTTCTTGCCCTGGAACTCGGGCACGAGGTTCGAAGCGGCGACGTAGATCGTCACGCCGGCCGAGAGCGCCAGCCCGTGTTGAACCAGGAAGCCGAGCTGATCGGTGACGACGACGCCGATGAGCGTCGCGATGCCCAGGAGCGCCGCTGCTCCAACTGCTTGCCGCTGCGAGCGTCCCGCGGCCACCATCAGGCTCGAGATGGTCACGCCTTCCGGCAGCTTGTGCAGGAAAATCGCCACGAAAACCATGATGCCCAGCGCCGGCCGCACCAGAAATGCGCTGGCGATCGCCACACCGTCGAAAAACGTGTGCAGCAGCAGGCCGACCAGCGCCGACGTCCCTGCCACCGCGGTCACCGGGTGGGTCTCTTCGCCAAAATGGAAATGCGGCGTGACCGTGTGCTGCGTGAGGTGCACCGCGAGGTAGCCGACCAGCACCAGCGCCGGGGCGAGCGAGCCGCTGCGCGACAATGCTGCCGGGAGCAGCTCGACGATCGCGACGGACAGCATGAACCCCGCCCCAAACGCCACCAACACCTCGATCACCCGCAGCTCGCGCGCGGCGCGACGTGTTACGGCCAGAGCGCCAAGCACGTTGCCCATCGCCGCGACCAGCGCGTACAACAGAGCCTTAGACACGCGAGAGGAGGTACGCTTTGGTATTGCGCGCGGGATCCTCCAGGACTTCGTCGAGGAGACGCGCGAGGGCCTCGCCGACATCGGGTCCGGGCCGTACCCCCGCAGCGATGAGATCGTCACCTTTCACGGCCAGATCCTTCAGGGCAAGCGGCGGATTCGCGGCGCGAACCGCAGCAACGGCCTTGGGGAGCAGGGAGCTGGGAGCAGGGAGCAGCACCAACAAGTCGTCGGCGTGCTCACCGGTCGCGGCCAACCAATGTCGTATCGCCACGGGATTCTTCGCATCGGGATACTTGTCACGCCATAGGCCGATGGCTCGACCACGTTCAATGTCCTTGTTCGAACACTTCAAGCGGGTGAGCAATGATGCTGGGTCCCTGGCCAGGTACGCCGTAATGAGAACAGGATCTCGTGGAAGTTTGTCCACTGCGCCCTGCTCCCCGCTCCCTGCTCCCCCGAGTTCCGGCAGCCAGATCCTGGTCGCACCCACGTCTTTCCATAACGCCACAAATCTCGAGACCTTCTTCGCCGTCTGAATGCCTTTGAACCACTCGTCCCGGACACGCTCGGCCGACAACTGCGCTAATCCCTGCGCATTCGCTTTGGCCGCTTCGAGCGTGCGCGGATGGATCCGAAACTCGAACCGCGCGCTGAAGCGCAGCGCACGCAGGATCCGCAGATAGTCTTCCTGAAAGCGCCAGTTGGGATCCCCCACCGAGCGAATCAGCCTCTTCTCGAGATCCTGGGCGCCCTGGAACGGGTCCTGCCACTCGTGCCGGATCGGGTGATAGGCGATCGCGTTGATCGTGAAATCGCGCCGCGCCAGATCGTCCATCAGCGAGACGCCGAACTCCACCACCGCGTGGCGCCCGTCGGTTTGAATGTCCTTGCGGAACGTGGTGACCTCGTGCGGCTTGTTGTGTGCGTCGAGCACGGCAACCGTGCCGTGGTCGATGCCGACGGGCACGGTACGCTTGAACACCTTCTGCACGTCGTGTGGCGGCGCCGAGGTGGTCAGATCGAAGTCGTGATTCTCGACGCCGAGCAGGTTGTCGCGAATCGCGCCGCCGACACACCAGGTCTCGAAGCCGGCGTCTTCGAGCTTCTGCGCGATCTTGAGGACCTCCGGTGGGATGGGAAGCTGCGCCGGAAAAGTCATCCGCAGAGCACAGAGCCGCCGTTCACATTCAGAATCTCGCCCGTGATGTGGCGCGCGAGCGGGGAGCACAGAAACACGATGGGACCCGCGATATCGTCCGCGCTCGCGACACGTCGCAACGGGATCGTGCGTTCGATCTTCGCGCGCCCTTCTCCGGCATAGGGCTTTGCCGCCATCTCCGTGTCCACCCAGCCTGGCGCCACGCAGTTCACCGTGATGTTGGGCGCCAGCTCCACCGCGAGGGACTTGGTGAACGCGATGACCGCACCCTTGGTCGCCGCATAGTCGGCATGAAATGCCTCGCCGCGCTGTCCGGCGGTCGAGGCGACGAGCACGATCGTTCCGCCCGCGCGGATGTCGGGGATCGCCGAGCGGCAGACGTACACCACCGCGTCGAGATTCGCGCGGCGCGTCGATTCCCACTGCTCGTCGCTCATCTCGGCCACCGGCACGTCGTCCGCCGGCCACACGCCGTGATTGACGACGAGAATGTCGAGCGAGCCGTCCAGTGCCCGCAGCGCTTCGGCCACGGCCTTTTGTGCCCCGGCGGCCGTCCCCAGATCGCCACGCACGGCGGCGGTGATGTGCGGCTCGGCGGCGGGCTTCCGACTGCGATAGCCGACGGCGACCTTGGCTCCGGCACGCGCCAACAGTAACGCCGTCGCGCGCCCAATGCCGCGGCCGCCACCGGTAACGAACGCACGTTTCCCGGTAAGATCGATCAACGCCGCACGCCGCACGACACACGCCGCACGTCTACCCCTTCAACCGGTCTTCGACCAAATCACAAATCACATGCTCGATCGCGAGGTGCAGCTCCTGAATCCGCGCGGTGTCGTCGGAGGGAATGATCAGCGCGACGTCGGCGAGGTCCTTGAGCTGCCCTCCGGTCCGACCGAGCAACGCCACGACGGGGACGCCGCGGGCCCGCGCCGCCTGCGCCGCTCGGATGACGTTGGGACTCTCGCCCGAGGTCGAATGCAGCACCAGGAGGTCGCCCGGATCGGCGAGCGCTTCGACCTGACGCGCGAAGACTTCGTCGAACCCCATGTCGTTGGCGCAGGCCGTGAGCAGCGAGGTGTCGGTCGTCAACGCCACGGCCCGCATCGCCGGCCGGTTGGTCTGATAGCGGACCACGTACTCGGTCGCGAGGTGCTGGGCGTCGGCGGCGCTGCCGCCGTTTCCCGCGAAAAACAGCGTGCCGCCGCCCCGCAGCGTGGCCTCATAGCGGTCCACGATTGCGGCGATGTCGTCGGCGTGCTCGGCGGCAACCCGGCCGGCGAGCGCCGCCAGGCCGTCGAGGCTCTCGCGGATGCGCTCGACGCTCAACGAGCGGCCTCGACGAACGCCCCCAGACCTCCGAGTCCGCCGCGCTTGCCCAACTCTCCCTGCGGGCCCTCCTCGATCACCGTGCCAATGACGACGAAGTCGGCGCCGGCCTGTCGCGCGGCGCGGACCAGCGCCGGCGTGCGAATCCCACCTCCAACGAACAGCGGTCGGTGCGGCACCGCTGCGCGACACGCGCGGATGATGTCGGTGGACACGGGACGCTCGGCGCCGCTGCCGGCATCGAGATACACGGCCTGCATGCCGATCAGCGTGGCGGCCGTCGCATGCGCGGCGGCCAACTCCGGTTTGTCCGCCGGAAGGGGGCGCGTCTGGCTCACCGACTCGACGCTCGTCACCCGCCCGCCGTCGATCAGGATGTACGCCGTGGAGAGGATCTCGACCGGATGTTGCTGCAGGAACGGCACCGCCCGGACGTGCTCCTCGATCAAATACTGCGGATTGCGCCCTGACACGAGCGACAGGAACAGCACGAGGTCAACCTGATCGGTCAGCTGCATCGCCGAGCCGGGAAACAGCGCGACCGGAATTCCCGGCGCGCTCTGGCGCAGTGCGCGCGCGACCGCATGCGTCTGCGCGGCGCCGTCAAAGGAGGAGCCGATCAGCAGGCCGCGCACACCTGCGGCCTGCGCCTCCTTACCAATGCGCTCCGCGTCCCCGGCACTGGTGCGCACGGGGTCCACCAACACGAGCAAACCCGTACCATCAAGTTTCATGCGACGGCTTCCTTTCCCTCCTCGGCCTCCGCCTCGAAGGCGTATGTGGCAAACGCATCGGCCGCGAGCAGGTCGAGCGCCAGTTCGCGTCCCCCTGCAGGGCGGGCAGCGACCTTATCGAGCAACTCGCGCCCGTGCCGAGCCAGATGCGCGGCCAGCCTATCGGGAGCGTCGTGAACGGCATTCCGTAACCGCTCTCGCAAGCTAGCGGGCGGAACGGGCCGCCGCGTGTCGAGCCACGCGAGGACCTCCGCGCGCGTCATTTCCAGTAGTCCGTGAAGAGATCCACGAGTGTCGTGGCTGATGGAATCTTCGACGGGTCCGGAATACTCCCGGACGCAAAGTGTGGACGCCCGCCGCCGCGCCCGCCAGTGTACTTCGAGATCACGGTTATGACTTCTGGCGCTTTCAGCTTTTCGATTAGGGCATCCCCTACGCCGACATAGGCAGTCGATGGGGCGATCACGACCGTGGCGCTGCCCGGATGCTGCGCGCGCAATCCATCGACCATGACGGCGACCTGGTTGCGGTCCTGGATGTCGGTCGTGACATACCAGAGCGAAGGGCCGTTTTGGACCTTGAGCTCCTGCCCCGACGCCCCTCCCCCCCCTTTTCGCAGCAGCTCTTCGAGCCGCTTCTCGAGCTTCTTCTGCTCGTCCAGCATCGCTTCGATGCGCTTGGCGAGATGCTCCGGCTGCGTCTTGAGGAGCGCCGCGGCCTCGGTGAGCCGGTTCTGGAGCTCCAGCGCGTACCGGTAGGCGGCCGGACCGGTGAGCGCTTCGATGCGCCGCACGCCGGCAGCCGCACCCGTCTCGTGGGTGAAGCGAAACAAGGCGATCTGACCCGTCGAGCCGACGTGCGTGCCTCCGCACAGCTCGACCGACACGCCCGGCACATCGACCACCCGCACGACGTCGCCGTACTTCTCGCCGAACAGCGCCATGGCGCCGGCGGCAACCGCGTCCTTGTAGGCCATCTGCCGCGTCTCGATCGGCAGATTCTCCCAGACGTGCGCGTTCACCTCGGCCTCGATCGTGGCGAGCTGGTCTCCCTTGATCGGGCCGTGGTGACTGAAATCGAACCGCAGCCGCTCGGGCGCCACGACCGATCCCGCCTGATGCACGTGGGTGCCCAGGATTCTGCGGAGCGCGGCATGGACCAAATGGGTCGCGGTATGGTTCCGTTCGATGTTCCGCCGGCGCGATTCATTCACCTGCGCCAGCGCGGGTGTCGGCTCGAATGGCTCGCCAAACGTTCCGAACACGGCGTTGCGACCGTCCACCTTCTCGACGCCCTCGACCGTCAGCTCCCACCCGTCGCCCTGCACGACACCGGTGTCGCTGACCTGTCCGCCCGACTCGGCGTAGAAAGGATTCGCCTCGAGGATGAGCTCCAGTTGATCACCGGCCTGCCGGAATGCGATCGGCTCCGTCTCGGCCTTGGTCGCTTCGTAGCCAATCCACCGCTGCTTCCCCTTCTTCTTTATCTCCACCCAATCGCCCGCCCTCGACCGCCCTCCACCGCCCTCCACCGCCGCCTTTCTCGCCGCCCTCGACTTCCGCCGTTGCTGACCCAGCGCGCGCTCGAATCCTTCGACGTCGACCGTCTGCCCCCGCTCGCTCGCGATCATCTGCGTGAGGTCGATCGGGAAGCCGTAGGTGTCGTAGAGCTTGAACGCATCCTCTCCCGAGATCGCTTTCGTGGCCTTCAGCTCCTCGAGCCGCGACAGACCGCCCTCGATCGTTTCGAGGAACCGCTCCTCCTCGGCGCGCGTGACGCGCTCGATGTGCTGCTCTTTGGACACGAGCTCCGGGTAGACGTCGCCCATCACCGTGCGAACCGCGCGCGTGAGCGGCGCCAGCGTCGGCTCGCGCCGGCCCACCAGCCACGCGTGCCGGACGGCGCGGCGCAGGATGCGCCGGAGCACGTAGCCGCGCCCCTCGTTCGAGGGGTAGACGCCGTCGGCCAGCAGGAATGCGACCGCGCGCGCGTGATCGGCGAGCACGCGGTAGGGCGCACCGGCCGGCCCGCGGTCGTAGGGACGCCCAACGATTTCGACGGCCTGCGCGATGATCGGCTGGAACAGATCGGTGTCGAAGTTCGACGGCACGCTCTGGAGCACCGAAGTGATACGCTCCAGTCCCGCCCCCGTGTCGACCGAGGGCTTCGGCAGGTTCTTGCGCGCGCCGTCCGGCTGTTGGTCGAACTGCATGAACACGAGATTCCAGATCTCGAGAAACTTCCCCTCTTCGCTCAAGGCCACGAACTCGTCGAGCGAGGGTTCCCTGCTCCCTGCTCCCCGCTCCCTGCTCCGGATATCGACCAGCATCTCCGAGCACGGACCGCAGGGTCCCGTATCACCCATCTGCCAGAAGTTGTCTTTGTCGCCCAAGCCAAAAATCCGGCTGTCGGCAATGCCGGTGACCTGGCGCCAGAGTTTGCGCGCTTCGTCGTCCGTGTGATGCACGGTGACGTAGAGACGATCGGGATCGATGCCCAGCCACTGCTGGCTCGTCACCCACTCCCACGCGTACTCGATCGCCTCCTTCTTGAAGTACTGGCCAAAGGAGAAGTTGCCGAGCATCTCGAAGAAGGTGTGGTGGCGGGCGGTGTGGCCAACCTGCTCGAGGTCGTTGTGTTTCCCACCGGCACGCACGCACTTCTGGCACGTGACTGCCCGCGAATAGTCGCGGCGTTCCAGACCCTGAAACACGCGCTTGAACTGCACCATTCCGGCGTTGGTGAACAGCAGCGTCGGATCGTCGGCCGGAACGAGCGGGCCGCTGGCCACTTCGGTGTGCCCGCGAGCCTTGAAATAGTCGAAGAACTTGCGGCGGATTGCCGAGGACTTCATGGCGGGGAATATAGCGCGAGGAGGTGCAACTGAAAGGCAGGCTGTGAGTTAAGGCCCAAGCGCCTCCACAACCTGTCTCAGCTCCGCTCCGCCGAATCCCCGCCGAACGAGGAACGCAACAAGCCTCCGTTTCCGCTCGATCTGTGGGAGGCCGGCGAGCTGTTTCGCCCGTTTCTCCACCAACGCGCGCACGGTTTCCCCCGGATCGACGCCCTCTGCCGCCAGCGAGCGGCGCACGGCTTCTTCGGCGACGCGCCGTTCCACGCCCTGGGCCTGGAGATCACGAATGAGCCGCGCGGGCCCGCGTCCGCGGCGAGCCTTGGCCGCGGCGTAGTCGAACGCGAAGCGCGTGTCGTCGATCAATCCCGCGGCGCGCAGGCGCTCCAAGACCGTGTCCACGGCGGGGGCGGGATGCTGTTTCTGCAGCAGGCGCCGCCGCAGGTCCAGGCGTGCGTGGGCGCGTCGGTTGATCGAGCGCAAGGCAGCCCGCTGCGCCGCCTCGAGGTCCGCCAACTCCTGCAGCCGTTCGTAGGCCAGGGGGGAAATCTCGGCGCCAACGCAGAGGCCGAGCGGCGCGAGATCGACGGCCGGCAGCGACGCAAAACGCCCCCGATCCACCTCGACCAGCCGATAGTCCGGCCTGTGTGGATCAGGGGCGAGTCCTGTCAGAATCACTCTTCGCTCGGGGGCGGATCCTCGTCACCACCGGCGGCGGCGGGGCCATCCGACTTCACGCCGAGGTGCTCCTTGACGCGCGCCTCGACTTCGGCCGACATGTCGGCGTGGTCCTTCAGATAGAGCTTGGCGTTCTCACGTCCCTGCCCGATCCGCTCTTTGCCGTACGAGTACCACGCCCCGGACTTCTCGATGATCCCCGCTTCGGCGGCGATGTCGACCAGCAGCGACTCGTGGCTGATGCCTTCGTCGAACATGATGTCGAACTCCGCCTGCCGGAACGGCGGCGCCACCTTGTTCTTGACGACCTTCACGCGGACGTGGTTGCCGATGACCACCTCGCCCTGCTTCACCGGCCCGATGCGCCGCATGTCGAGCCGCACCGACGAGTAGAACTTGAGGGCCCGGCCCCCGCTCGTCGTTTCGGGGTTGCCGAACATGACCCCGATTTTCTCGCGCAGCTGGTTGATGAAGATGACCGAGGTGCGCGAGCGGTTGATCGCCCCGGCGAGCTTGCGCAACGCCTGGCTCATGAGCCGGGCCTGGAGTCCGGGGAGCGAATCGCCCATTTCGCCTTCAATTTCCATCTTGGGTACGAGCGCTGCGACGGAATCGATCACCACGACGTCCACCGCGCCCGAGCGCACCAAAATCTCGCAGATCTCGAGTCCCTGCTCGCCCGTATCGGGCTGAGAGACCAGCAGGTTCTCGATGTCGACCCCCAGCTTCTTGGCGTACTCCACATCGAGCGCGTGCTCGGCGTCGATGTAGGCCGCGGCGCCACCATCGCGCTGCGCGTGCGCCACCACGTGGAGCGCGAGCGTCGTCTTGCCACTCGATTCGGGACCGAAGATCTCCGTCACGCGGCCGCGGGGAATCCCGCCGATGCCGATGGCGGCGTCGAGATTGATCGCGCCCGTCGAGATCCCGGCCACGCGCACCTGCGGCGTGTCGGCGCCCATGCGCATGATGGACCCCTTGCCGCACGTCTTCTCGATTTGCGTAATCGCGAGATTGAGCGCTTTGCGACGATCGTCGGTGAGCTTGGTGGGCTGCTGCTGTTCAGCCATGATTGACCTCGACATGGGTGGCGAGCCTCCTGATTTGAGGCCCGAATATATACCGAAACCACGATTATCGCCAACCGGGACGAAACGCGTCTTCCAAGTGCTCTAACCTATTGTCAATTATACCGATACAGTCGAAGCGGTACACGTCTGAGCGCTGCCCATAGCGGTCCATCCAGGCCCGGGCTGCTTTGACGATTTCCCGCCGCTTCCCGCCCGTGATAGCCTCGAATGGACTCCCAAACGCCCTCCCCCGCCGGGCCTTCACTTCTATAAAGGAAACGAGGTGGCCCCGCCGCGCGACAATGTCGAGCTCGATCCTGCCAACGCGAAACCGGTGCGCGACGATGTCCCAGCCGCGGCTCTGGAGATAGCGGATCGCCTGTTCTTCGGACGCGAGTCCCAGACGATGGCGCGGATCACTCCATTGTTCCGGATCGCTGTGAATGCCGCTCGACATGTGCCCCAAAGTAGGGGCGCAGCGGCGCGTGCAATAACCCAAGATCTGCAAGCAGGATCATTATAGCACAAGGAAAGCCGGCAAGACGATGTGTCGTCTTGCCGGCTTCGTCGCCGGACTTCGGCCGGGTGGCACGCCCCAGGCTAGTTCGCCCGGCTCAAACTGTAGAGTCCAACGGCGATGCTGACGAGGAGCGCGACATTGCGAAGCGTGTCGCGTCCCTTGGGGCGATTGCCACCGACGACAATCTGATCGCCATCCCGCAGACTGAGCGCATCGAGATCGGTATCGAACGCCGATCCCTGCCAGATTTGCTTGCCCTCGCGCTCGATCGTGACGTGTTGCGTTTGCGCAAACTGCGTTGTGCCGCCGGCCGCCATGAGCGCGTCAGCCAGCTGCCCATCGGCGGGCACCGTATAGATCCCGCCCTGGGCAACTTCGCCCTGCACCGAGAGCCGCAGGAGTGGCTGCGCCCGAACGACGGCGTTGTTGCGAAAGCGCAGGATGAATTCCGTCACCTTGGTCTCGAGCTCGGACCTGAGGACGCCCTTGAGCGACAACGAACCGGTGGTGGGCGGTGGCAGAATCAGGTCCGGCCCTGACGCGATGGTGAACGTGTCCGTGAGCGCTAGTTCTCCCTGGACGGTGAGCGCGATCCGGTCTCCCCGCTTGAAGTCCCCTTCGCTGAGGCGCGCCTTGATCTTGACTGCGTCCTGCGATGCGCCGGCCCCCTGCAACGCGGCCTGGAGCTCCTCGCGCGTGGCAAGCGGCCGGTCCGCCACTGAGCCGACCTGCGCGTGCGCGCGGGCAAGCGGGAAGATCGCGGTCATCATCGCGAGGGTCACGACTCTGAAGCTGCCGTTCATGTCCTACCTCCTAAAACGCTCGGTAAGGCTTCTCTGGTAGGTCCTTCTTCATCTACCAGCTCGTATTCCGCCGATGAGTACATGTAGTAGCGATACACACCGCTCGAGCGCACGTCGTTCAGCACGGCGCCGATGACCCGCACCGGCAGGGCATTCAGCACTTCCAGCTTGGTGGCCGCGAGGTTGATGTCCGACTGCCCCGTGCGCAGCACGAGCAGCAGGTTTTCGGTCAACGTGCCGAGCACCAGCGGGTCGGCACCGGCACCGAGCGGCGGGCTGTCCATGATGATGACGTCGTAGAGCGACCGCAGCTTCGCCATCAGGTCTCGCATGTTCTGCGAGAGCAGGCGCTCTGGTGCACGCTGCATGCGTGTACCCGAACTGAGGAACGAAAGCCCCGGGTACGAGGTCTGGCGCAGCGCTTGTTCGACCGGCACCCGGCCCGCCACGACGTCGGTGAGCCCCGGCGTCGATGGCGTCTTTAAGGCCTTGTGTTGCACGCCCCGCCGCATATCGCCGTCCACCAGCAGGGTGCGGTAGCCGGCGTCGGCGAACGAGAGCGCGAGGTTCAGCGAGACGAACGACTTGCCGTCGCCGATGCCCGGGCTCGTGACCGTGAGCGCCAGCGGGCCGTCACCCGAATGCGCATGCAGCACGCGCAACCGTAATCCGCGGAGCGCTTCGATGACCTGCGCCGGCCCATCGCCAGTCGCGCCCAGCCGCCAGCTGACGTGCGGCACGGCGCCCAGGATCTGGAGATTCATCCGCCCCGTGATCTGCTCGGGGTAGCGGACTTTCGGGTCCATCTTGTCCCGAATCGTGACTCCCACGACGGCGAGGCCGAAGCTCGCCATCGCCGCCAACAGGATGAGCAGCGACCCGTAATCACTCGCGGGGCGCCGCGGGGCGATGGCGGGGTCGAGCACGCGCACGTCGGGCAGCGCGCTGATCAGCCCCAGTTTCGCGGTCTCGTATTCTTTGTCGATCTGCGTGAACTGGCCCTCGGCCATGCGCTGCTCGCGCACGAGCCGCTCCTGATTCAGCGCGAGATTCGGCGCGGCGCGGAGCTGTCCCAGGGCGGTGTCGGCACGCGGCTTCGAGATCGCCACCACTTCGCCGAGATCGCGCGCCAGCATGCGGGCCAGTGAGGGGATTTGCTGATGTTCGAGCGCCGTGAGCTCCCCCTGGAGCTGTTTGACCGGCGCGGCTTCCTCCGTGTACTGCAGCCGCAGCGCCCGCAAATCGGCCTGCTTCTTTCCGAGATCCAGGAGCGCGCTCTGCATGATCGGTGACTTCTGCACCGCCGGAATGCTGTTCCACATTTCGACCGACACGTTGGCGGTCGCCGAGCGCGAGGCGAGCTGATCGAGCATCGCGCGATCGCGGCGCCGCTGGTCGTTGTCTTCCCCCAGCTGCCGGGCGACGCCGCTGTTCTCGACGGCGAGGCCGCCTCCGGGCGTTTGCGTCACGAGCGGTTGATTCCAGGTCTGCTGCCGGAACGTGCGCACCGCTTCTTCAGCCTCCGTCAGCGACTCTTTGGCATGCGCGTACTGCTCTTCCAATACCGTCGCCAGCTCCTGGAATTTCCGGCGCTTCATGTCGGTCTCGACGGCGACGATGCGCTCCGTGATGGCGTTGAGCGTCGCGGCGGTCGCGGCGGCGTTGCCACCCTTGAGCTGCAGGCGCAGGAAGTTGCCGGCGGGATCGAGTCGCGCCTTGATGTTGCGCGCGAGCGACGCGGAGGCATCGGGCACGGCCCGCACGGTGAACGTGATCGTGGTGCCGGGCTTCAGCATCGCGGCCGTCGGCGTCCACGTGAATCCGGCGTTGTCCCCGACGGGCTGACCGACGCGACCCCGCTGCATCACCGTGCCGTCTTCCAGCTCCAGACGCCACGCCCGTCCAGCCTTGTCCACGATCAGGTGGTAGTTGCCGGGAATCACCTTCTCGCCGACGTCGAACGTGACGAGTGCCGCCGAGTCAGCCGACGCCCCGGGCGTGACGAACAGGCGGCGCTGCTTGACGACCGTGTCGAGCACCGCGTTCGAGGTCACCAGCTCGACCCAGCCGCGCGAATCGAGCAGCTGTTGCGACTGGACCCCGCGGTCACGGCCGACGGCGACGTCGACCCAGAGGATCGACTTGGCGGTGTAGCGCGGATCGAGGAAGCGCGTGCCGATGATGCCCGCCAGTGTCCCCAGCAAGGTCACCGTCAGCACCAGCCATTTGTGCCGAAAGATCGAGTTGAAGTAGCGCTGCCAGTCGCTCAGCTCCGGCGGCGCCAGCGCGGGGGGCGGGGGCGCCGAGAACCGGGACACGCTTTTCGTCCGAGTCTCGTCCAGGCTCGTCGACGCCGACAGCAGGACCGGAATTCCGGCCTGATGGCCGTTATGACCTGACATCTCGAGTGGCTCCTTGGGCTCCATACACTTCCTCGCCACGCAAGCTCGGTGCCGTGCGCCGTCATGCACTTAACCCCACAGCGCTCACGACCTTGCGCCCTGTTGCGTAGCAAGCCGCCGCCGTGGCGCTTCGTCCTGAGGCGTCGCAAGAGTCGCGCAAGCACAGCGCTTCCGAGCACAGAAGGTGCACTACGAGGCGTCAAAGCCTAATGCGGAGTCGTTGTCTCCATGCTGATGGAAGCCATGTCACGTCTGCGCCCGTACCAGCGCGCCCTGTCGATCGCCGGACACCTGGCGCTTATGTCCTTCGCCTACTTCGTCGCGTACGCGTTGCGGTTCGACTTTTACATCCCGTCCGAGCAGCTGCGCAACTACGCGGCCACGCTGCCCTACCTCCTCGCGCTGCGGCTCGCGCTGTTCCATCGCTTTGGACTGTTCCGCGGGTACTGGCACCTGGTCGGCGTGCGCGATCTGCGCCAACTGATCGCCGCCGCCACGCTGAGCTCGCTCGCGTTCATCGCGCTGCTGGTCTTCATCGGGCGGCTCGGCACGATGCCGCTGGTGGTGCCGGTGCTCGACTGGTTCATCCTGATCATGCTCGCCGGCGGGATCCGGTTTCTGGCGCGCTGGATCCGAGAAGAGCCGTTTCGCCGCCCCGGTCGCGACCAACGCGGCCTGCTGCGCTGGATCAGGGAAGAGCCGTTCGGGCGGCGCCAGCGGCGCCGCGGCCGGCCCACGATCATCATCGGCGCCGGTGTCGCGGGTGAGCGGCTGCTGCGCCAGCTCCAGCACGACCCGCGCCATCCGCTGAACGTCGTGGGCATCATCGACGACGACGCCAACAAGCATGGCCGGATGCTGCACGGCGTCGCCGTCCTCGGCGGCTCGGAGGAGCTGCGCCGTTTCGTGGCGATGCACCACGCTCAGCAGATCGTCATCGCGATTCCCTCGGCCCCGCCCGAGCAGCTCCGCCGTCTGGTGGCGCACGCCGCCGAAACAGGCGTCGCGGTCAAGATTCTGCCGCCCCAGCTCGATTTGCTGTTACCGGACGAGCCGCAGATCAACCAGGTCCGTGACGTGCAGGTCGAAGACCTGCTCGGCCGCGCGCCGGTGCAGTTGGAGATGAAGGACGTGGCGCCCGAAATCGCGGGCAAAGTCATCCTCGTGACGGGCGCGGGTGGCTCGATCGGCTCGGAGCTGGTGCGGCAGATCGCGCGCTTCAATCCGCGCCGCCTGCTGCTGCTCGACCGTGCGGAGAGCCCGCTCTACTACATCCATCACGAAGTGTCGGAAGCGCACCCGGCGATCGACGTCGTCCCGGTGCTGGCGAGCGTGACGAACGCCGTGCGGCTGGACCGGATGTTCGAGACCTATCGCCCCGACTGCGTGTTCCACGCCGCCGCCTATAAGCACGTGCCGATGCTCGAGTGGAACATGATGGAAGGCGTCTGGAACAACGTCGTCGGCACGCTGCGCCTCGCGCAGGCCGCGGCGCGCGGCGGGACGAAGAAGTTCGTCCTGATCTCCACCGATAAAGCCGTCAACCCGATGAGCATCCTCGGCGCGACCAAGCGCGTCGCCGAGCACATCGTCCGCGAGCTGCCGTCGCTGCGCGCGTCGGACACCGATTTCCGGGTGGTGCGGTTCGGCAACGTGCTGGGCTCGGATGGCAGCGTCGTGCCGTTGTTCAAGAAGCAGATCGCCGCCGGCGGACCCGTGACGGTCACCCATCCCGAGATGAAGCGCTTCCTCATGACGATCCCCGAGGCGGCGCAGCTCGTCCTGGAAGCCGCGGCGCTGCCCGAAGCCGCCGGCCGCATCGCCGTCCTCGAGATGGGGACGCAAGTCCGCATCCTCGAGCTGGCCGAGCAGCTGATTCGCTTGTCCGGGCTCGTGCCCTATCACGACGTGCAAATCGTCTTCACCGGCCTGCGTCCGGGAGAAAAGCTCGAAGAAGAGCTGGTGGCGGCCAACGAGACGCTGAACCAGACGTCCGTCGACAAGATCCGCGTCGTCGCGGGAAACGGCGCCCGCGGGGCCACGCTGGCGCGACAGATTCGCTCCCTGATCGCCGTCACCGTCGAGGGCAACGAGCGCGGCGTGGTGCGGGCCCTCACGGCGATCGTCTCGGAGTACCAACCCGAGAGCCTGGAGCTGGCCGGCGCCACGTCACGCCGCAACGGCAATGGCCATCTGAAGCGCCACGCCAACGGCAACGCCAACGGCAACGCCAACGGCAACGCCAACGGCAATGCCAACGGCAACGGCGCGCATCGCCGTGCGATCGTGCGTCCCCTTCCCCACGCGCCCGTCGTGGACGATCGCGCTCCGGAACCGCCGGAACGTCGGGAAGCGCCGTCGCTCCCCGCCCCCGCCCCGGTAGTACCGTCGCGGGCGGACGGAACGTCCCATGACTGACACGATTGCGCGTGTCGCGCGGCGGCGTGACTTCCTGCCGTTCAATCCGCCGCTGGTGGGCGAAGAAGAGATCCGCGAAGTCGTCGACACGCTGCGCTCGCCCTGGATCACCACCGGACCGAAGACGCGGCGCTTTGAAGAAGAGTTCTCGGCCTTCGTCCAGGCACCGGGCGCGCTTGCGGTCAACTCGTGCACCGCCGCGATGCACGTCGCGCTCGCCTGCCTCGACCTGGCAGCGGGCGACGAAGTGATCACGACGCCGATGACGTTCACCGCCACGGTGAACGTGATCGAGCACGTCGGCGCCCGACCCGTGCTGGTGGACGTCGAGCCCGACACGCTGAACATCGATCCGCAGAAGGTGCTGGCGGCGCTGACGCCCCGCACGCGCGCGCTGTTGCCGGTCCATTACTCCGGCCATCCCGCCGAGCGCGATGTGCTCGAGACGATCGCGCGCGCGCACAACCTCGCGCTGATCGAGGACGCGGCGCACGCGCTGCCGGCCAGTTTCCGCGGCCAGCCCATCGGCTCCGGCCCGAATCCGGTGGCGTTCTCCTTCTACGCCACCAAGAACCTGACGACCGCCGAAGGCGGCATGCTCACCGCCGCTCCCGAATTTCTGGAACGCGCCCGCATCCTGGCGCTGCACGGGATGAGCCGGGACGCGTGGAAGCGCTACGATCAGGGCGGGAGCTGGCGCTACGAAGTGATCGCGCCCGGTTTCAAGTACAACCTCACCGACGTCGCTTCCGCCATCGGGCTGTGGCAGCTGCGCAAGCAGGAGCGGTTCCATCGCCGCCGCGCCGAGATCGTCGAGGCCTACACGCGCGCGTTCGGCGCCGAGGAGGCGCTCGAGCCGCCCGTGCGGCGCGCGCACGTCGAGCACGCCTGGCATCTGTACGTCCTGCGGCTCCGCCCGCAGCTGCTGCGCATCGGCCGCGATCAGTTCATCGACGAGCTGACGAAGCGCAATATCGGGACGTCGGTGCACTTCATCCCGATTCACCTGCACCCCTACTACCGCAAGAAGTACGGATACGCGCCGAATGACTTCCCGGTGGCCTTCTCCAACTTCGAGCGGCTGCTGAGCCTGCCGCTGCACCCCGGGCTGACCGATCAGGACGTCTCGGACGTGATCGATGCCGTGCTGGATGTGGTGCAGACCCATCGCCGGTGAAGTTCGCGTGGGTGGGATTTCACGGGGAAGGGCTGGCCGCGCTGCAGGCGTTGCTGGCCGCCGGCGCGCCCATCGCCGCCGTCCTGACGCTCAAGCCGGAGCTCGCGGCCAAGCGGAGCGGCGGCGTGGACTACACGGCCGTCTGTAGCCAATACCACGTCCCGCTGCACTTCATCGCGGGGATCAACGAGCCGGAGGCCATGCAGATCCTCGCCGCGCTGTCGCCCGACGTGATCTTCGTCATCGGGTGGCATCAGATCGTGCGCCCCCCGGTGATGCAGCTGGCGCGGCTCGGCCTGATCGGCGCACACGCGTCGTTTCTCCCGCACAACCGCGGCAGCGCGCCGATCAACTGGACGCTCATGCGCGGCGAGCGCGAGAGCGGCAACACGCTCATGTGGCTCGCCGAAGGCGTGGACGAGGGCGACATCATCGCGCAGCGCTCGTTCCCAGTCACCGCGTATGACACGTGCGCCACGCTGTACGGGCAGGTCGCGGCCAGCAATCGCGAGATGCTGCTCGAGGTCCTGCCGCAGCTGCTCGCGGGCGAGCGGCCCGGCCGGCCGCAGGAGCGCGGCGACGAGCCGATCCTGCGGCGACGCCGTCCCGCCGATGGCCGCATCACGTGGGACTGCCCCGCGGGGATGGTCTACGACTTCGTGCGCGCGCTCACCCGTCCCTACCCCGGCGCGTTCAGCACACTCGACGGCAAGCAGTGGAGGATCTGGGAAGCCGCCCTGCCGCCCGATCGCGGTCCCCTCGGCGCACCCGGCGAAGTGCTGGGTCCGGTGCTGAGCCCCGCGCAATCAGCGTGCGGGCAGCTGGTGGCGTGCGGATCGGGCGCGGTCGTGTTGCTCGAGGTCGAAGACGACGCCGGCACGAAGCTCCGCGGCCAGACGCTCAGCGATCAGCCGTGGACCGGCAAGCGCTGGGACCAAGGAGAGGCCCATGACTAAGCGTCGCGTGCTGGTCATCGCCGCGCATCCCGATGACGAACTGCTCGGCTGCGGCGGCACCGTCGCCCTCCACACCAAAGCGGGCGACGAGGTGACGTCGGTGATCGTGTGCGAAGGTGAATCGCTGCGCTATGGCCAGCAGGGCGTCGGCCAGGCCGACCACATCCGCAAGGCCGCCGAGACGCTGGGTGTGCGCGATGTGCGCCAGCTCGGCTTCCCCGACCAGCGGCTCGACACGCTGCCGCTGACCGACATCATCATGCCGCTCGACACGATCGTGAAAGAGGTCCAGCCCCAGGTCGTCTACTGCCAATGGGGCGGTGACATCAATCGCGATCATCACCTGCTCTTCCAGGCGGCGCTCGTCGCCACCCGGCCCACAGCCTGCGGGGTCCGCGCGGTGTACGCGTTCGACACCGCGAGCAGCACCGAATGGGCGTACCCGCGGTCGTTCACCGCCGATACCTGGGTGGACATCTCCGCCACGCTCGAGATCAAGCTGGCCGCGATGGCCTGCTACACCAGCGAGCTGCGTCCCTATCCACATCCGCGTTCCCTCGACGCGCTGCGCCACCGGGCGTGCGCGTGGGGAAACCAGCAATGCCTCGAAGCGGCGGAAGTCTTCATGACCGTCCGTAGAACGTTGCATCGTGGTGAAACGCCTGTTTGACGTGGTGTGCGCCGCCGCGGCGCTCGTGGTGGCCGCACCGCTCATCGGTCTCGCGGCCCTCGGCATCAAGCTGACCGATCCTGGTCCGGTGTTGTTCCGCGCCCGGCGCGTCGGCTATCTGGGCCGCCAGTTCACGATGTACAAGCTGAGGACCATGAAGGTCCGGGGAAGATCTGGACGTGGTGCAGGATCTCGAGGTTCAGTAATTACGGCCCACGAGGACGATCGCATCTCGCCGATCGGCAAGATCCTGCGTCGCACCAAGATCGACGAGCTGCCGCAGCTGTTCAACATCCTGCGCGGCGAAATGGCGATCGTGGGCCCGCGCCCCGAGGACCCGAGCATCGTGCGCGAGCACTACTCCCCCGGCGATCTCGAGACGCTCGGCGTGCGCCCCGGTCTCGCCAGTCCCGGCAGCATCTACCAGTACGCCTCCGGCGAGCAGCTCCTCACCGGCGCCGATCCCGCCGCGCGCTACGTGGACAAGCTGCTGAAGACGAAGCTGGCGCTCGACCGCGTCTACATCCGTCGCGCGTCGCTGCGCTCTGATTTGAGAATCATCGGGCGCACGTTGGCCACGATCGGCGGGGTGGCGCTCGGGCGTCGGACGTTCAAACAGCAACCCGAAATGGCGGCGGCACAGCGGTTGCTCGAGCAGGACCAATCATGAACCCGATGCGAGTCCGCGAAGCAACCGCCGAGGAACTGCAGAACTGGGACGCCATCGTCCGCAGCTTTCCGAATTATCGACTGCCTCATACCCGAGCGTGGATGGAGGCCCTGGCTGCGTCCGACCGCGGCCGGCCGCTGTACCTGTTGTTGGAAGACGACCGCGGGATCGTCGGCTGCCTGCCGGGGCTGCTGGTCAAAGTCGGGCGCTGGACGCTGTTCGGATCGCCGCTCGCCGGCTGGCAGACGGTCAGCCTCGGACCGGCGTTCGATCCGGCGCGCTTCGACACCGCCGCGTTCGCGAACGTCGTGGTGGAGTACCTCGAGCGCGAGCACGATGTCGATCACGTCGAGCTGCTGCATCACGGTCTCGACCCCGCGGGGATGGAAGCCGCCGGATTCGAGGGCGAGACGGTGCCGACCTACCGGGCGACGCTCTACCCCGGCGACGAATCGCGCACGTTCAAACAGCTCAAGGACAGCGCCAGGCGCAACGTGAAACGCGCGCGGCGGCTCGGCCTCATCGTCCGCTTCGAGACGGACGAGCGGTTCGTGGACGAGCACTACGCCCAGGTCCAGGAGGTGTACCACCGCGGCGGCTACACCGTGCCGTTCAGCAAGCAGCGCGTGCTCGAGTTTTTCCGGCGCCTCAAGCACAGCGGCAACCTCATCGCGGTCTCGGTCTATCTCCCCGGGGGCCGGATCAGCATCGCCACCGGGATTTTTACGGTCGAAGGGACGGAGCTGTTGCTGTGGATGTGGGCGCACCGCGGCCACTACCGCTGGTACCGTCCCAGCGAGCTGATGACGTGGGCGGTGATGGAACAGGCGATTCAGCGCGGCTGCACGACGTTCGACTTCATGGGCCGCGGGCCGTTCAAGGCGAAGTTCGGCGCCGAAGTCGATGCGACGAAAACTCGCTGGCTGCGCGCGCGCAACCGCTGGCTGATGCGGGCCCGCAAGGTCGCGAAGACCGCGTACTACTGGCAACAGGGCGCGCTGGGCCGCACGTCGCGGGTCGCCCGGCAGACGATCGCGTGGATCGGGCGCGCCGGCCGTTCCGCACATCCGACGCGTCCCCCCGCCTGCGTGCTCGGCGACATCGATCTGGTGCGGGCGCTGGGCGTCGCGCGTATCCCGTCCATGGTCCTCGCGCCCCCGGGCGCGCCGGTCCGCTACTCGCGGCACACGCGCGCGGTCTTTCCGTGGCACAACGCCTGGGAAAACCCGGAGCAGCTGGTCGAGGCGCTGGTGCGGTTCGGCCAGGCGCAACCGGAGCCGCCGGTCCTGTTCTATCAGGAAGACCGGACGCTGCTGCTCGTGTCGCGTCACCGCGAGCGCCTGCGCGAAGGCTTCCGCTTCATCGTACCGGACGCCGAGCTCGTCGAGCAGCTGGTGGACAAGGCGCGCTTCCAACAACTGGCCGCGCGCCTGGACCTGCCGGTACCGGTGGCCCGCGTCATCGCGCCCGGCGACCCACTCCCGGGCGACGACTTCCCGATCCCGTTCCCGATCGTGCTGAAGCCGCTGGTGCGAATTCAGGCGCGCTGGGAGCCGCTCGCGGGTCCGGGCAAGGCGACGTCGGCGCAAAGCCTCGATGAGCTGCGGGCGCTGTGGCCACGCATCGCCGCGGCGAATCTGCCGATCCTCGCCCAGGAGCTCGTCCCCGGGGCGGAAACGCGCATCGAGAGCTACCACGTCTACGTCGACGAGCGCGGCAGCATCGTTGGCGAATTCGCGGGGCGGAAGATCCGCACCTGGCCCTCGTCGTATGGCGACAGCACGGCGCTCGAGACGACCGACGCGCCGGATGTGTTGGCGCTGGGACGGGCGCTCGTCAAACGGTTGCAATTCCGCGGCGTCGCGAAGTTCGATTTCAAGCGCGGACCCGATGAGCGCCTGCGCCTGCTCGAAGTGAATGCCCGGTTCAACCTCTGGCACCACCTCGGCGCGATCGCGGGCGTGAACCTGCCCGCACTCGTTTATGGCGACCTGATCGGGGCACCCCGCCCCAGGATGGTGCCGGTGCACGCCGGATACCGGTGGTGCAAGCCGTGGAAAGACCACTCTGCGGCCCGGGAGTCAGGCATGTCCCTTGCCAAATGGGTCCCGTGGGTCTTCCGGTGCGAGGCCAAGAGCGGCTTCGCCTGGGACGACCCAGTGCCGGTCATCGGCGCGACGCTCTGGCGAGGCTTGGACACGCTGGCGCGCACCGTACGCCGGACGAAGGAACCGCCGCTGACGCTTCGCAGCGTCAAGGAGTGACTGTGAGACCTGCCATGATGCTGCTGCTGCGTGCCCTCGTGATTCTGGGCGCCGTCCTCGCCGTGATCTCGTGCGGATTCGCGACGGCGCTCGATCCGGCGGGCGAGTTCGCGGGCTCACCGGGCGGGGGCGAGGTCGAGGAGTGCACCAGGATGACGCAGTCTGAGAGTTGGGCGACCGTGCCGGCTGCCGGCAGCACGGTCACCGCTAGTACCGGCGCCGGCTTGTGCAGGTAACACGATTCCCGTTCCTCATCAAGGAGAGATGTATGAAGGTCACACCCCGCTTCAACGTACGCGCCGCGCTGGTGCTCGCTGCCGCCGGCGTCATCGGCGTTTTCGGCGCTTGTAAGAAGGACGGAGTCGGCCCAACGCCACCCCCACCACCGCCTCCGCCGCCGCCGCCCATTTCCGCTCCCACAGGGTTGAGCGCGACGACGACGGGCGCCACCACAGCCGCGCTCGCCTGGACGGACAACGCCAACAACGAGACGGGCTACCGCGTCGAACGCTGCAGCGGCGCGGCCTGCGCGAACTTCGCGCAAGTCGGCGCGGACCTGGCGGCCAACACCGTCGCGTTCGACGACGCCGGGCTCACGGCCAGCACAGCGTACAGCTATCGCGTGCGGGCATTCAACGCGACCACCACGTCGGACTTCAGCAACAAGCTCGATCTGTCGACGATTGCAATCTCGAGCACGTTCACGATGGTGGGCGCGGGTGAGATCACGACGTGCCAGAGCACAGCAGGTCCACTAGGTACGGCCGCTCTCGTCAAAGGCATCTTGGATGCCGACACAGGCGCGATTGCGTTCACCGTCGGCAACAACCTCGCCAGTGAAGTACCCGGTAGCACCTTTGAGGACTGCTTCGACGACTGGGCTCCGTTTAGGCCGCGCATGCGCGTCGCGCTTGGCAATGGCGATTACGATGGTGGACGTGGACCAGCCGGCGTCTATGGGTTCTTCGGCGCCAGCACGGGGCCGGCCGGCAGTGGTTGGTTCTCGTTCGACAAGGGCAACTGGCACGTCGTCTTCCTGAACACGTCGAACTGGGAACATGGCACGGCGGCGACGTTCGGCGTCACGGACGGCGACCCCGTCACCCCTGGCGTGCAGGAAATTCAAGTGCCTTCGGAACAGGCGGACTGGCTCGCGGCAGATCTCGCGGCGAACACGAAGCAGTGCATCGCCGTGATCTCGTGGGAGCGGCGCTTCTACACCACGGGCACCGGTGAGCTTGGCAGGCAATTCAACATGGTGCGCATGGGCAGCATCATGAAACAATACGGCGTGGACATCCTGATCAGCGCGAAGGACAAGATTTATGCGCGGTTTGCCCCGGCCGACAATCGCAGTGGCGGCGCCGACCCGACGGGCTTCCGTCAATTCATCGTCGGAACCGGTGGCCGCTCGTTCGACAATCCCGGTGGCCCGGCGACTCCGGCCCTGCGCGAAGCGCAGATCGCCAATCAGTGGGGCGTGCTGAAGCTTACGCTCGCTGAGAACAGCTACGGCTGGGAATTCCTCAACACGACACCCGGTGGTCCGACTGATAAGTCCGACGCTCCGGTTTCCTGTCACTGAGCACGAAGGCGCGGAGGTTCCGATGGTGAGATTCGTGACAGGCATGTCGATGGTGGCGCTGCAAGCGCTCGCCATCGCGTGCGGGAGCGGGTCGCACCAGCCGGAGCCTCCGGCCGCGGTGCCCTCGCCGGCGGTACAACCGCAGGCGAATCCTTCAACCCCATCCGCGCCGAACCCCAAGGCGAAGCCTAAAACCGCCCCCCGGGATTCAGCGGGGGCGACATATCCCTGGCAGTCCGCACCGATCGCGTCGCTATGACTGCGCGCGCGATCGTGCGGCTCCGGGGCGTTCTGCTTTTGTTGGCTGCCGCCGCGTGCGGCGGCGGAACCAGCCCCTCAGGCGGTCCCACCGTCACTGCCGGGGCGAACGGCAGCATCCCACTGGAAGCGCCCTACGCGTTGGCGGCGACGTTCAACGATACGACCGACCACGCACCCTGGAGCTACCAAGTGAACTGGGGTGACGGGAGCAGCTCGACCGGCACTACGACGACGACGGGCGCGATCAGCGCCAGCCACACGTACGAGAGCCAGGGTGGCTACAGCGTCAGCGTGGCAGTCACGAATGAGCGAGGCAAGAGCGGCCAAGCCTCACTCAACGTGACCGTGACCGATCCCGTGCTGCTGACCGCCGGTGACATCGCCGACTGCACTCGCGCGAGCGACGACGCGACGGCCAATCTCCTCGACGGTTTAGTCGGCATTGTCGTGCCGCTGGGCGACAACGCCTACTCGGACGGCACGACCGACGAGTACAACACCTGCTATGCGCCGACGTGGGGACGTCAGAAAGCGCGCTCGCGGCCGGTGGCCGGCAATCACGACTACATCACGCCCAACGCGACCGGATACTTCGGGTACTTCGGCGCCGCCGCGGGCGACCCCAGCAAGGGCTACTACAGCTACACCCTGGGCAGTTGGTTCGTGATCGTGCTGAACACGGGCACGCAGCGCCCCATCGATATCGCCGTGGGGTCGGCGCAGGAAGTGTGGCTGCGCAACGAGCTCGCGACGCATTCCCAGCAATGCGTGCTCGCCATGTGGCACCACCCGCGTTTCTCGACGGTCGCGGGCCGGGATCCAATTCGGCCTGAAGTGGGACCGATCTGGAACGCGCTGTACGAGTATGGCGTCGATCTCGTCTTGAACGGCCACGACCACGCCTATCAGCGTTTCGCCCCGCAGACGCCGGACGGCGTTGCGAATCCGACGTTCGGGATCCGTCAGATCGCGGTCGGCACGGGCGGCGGCGAAGGCTTGTATGCGTTCGCCCCGATCCCCACGGGGTCGAACCTCGCGGTTCGCAACAACGACACCTGGGGCATTCTGAAGGTCACACTCCGCGCCGGTGGTTATGCCTGGCAATTCATCTCCGCCGCCGGCGGCGGAACATTCACCGATGCCGGTTCTGGAACCTGTCATGGGAGACCGTCGTGATTTCGCGTTTCAGATTTCTGCCGCTGCTCGTGGCCGTGGGATTGGCCTGCAAATCAGACATCACCCCGCCGCCACCCCCGGTGCCTCCACCGCCACCGCCGAACCGTGCTCCGGTCGCGGTGGTGGGCGGCCCCTACGACACCGAATCGGGCACGGTCGTCTTCGACGGCAGCGCGTCCTCCGATCCGGACGGCGATGCGATCACGTTCGCCTGGCAGTTCGGCGACGGCGCCAGCGCCACCGACGCGAAGCCGACGCACGCCTACACGGAGGACGGCAGCTATACCGTCTCGCTGACCGTGACCGACAGCAGGGGACTCGCGAGCACCGCGGTGACCACATCGGCGACGGTCTCGTTGCCAATCGTGATGGTCGGCGCGGGCAATATCGCGACGTGCGGCTCGTCGGACGATCAGGCGACGGCGTCGCTGGTCGCTGCGCTGCCCAACGCAACAGTCTTCACGCTCGGCGACAACGTGTTTCCGCGCGGCACGCCGAAGAACTACACCGAGTGCTACGACCCGGCGTGGGGCCAGTTCCTCGATCGCACGTGGGCGACGCTCGGCAATCACGAATACGATGGCGATCCCGACGCGACGTTCGACTACTTCGGCGATCGCGCCGGTCCCCGCGGGCTGGGCTACTACAGCCATAACCTCGGCAGCTGGCACATCATCGTGCTCAACGATCGCGGTGGATCGAGCATCGACCAGGAGCAATTGAACTGGCTCACCGGCGATCTCGCCGCCAACACCAGGCAATGCACGATCGCGATGTGGCACGTCCCGCTCTTCCTGTCGTCCAACCTTCCAGGCTGGAACACCAACACCGGCCACAAGCCGATGTGGGATCTGCTGTACGGTGCCGGCGTGGACGTCGTGCTCAACGCCCAGCAGCACAACTACGAGCGCTTCGCGCCGATGACACCCGCCGGCGCGGTGGACGCGGACCGCGGCATCCGCCAATTCAGTGTCGGCACCGGCGGGGAGAGCGTCGACGACTTCAGCGAGATCCATCCCAACAGCGAAATGCACGCTGCGGTGTTCGGCGTGCTGAAGCTCACGCTGAAACGCAACAGCTACGACTGGCAGTTCATTCCGGTCGAGGGATCCACGTTCAGCGATTCCGGATCGGGATCATGTCATTGAGCTTGTTGCGTGCCGCCGCCCCGAACCAGTCCGGCTTTGCGGCCCCGTCGCCATCGTCGCTCGTGACACGGCTGGGCGCGGCGCTGGCCAGCCGCGGGGTTGTCTACTGCCAGTGGAAGGGGCACGGCAAGCGGGAGCGCTGGGCAAACGGCCGTGGCGACATCGACCTGCTTGTGGATCGCGCGTCCTGGCCGGATTTCACTGACATCCTGGCGAATCTCGGCTTCAAGCTCGCCCTCGCACCCGCGGGGCGGGAAGCGAGCGGCGTGATGCACTTCTACGGCCTCGACGAGCGGCGCGGCGACTTGATTCACATTCATGCCTATCAGCGCCTGGCCATCGGCTCGCCGTGGCGCACGCATTACCGCATTCCGCTCGAGCGCGAGCTGCTCGCCTCCGCCACGGTACAGGACGAAGGCATCTTCAAGACGGCGGCTCCGGATCTCGAGCTCGTCGTGTTGGTGCTCCGCCTGGTGCTGCGCCACGAAGCGCGCGATCTGCTGCGGCAGGAATCGCCGCGCTGGTTGGACGGCGCGCTCACCGAGGTCGACCGTCTCGAGGAGCGGGCGACCCCGGATCAGGTCGCCGGCGTGTTATCGCGGCTGCTGCCGGAAGTTACGCCCAAACTGTTCGAGCACTGCCGTGCCACGTTGCTGCCGGGCTGTCCCGCCCGCCGGCGCGTGGCGGTGCGCGCGCAGCTCGCGCATGCGCTGCGCGCCCACGCGAGCCGTTCGTCCGTCTTCGCGTTCGCCGAGCGGCTGTGGCGGCGGCTTCGTCCCCAGGGCCAGCGGCTCGCGGGCGGCGGCGCGGTCATCGCGCTGGTCGGGGGCGACGGTTCGGGAAAATCCACCTGTGCCGATGCGCTCACGGCGTGGCTCGAGCCGGTGGTGGCAACGCTGCATCTCCACTTGGGCCGCCCCACGCGCTCGGTGACGACGCTCGTCGTGGGCGGCGCCATGAAGGTCGCGCAGCGGTTCAAGCTTCCGGCTCGCGTGACCGATCATCTCGACCTGCTGCGCAGCGTCTGCACGGGCCGCGATCGCTCCCGTCTCTACCGGCGCGCGTTCCGCTTTGCGGCCGACGGCGGCATCGCGATCTGCGAGCGCTATCCATCGCGCGAAAGTTGGGCATTGTCGGGGCCCAGCGAAGTGCAAGGGCACGCCTTGGCCGCGCAGTCACGGCTGGCGACCGCACTGCGACGCTGGGAGCGCGGGCTGTACGAGCGGATGGCACGACCCGATCTCCTGTTTCTTCTCAGTCTCGATCCCGATACCGCGGTCAGTCGCAAGCCGACCGAGCCGGCCGAGTACGTTCGCGAACGCGCCCGCGTGACCGCCGCAACCGACTGGAGCACGAGCGGTGCCCGCATCGTGGATGCCGCTCAGCCCCTCCCGCAGGTGATCGCCACGCTCAAAGCGGAGATCTGGAGTTCGCTGTGAGCCGAGCGGTCATCGTAGAACTGGTGGGACCGGCCGGCGCCGGGAAGACGACGCTTGCCCGCGGTGTGAGCGCCGTGGATGCCACCGTGCGATCGGGCTTGAGCCTGTGGGGGTTGCCGCGGCGCCGGCTCCTGCGGAGCGCGATTGCCCTGCTGCCGACGATCCTCCTCGCCAGCATCAGCCGCGCGCGGCTGCGCGCGGGCGAGATGGCCCAAATGATCCGGCTCGGGGCGCTCCTCAGCGTCGTGGAAGAAGAATCCACGCGCCACCGCGTTCTCCTCCTCGACGAAGGGCCGGTGTTCGCGTTGAGCTGGCTCGACCTGTTCTTCGCCCGGAACGGCGCGCGCGTGCCCGCGTCGTGGCGGCGCCGCGTCATCGCCCAATGGGCGACCTTGCTCGACGTCGTCGTGTTCATCGACGCCGCCGACATCACGCTCGCCCATCGCATCCGCACGCGCGAGAAACCGCACGGGGTGAAGCACCTCCCCGACGAAGAGATCTTTGGCTTCTCGGCGGGCTTCCGGCGCGCATTCGAGCGCGCCATCCATGACCTGGCGGAGGTCGGCCACATCATCGTCGACTCGCTGCGGACCGATGCCGGTCCGCTCGAGGAAAACACGGCGCAACTGATGGTCAAGCTGATGCCCCGCCCCCATGTCAACTGACGCGGGGCTGGCAGCCCCCCTGCCGGAGGCCGGGGAAGCGGGCGTCGCGCCGGTTGCAAGACCGGCCCCCCCCCGCGCGGCGACCCTCACCCGCCGCGCGTCCCTGACGGCAGTCGCCTCGCTCCTCGACTACGGCGTCAAAGCGGGTGTCTTGCTCGTCGTTACGCCGATCCTCGTCAGCGAGCTGGGACGCTCGCTGTACGGCATTTGGGAGATGTTGGGGCGCTTGGTCGGCTACATGTCCGCCGCGGACGGCCGGTCCACCGAGGCGTTGCGGCTCGTCATCTCCCAGCAACAGGCGGCCGACGCCACGCAGAATCGCCGCACCGTTGGCGCCGCGCTCGCCGTCTGGGTCCTGATGCTGCCGCTCGTTGCCGTGGTGGGCGGCGCGCTGGCCTGGCTCGCGCCCACACTGACCCACGCTCCGGACGCGCACCGCGCAGCCGTGCGTCTCACGTGCATGCTGCTCGTGGTCAGCTTCATGTTCACCGGTCTTGCCGCGGTTCCCGAGTCGGTGCTGCGCGGCATGAACCTCGGCTACAAGCGCATGGGGCTGCAGGCGGTCCTCAGCGTCATCGTGGGAGGCCTCGTCGTGTGGGCCGTGATGGCCGGACTGGGCTTGCCGGGCATCGGCGCGTCACAGATCGTCCGCGCCTTCATCACCGGCGTCGTCTTTTGGCTGCTGGTTCGGAAGTTTGTCCCCTGGTTTCGTATCGCGAAGCCCACCCGCGCGGCTATCAAGAGCCTGCTGGGCATGAGTGTCTGGCTTTCGGTCGGAGATCTCATCGCCAAACTGCTGCTCGCGAGCGACGTGCTCCTGCTCGGCTGGATCATTTCCCCCGCGGTCGTCACGACATATGTGCTCACCGGTTACGCCGCCCGCACCCTGCTGGGCGTGTTCGTCTTTACGGCCGGCGCGGCGATGCCGGGCCTCGGCGGCGTCCTGGGCGAGAAGAAATTCGCCAGCGCCGTCAAGATTCGTCACGAGCTGCGCATGCTGACCTGGTTGTTCACGACGGTCGTCGGCGCCACGATCCTCGCTTGGAACCATTCGTTCCTGCACCTCTGGGTCGGCTCGTTGAACTACGCGGGTCCCTGGGTGGACCTGCTCATCGTCTGCGTCGTCATGCAGACGGCGTTCATCCGCACCGATGCGTACATCATCGACGCCGCGCTGCGGCCGCGCCCGCGCGTGGTGTTCGGCGCCATCGCCACGGTGCTAACGCTCGCGTTGGGCATTGTCCTGACGCACGCGTTCGGCATCCTCGGGGTTTCCATCGCCCTGCTCGCGGGCCGCGCGGTGCAATCGGTCGCGTATCCCCTGATCGTGCATGCCTGCCTCGACAAACCGAAGCCCAGTGCCGCCGAGCGGATCGCCGCCATTCGCATGGCGCTCATGACCGCGCTGCTCTTCGCGGCCGCCAGCATGGCCGGCCGGTCGCTGCTCGCGCAGCACTGGTATGTGTGGCTCGGCGGCGTCCTGGTGACGCTGGCCGTCGTGTCTTCCGTGACGCTGCTCCTCGGCCCGACTCCGAACGACCGGCGCATCATCGTCGGGCGTGTGCGGGCCATGGCCGCCGGACTGCGCCGCGGGCGCGGGGCGATGTGATGAAAGAATCATCCGAGCGAGCTAACTCTTCGCGACGAAAGCAGCGCAGGAGTCGGAGCGGCCCGATTCGTGCACGACAGGGTGGTGGATCACACAGGAATGGGTCAGTGGTCGTTGAACTGGTCGGCCCGGCGGGCGCCGGGAAGTCAACGCTCGCCCAGAATGTCCACCGCGCCGACGCCGGCGTGCATGTCGGATTCAGTCTCTGGGGGTTGCCCCGGACCCGTCTCCTCAGGGGGGCGCTCGCGCTCGTGCCGACGATCGTCGTGGCCGCGGTGCGCAAGCGTCGGCTCCGCTGGCGCGAAATCGCCCAGATGATCCGCCTGGACGCGTTACGTCGTGTGCTGCGCCGTGCCAAGTCACGTGGCCGGGGCCAGCAGCGAATCATCCTGCTCGATGAGGGACCGGTGTTCGGAATCAGCTGGCTCGACCTCGCATTCGCCCAGCGCGGCGTGAAGGCGCCCGAGAAATGGCGGCGCCGTGCGCTCGCGAAATGGGGTCGCTTGCTCGATTCGGTGATTTTCCTCGACGCGCACGATACAACGCTGGCCGGCCGTATTCGGACCCGGTCGAAGCGGCATCGCATGGCGAAGGGCAGCGATGTCGCGATTCGCCGCTTCGCCAACGGATTCCGCAGCGCGTTCGACAAAGTGATCGCGGAGCTCGGCGGCTCCGGACGTCTGGTCGTGGATCAGGTCCGGACCGACGGCGGTCTCGAGCACAGCACCCGACGCCTGCGGGCGAAACTGGCCCGGCACCGCAATGGCCACTAGCGCCGGCGTCGCCAGCTTCCCCGCCTACGCGCAGTCACGCCCCCGCAGCGGCGTGAATCTGTTCGTACGCGCCGCGTTTTACTTCTTCGTGCTCTCGATTCCCTTCGAGCTGCCACTGCGCACGTTCCCCGTCGAAATCCCGACGATCACGGGCGCCATCTTCCTGCTGTTCACGTTCCTTCAGCCGAGCACAAGCTACCGCAAGATTCCCGCGGCCGTGCTGTGGTTCTGCGCGTACCTGTGGATGTTCGGCCTGAGCACGCTGGTGAACCGCGGCGGGCAGACGGCGCTCATCCTGGAGCTGTTCGTGGTGATGCTGCAGCTCGTGTTGATCCTCTGGGCCGGCTCCAACCTGCTCCGCGACCGAACCGTGCTGCGCGGCGTGATCGTCACGTTCGCGTTCGCCATCACGGTGCGCGCCGCGCTGCAGCTCCTCGGCCTGGGCGCGACGGCCCGAGAAGTCTGGACGGGCGGCGTCCGTGTCACGGCATTCGGCCAGAACCCCAACTGGAGCGCCATTGTGCTCTCGGCCGGAGCGGTGGTGCTCTTGAGCCTGCGGCCGCGGCTGTTGACCTGGCCGCTCGCCGCGGTGGCCGGCCTCGCCGTCATCCAGACCGGATCGCGCGGCGGGCTCATCGCGCTCGCGTTCGGGCTGCTGGTCGCCGCCTGGGGCCTGGGCCGCACGACGGCGGCCCGCGTGCGTGGCCTGTTCATGGGTGTGCTCGCCGTCGGTGTTCTGGCCTTCGGCGTGCTGCGCTCGGACATGCTGCGGACCCGCCTCGAAGCCGCCGCGCAGGAAGGCTCACTCGCGGGCCGGGAGCGGATCTACCCTGCCGTCATCAGCATGATCAGCGAGCGCCCGATCCTGGGCTGGGGCCCGATCGAGAATCAGTACGAAATCGCCGCGCGCATCGGTGAGGAAAAGAAAGACAAGCGCGACGCCCACAACCTCGTGTTCGACCTGATGTCGACCACCGGCGTCCTGGGGACCGTGCCCTTCCTCATTGGGCTGGGGCTGTGCGTCGCCAGCGCGTGGCGCGCCCGCCGCGGCCTCTACGGCTTGCTCCCCTTTGCGATGCTGATCACCATCCTCATCGGCTGCATCAGCGGTACCTGGATCGCTGCGAAGGTTCTCTGGCTCGCACTCGCCATCGCGCTCGCTACGGGCGCCACCGTGACCCGCGTGCAGACGCTGCCGGAGGTTCGGTGAGACTCGCCGTGTTCACGAGCAAGTATCCCGCCCAAGTGGCGACGTTCTTCGAGCGGGATATGCGCGGGCTCATCGAGGCCGGCGTGGAGATCGACATCTTCTCGATCGCCCCGCTCGATGCCTCGCTGTGGCGCCACTCGCTCGACCTCCTGGGACCCGATCGGCTGCCGCGCGAGCGCGTGCATCACGTCTCGCTCGGTGGGAGCCTTGGCGGGGCAATGACGATGCTGCGCACCGGCGGGGCGCGGCTGCGCCGCGACCTGCGGGCCGTGCTCGCGTCCGCGGCGCGTCAGGGCGCCGTGCCGTTCGCCAAGACTGCGTACGTCCTTCCCAAAGCCTGGGCGTGGGCAGCCAAGCACAAACAATACGACCACGTGTTGGCCTATTGGGGCAATTACGCCGGCACGTGCGCGTACGCCTTCCACCGGCTCGCCGTCCCCCACGTGCCGTTCTCGCTCTGGCTCCACGCCGGGACCGATCTGTACCGGACGCCCGTGTTCCTGCGCGAGAAGCTGCTCTATGCCGACAACATCATCACGTGCTGCGAGTTCAACGTGGGCTACATGACGCAGACGTTCGCGGACATCGCGCCGCGTTTCGCCTCGAAGGTGCACGTCTGCCATCACGGGCTGGACATCGCAGCGTTCCCGTACCGCACCGACGGACGGCCCGACAACCGCATCCTCGCCGTCGGCCGGCTCGCCAAACACAAGGGGTTCGACTACCTCATCCGCGCGGCGCACCTGCTCAACGGACGTGGCGTCGACGTGAATGTCGAGCTCGTCGGCCAGGGCGAAGAGCAGCGCAATCTGGCCGCCCTCGCGGAGCGGCTCGGCATCGCCGACCGCGTGACGTTCCGCGGCTGGCTGCCGTTCTCCGAAGTGCGCCAGACGATGAGCGCAGCGACGGTCCTCGTGCATCCGTCCGACGGGCTCGGTGACGGACTGCCGAATGTGGTTCGCGAGGCGATGGCGGCCGGAACGCCGGTGGTTGCCTCCGACGTCGCGGGAATTCCGAACGCGCTCGACGGGGGATGCGGTGTGCTCGTACCGCCGAAGAACGTCGCGGCGCTGGCCGACGCGATCGGCCGCCTGCTTCAGGATCCCGCGGAGCGGCAGCGCATCGCCGAGCGGGCTCGCCACCGTGCCGAGGAGCGCTACAACCTCTGGCACAATGGGGCGACCCTCGCGAGCCTGCTCAGCGCGACCCGTCGCGGGGGGGGGGGGGGGGGGCCCCAACCCCCCCCCCCCCCCCCCCCGCCCCCGCCGGGGGGGGGAGCCCCCAAACCCCCCCACGACCCCCCCCCCCCCCCCCTCTGCCGCCCGCCCCCCCCCCCCCC
>Ga0137433_1000058_pt1 | contig 54933 bp, 73 predicted proteins | sample EasRivERMZT840_2_FD_102335 | JGI IMG/M metagenome (GOLD analysis project Ga0137433, IMG submission 102335) | Soil microbial communities from meander-bound floodplain in the East River, Colorado, USA - East River MetaG ERMZT840_2 | ecosystem: Environmental > Terrestrial > Soil > Floodplain ...
TACAACTAATATGGAACTAACCAAGAATCAGAAACAGATCTTTAACCTTACCGAAACTACTAACGATAATGCTTTGGTATTAGGTAAGCCAGGTGTCGGCAAGTCAGTATTAATAAACGAGCTCACGATGATGGGTAACAAGTCCTATACTTTAGGAGCACCAACTGGATTAGCAGCTCTTAATATAGACGGAAGGACACTGCACTCCATCTTCAAGATTCCTGTAAGCGATGGTATTATACACCCTACCTATAACAAATATCCTACAGAGATGGATAGGGCACATGGGTTTATTAAATTTCAACTCAGGACTCTTATTATAGATGAGATTAGTATGGTCCGTTGCGATATAATGGATTACATAGATCGCTGCTTAAGACATGTTAAAGGAGACGACAGGCCGTTTGGAGGAATCCAAGTTATAGCATTCGGTGACTTCTATCAATTGCCTCCAGTAGTAAAAGGATACTATGACCTGAACGCTTTAAAGTTAGCTGGATACAAGTCTCCGTTTATGTTTGACTCTAGAGTATACAGGGAAGGTGGTTTTCAAACTCGTATGCTAAACGAAGTGCTAAGACAGAAGGGTGATCCGGATTTTATTGACTTACTAGATTATGCAAGGGATGGAAACGTACCACAGAAAATGCTTACTAAGTTGAATAAGTTAGTCGGCCAGCCTTACGATATTCGTATAAGGTTATGTGCGACTAATAAGCAAGCGGATATAGTAAATCAAAGTTATCTTGATATGATTCCGGAACCACCAGCTATCTTCTACGCAGAAAAGTTTGGAGAGTGGCCGGCTAACCCAGCTCAAGATCAACTCACGCTTAAGATAGGAGCGCAGGTTATGGTTAAAAAGAATAGGGCAGACAAACCTCCACATCTACGTGGAGAATTTGAATCTAGGATAGTAAATGGAACGCTGGGCATAGTAACTGAAATCCATGATGCCCCAAGAGACGCTGAAGATTTTGATACAGAGCAGTGGGTGCGTATTAAAACAAACGATGGACTTGAAGCTAAGATATATACGTCCAAGTGGGAACGTAAGAAAAAGGAACAGGACATAGATGGTAAGTGGACTGAACGAGTTGTAGCTTGGTATATTCAAATGCCATTACAATTAGCTTGGGCTATAAGTATTCATAAGAGCCAAGGGCAATCGTTCGATCTTGTCCATATAGACTCTAATAGGATATTCGCACCTGGTCAACTCTATGTGGCGTTATCAAGATGTAGATCGATGGCAGGTATCTCCTTGGAGACTCCAGTAACCTATAAACAATTCATGACAGACAGAGACGTAGTAAATTTCTTTAACTTAATAACCGTATAATATGGCACGACCTAAAATAAAAAACAGCAAGAATAGTTTTAATAACTATGGACTAAAGCCTGAAGAAGATAACGAGCTTCAAGCTTTGTTAGAAGAATGCGATCTGAGTGCGGGCCAAGTGGTTCGCGCTCTTTTAAGACAGTGGATAAAAGAAGGTGGAAGAGGTGTACTTAAATACTCAACAAAATGAACGAACAAGAAATTTTCTTTTTCTCTATGGTTTCCCATAAGCAAGCAAAGGATGATCCAGAGAGATACTGCAAACTAAGAATCGAAGCTACAGACTTAGGGGCAGTATCAGCCGTATTCGAAAAGATATTCAGAGCGGATAGGGCAGGGGTTATAACTAAAGCTATTCGTAAGGCTATACTAAAAGCTGAGCTAAAGGATAACTAAAGTTGAAAACTAAGAGTTTAGTTATAAGGATCTATTTTAAAACTAAAACCTTAGTTTTCGAGCCTAAAACCTAGTACGAAAACCTTCGTAATAGAGCCTTTTCGAATACCCCTCTGGCGCTGTCTAAATAGGCCCCCAGACTTTACCAGAAGCCCGTGGTTACACGCTAGGCTAAAACCCGTAATACCCTACCTTTAAAAAAAAGTAAGCTATGAAGTTAAAAGACTTAAAACCGTCAAAGGTCGTTCGTCCGTTCGTTACTACTCCAAAACTCCTTATATATATAGAGCAAGAAGCTAAAAAGATTCTAGCCTATATAGTAGAAGTAAATGGAACGAAGAAACGATTTGAAATCAAGAACCATAATTATTTGTTAACCTTTAAAAAATTAGTATCTTATGTCGAAAAAAATCTCAAGTGAAAACGCATACTCCAAACATTGGAAAGACATGCCAGAGTTTAAACAAAACGATCTTAGACCTATTAAACAAATTCTTGTATCTTTTGCTACACCTGAAAGCATTGTAAAATTTAGTAAGCTGGTTGGACAGAAGGTTCTTAAGGATACCCAAAGTATATGGTATCCTCAAGTACCTAATGTACCGCTTATGAATAAAAGATGGACAGACTCTAAACCTAAGAAGAAATGATAACCCACGACCACAAGTTAATTTTTATACACATACCCAAGTGTGCTGGTAGAAGTATAAGCGATGCGTTTAACCAAAGATTCGATCACTTTACAGCTCGCCACTACGCTACGGAATATCCTGAATGCTTTCACGAATATACTAAGTTTACAGTTGTCCGTAATCCATACGATAGGTTAGTGTCGCTCTTCCATTATATTAAGGAGCACCGCAGGCATTCCACAGAATCCATCTACTGCGGTATGGATTTTAAAACGTGGTTAATCAGAAATATGATAGCCTATACTAGAGAGGCAAAGAAGGACTCTCCAGAATTGGAACGCGGAACAGACGGACAAGTAGGTAGTCCATTTCAATTCGCATCCCAGCAAAGTTTTTTAGGTACTTGGGAGAAACAATTTCTGGTATTCTTTTTTGAAGATATGAAAGCTGTAGCGACCTTCCTAGAAGAAAAAGGGAATGCTAAGCTAGGGCATTTAAATTCTTCTAAGCATCATTTTTGGATGGAGTATTACGACTTGGAACTATGTGAGTTATGTCGATACTTCCCACCTATAGTAACTGATTGCAAAGCGTTTAACTATAAGCTACTATGAAGTATGATTATCTTATAGTAGGAGCTGGAGTATTTGGATGTACTTTCGCACATGAGGTGACTAAGCATGGTTATAAGTGCCTAGTCATAGACCAGCGTAATCACTTAGGTGGTAATACTTACTGCCTAGACATTAATGGTATACCTATCCATAACTATGGAGCACACATCTTCCATACGAATAGTGAGCTCTTATGGAAGTATGTTAATCAGTTTACTCGTTTCGAGCCGTTTGTTAACTCTCCATTAGCTATGCGAAACAATAGGTTATACAATCTACCATTTAATATGAATACGTTCTATCAGATATGGGGTATCGCTGATCCGGAAAAAGCAAGGCAACAAATAATAAGTGAACTAACGGATTATATAAACCCCATTAACTTAGAACAGCAATCCACTAACTTGGTAGGCACTACACTCTATAATTTAATTATCAAAGGCTATACCCAAAAACAATGGGGCAGACCGTGTACGGAATTACCTCCATTTATTATCAAGCGCTTACCTATACGCTATACCTTTAATAATAATTACTTTAACGACTACTATCAGGGTATACCAGAACAAGGATACAATCCAATGATTCAAGGGATGCTAAAGGATATTCCATACGAACTTGGGACACCCTATACTAAAGGACATGATTATAATTGTAAAAAGATAGTATACACAGGATCGCTGGATGAATACTTCGAATACTGTTACGGTGTACTTCAATACCGCTCTCTAGAATTTGAGCACCATGAGACGTATACAAAGAACCATCAAGGAACTCCAGTTATAAATTATGGAGATGTGCAGATCCCTTATACCAGGTCCATTGAACATAAACACTTCTATAGGCAATTCACTAATAATAGTAGTGTAGTTTCAAAGGAGTTTCCGATAGAATGGTCGCTGGGCAAAGAAAGGTATTACCCAATCAACGATACCAATAACCAAGTATTGTTTTTAAAGTATACGCAACTTGCGGATAAAGAAACGAACGTAATTTTTGGAGGACGTCTTGCCGAGTATCACTACTACGATATGCATCAAGTTATTGCCTCAGCTCTCAAAGCAGCCCATAAAGAAACCAACACACGCTATGAAATGCAATACTAAATTTGCTGGATGTTTTAACCAGGAATGTTTAAAAGATTTTACATGTAAAGATTCTCTAAGAGATGATTTATATAGCTACTCCAACGATGAAATTATATTCAAGGCCTTGCTAGGTAACAAGAATCCATACGTTGAAGAATTGGCTAAACGATTTAAATCATTTACTAACAGTACTAAGGAAAACAATAAAAAGAAAAAGAAAGTATGAATCCAAGCTATCCAGTATATATAATAAGTAAGGGCAGGTGGGAGAGTCGGTACACCGCCAAGACATTAGACTATATGAAAGTGCCCTATAGAATTGTTGTTGAACCGCACGAGTATCTTAAATATGCCGCAGTTATCAATTCCAAAAAGATATTGGTACTACCTTTTAAAAATGTAGGGTGTCCTATACCAGCTAGAAATTGGGTATGGGAACATAGCATTGCTGAGGGCCATAAGCGCCATTGGATACTCGATGATAACATAAGCTACTTCTTTAGGCTCAACCATAACATGAAGATACCCGTGGACTCTGGTACCATATTTAAAATATGTGAGGAGTTTACAGATCGCTACACGAACATAGGTCTTAGCGGTATGCAGTATTTTATGTTTGCTAGTCGTAAGGCAAAACAAAATCCGTTTATATTAAATACACGAATCTATTCTTGTATATTAGTAGACAACTCATTACCTTTAAGATGGAGAGGTACATATAATGCAGACACTGATCTAAGCATACGAGTATTACAGTCAGGATTATGTACCGTATTATTCCAAGCCTTCCTATGTGGTAAGATGCAAACGATGACCGTAAAGGGTGGTATGACGGACTCCCATCTTAATAATGGTAGATTGAAAATGGCAGAGTCACTTAAGAGGCAGCACCCAAAGCTAGTTACTATAAAAGATAAGTTTGGCCATCCCCAACATGTAGTTGACTATAGCGCATTTAAGGATAACAAACTTATTTTTAAAAAAGGAATTAATATAAAAGACGGAATAAACAATTATGGACTTGAACTAATTAAACTACACTAAACCCATGGGAAATTTTATAGCAGTAGACATCGAAACAACCGGACTCCATCCGATACCTGGTAAGTCAAAGATATTTTGCATTACTCGTAACGATGGAAAAAGAATGACGCTCCACGAAAACATAAAAGATATACAGCACGAGTTGGAAGATCCATCTATTATTAAAATAATTCATAATGCAAAGTTTGATTGCCTCTGGTTAAAACGAATGCATGGAATAACAGTAACTAATATATGGGACACGAGAGTAATGGAACAAGTTATACTGGGAGAGAATTTACCACGGCGTGAAAAAAACGTCGAAAAATTAAAGGAGCTCAGTTCGTCTCTTCTATGGACACTCCAGCGGTATGGTTTACCAGCACTCGAAAATAAAGAAATGGGAAAGTCATTTACTGAACGTCCTATAGATAAACCACTTACACAAGCTGAACGAGATTATGCTATAAACGACGTGCGCCATCTTCCTCAATTAATGGTAGCTCAGATAAGTAGAATACAAAAGCTTGGACTACAGAAGGTAGCTGCCCTTGAAAATAAGTTAGTTGAAGTACTTGTCGATATGGAGGACAGGGGCATTGGCTTCGATAAGAGTATTTGGTTGGGTATAGCGAGACAATATACACAGGAATCAAAAGACTTATTAAAACGACTACCATCTGATGTTGCTAACTGGGACAGCCCATCGCAAGTAAAAAAATACTTTGCTAAGCAAGGGGTGTTAATAGAATCCTATAACGAGCTTGAAGAGTTGGGTCCACGATACAATAATCCTATACTAAATAAGTTTATTGAATACCGCGCATACTATAAAAACTTAACAACTTATGGAAGTAGTTGGTTAGTAGATGATGAGAAAGGTAGTACATTAGATCCTGATGGGAGAGTCAGAACACGTTATGAGCAAGTAATGAATACAGGTAGGTTATCTTCAGCCCATCCCAACCTACAACAAATTCCCGCAAACACTTTACACCGCACCGCTTTTATACCTAAGAAAGGACACGCGTTTATTATCGCAGATTTTAGTAACCAAGAAATCGGTATAGCAGCTGCCGCATCCAAAGAGAAGATATGGATAGATACTTTATTAAGGAGAGATGATATACATAGTCTTACAGCAAGTATAATATATCCAGAGAGATGGGCAAAGGGAAAAGAAAAAAAGTGCGCCTTTCCTAAAAAATGTAAATGCCCACATCACTTAGCTCAACGACAAGATGGAAAAGTATTTAATTTTAAAATACTGTATGGCTCTGGACCTAAATCTATTGCCGAGTATTTACAGATACCATACTATGACGGGGTGGCTGTACTAAGTAAATTCAAAAGAGTCGTTCCATCCCTCACAAATTGGTTAAACACTAACGTAAAGAATAGCATTAAAGAAAGGATATCATATAGTGCAGATAAGTATAGACGTAGGCGGACGTTGAGGGATCCAGAAGATTGGATGGTCAGAACAGTAGCCATGAATAACCCTATTCAAAGTTGTGGCGCTAACATGATCAAGCTAGCGATGGTATCACTTCCTAAAGGAGCACCTATAGTATTATCAGAACATGACTCGCTTGTTCTAGAGGTACCCAAGAAAGATGTGAAGAAGTGGTCGAAGATACTCAAAACGACTATGGAAAAGGCAGCTGACCATTGCACAGATATAGTTGGTTTAATAGAGGCAAAACCAAGAGAGGCATATAATTTACTTAAAGACTAAATATGAAATATCCAATTTACATTCCATCTAAAGGAAGGGCAGATAACCAAAAAACAGTTAAGCTGCTCGAAGAAAACAATATCAAGAACTACAAGGTGGTAGTTGAAGAAAACGAGTATAGTAAGTACAACGAGTTTATTAGTGTTCGGAACCTTCTGAGGTTGCCCAGCTCCAACTATGGAACAGTATCCGTTGCTCGCAATTATGCTATAGAGCATTCAAAAAAGATGGGGTACACAAAGCATTGGCAACTGGATGATGACATAGGAAAAATATACCTACATGATAAAGGTAAGGTAATCCATGAAGATATAAACAAGGTGCTTTCGGATATAGAAAACACCCTAGAGAAAAAACAATTAAGTCCTATATTACTTGCTGGACTTACCACATCTGCATCCTTCTTAGCGAGTAAAACAAAGGACTATACGTTGAACACATCCCTAACTTCGTGTGTTCTTATAACTAATACACCGTTGAGGTTCCGTATAAAGATGCTAGAAGATACAGACTATCAACTACGCATACTTAAACAAGGCGGTTCCATATTAAAATTTAATAACTACGCATTTGCATACACGACTCAGCTAAAACAAATTGGAGGCTACACTAGCATATATAACGATACGGCTAAACGCATGGAAGGTTTGAAAGAATTTTTAGATCTGTATCCTGAAGTGTCTCCGGAAATTATTAAAAAGCCAAACGGTATGCTTAAGATTAAAAACATACGATTCGTATGGGCAAAATATAAAAAGAATAATCAAATTTTACTTAAACATCTATAAACATGAAAAAATCAAACATTATTTGGGACTGCATTAAAGTAAGTGTACCTAAGATTAAACCAACGCCTAACAATTTTAAACTCTTCGATGAGGAAGGGGCTGCGGTATTCCGGAACTCACTTGACTCATTTGGTAAGGCAGGTTCAGTTATTATTAATAAGGACTACACATTGATTGATGGCAATACTAGGTGGAAGGATGCAGTAGAAAACAAAGAGAAATTTCTTTGGGCTTCTATTCCATCACGACTGCTTACGGCCAAAGAGTTCAACGTCATGTCGGCCATATTCGATAGGGCACGTGCTGGACAAGTAGATACCCTACGCATAAGTGAAGAGTGGTCAAATCAGAAGGGTAATACGAAGTCTTTTTTCAAAGCCTGGGGTATACCAATGCCTGAAGAAGTATTAAAGAAACTTGAGGATATGGAGAATGGAGTAATCACCCCGGACAAAAAGAAGATAACCGAAAAAGAAATACATGATGTGGACGTGATGCCTATTACATTAATTTTTACACCGGCCGAACACAAGAAGTATATGGAGATAGCAGAATCATTATACAAACGTTTTAAGGTTGATAATGTCACCGATCTTACAATGAAAGCGATGATCTATGTCAAAAAAAATTAGTTTTTTAATTCGTCCGTGCTTTATTATATTTATATCCCCTTTAGACTAAATGATAAAGTTTCATATATTTTTCGCTCTGGGTAAATCGGCTTCACTTACGTATGCATACGATGTTACTTGGCGAGCAATCGTCAACTCTATACTCAAGGACCCACCTAGAGAAAAACATAAGTGCCCAGCTCTAGTCCTTAATAGGTTCAATACTATCAACGGCTCAATCCGCAACCAGTACATACTCCTCAAACAAACTACCGGGTATTATGGTATAGACATTGATGACGTTGATAGTATAAACTTTGTTAAGCGACAACTATTCGAGTTCGTTCCCGAATTAAAAATTGTTTGGACCAGCCACAGTGGTCGTGGTATCAAAGCAATAGGATACAATCCAATTTTAAAAAACTTAAACCCTGAAGAGTACAAAGCAAGATACAAGTTAGTATGTAATAGTATTAAACAACAATGTGGTATTCGAATACATTTCGACCTAGCACAAGGCAGGTGCCACCAACCAGTCTTTCTCAATAACGATCCAAATGCATATACACGATGAAGCTACTTAAGAAAGAATTATTCAAAAAACATAGTAAACACCACCCTGACCTAAAACTTATTACGGTTAGGTGTATACAAGAATACGATGATGACACACCACAGGCCGTGGTCGATAGGATAATAAAAGAAGAGTGGATGCACCCCGACTCTGGGGACAATGACCGCAAGAAATTAGTGACGGATATTAAGGCACTGTGGTCCAAGGCCGCACTAGAAATAGGAGAGCAGGGTACAGCATACTCGAAACAGCGTAGGCTGAGTGGTCCGGAACAAATGGAACAGGCGCTTGCCTATCTTAAGGAGCACGTTGTATACGACGTGTTCAAGAAAGCACACATTGATTTATCCACGAATAAGGAGACAAGCGCTATAGACCTATGTTATAAGTATAATAAGCTTGGAGACAATAACTCCTATATTCCGGTGTCGATGTTTGATCGTTTTCTAGAGAGCGTTGAGATACCCAGAATTAATCCAGTTAAGATATGGGCAGAAGCCTTACCTAAGTGGGATAAGAAAGATCATATCAAAACACTTTGCTCATACGTTCCCGCAGAGGACCCAGAGTTGCTTGAACTATTTCTTAAAGCTTGGCTCATACGAGCATATGTACAGGCGGTAAATCCAGAAGATAAACCAGCCGTATCCGTTGTGAATCGTTTCTTCTTAATGTTATATGGTACCCAAGAAGGTAGTGGTAAAACTGGTTTCCTTGAATGGCTTTCTCCAAAACCAGAATGGGTAAGTATATCGGGCGTGGATCTGAATTCAAAGGATAGTAAGTCAGACATGGGCCAGTATATGATTATAGTCGATGATGAGATGAGAGGGCTACAGCATAAGGAGCTGGAACACTATAAGTCCTTGATTAGCATACCTAAAATCGACATAAGATTACCGTATGCAAGACGTCCCGTTACTATAGATAGAACAGCTAGCTTATGTGGTAGTACTAATAGACAGGACCTATTCTCTGTAGGGGAGCAGAATACTCGTTTCCTTTGTGTAACACTTAAGCCAGGAATGTTCGATTGGAAAGTGTATATTAAAAAGATAGACAAAGAAATGCTCTGGTCACAAGTTAAATATCTATGTACTACTAATTGGCTTGAAGATAACGATACTAATATACGAGAGGCACGAAACGAAATAAATGTTAGCTTTGAAAAGGAATCCATGGAGCATCATGCAGTCCGGTCTCATTTTAAAACGTCTAAAGAGGAAGGTGGTAAACAAGCTGTACTTACGTCAAGCGATGCTATAATTCTATTACGATCTTTAGAACAGTATAGAACTATTAAACTATATGACGTAGGTATAGGAGTTGCCCTTAAAAAGGTATTTGGAGAAAAAGTAAATGGGTACAAAGTAAGGGAGATTGTATACTCAAACTCAGATGGAAAACTAACTGCCAGCCCACCCCCATACGATACTACAAAGCATAGAACAAAGGGGTATAAAGTAGTTTTCGATCCACTCGGAGTAAGTGAAAACGCTGAGACTGGGACAGTAGAAAGTACCAGTTTAGTCCTAAAAGTTACTAAGGTCAAAAAAGCTAAAAAACGAAAATCATGAAAAATATAGCTTTTGCCGTCTCAAACGTCTCACAGAAACTTCGTTTCCAGCCTGTTTTATTCGCAGATATACCTGAGACACTGAGACACTATATATATATAATACTAATACTAGGTAATACTATAAGTGGTGTATATAAGTGTTTGACTTTTTACCTCTTTACTGTCTCACCCCGATTTTCGACGTTGCGACGACATCGGCGCTGGTGGGGTTTGGGGAGGGGAAAGCAAAAAAGATACAAAAAAATGCAGGTAGGAAATGATTAAATAAAATTTTAACTTTACATGAAGAAACAAGAGGTCAGAGGTGAACCTCTTCCATATAGGAAGATACACCGTCAACGCAAAAAGATTACAGAGATACGTGGAATCTACAAAGTATGGTTACGAGCAAAGAGATACATATTGCGTTTGGAAGCATCTAACCAGATACGTATGTATGTAACAAGTGATGGCTTACTTGGAGCAAAGGTTGAAGCAAAGGAATTTAGAGAGGGCTTTGACGATCATGAGTTGAAGCGGAAGTATTGGCAAAATAAGTTAGGGGTAAAATTAATTGTAGAACGCGTATGAAATGTTCTACTAAGAATTGTAAGAACCCCAGTAAGGGTAGAAAGTTATGCGCATCATGTAGGTCAAGGAAAGCAAGAAAAAAGAATCCCATAAGGTATGCCTATAATTGTCTTAAGAGTAATGCTAAACGGAGAGGCAGAATATTTGAGCTTACTTTCAAATTCTTTAAAGAGTTCTGTAAGAAAACTAATTATATTAAGCTAAAGGGAATGGGACCGGATGATATGACTATAGATAGGAAGGTCAGTCCATTAGGATATATAGATGGTAATATAAGAATGATTTCAAGGAGTGCTAACGCTATGAAGGATAGTCAAATTAGAGATACGTTCTGGGAAGACTATTATGCGGAGGTGGGATTTACATATGTACCAGAACCTGAGGAGATTATTGATCCAAATAAAGTACCATTCTAATGGCTGTAAAAGTTAAGAGGAAGAAACGTAAGTTCAAAGGCAAGAGACCACCCAAGGCAACAGATGGTATAGGAGTTAACTATGGTAAGTTTACTATCAAGGGAGATGATAGGAAGTATTTGGCTAATATGCATATGGGACCTGGTAAGCCTAAAGCGTTTGAAACTCCAGAGGCTATGGCTCATGCAGCTGAGGATTATTTTAAGTGGTGTAATGATAATCCATGGATACAGAGAGAATGGAAGAATCGTGGAAAGGGTTATGGACTTGTTGAAGTGCCTTTAGGTAGGCCATTCACATGGTCAGGCCTGTGTTCACATGTTGGTGTTAGTTCAAGGTACTTTGCATCCTTCAGATCTCAGTTCAAGGCTGGACGTCATGAGGATGAAGAATTTGTAACGGTCATTGACAATATTGACGAGATTATCAAAACACAAAAATTCGAAGGTGCGAGTATTGGAACGTTTAACAGTAACTTAATTGCATACGACCTTGGTTTGAAGAAAGACGTACCTGCTATGTATGGTAATTCGGTATCGCTCACAATAAATGTAATAGAGACAGAACATAAAAATTTAGTAGAACAGGTCAAGGCTGAGCTTGAAGCTATAGACGTAGAACATGAAGTATTAACAACTAAACAACTTAGTAACGGTAAGGCTAACGGTAAACATTAGTAATGGTCTATGGGGATGCAGGGTGTGTCCGTCTGCCTGTCACGCAGAAGATTCAGATGGGTTCGATTCCCATATAGACCGCGAAACATTTTAAACAACTATCCAATGGCAAATCAAACAACGGAAAACATTAAGTACACGAAGGTAGTGTGCAAGAATGAGCTTACGAGACAGGGCAAGAAAATGATGTACCAAGAAAAAATTAAACGTAACACCAATGGCAAAGGATGAATGGTTCTTTATGGAATTTGATCCTACCGTTGATATTGTTGACGGTGGTACACGATCTGGCAAGACAGAAAATATGCGTAAGTCAGTTGAAAAGATGAGAGCACAAAGAGAGCAAAGGCTGGATGATAACATAACTGATTACTATAAGGTACTTGCGATCAAGATGGCACAGAATAAAAGTGATGCACGTATTGTACATAAGTTAACCGAATGGTGGGCTCATAGGGATCCAACAAACATTATATCTATATGAAAAACAATGGACCATATCAACCATCTATAGTTATGAATAGTACAGATGATGAACTCGCTGCGCTCAAGGCAGAGAACGAGCGACTGAAGAAATTCATTAAGGATAATAATGTAACGCTTAAGATTACTGATGGATTAGTAGAAGAGAATGAACAACTTCAACTTGAGAATGAGCGACTGAAGGAACTGTATACAACATACGTTCTTCAATGTGAAAAACTAGCGGCCGACAAAGCGGAACTACTTCAACTATTGAGAGATAAACCAAGGAAACCAATTACGCCACACTTATCTCCTAACGAAAATCCAGATTACTATTTGGATATAGAAAGATGGGAGCAAGAAAAGAATTCACTTCTCTCCAAACACGAAACAAAATGAAAACTATTATTGTATTACTGGCTCTTATCTTTATGTCATGTAGTGGTCTATCATGGCAAACAACAAGCAATGGTTATACGTATTTCAATAATCGTGTTAGTGGATGTGAAGCGCCATACCCTAAGACGCCGATGAAGAAAACAAATTATAATACACAAGCATATTATTGGCAAAGGAGGTAATTATGGTAAATGTTTTTTGTTCCGATACAACGTCTACTCCATATTGGAGATTAAGTGATACAACAGCAGGATCAAGTTGGTATTATAATAATGGTAGCTATGGAACATTGCCTATACCACGACAAAAAAAGAATCCATTTCTATTACGTCCTATAGTAGCGTTGCGTTTATTTTTTAATGATAGACCAAAGCAAAAGATAGAATCATTTAAGCGAACATCACAATTAACAATTAGTAGAGTATAAACTATGAAAAAGATAATATTAGTATATGAGTATTTTGATTGGGCGGATAATGGTGGAGGCGTTCATTATGAAGAGTTTAAGACAGAAGCTGAGTTAGATAAACGTGTAGAAGAAATTTATAAACTGGACAAACACGAATTGATAGCGTGTGGTATATTAGATGTGTTTACTTATAAGGTAATTGAAAGGGTAACTAAAATAGAACGGGAATGAATCGTAAACAATTTTTACGCAAGGCAGCAGTGTCTATAGCAGCCGTCGCACTCGCACCTGTTATAGTAGATGAATTAATGTATAGCCCAACAGTTGGGCATGCTTATAAGTTCAATACATTCTATAAATTAACTAAAGAAGCAATGGAAGATATAGATGATATGGCAATTATTATGCGAGACTTTATGGACGAGCATTTGTTAAGAGCAGCAAAGCAGAACATAAAATTAATGGAGAAGGATGTTAAGATACATATAGGAACAAGCGATGATGATTTTGCAGAAAATTTATTAACAATGGTATTTGAATCAAAAATTAATTTATAAACTATGAAACAGCTTAAACTAATTTTAATTTTATCCCTATTCACAATGTCGACGTATGCGCAAGTTGGGTATAAGATTGGAGAGGTAACACGATGGTGGACGCCTAAACATATTCAAGTAACGGATGGGCTAACGGTCAAATATAAATTATATAATGGATATGATACAGCGTATCGTTATAACATTGGACCGGACCCGGATACATTTGATGTGGTAGTTACATTTAAGAAACGATTACCACCAGCACCCAAGCCTGATTTAGTTTCTGTAATGGATGATTATACTATAGTACCGAACCAAACTTACTTGCCTGCTACTAGGTTAAGTGATAACGTTTATAGTTCAACAGCGTGGGCGCATATGAAAGGACAAACATGGAATGCAAATCATTATGCAAATACCGTATCTTTTGTAGAGGGCATACAGGTAGGAGCATACGTTGAATTAACTTGCGTTTGTTATAAGGTAGAATGGTGGGGTGAGCGTAGAAATAATCATGGTATAGTTTCTATTACAACGGATGGTGGAGCAATAGCAAACGTTGATACATACGGACCCAATACAGATAATCCTTCAACATTATTTTGGACAAGTGCAGCTGCACCAGTTAATGGTACGCATAAATTTCGGGTAACGTATACGGGCACAAAAAATCCTGCGTCTACTTCATTTAGTATTGTGCATGATAAATGGGTTATCTATACTAAGCAGCCATGAGTGAAATTAAAAAACACGGATACGATAAGGCTTGCTATAAAGAAATTCACGGATCGAGAATTTACTTATACAAAGGACGTGATCTAATTCATGGTAGGGGATGGTTCTGCCATTTGTACACAGATTACACAAAGCCATTGTTTGGATTTGGTAAGAATAAATTTGAAGCATTTAGAAATGTTTTTAAGGAGGGTATTGGAAACTAAGCAACAATGATGGAGTGGAAGAAGGAGAATGGAGCACCGGCATGGAATACGTGGCCAACAGCAACTAACTATGAAGGATGGAAACTAAGGAAGTTACATATGCTGGAGCACAACATTTATATTGTAATAAAATTTAAACGGCGTGAACGTTGGCTAATGTTAAGAGCAGAACTTGGACAAGAATATTTAGAACGTATTAAACAAATAAACTATGAAGCAACTACTAATTATTATGGGGATGGTTTTATCAATGGCAGCGCATGCACAAACGTCATACGTACCACCAGCGGAAACGGATACACCAAAGAAACCGCAGTATAAAAAAGTTGTGACCATCGACCTAGCGGAAGTACAAGTATTATTAAATGCATTGCAACGATGGAAAGAATTGGATGTGTATGACCCAAGGAAGTCAGATGCTGATAAGGTTATTACTATAAAGGAGCTGGATACTTTTAGTAAGCAGTTGATGGAGAAAATAAAAATAGACAGTGTACTTGTTACTCCCAAGAAACCATGAGATACACATTCAGTATTATATTATTTGTAATGCTTATCTTATTACTAATGTTTGGTTGCTCCTAACAAGGGGCAGCCTTTTTTTATGCCTATGAAAATAACTACCGATACAAAAGAAGTTATATGCGGGTCGTGTATATTCTTTAAACAATACGGATCAATGTGGACATGCTCTAATGAGGAGAGAATGAAAATATATGGACGTGAGTGGTGGCCAAGAGAAACGAATTGTAAATATTATAGATTAAATATTAAAACTTTAAACAATTAAAATTATGTCATTACTAATGGTAATTATTATTGTTGCAGTAGTCATTGCATTACTGTATGCGTTCAATAGATTTGTTAATATACCCGGTAAATTAATTATTATCTATGTAGTAGTTTTTATTTTATGTATATGGTTGCTTGATGTAGCTGGTGTTATTGATTACTTAAGAAGAATTATTTTGTGAAGCCAACGAAAGTATTCTATGAATTGTTGAGGGCAGTCAAGGACAGGGTTCCTCTAATAGGCTTTAAGGGTAGTGCCCGTTCTGGTAAGACAGTTGGTATTGTTATGGGTAATGACTTCATAGGTAATTTCTCCTCGAAGCATAAGAAGATTAGTGTAGTATCGCAATCCTTTCCTCACTTAAGAGATGGTTTTAAATATGAGTATTCGCAGTTCCAAGCACGAGAGCAAATCCACCGAGAGCATAACAAGAGCGAGCACGAGTTCATAGTAGGCAAGTCTGTAATCAACTACTTCTCATTAGATAAAGATGGAGCCAAGGCAATAGGACCTGGACGTGATATACTATATCTTAATGAACCAAATAGAGGAATAACATTTGAAGCGTACAATGATTTAAAAATTCGTACCAAGGATTTGGTTATTATGGATTGGAATCCTAGTGGAGAATGGTGGGCAGACGAGCAAAAAATATTCGAAGAACCAGGTGCAAGGATTATACATAGTAAGTGGTATGAGGATAACATAGAAAATATAAGTAAGGCGCAGTATAATTATTTTATGCGCGCCAAGAAGTTATCCAAGACGGTGCCTTGGTGGAAGTATTGGTGGGATGTTTATGGAGAAGGAATAGACGGTGTTCCTGTAGATGAAAGGATCATGCCGTTTTTGTTTCGGGCAAGTAAGGTACCAGACGATGCTATAGAAATTCCCAGCGCTCTAGACTTTGGATGGAACCCGTCACCAACTGCCTTCCTTAGAATGTGGATTAAACAAACAGGTGGACTACAAGACGAACTTTATGTGCAGGAAATTGTATACGATACTAAGCTAAACATAAATGCTATAGGTGGAAATAATTTAACAGACGTACTGGACCGTAAAGGAATAAATAAAAAACATTTAATTATTGCCGAGTCAGCTGATCAGCGTGCTGTTAGAGATTTAAGAATAGCAGGCTATAATATTGTTCGTGTTGATAAGACAGCGGTACAAGTTAGTATAAGACACTTCCATGACTATAAGATATTTATTGTTGATGGAGTAAGTGATTCTAGGAATAAGGATAACACATATAAAGAGTTTAATAATTACAGGTATAAGAAAAACAAGAAAGGAGTTATATTAGACATACCGGATGAAGGACAGGCAGACCATAGTATTGACGCATGTCGTTATGTACTATTATCCAAAGGCAAGCGGTGGGTACTAAGTAAATCAAAACAGATACAAGCACTTGAAACTATAACTGCACTATGACAACAACAAAATATGTAATAAGAGAAATTGATAATGGTTATTATACGGAAACAAGTGACGGATTAATTAGAACTATTGGAGGCAGGCATGCTCGACATGCGATTCATTATGATTCTTTTGCTGAAGCAAACGCAGTACTTAGAAGTCTTCAAATTGGTGGAACGTTTGTTATTGAACAAATAACTATAATAGAATGAATTTATTTTTTGATATAGAGACCACCGGATTGTTTGCTAAGCATCACAAGTGGGACAAGAATTATAACGAGTATCCATACATATTATCTATGGCCTGGAGGTTCCGGAACAAATCACATTACTACCATATCTACCAAGAAGGTAGGGAAGTGCCGGCTGATGCAACAAAAGCGAATGGAATTACAACGGCTATGGCAAATAATAAAGATAAGACTAGGAAGTTTGGGGATGTGTTCCCTTTGTTTATGTCCGATGCATTAACGTGTATGAATATAATAGGACACAACATATATTTTGATACGAGTATCTTTAAGGCAAATGTATGTAGGGAATATGGAGTTAACTCGAATCAAATAAAACGGGCGGTTGTTGCATTAGATAAAGACAAACGCATCGATACTATGAGGGCAACCATAAAATTATTTAATAAGTGGCCATCTCTTGTAGCACTGCATTATTATTTATTTGAAGAATCGTTCCAGGCACATGATGCTCTCGAAGATGCGATGGCTACAGAGAGGTGTTACTACGAACTTGTTAGACGCAAAATAATATGATACAATTAACACATAGACTACTACGGTATACATTAATTCTACTACAGTATGAGGTAGATGGCAAACAAGAGTATAGATGTAATTTATTAAATCCACTAACATGGATTGCCCTTGTATTTTTTGGCGTGTACTCTGGGGTTGCAGCCGTCTTACAAGTTCTAAAAGATAGCTTGGAAGGAGAGAGGGTTGCGGCTGGGCTATTTCGAGAGAGAGCAAAAACGCCTAAAACACCCTAGAAAAAGTCATTTTTTTATTTCGCACTTTCTTCTTAAATAGCACATAGTTGCTAGAGGAGTAATTTTTGGGGACGCTGTAAGCCAAAGGTACAGTAGTCCCCAAACTTTTGTAATACAAAATTATATTTTTTGCATAGATGGGAAATGCAATAACGCTGTTCAATAGTAGGAGCAAAGGAGTACAAGCAAATCCGGAAACAGGATTGTGGCCTGAAGCTACCTTCGGTGCAAGACGTGGAACGTTTTCACCTGCAATGAATTTCTTGGTATTTAATAAGTCTGCTCAATGGCAGAACCTTCGTGGGATGGCGGCATTGTTTGAATGTTTCCATTCTAATCCCATACTCTATTCCGTTATAATGATTAAAGCAAGAGAGTATGCTAATGCAAAAATATGTGTAGTAGATCGTAAGACAGGTGCGGTTGAAGATCCACTTAAGACACGGCCACGTGAAATCCCTGATCTCCTATACAAATTATTTAATCGACCTAACGTATTACAATCTAAGTGGGAATTCCTGCAACAAGGAAAGATAATGGAAGAGGTCGCTGGTAACGCTTTTATATATGGCAACAGCGCGTCAGGAAAAATAGATGCAAAGAATCTCGCAGCCTTGTGGAACGTATGGCCACAGTGCATGGAATACAAATTATCCGGAAATTATTTTGAAGCTACGAGAGTCGAAGATGTTATTGCTGGATGGAAATTCAAAGCAGGAGATTATGAGAAAGCATGGCAGCCTCATGAGATCATGCATAAAAATAAACCAAATACAGAAATTTACGATGGACTAATTTTTGGTAGGAGTCCAGCGCAGTCCTTGGTTCGGCCATTATCAAACATCGCTTTAGCGTATGAGTCTCGAAATGTGGTAATGGCCAACCAAGGAATGTCCGCTATTATATCGGCACAACTTGATAAGGATGGACTATTGCCTTTACTACCTGACGAAGATGATCCAACTGCAAAGGCTCTTAAGAATTTCGGTAACCTCCACGGACAGAACAGAATGTGGGTCAGTCCCTATCCTGTTAATGTAACTCCTATGAATCAGAACGTTCAGGCGTTAGGATTATTCGAAGAGATAAGAGATGATGCAGCTGTAGTCGCTAACGCATATGGCATACCAAAAATATTATTGGAGTTAGCGATTAAAGGAGCCACGTATGAAAATCAAGAAGCAAGTGTACGTAGGCTATATCAAGGCACTCTCATACCTGAAGCTGAAGATTATTTTATTGCGCTTAACTATTTCCTTAACCTTCATGATACACCGTGGGTGGTCATCCCGTCATTTGCTCATGTGGCTTGCTTACAAGAGAGCGAAGAACAAAAGGAAGGCACTCGTAAGACACGCGCTGAAAGAATGATGGCAGAGATTAGTGCACAAGTAAGAACACGTGACGAGTATAGAGCAGATATGGGAATGGAGCCGTTGCCTAAAGTAGAACCTGAAGGTGGAAAACCTGAGGGGCAAGACACGGCTACCTTACAAGCGCAAGCTCAACTAAGAGGAAGCGTTGGTGGAGTACAGGGCATACTAGGAATACAATCTAGTGTAGCAGCTGGAACAACATCATATGATGCCGCACTTAGTATGTTGGTAATAGTATATGGATTTAACGAACAGGACGCAAAGTCTTTACTCGGCACACCAGAACCTATCGAAGTAGTATCAACATCACAGCCAGCTATAGGTACAGGAGAGGAAGTAGATGCTGACGAGACGGACGAACCTATGGAAGCAGAAGAAGATATAACCGAAACGGAAACAGAAAACAACTAACATGGAGAAAGATGGTTTAACATACGAAGAAAGACAAGCCATGCGAAATGGTGAATTAACGCCTGAACAGTATAAGGCACTTCGTGATAAGAAACGAGAACAGGTGCGTAAGCAACACGAGCAAGCATTAATAAGTGGTAAGCTAGTATACAAAGATGGCGATAACAATAATACTACTAAGCGTTAGTGCTGCAACAATTGGAACTATGTTATGGCTAGTACATTGGCAGCCCACTAAAGATAATAAAGATGAAACTACAAAGCATACCAAAGTTCAGGACAAAGAATGAACTACACAAATTCATTAAGGATAACCAGGACACCTTAATGGCAGAGAAGAGAATGCAAACAAAATTTGCAGACTCGTTTTGTTATAGTCCCTCTATACAAGCAGAAGCTGTAGCACAAACATCCGAAATGTTTAAGGCTATAAGTAACGGTGAGCCCATCTCTACTAAAGGACAACTCAAAACCTTAGTAGTAATTAACTCCACTAATATCATAGACTCCTATCTTGATATGCACGTGCCATCTCTATGGAAGAAAAGTTTGATGGAGAACAAGAATATAAAATTCCTACAAGAGCATGATATGAAATTCGATAAGATCATTGCTGATAAGGGTGATCTAAAAGCGATGGCAAAGTCTATGAGATGGAGTGAGCTGGGTCTCCCATATAAAGGAGTAACAGAAGCACTTGTCTTTGAAGCGCTTGTAAAACAAGAAAGAAATCCTTATATGTACGAGCAGTATAGTAAAGGTAATGTGGATCAGCATAGCGTGGGTATGCAATACGTTACTATGGTACAGTGTATTGATAATGAAGATAAATACTTTAAAGAGGAAAAAGAAAATTGGGACGCATACATATCCCTTGCTGTGAATCCGGAAGCAGCAGAAGAGTATGGATTTTTTTATGCAGTAACCCAAGCAAAGGTTATTGAGGGCAGCGCTGTTGTATTAGGTGCCAACAATGCTACGCCTACGTTGTTAGTAGATGAGATGGAACCAGCCAAGTCTATTCCAGTTAGCACGCAGGAGCCGAAGAAACTCACTCCAATAATTGATTACGATTACCTAATGGGTCACATTAACTTATTTAAAACTAAAACATTTTACGAATGAAACTTAAAATTGGATTGCGTTTATTTCTCGCCAGCGTGTTCTTTATACTGGGCATGCTGTCTGGTAACTGGATTGCCGGTGCGATAGGAGTTGTACTCTGTGGTATGTTCTTGCCTACATGGAAGTTCACACCCGGATACTTGAACAGTGGTACCATGAGTGCTGAAGACGAGCTTAAGCAAATGAAATTGCTTGAGAAGATGAGCGAACAGACAGTTGCTCTTCTTAACAAAGCAACACAAGGTCACATTAAGAAAGAAGATTTCGACACTGAGATCAAAAAACTCAATGATTCTTACAAGAAGCTAAGTGATGATTCTATTACTGAACTTAAGAAAAGAGTAGATGAGTATGCTAAAGGAAATCAAGATGCTATCGATGCAGCTACTAAAGCACAAGAAGAAGTTAAGGAACTGAAACTTGATCTTAAGAAGTTTCAAGAGAAAGCAATTGATCCGTCTAATAAAGATAAGGTTACAAGTTTCAGACAAGCACTTAAGGATGCCTTCAATGAAATGAATACTAAGACAGGCGGAGCAGTTATCAAGACTATTAAAGATAGTAATGGTGAGCGTCTCTCTATGTCCGAGTATTTTCAGAACGGTGGTAAGCAAGCAGTTACCCCAGTAATGCAGATCAAAACTCTAGTCGATATGCTGGAGTCCTCTATCGTTCAGAATCAAGTACAGCTTGTTCGTCTTACTGAGCTTGATCCTAATAGAGTTGGTTTCCCTCTGAATCCATACCAACACGCTGTAGCTATTTTCCCTATTAAGAATATGGCCAAGCCTGCCATGTCAATTCTCGTTGCTTACGAATACGAAAACGGAGCAGGGGCAAAGACGGAAGGTAGTGCGCCTAGCAAGTCAAGCTTCAAGTTGAAGACGGTAGAATTCAAAGCTTGCGTTATTGCAACTTACTTCACGCTGTCCGAAGAAACGCTTGACGATCTTGAAGAAGTTATGGACGAGATTGCAATCATCGCACCTGATAAGATATTGGATAACTTTGACGACAAGGTTTTCCGTACTACTGGAGCAGATGATAGCACTGATATTCTTGGTCTATTCTCTTCAAGTAAATCAACGGCGTTTGCTTTCAACACTTATATTGGAGAGTTCGAACTTGGTAACTTGATCGACCTTATCCAAACAATGAAGTTGCAAGCAGAAGGTAATGGATACCGACCTGATATGGTAGGCTTGCATCCACGTGACCTTAACAAACTTGCTGCCGAAAAGAATACACTCTCTGACGACTTGAATACTCGTCGGGTATTCTATGATAATCTTGGCCAGCCTACTTTCGTATGTGGTCTTAAGATCGTGTTGAATGCAGAGATCGCTGCGAACACTTGCTTCGTTGCTGACTCTCGTATGGTTTGGATTGGTCGTAGGAAGGATATGCAGTTGACTATCGGTTATAACGGTACTGACTTTACAGAAGGACAGCGCACGGTTATGATTTCGATTCGTCTTGCGTTTGGTGTAAGAGATCCACTAGCGGTTATTTATTCTGCTAGTAATACTCAGAACATCGCTTGGATTACACATTCTTAATTCCTAACGGATAAAGGACATGGCTAAACTAATTTTATATGGTGGTCTGCCGTTTCTTAAAACGATCGTTGCTCTTTATGGAAAGAAGATGCAAAAGATTGAGTTGACGAACGAAGACTATCAACAACCAGTAGCTGAAGTAGCAGTAGAAGAGCAACCTCAAGGAGAGATTGAAGTTACTACTGAAGCAGAGGCAGAAGTGAAACCTAAGAAGAAAAAGAAATGAACTTCGTAACCGTCTCTGACTTTGATAAGATTCCATATAATCTTCCAAACGGTGATACACAAAACACCGACTTTGAAGATTTTATGGGAGTAATGGAACAAGAGGTGTTAAGGAAACATCTTGGGCATCTATTATATGACGATCTAATCGCAAATGGATTGGTCGCTCCAGCGCAGAGACTTGCGAGTTTAATTAACGGTGCGTATTACGAGTACAGCGATATCACGTATAAGTGGGTAGGGTTAAACAAAATGTTGATACCATATCTATACGTCGTGAGAACCAATGCTACTCTTGATAGTCACACAGGCACGGGTATAAATGTACCTAGCGTTGAGAATGCAGATAAGATCAGTTTCAGACAGAGGGCATCAAGAGCGTGGAATGTATTCGCTGATGCTTACGGAGTTTGTAAGAGCCATCGTAATTCGTTATATGGTTTTATACAAGCTAATCTGATCGACTATTCTGAGTTCGTCTATCGTGATCCTAAACACATGAATCCTTATGGGCTATAGGTATATCACGGATGACATAGAGACAGTAGTTATAAAGATGAACTACTACATTAAGAAGATGCAAGACAAGAAACAGAACGTTCCTTGTAGTGAAGTTTATTTTTTATGTGGTACGGCATCGGAGATTAATGTTCAACTCTTAGATAAGAGCGCAGACTCAACGCATAAGTATAGGAAGTATCCGCTTGTTATGCTCAGAACTCCGTCACCAGATTCTATATTGACTGGTATGGTAGATGACTCATTGAATATTGCTATAGTAAATCAAGCAACAAAGCCTGGATTAAAAACCCATGAGAGAATGGAGCTGGTATTCAAGCCAATTCTTTTTCCTCTCTATGATTTATTTGCTAGGGCAATACGCAATGTTGGAATCTTTACTTGGGAAGGAGAGCGTGACAGCTTGCCAGGACAACGCATCATTATTCCTTGTTACGGTAATAGCTTGGAAGGTAGTGCACAAAATAAGTTTAGCGATCCATTAGATGCTATTGAGTTAGTAGATTTAAAACTTAATCAAACAATTAATAACTGCATAATATAAAATGTCATTAAACACTTGCACAACATTAATTAAAAAGAACATGGGTATTAGCCGGTGCAATAAATTGCCTGGCAAGATCGTAAGTATGATCACTACTCCTGAGTCTTTTGAAATCGATGCCGATACGCTAGTTGACCAAGAACTTTTGTTTGCCGCATTGAATGAGGCAATACTTGAGGGGCAGGCAACTCGTATTTACAAATGGCCTGATTTCGTGAACATGGAGCAGATAAACAAAGAGGCAGCGTATGAAGATACTGCCTATTCGTATTTGCCCATAGATGATGGACAGTACAGATGGAGACCAAGTATTCGTGAGAATCTTTGTATCCACCGTGCTATGTATACCCATCGTGCGAACAGTGGTAGGATAATCGCAATCGATCATCTTAACCAACTCTTCTTGACTGAAAAGTCAAACGGAGCAGCGGCCGGATTCAGAATACAAACTTTGAATACGGAGAAACTTTTATTGAACGATGGATCTGTATCCACTAAGTCACCAATCGTTATTGCTCTTAAGAACAATCTTGAGATTGATAAGACGGGATTGTTAGCGACACTAGATTCTGTAGGTGAACTCTATAGGATTGTGGACGTAGCTATCGAAGTAGTGACCGTACTGGCGCAACAGATCGTAGTCATTGTAACAGCAGAATGTGATGGGACAGGTATTGAAGGTTTGGCCCACGCTGACTTTATCCTTAAGGATGCAGCCGGTGCGGTTCAAACTATTAATGGTTTCTCAGAACAAGGAGATGGACAATATACTCTAGCGAAAACATCTGGCTCTTGGGTCGATGGTACGTTGGAGTTGAAGCCACCATCCACGCTCTCGTTAACTCCATACGAGTTACCTGAGCCTGTTGATATTGATATACCATCTTAAACCTGTAAATTAAAAAGGCAGCCGAACAACAACTTGTTTCTTGGGTAGTGGTTGGGTTGTATAGTACGCTGCTTTTTTATTTTCTATTATGACGTATATTGAAAAAATACAGAACGGTGCTTCGATAACGTTGCATCAAATAAATGAAGAGGTGCTTGCTGCAGTTGACGAGAGGGAACCACATATTGTATTACTAAACTTAAAGCAAGTTAATAAGGGAAAAAGATCAGACGGTAAGGATATTCTACCAAAGTATACACCTGCTACAGTAGCTATTAAAAAGAAAAAGGGACAACCCACAGACAGAGTTACTTTATATGATACAGGAAGTTTCTACGCAGGATGGCTCATACACTCAGAAGAGTTCCCGATACTCTTTAACAGCGCTGATCCAAAGACTGGTGATCTCGTTAAGAAATATGGGGCAGCTATCTTTGGACTTGATCGTGAGAGTCAACGAACACTTAATCAAACCTTTCTTAAGGCTGATATACAAAGACGCATCCGCGGTCTATTATACATATAGCGATATAACACTCAAGTTATATATTACTATCTCTGAAACAAATAACTATCTACAGATATGTAAATCTGGTAAGAGCAATTATGATAATTGTCTCGAAGCGTGGGAAACCATAGTCAAAGAAAACTCTGAGGCAAATGGTGACTACGAATACATGAACTATTTTAATCTCATTAAATCACATAGGAGATTAGTAATAGAACAAAGTCTAATAACGGCAGCGTTGATTAAATTGCATTTCGCTGTCGATCGTGAACTCGTTTCGTTTGTGAATAAGCGTGGATATAAAATTAGTTTAGTGAATACGGCAGAATATGCTGAGAGTCTTGAAGGAGCAATAAGGAAGTTAAAGAATCTCAAGGCTAGGATTACTATGAAGGAGAATGAAATTATAGAATTTCAGAAGGTTCATAAGAAAGAAGCTGGGACATTCCAGAAGATGATCGCACAACTTACCTACTATAGTAAGGTTGCGATAGCGGATAATATTACTCTTGCTATGTATAATGAAATGATGAAGCTAGTTAGGGAACAGTATCAACCTAAAGAAGCATGAAGAATAAAAAGAAAAAGCTGAGTAAAGAAGAAACGATGCGTGGTAAGTTACATAACTTTTACGATGTTCATCGTGAGATACCTATTGAAGAACAAGACCCTACTGGAATACATAGAGCATTTAGTAAATTTATGGGTGAGGCATACCAAAGAAAAATAGCAAAGGCAGCTAAGAATAAATTGAAAGAAGAGAATGGCAAGTGATGGAACCATAAAACGTTCGGATATAATTGAAGAGGCAGCCGTCAAGGCACCTTATGAATTAGCTCAGAACTATAAGTACTTGGAGAAAGAACTTAATAAATCCTTGAATACGTTCAAGAGTTACGAGACAAAAGTGTCTGGTTCTAAGAGCACTACTTCACTTACTAAGAATACGAAAGACCTTACAGCAGCTCAAGTTGAACTCGCTAAAATACAGAAACAAATAAGTACTGTTCAAGTCCAGTCTACTGATCAGGTTATTAAGGCAACGGCTTGGTTAGACAAAAACAAACGAGTATTAAAAGAACGTACTGAACTTGGTAAGCAAGATGCTAAATCGGTAACAGCAGAAACGGCAAGTTATAAACAACTTGAAGCAGCACTAAAAATAAATACCGATGCATATAAACGCATGAGTGCAGCTGAGCGGGATAATACAGAGGAAGGTAAAGACTTGGCAACCATAATCAGTAAGCAAAGACAAGAACTAAATGGATTTAAAGAAGCTACTGGAAGTTCAACTGTTACCTTAAAAGATCTTAAGCTTGAGTTAAAGGCAATACAAAATGAGTTAATAGGATTAGAGGAAGGATCACAAGCGTATATAGTAGCGAGCAAGAAAGCTGGTGAATTAAAAGATCAGATAGTAGATATTAATGATAACATAAAAGCTAGTTCAGGAGACACGGCATTTGAGAATCTTGGTTCACGTGTGGGTATCTTAGGTGACAAACTTAAGACTGCAGATTTCAAAGGGGCAGCGAACCAATTAAATAACATAGCTTCATTGAGTAAGCAAATTACTTTTAAAGAAATGACCAGTGGTATTGGGTCATTCGGTAAAGCTATCTTCAATGTATTAAAAGCCAATCCTATATTTGCCATAGCGGCTGCGGTGTTAGCGGTTGGCGCTGCTCTCTTTGCCATGAAAGATAAGATTAAAATTGTCGGCGCAGCCTTTGATGCTATAGGAGATGCTTGGGATTGGCTGGTAGATCAAGGTGGAAAATTAACTGATGCAATTGGTCTTACTACTATAGCGTTTGATAAACAGACTGAAGCTATTGTTAAGAATACAACGGCTATTCGTGAAGGAGCGGTACAAGCACTTGAAGATCAAATCAAGTTAGCTAAAGCAGCGGGCGAATCTACAGAGCAACTTGAATTAAAAAAGCAACGAGCTATTATTGAAACTACTAGAATTGTTATTGATCGTTTAGAGTTACAAAGAAAGGAAGGAAGTAAATTATCTGATGAGCAAGATAAAGAATTAGCTGAGAATAAGAAGTTAAACCATGATGCGCTAATAGAAAAGAAAGTATTAATTATACAAAGCATAACAGATGCACGTGAAGCAGCAGCTGAAGGAATACAGATTGCAAAGGATGAAGAGGCAGAAAAATTAAAGGTAAGAATAGACGCATCCAATAAAGCATGGGAAGAAAGGAGAAAGATACTTGAGAAAGAAGCGGATGCATTTAAGTTAGGACTTGCTAAGATACGTGAGATTGCAAATAAAAATACGGATAAGGAAACTGAAGAATCCAATAAAGCAATTAAGAAAAGATTTGAAGGACTGATTAAAGGTACAGCTGATGCAGCAAAAGAAGTTGAAGATAAATTAAATCTACAAACAGCTAGGGAAAAGTTTGTATCGGGATGGACAGACGCATTAACTAAAGTTCAAAAGGCTTTAGCTGTATGGGGAAATGCTATAGGAGATTTGTTTGCGTCCATCACTGCTCGTAGATTACAGAATATAGATACTGAAGAAAGGGCAAGTAATACAGCTAATAAGAAAAGACTACAAGACGAAAAAGACAATCTTGCTAAATCTTTAGATAATGAAAAGCTAACACAAGAACAGCGTGATCAACTTAAAGTAGAAAGCGATGTACGAGTGCGGTTACTTGAGGCACAACAAGAACGTAGGCAATTAGATTTTGAAGCAAGACGCCGAAAGGAGTTACGTAAGCAAGCGATATTTGAAAAAGCGTTGGCAGTAACTCAAGCAATTATTGCTGGAGCCGTTGCTGTTATATCTCAACTTAAAGTTGTTGGTGCTGGTATAGGTTTAGCTATAGCAGTTGGAGCGTTAGCAGCAGTTAAAGTAGGAGCAATATTAGCAGCACCAATTCCAGCAGCAGCAAAAGGTATAAGGAACTTCTTTGGTGGTAAGATACTTGCCGGTGAGGAAGGTCCAGAGTTAGCACATCAACCTGGGAAGGGATGGTCGTTGTTAACTGAACCGTCTATATACGATATGAAAAAGGGAACCAACATTTATTCACATAAGGAAACTATGAGGATGCTAGCTACTGGATCTTTCAAAGCTAGTAGCAATTCGGATCGTCAAGGCTTCGATAATAAAGGAATCAAGTATGAACTGCGTGGAATAAAGAAAGCAATACAAGGACAACGTATACCAACGAGAGATGGATATATAGAGAATGGTACACGAGTTAAATACTTGAACAGTTTAAGGAATAGATGACCGGCCACGCAGATAAATATTATCTACTAAGTAACGATACAGGCGAGAGTCTGATGCTTGATAATGCACCAGTAGGATGGGATGCAACTCGTTTTAATATATTAAGAGATGCGATTTATCTTGGTGTTATAAAAACAATTAGCGTTGAATTTAATTTTGTAGGAGAGGGATTTGACTTTCTTCAAAGGCACCGTCTATTATATGGGATGGATGCAAGTATTTTATTTCGTGTCTATAGAAAAAATGTATACTTGGTTGGTGGTAAAGTTAACTTTGAAAACTTCTATGAAGATAGGAAGTTCAATAAGTTCCGAGTTGATATTGTACAAGGAACGTTCCATCAAAAGTTTACTAACAATGAAGATGTAAGATTAAATATTCTTAATGATATATCACTTGATCGTTTAGGTATCACACCAGCTGAATTAAGGTTGGCTACATTTAGAGGTAAGGAGATTCAATATGTATCAACAGGGCTAAGAGAAAATTCGGATGTTGTATATAATTACCACCATACTATTCCATTTTTCTTTGATGTTAATGGTAACCCTGGAGTACAGCAACCATCATCTATACAGGCAGACTTTAATCCAGATGAAGGAGCAGGTACTTTAATTCCTAACCTTGCACCTATACTACCAAAGGATATAAGGAATGATCCAGCTGGGCACCTCTATAAAAATACTTTAAACTCTCCTCAGACTTTAACTATTGATTATGATATAGTAGGCAATGCGAATTATGTAGGTAGTGTTCCAGGCTTTGATGATTGGGAGTTTGATCAGATATGGCCAGAGCGCAGAATAAGATTAGTGCACGTTGATTCAGTAGGAACAGTTAAAGCAACTTTATTTGAATCGGTGGTGCAGGGCTTTAAAGAATTTGGTAACTCTCCTTATGGATGCTATGGACCATTTGCATATTCAAGTATAATTATTGTTACACTTCAACCAGGAGAAAGACTTTTCTTTTTAAATGAACAAACAATACTTAACATAGTTGATGGTAATATTCTTGTACCATCTGGTACATTATCCGCGGACAGTCCTATGGATAATATATTTAAAGTGGACTATACCTATAGCGTATTAAGAATATCCATTACTCAACCAAGTACTATATTAGACGATCAACATTCTGTTATTCTACCACACGAAATATTTCAAACGCTTATATCACAAATTAATGGAGGCAGGTTTATATCAAATTATTTCGGTCGTTTAGATTTAGGATATTATGAAGATGGAGAAGGAGCATACATTGCGATCACTACAGGTGAGATACTACGTGGCATTGATCCAACTACTGTCCAGGTCAATACTTCATTTAGAGATGCATTCAAAAGCTACAATGCGATTCGGTGTTTGGGTGCAATTATTGGAGAGGACTATATTAGGATTGAGCCGTTGGATGATTTATTTAATTACGAAATTGCTGCGGACATAGGAGAGGTAAGAGAGTTTGCTATTACTCCAGCAAAAGATTTTATATTCAATTCTATTAAGGCTGGATTCCCTAACAATGAATACGAACAAGAAAACGGACGTGATGAATTTAATACTACCTATCAATATACGAATGGGTTTCAATCTGTTAAACGTGAACTTGATTTAGTTAGCGTATATAATGGGGATGGATATGGAATAGAGTTTGCAAGACGAGCAAACATAATGTTCACTGGAACAGCCGACTCAAGATATGATGCAAAGATATTTTTAATCTGTCTTAAGCTAGATGATGAAGGAGAGTTGGTTACTAAAAGAGATGAGGACGTATTATCTGTATCTGGAATTTTTAGTCCAACGACAGCGTATAATTTGGATATCGCAGTAGGACAAAATATGTTAAGGTGGAAACGCTACCTTAACATTCCATTATATAGAAAGGCAGAACGTAAATTATTTTTTCAAGGCAAGGATAAGAAATCATCTATGCAACTTGTTACTGACTTAGGTATCAGTAATGATGGTCAAGATATATCCTTAGGTGGATCATATTATTTTCTTCCTGAGGAAAGGAGATTTCAATGCCCTATACATATAGATATTTTATTTCAGATACTTGCTAATCCATTAGGGTTAGTTAAGTATACATATAAAGATGAAACGTTTTATGATTTAATCTACGAGCTAGATAGCGAAGTTGAAAAGGCAGCAACACAATGGAGAGTACTTGGAACTAAAGCAAGTCCTATTGAAGAAACAGATGAACCTACTTATCCTACTGGACCGATCTTAAAGTATGGTTCAAGGTTAGCGGATTATGTGAAGTATAATATTGATGAGGAAGGTTTTGTATTATATGCTGGTGGTAGCGCAGATGATGGTAGTATTCCTATAGGGGAATTATTGTTTAGGGGATTTGTTCCAACCATTACCATAGCCAATACGGTGAACATTACGCCTAGCGTTGGAGTTGGATTATTTACTGGCTATGCTCCTAGTGTATTTGGTGCAGGTGGAGTAGGGGTTGCGTTGTGGACTGGACTTGCTCCTACTGTAGTAATAGACGTACCTGGAGGTGAAGGGTTAGCAACATTAGGTGGAGATTTCTTACAAACATTAGATGACGAATATATTATAGAATTACCATGACAGCAGTATCTTTTTTAGTTGAGTATGCAGTAGCGAACGTTCTTAAGTTTACACTTGACGGTGTAGATACAAGTCAACGTGCGAACTTTGATCAACGCAGGGTCGCTGATTCATTGGCTGCAACTGTTAATAGACAGCAAGAATTTTCTTTACCATTTGAGAACAATGATCCATTGAAGATACAATTCCTTACCAACTATTCTTATAAGAGAGTTAGGATAATAGATTGTGATGGATTGCAATATGATCCTACTACTGGATTTCAAAATGCTTTCTACTATACGCCGACTATAATTCATAGCTATACTAATTTATATTATAGAGCGGATTGCAAATTCTCCTCTATAAATGGTAAGATGTTTATTTACTTTGAGTCGGGTAATGAATATAGCACTTCGGATTTTACAACCCCTACTGGACAAATTGCACTTGAAGGTAGGCTACCTGCGATCAATGCAGCAATAGGAGATACAATCAGATATAGACTTGAAGGAGGTGACTTTGCCGATACAATAATTGCGTCTATCGCATGGGATCCAACGTTGCAAGCACAAGGATATTTGACGGATGTGGATATGGTATTATTGTCTCCAGTAATAGGAGTAGTTGAAGTTATATACGATGAAAAAGAAGCAGACCTATACGAGCAAGAAATTGATTTAAGTAATTTACTTGAAGGACATTATAGAATAGTAGTAGAGTTGGGATTGGTATCTGCTCTTCGAATATACACTAGCGAAAAAATATTTGTTAAGGAAGTCCATGAAGATAGTTTGGCAATTGATTATTCGCATCTTGGAACTTATAATGATGCAGACCTTTGGAATTACCTATATGAAAATGGGTGGCAAAATAGAATACGCTTGGCGATGGACTTCTATAAAGTTACACCAGCTGGTGAAGTGGAAGCGGATGTGAATGATTCAGGAGTTCAACGTTTGTTAAGAGCAGTACCATTTAGACAATTAACTTTAGCAGCATATAATTTACCTGATTGGGTAATAGACAAACTAGGCGTAATTTTTAGTCACGATACAAAGATCATTAATGAATACGAGTGGGAGATTGAAAATCTAGGAGCAGTAGAGAATGTGGAGATGGCTAACGTTGGTACCTTCACCATTAATCTTAGACAGAAAAATGATAGAACAAAACGCTCAGATATATTTAGTGAGGAGTTAACAGCATACTTTGAACCAGCTTCGTATTCTCCTATAGCATATGGTGGAGGTAGTCCATTGGTATCCACATTTCATACTAATAGCGGTGGAGACTTTTATTTTGTTTCATTACCGAGTTGGATATCTGCGGACGTAGCTGTATTTCAAGATGGAGATGTAGTTACCTTTACTATTTCTGCCAACGCTACATACTTTGAAAGGAGTATAACATTAACAGCGATCAGTGATGCGTTTGATGGATTAACTGCTACTATAGAATTTGAACAAGAGTATGATACGAGCGTTCCATTATTTATAGATGTGGATCAAGACCCAGTTCAGATAGCAGGACTTGCTGGTTCAAACATTGTAATTAATGTAAGTAGTAGTGGAGATTATGATATAACATATAGCGGTTCCCATACCTTTACTGCTGTTAAAGAAAACGGATTTACACAAGTAAGAATAAGTGAGCCTACAGAAAATGTTGGTCCGGGTAATCGTACTGGTATTGTTAAACTCGCATTGCAAGCAAACCCATCTATATTTGTTGAGATAGATGTGGAACAATTATTAACAGAAGTATTACTTGGGTTATTACAAATTACACCGTCATCTCTTATATATCCAGATAATGGTGGAACACAGTATGTAGATATAGACGCATTAGTTGATTGCCAATGGCAGGCTAACAGTAGTCAGACTTGGTGTATAGTAAATACCGATGTGCATGTTGGTCCTTATCTTAATTTCAATGTTTTCTTAAACGGTCGTGACCTATATGTATTTGCACCAAGATTTGCAGTAGTAACATTGGTAAATATTTTGAATCCATCTAATACTTTAATTATTAACGTTCAACAAAACTAAATGAGCATGACATTACAAGACTTACAATTAGATAGTTTAACCAACCCTCTTTTATTAGAGGTGGTTTTTGCCTCTGTTATAGGAGCGTTGTTACACGTATTTATAAAAGCAAGGGATTTAAAACTAACTACAACAAAACACAATATTGAATTTAAGTTCAGAGAATATTTTGTTGGAGATTGGTTGAGCCATATTATATCCGTGTTAGTAATTATGTTATATGTTTTATTTATTAATAGGAGATTAGATCATATAACTGTAAACTTATATGAAGCCTTGTTAGCTACGTCAGCTACTGTAGGATATTCAGGTGATCATTTAGCAAGTAAATTTTTCTCAGCTACTACTAAGAAAATTGAATCCGCTATAGATTATAAAACAAGTTTAGCTGATAAGGCAAGTGGAACAACGGACGCACCTACACCAAAATAAATTTTAAATAAAATGGCACAAGGCTTTCCCGCTCAATTAAACAATCCAGTAATTCCATATGCCACACCGTTGGTAACGGACTTATTTTTCTTTGCTGATCCTGCATTGGGTAATGGAAAGAAGAATACACTGTCTTCATTGTTGTCTATACTTTCATCTTTTAATATAGTTCAAAGTGTACAAGTAGATACAACGGGAGACATTATATTACCTTTTGCAAGCAAAGTATTCGGACATTTTTATGGCAGTACAACTATATCCGCTAATGCGGAAATATCTGTAACGGATGATAGTACAGCAATTGAATTACATTTTATTTTTCAAGTAGCTGAAGTATCCGCTGGTGTATTTCCAGAATTAGAATGGCCAAGTAATTTTTATATGGGCGATTCAAGATGGATATCAGGAACAAAAAAATGGACAGCACTTGAGGTAGGAATATATTTAGGCAAGGCATATAAAACTGCAACAAGTTGGTATTTAGAAATTTCAACATTACCATTCATATGAAAAAAATATTTTTATTATTATTTCTTTTTGTACTCTTCACTACAATAGCTTGGAGTCAGAGTACTGTACGTATGGCAACGGCTACCGGAACAGCGGTATATGTAGCTACATTTAATCCACCGTTAACATCATTGAATAGTCAAACGATGTATACGGTAACTTTTACTGGTGCAAATGTTGTTACTAATCCAACCCTTGATCCAGACGGTGCAATACCTGCTACCGATATAAAACAAAATGATGGAACCAATCTTGAGATAGGAACGCTAGTTGCTGGTGGTACATATAATTTAAAATATGATCCGACTAGTGGAGATTTTAAAATTATCGGTGCTACTGGTAGTGGCGGAGGTGGTCCATCGACAAACATTTATAATTCAGATGGAACGTTAACGAGCAATCGTATATTAGACGGTGCGGGATTTAATCTAACATTAGATGATATTGTAAATTACAATGTAGTTTCTACAGGGTATATAGGAATGCAAAGTGGAGATGGCGGTATAGCTGTAACTTCTAATGGGAATATTACGCTTGCAACAGCTGGTGGTTCTGCTAATATAATTGCTGAATCAATAGAGTTCCAATCTGAAGTTGGAAGTATAAATTTATTATCTGATCTTGCTTCTATATCTTTAACATCTACAGTACAAGATATACAAATTATAGCAGGGGATGATATAGATTTAAATCCAGCAGATGATATTTTATTGAAAGGTATTGCAGCTGGTAGTCCAACAACACAATTTTTTAGAGGGGATGGAACGTGGGCTGTAGTTGGTCCGGGTACTCCTGATTTAACTTGGGTAACAAAGACAAGCAACTATACACCGATAGCAGCAGATTCGTCATTGGTTCAACCTGCATTTAATATGCGATCTGCTTCTGCAATTTCATTTACTGTTCCACCGTTTTCAGGAGTTAACTTTGCAGCAGGTCAAACGTTTTTAATATACAATGATAGTACAGGTATCGTATCGATACTTGAAGGATCAGGCGTAGATTTTGAAACTACTGCTGAAGGTGGTACAGGTCCGTGGACATTAGAAGAAAATGAATACGCGGTAGTTTCAAAATCAAATGCAACTAATACATGGAAGTTAATGATGGGTGTAGGTGGTGGAGGTGGAGGGGATAACATTTATAATACAAACGGAACCCTTACCGCGGCACGAACATTGACTGGTGCAAATTTTGATTTAACTTTTACAGGGGTTCAAGATTTATTTTTAGAGTCTACATCCTTTACGGGTCAAGCCCAAGATAATATTGATTTCTTTACATGGGATGGTAATATAACTTTTGAAGCTAATGAAGCAACTACTGGAAATGTAACAATGATTGCAGGTAACTCGGTATCGTTAGTTTCTGATGATGTTGACTTAGATATATTAGATGATTTACAAATCAATGGTGTATCAGGTACAACGGGTCAAGTGATTGGTAATACAAACGGTCATGCCGCATGGATTACACCGTCAGGTTCATTTACTAATACAGCAGCAAATAATGAGATACCAAAAAGCGATGGAACAAATCTTGATCCATCAGGTATAGAATCTACTACTGCTGGTAATCTTAAATTAGGATTATCAAGTACAGTAGGAGCACTTAGAATTTTAGAAGCAAGTGGATCAGAAGTTAATGTTGGTTTACAAATAAACTCTAAAGGAGTCGGCACAATTCATATTGCACCCAGTACAATGTCGGGTTCTTTTATAACGATGCTTGCAGGTAGTTTAGCTTTTACAGCAGGTAATGGATCAGCCCAACTTATAGGAACCACAGTTGACCTAGCTTCTGGTACAACGGTTAGACTAGGCAAAGATGATTTATCAGGTACTAATAGAACTCTTATAGCAGCAGGGTCAGGATCAAATTTAGATATGACGTTAACAACAAAAGGTGCAAGTTCATTTTATTTTACGCAAGCTATTAACGCTTATTTTCAAAATGTAAATAGTTTTCATATTCAAGGTAATACAAGCCCAACAATATTTCTTGGCGCTGACGGATACGCAGGTAGTGTTTACCAAAAAGCAGCATCGGGTACAGCTGGTCAGGTCAATGGAGCGACAATAGAGTTTATCGGTGGTCAAGCATATCAAGCATCAGGCAATGGTAACGGTGGCAATTTAGCTTTTGTATCTGGTGCAAGACGTTCGGCAGGTAGCGGTACCGATGGAAAAATTTATTTCAATGCTTTAGGTACTTGGACAGAATGGATCAATGGTAATGCAACACCTACAGGTTTATCAAATTCAGTAGGTGTTTATTCACAAGATGTTTCAAGTAGTGCTGAATGGTTTGTAAAAAATGAATTAGGATATGTACATCAAATTTCCGGATACCATTGGAAAAAATTAACATACGATCTTACTTCTACACCTAGTTCTGGTTCAGGTGAAACAACTTTATTTTCATATTCTTTACCAGCGGGTACATTAGCAGTCAACGGTCAGGCTATACATATAAGAGCAGCTGGATCAACTGCTTTAAATGGTAATACGAAAACACTTAAGATGAAGTTTGGTGCAGTTACTTTTTCTACTATACTTTTAGGAAGCAATACAATAAATAATATTTGGGCAGCGGATTGTTATATTACACGAAATACTGCTACTACACAAAAATGTAATTGCATATTAAATACAACGGATGGATTGATGGTAGCACAGGTATCTTCGGCAGGAGAAACTTTATCTGGTGCAGTAACATTTTCTATTACTGGACAAGGTTCAGCTACCAACGATATTTTAAGAGACCAAGTTTCCATATTTTACGAACCTTAACATATATGAAAAAACTAATTCTATTATTTTTTATTCTATTTTCTTTTGCGTCTAATGCGCAGATACGTGCTATTGCTACAATGCGTAGCGATACGGATGCGCCTACACCACCAACGCCTGAAGATCCATTTGTAATTACGGATGATCATATACTTGGTACGCAAGGTTATCAATTTAACTATGCCGTTGGTACTTGGATTGGGGGTACAGGAATTGCCGGATGGTATAACACAACTTTATATTATACGGGAACAACTAATGGCTATGTAGAATTTACTTTCAATGGTACTAGCATTCATTTGTTTACGGAGAAAAAAGATACGCATGGTATCATGGCCATATCTATTGATGGTGGTGCAGAAACCAATGTTGATTTATATTCTGCTTCACCATTACTACAGCAAGATGTTTGGAATAGCGGAACAATATCACAAGCTGTTCATACTGTTAAGATAAGATGTACAGGTACAAAGAATGCAAGTTCATCTAATTACTATGCTATTGTAGATTATCTTAAAGTTTATAATCCATTACCAGTAGAAGAGACACCGGACCCTGATCCAACATTTACCCACTACGTTAAAACTACTGGAAGTAATACGGCAAACAATTGTACTAACTCGGCAGCACCGTGTTTAACAATAGGCTATGCGTTAACGCAAATGAGTTCCGGTCATGTGCTATCTGTTGGACCTGGAACATTTGTTGAACCAGCTTACTTAGCGCCAACTCCCGGTGAATCTATACATGGAAGTGGAGTAGATGTTACAATAGTAAAACTAAACTCATCATTGAATTGGGACGTTACTGCTGGAGCAATTCAAGCAAGTAAAACAATGTTCCAATATAATACGGCAGGATCAACGGCACATTTTCTTAGCGATCTTACTATAGAGGGTAATGGAAAGTTGGTTCATGCTGGAATCTATATAGCGAACGGAAGAAATAATGTTACTGTAGAAGATGTTAAGATAACTAACTTTGATTATTTCGGAGCATACGTAGCAGCCAATAATATAACTTTTCATAACGTCCAAATAATAAACAGCGCTGAAGCCCATACATCTTTTTCTACTGGTAACTTAATGGTTGGCGGTCTTAATACTTTTACTTGCGACAATGTAGATATAAGTGATAACCTTGAAGGCTATGGAGTTAAATCTTTTGGTGCAGGGGTTATTATTGAATCAATGCTCTTTGAAAATAGTGAAGTAAGAGTCGTACCGTATTCACCTTATGGTGGTAGTACTGTTCCAAACATTGCATTTGAATTTGAAAGTGCAAAGCCACGTAATTGTATAATAAGAAATAGTTATTTTGATAATAATATTTCAATAGTTCGTGCGATAGGTAGTGTCAATGAAGGGTTTAATACAGTACACATAACAAATAATATAATTGATACAATCACAAAAGGTGCCGGTGGAACTACTTCGATGAATGCGTCTATAGAGTTTTCATCGCATAACGGTGAGATAAGTCATAACCATATTGTTGGCGGTCGCTTTGCTTATATCGTTAGTTGGAATACTGGTGAAACTACACAACAACAAAATTTAAGAGTGCACCATAATACCGTCTATATGACGGGGCATGTAAATTCACCAACAGGATTAGTACGAGCAAGTTATCATGGTTGGAATGGTCTATACATTTATAATAACACCGTTCATATTCCACCAACACAAAATTATAATGTTGCTATAGTATATAATGGTGCCAATGGTGTAACCTATAATAGCACAAACGTTCAAGTAAAAAATAATATTATATATGATCAGTCAACAAGCGATGGTGGAGTAGGTGGTGCAAATGCTATAGTAAGGATGGAAGGTAGCGGTGGAAGTTTCACCTCTTCTAACTTCTCTTATAATTTAATCAACGGTATGTCTACTACACTTCCGGGTGGATGGACATCCTCAGATAACTTAACATCATCGCCACAGCTTCAAGGAGGTGGTGGAGTAAATCCATCTCCATTTACTTATACTCCTTTTTATAAACCAGCACTTGGCTCTCCAGTAATTAATACGGGGATCAATGTTGGGTTACCGTTTACAGGAGCAGCACCAACTAGAGGCAGACTAGAGTATCCATAACTAATTATAATATGAGTAGCTTAAGAAAAATTTATAAGGGGAATAACGGAACAGTCGAATGGCCATTCAATGACAATGAGGGGAACCCATTAAACTTGGATCAGATGGTAACGGTTACTGCACAAGTCATTCAAAAAGATCGTGTAGTAGAAACTTATGTAATGGCAGATGGTACAGAGTTTAGACGTAAAGATGTAGCAAGCGATACGGTTGTATTCGAATATACAACGGCTCTTACCAATACGTTAGCAAAGATGGTTACTGCATTACGAGTAACAATTGTGGGACCAGAAATTTATTTGGTTGTAGATGATAATAGAATATGGACAAAGCAAGAAGATATTTTTGAGGTAGTATAATTTAACTTTTAAACTTTTAATAAAATGGCAGCAGCAGGAAAATGGAAAATGTACGCAAAGGCTAAACTAGCAATTGCAAATGGTGACATAGATTTTAATGGTCACTCGTTCAAGATTAATTTGTATTTAAGTACATCGAATTGTGATACGCTTACAGCCCACGATGCACTAGCAGATTTAACTAACCAAGTAGCAACGGCATTTGGTTATACGCAAAACACAAAAGCAGTAACGATTACTACAGCGGATGCAAGTGGTACGATCACAATTGATGAAACTACTAACCCAGTATGGACAGCATCGGGTGGTGCGATCACTGCAAGGTTCGCGGTTATTTACGATGATACGCACGCGGATGATATGCCGATTTGTGTTTGTCTATTAGATACGGCACCAGCAGATGTGACCGCAACGGATGGTAATACCTTTACTATTACAATGAATGCGAGCGGCATCTTAACATTGAGCGGTGCGGATAGTAACTAATTAAAATGAAATGGCTGTAGTATTAGGAGTAAGTTCCGGATTTGTTATAACAGCGCCAACGGCTGACCCTGCTGGTGCTGTTAATACTACTATTGATGGTTCATCGGTAGTAACAAAAGATACTGCTCCAAAAGGTGCCACCATTACCATAACAGAAATTGGTTGGTATCGTGGTGCCGGAACTAACGCGGCCAATTTTGAAATTGCATTATATTCTGAGTCGGCTGGTATTGCGTCTACTAGGGTACAAGTTGATGCAACTAATTCAAGTACGTCCGGTGGCTGGACCGTTGTAACAGGATTAAGCTGGGCAGTAACTGAAAACACCGCGTATTGGTTAGCGGTGCAAATGGATGCCCATAGCGGATCAAGTACAATAGATGGTGAAGCGTCTGGTGGTGCCGGTGTTGATGTTCTAACTTCCCAAACAACTCTTAACAATCCGTATGGAGGTGGTACGGTATCCGATGCAGATGGTTTATATGCTATCTATGCAAAGATAAGTATTGTTCAAAATCTTGCTCCAGCAGTAGGCGCAGCAACATGGGAAGGGTTTGCACCTACTGTAGTTGGTGGTAGTGGCTCACCTGTTAATGTTACCCCAAGCGTTGGAGCAATGGTGGCAACGGGGTTTGCTCCTATCGTTGCAGCAAGTAATGAATATCAAGTATTGTTAGATAGGGCAACTACACTTACTTATGGACATCCTACAGCTGGACAAAAGATAAAACAAAATACACTTTTTTCTAGGATAAAATCCGCTGGTTTATTAGATGATATAGAAGCCATGTGGATATTTGCAACGGATAGTAATTCAGATTTCGCTACATTGAATTGGATAACACCAGCTAGTTATCAATGTACAAAAGTTAACTCCCCTGTCCATACACTTAATCAAGGATTTAATGGTAACGATTCAAACTCTTATTTAAATACTAATTTAGCCACAAATCAACTTGTTAAAGCAACAGTAAGTTCAGTATCTTTTTTAATAGATATAAAGTATTGGCCGCTTACAAATGGTTTTCAAATTGGATCAGGAAGTGATTCTATATCTTTTTCGTTATATAATACAGTTGCTAAACTTATTGGTGGTGACTCCAACTTTGATATGGGGGAAACCCCACCTGTTGGAACATGGTTCGCTGATAGAAGTGGAACGGATGTTAACATTTACAACAGTAATAGCTTATATAAAAATGTTACCACAGCTACTGGAACTGCTCATGAGTACCCTATTTGGATAGATGCTATGAATGAGGGTGCGGGATCAAATTATAATGACGCACTCATAAGAGTTTTAATAATAGCAAAGCATCTTGACAGCACTAAGCGAACAGCATTATACGATGCGGTTACTGCTTATATAAATTCAATTACTGAAGCGTTTCCAAATGTTGGTGCAGGTACCTTTAATGGATTCGCACCTACTGTTTCCGTAACTACTAATCAAAATATTACTACGGATGTTGGTGCAGGAACATTAATTGGATTTGCTCCTACTGTTGAAACACCATTAAATATAACGGCTGACCTAGGGGTTGCTACCTTCGTTGGATTTGAACCTACAGTAACAGCTGGATCAGGCTTAACTATTTTACCAGATGTTGGAGTAGGGATACTTACAGGTTTTGGTCCTACTGTAGTTGCAACAGATCATAAAAATATAATCGCTGACTTAGGGGTTGCGGTATATACTGGGTTTGCTCCAGTAGTATTTGCATCAGACCATAAGAATATAATAACGGATATAGGAGCAGCAACCTATAATGGATTTGTTCCTACCATTACTACTCCAATAAATTTAAATGCTGGTGTAGGAGTATTAACTGCTACAGGATTTGCTCCATCCGTTGCCACTCCAAGAGAAGTGTCTCCGGGGATTGGAGTATGTATTTATAATGGATTTGCACCAACATTAGTATTGCCAAGGAATATAACGGTTGATCTAGGGGTTGCATTATATAATGGATTCGCACCGTCAGTAGCGGCTGGATCAGGGGTACTACCAGATGTTGGTAGTATATTAGCTACAGGATTTGCGCCAACCGTATCCGTAACTAACCATATAAATATAACGCTTGATGTTGGAGCAGCAACGTATACAGGTTTTGCACCTACAGTATTTGCAAGTGATTCTAAAAATATATTAATAGGATTAGGTGAAGCAACTTTAAATGGATTTGAACCAACAGTATTTGCTAGCGACAATAAGAATATCGCTATAGGATTAGGTGAGATGGTAATGGTTGGATATAATCCAGCTATAGGTACACAACCTACAACAGTTTTTCCAGATATAGGAGCAGCCATATTCTTAGGATATGAACCTACTGTAGTTGCCTCAACCACTCCAGTAAATGTTCCGGAACCAAAACGTATGAGGGTAATTTACTTAGATTAATTATGGCACAGATAGATGGACCAATTTATATTACGCGCACAACATTAGAAGATGAAATAAATCTTGCGCGAAAAGAACTTGATGGAATAGTTTTTATGACTCGCACACGAACTACTATTATAGTAGAGGGTGCGGAAGATGAAAGTGAAGGAGCAATGGCAACACAAGGCAATACGCTTATAATAACTTATAATGAAGAGTTTATATTACCTAACTAAAAAATAAAAACAAAATGGCAGTAACGTACATTTCTGATTTACCAGCAGCAAGCGCATTGGCTGGGACTGAAGTTTTTCCAGGGGATCAATCCGCAGCTACGAAAAAGATTACCGCTAATCAACTTCGACAATATATAAATAAATCTAATGGTTTATTTAATATTTTAGACTATGGTGCAGTACAAGATAGCACAACAGATAATGCAGCATCAATACAAGCAGCGATAGATGATGCTATTTTATTTAGAGGAAAAGTTATTGTTCCTTGTGGCGTTTCGAATTTCAATTATTTTAGAATTGATAGTGGCTTGGAAATTTTAGCAACCGCATTTCCAAACGATCAACACTATTTGTCTATTGAAGGTTATGGCCGTACTGTTCAAATACAATACCATGGTGCAAATAATGGTTCAGTAATAGCGATAGCAGGAATGAGAGGCGGTCAAATACATAACCTAAAATTAAGTATAGCAACTGGAATTACTGGATGCACAGGTTTTGATATAGGGACAAACGAGTTTGGAACTACTGGTAATTTTTCTTTTTATGATTGTCATGTTGGACTTAATAACGGTGTAGATAATACAGGTTTTAGAACAGGTATATATTCTGTAGGAGGCAATGGAGATGTTTCTTTTGTAAACTTTTATAGCTGTCAAGTATGGGGGGGACAAAGTTACGGTTATAGCGGACAGTATGGTTGGGAGATTGGTGGTCAGAACGCTCTTCAATTTGGTTTTCATAGCTGTGGAATATTTTTATGTGATCGTGGTTTATTTATTAACGATGGTGGGATTGCTTGTTATCTATACGGTACGGGCGGATCAGGAAATAATATTGATGTCTATGTTGCTTTCGTTGGGTCGCTTACTATTGATGGTGGTAGATGGGAAGGTGGTCATAGATTTTTAGATATCACGTGGGCTGGAAGACCTTCATGTGTGAGGCTAGCAAATATTGAATTTGGAGGGTATACTTTTAGTGAAGGTAGTACGTTAATTCAGTCTGGTCAAAATTGTACTCTTATAATAGACAGCTTAATGGTTTATAGAGGAGCAGGTCTTACGTATACTGATCCTATGATTATTTTGTATGCCGATCACGATAGCATTGGTAATTGTCATATAAGAGGCGGTCAATATCAGACTTCAAGTTCTACACTTGTAACTGTTACATATCCTTCTAAGTGGCACATAAATTTGAAAAGGGTTGGTAAGTATAATACTAACTTGGAGACAACCACTTACTTTGCCGATATAGATAATTAATAATATGAAAAAATTACTTTTAATTTTTGGATGCTTAGTTGCTTTGCCATGCATAGTAATCTGCTCTCCATTAGATACGACTATCCATAAATATGATAGCGTTGATATGATCGTACGAGATTCTATAGGTGGTAAAGTATTGCGCCACGTAGTTGATTTAATTGTTATTGATCCTAAAGGGACTCCACCTCCACAAGAATGTGCTTGCCCTATGCCTTCTATAGAGATCAAGGAAACCATTACTATAGCAGCTGGACTACCAGCAAAAGTAGTAAGTGAATCAACACCGACAGGAATTAAGTTAACATTCTATATTCCACAGGGCGCTAACGGTGCAACTGGACCTATAGGCGCAACAGGTCCACCCGGACCAGTAGGACCACAAGGACCAGTATGGATACCATGTACTAATCCACCTTGTAAATTTTTTATAACGCCTACTAACTAATTTATGAAATCGCCGATGTTCTTACCTGATGACTTTGATAAAATTTATAACCACCATAGAGATATAACAGAAGTTTTTAAATGGTCTTTACTCTTATTACTTGGACTTGTAAATATTGAAACATTACTATTATGGGTACGATTTATTGCTGGCATACTTTCTATTCCAGCTGGTGTATTACTTATCTTAAGGTTATTTTGGGAAGCAAGGGTAAAGCGTAGGGAACACGAACTAAAGAAAAAAGAACTGGAGAAAAAGGATCAAGATATGTGGAGAGCAATTGAAGAAAAAGAAAACGGAACTAATTAATGGAAAAATTTTTATTAGAAAGAGTTTACTTGCCAACAGAAACGTTAGGTAGTATCTATGCACCGGATAAAGAAATTGTTTGTAAGACAATGGAGTTACCTTGGAAAGAAAATAGAAGTAATATAAGTTGTATACCTGAAGGTGAACACTTAGTTAGGAAGATGGTACCGGATCAGTTCCGCAAGTATCCATACTTTAGATTCGTAAAAGTTGAAGGCAGGGGTATAAATAAATTTTATAACATGAGCACTATACTTATCCATCCGGCAACGTTCGTCCATCATCTTAAAGGATGCATAGGAGTAGGATCAAAGCATACCGATATTAATAAAGATGGGATACCAGATATCGTTGATTCAAAACTTACTCTTAAGCATATGACAGATACAATGCCTGACGAGTTTATACTTGATATAAAAAGAAAAGAATGAAAAATGTATTCCCTTGGATGATTGTTGCAGCACTATTATTATGGGTAGGATATGAATACTATGATAAAAAATCTCCTATTGAAGTTACGCAACATATAGATTCTGTTAGAGCATTAAAAGAAATCCAACGCGTATCAGCAGTACGAATTGATTCTATAGATCGCGCATATAGAATTAAAATTGAAAAGGATAGCATAGCTAGTGTCAAGTATGAAGCACGTATTAAATATTGGACAGCAAAGGCAAAGCAAATAAAAATAAAGGTAGATACTATTATAAAATATCCAGACCTTGATACGTTGCTTCATATTTATGATTCTATAATCTATGTTCAAGCACAGCGTATACATAATTTAAATTTAGAAAAAGGATTTATAATTGAAAGCTATGAAGCAAAAATAAAAGAGAAAGATGAAATTATTAAAACCGGATTTGAAATCAATTCCCATATGGATGCCGTTGTTGCAGAACTCAATAAAGATTTGGCTAAGCAAAAGAAATATAAAATTGGCGGCACAATAGTAGGAGGTGTACTAGGATTTTTTGTTGGTCGTGGAACTAAATAAAATACTATATGAAAAAATTTATGGAGATGCTTAATATGCGCAACCTAATTATCGCAAGTATGATTTGTCTAGGAGTATCTATGTTGGATGCAATCTTTGTTAGCGACATTGCGTGGGATGGATTCAAGAACTTAACTTGGTGGGGAAAATTATTCGTGTTACCAGCTCTCGTTACTTTAGTATACATCTTTGGCTATGTGTTTCTTTATGGTATGATCTACCTTAACTTAAAGAAATGGTTTATAAAATCCTAACACTGCTGCCGACACTTATTGAATCTTGGCTAGATCGTAAAGGAGAAAAGAAGCAAGGAAAAATAAAGGACACTATCTGGTTAACAGTTGGTAGTGTCCTTTATATTATGGTTACTTGGAAAATTTTTAATCAGAATCCATTTATCATACTTGCTTATATCCTTATGTGGCGAGTAACCTTGTTTGATTACCTGACGAATTTTATGTTGAAGAAGTTTAGCGATGGGCATAAGCAAATTAATATTTGGAAGTATACTGGTACGACTACATTTTGGTGGGACCAGCTAACGAGTAAGATAGATTGGAGATGGAGATTGATTTTTAGAATAGTGATCCTTGCCGCAGGTGTGAGTCATCTGATACTTCCTTTCCCATACGATATATATGGAATACATATAAACCATTAATGATCCGCATGGTCTTTGCTCCTTTACAAAACATCTTATCAAATGTTTTCTTTCCATCAATAACTTTCTCTTGAAACTTATTCTTTTCCCAATAAGATTTTTTAAAGAGCATGTAGAATCCTGCAACCATAGGAATATCCGCACATAGTTGTTTACTACATAAATGTTTAGCGTGAACAATCTGGTCCCATATATCCCCACTCCTAAAAAGATCAGGGGCAGTTGTTTCCCATCTCTCTTCTATCTGCCATAGGTATCCTGACCGATTAGTATATGCACCAAAGATATCCGTATCTGGATAATTTATAATAGCATTTTCAATAACACGATTACTATCTTTGCAAAGTATCATTGCGTCCTGATCTAAAAGTTGTATCCATTCATATGGACTCGCAGCGCAGTGATCATTAAGCACACGACCAAATTGATTTGGATCTGTACAGAAAGGTTGTATTCTAAAAATGTCTATCATATTATTTTTTCTTTCTTTTAGTTTTAGATTTAAGTTTGGGTTCACCGTCTGGCTTTGCCCAATTCATCCTAGCCAATTCTTCTATTGGTTGATTAAACATATAAAGAACATCTAACTTAGCAAGTTCCTCTATGGATTGTGGGGACAATGATGCAATCCATTTGTCTCGTTTAATTTTAAATTCTTCTGGTGTCATACTACAATAATTAATATAATTAACAATAATACTATTACCCAAAGCACCGCATTGATATTCTTAAGCATCGTTGCGATTGTTTTCATATCCTCTTCCATATTATAGTTTTTTAATTTCGTGTTTATACGCCTTGAATGCCGACTCTCTATGGATACCGACCACATATGTTTCCTCTTCACAACGATCAGACTCTGGCCATATCTCAAATACCTTAAGGACAATTCCTTTCGAGTTAATTACGATGTCCCCTTTATTAATTTCTCGAATAGGTTCCGGGTTGCTATTACTATCCAAGAACCCTATCTCATTAGCAGGTGTCATACAGTAGTTTAAGAATACGTATGGGTGCATAAGATTTATGGACCTGATTAACATAGGTTGATAAGCGTTCATAAGTAAGCCTAGTATGGATTGATCATGACGGTGCCCCATCTTCTTATCTTCTTCAGCTTGCCAGAAACTAAAGTCACCCTCTATCTTACTATTTGCTGGACCCATAGCACAACACTTGTCAATACTATTCCAATATAACCACTCGTTAACAAGTAACTGGCTCTTAGCATTCTTTCTTATTATAAACATACCTGAGGCGCACTGAAATGATCTTCGATACTTTTCCATATGCATAGTATTGATGCAAAGTTCAGTAGTAAAGTTTTCGTGGGTATGGATACCAAGAGCATGAGTTGACTTAGTACGGTTATCCCAATTAACAAATGGTGCTATGATACCTCCACAATTATCCAGTAGCGTATCTAGGTTATGGATATCTGGTCGCTTCAAGTGATTACGGTCACCTCCTATAAAATCCATAGTCCACATTTCCGGAGAGCAGTCTTGATATATAAGTATATCTCCTTCATCGATCTTCTTAAGTGCTTCAGAGATTGCGAACGGTTTATATGCTCTGCCGTTTCTTGCTGGATCAACATGGTCAAGGAGAGTTCTATTTTGTTTATAGAAGTCCGTGTCTATTATATCATCCCAGCAAGGCATATAAAATTCGTCTATAAGCTGGAACGGTCGTAAGAGTTCTATCATATTCAATTGTGTCTTACGATAGATTCCACCTTTTCTACCCATACGATCATCTGATACTGTTACTAATATTGTCTTCATATACTTCCTTTTCTCCTCATATAATAAACTGTTTCTTGCTTAGTTTGTTTTGCCTTATCCAGCATCGATTCTCCTGGTGCATGCTTTCTATAATAAAATAATATCTCTGGTATGGTATGAATCTTATATCCATACTTTGTTGCTCTTAACCAGAACTCCCAATCCTCATACCCTTGTCTCATTAGTTCATCGTATCCACCTAAGTTCCACCACATCTTACGAGAAAACAACGAGCAACAATTAAGACGGTTTGTTATACGTAAGTCTTCCCATGTAGGAGATGGATGTGGCTTACTTACTCTAGTATATTGTCCAAAGGTTTCAAGATACGTTGATATAATATCACGCTCTCTATACTTATATTGTGCTACCATCTTTTCTATACAGGTAGGATGGATTTTATCATCGGCGTCCAGCGGTAACACTAAACCATCATCTTCTGGTATTGCACATATTCCGGTGTTACGAGTTGCGGCAAGTCCCCTATTACGTGGATGATGGATTATGGGTATGTCCAAATAATTCACGTACTCAGAAATAAACTTACCTTCAAGTAATTCTGTAGAGCAGTCATCTACTATAATAATTTCTATGTTCTTATAGGTTTGTGCTCTTACAGAATCTATAGCTTCAGCTATATATTTGTAATGGTTATAACAGGGTATAACTACTGTTACTTTCATACATAGATAAATGTTAAGGTTACTTGATTATCATACTGCCCTTGACTCTGAGTTGTAAAAAGTATTTGGATACTATTTAAACTTTCAAACCATTCGGTAACATCCCTTTCTATTTGATATGCACTACCTGCAAATGTTTTTACTCTTATTGTTTTTTCCATGGCCATGTATTTATTTCTTGTCTAAGTTCGTCTTTTGTAAGTGCTTTGATTCTACGTAGCTCTTGATCATTTGCCTTAAAGTGTCTATGGGTATTAAGACTATTAGGACCAGTCCAGTGATTAAGATGATACATATTATTCCCAAGAACTCTTTCAATGCGATAACCCAATTTTTCAAACCGATACATACGTTCAACATCTTCTGCACCATAGCTAATAAAGTTTTCATTTTCCATTCCTCCATCTATAAACGATTCTTTGTTAAAGCCTACTGCTCCACCAAGACTTACTACGTCACTAGTATTCATTCCATTAAATCTTGTATCGCCAACTAGTCCAACGTCCCCGTCATAGTCTCTTATCTTTTCAAACCATGTGTTACGTGGCATACGAGCGAACGCCCACTTATAAGGATAGACCATATCCGCACCACTACGTAACATCTCTACTGCCTGTAGTATTTGTAATGGAGCAATAAAAACATCTACGTCCCAATTAAAGATATATCTGCGACTTGTATTACGAGCCATATTGTTTAATGCTTTCGTCCTATGCATTACTGGAGTGTACATAAGATCATAGCGATGGCAATAGAAGTGTCCCTTATCTTGTAGGTAAGTCAGCTTTGGTTCATGGTCATACATCTCAGTTACATACACCTCAGCATCTTCAAAGTACCTGTGGAAAAATCGTAGGAGTATTTTAAGATTTTCTTCACGGTCTTGGTGGTCGTAGTATACTGGAATTTGAAAACTAACATCGATTAATTTTATTTTTTTGTCCTGTCTATCGGTATCCCGTTGGTGATTAAACTTATAGTAGTTGGGTGGATAATAATCCTTGATATCATTTTTACGCAACAACTGTCCATTGAAATGATGGACAGGTCTTATAATTGTTTTATGTAGTGCGGTTGAAAGATATGAACCCCACCAAGAGAAAGTAGAATTACCAATAATAAAATCATCACACTGAGACATAAGGCAGATATCTTCAATATCAGAATTGTTTTCTGAGAAGGTAACATTAGGCAGACAACCGAAATGGTTACGGCAATAAGGTATGTCGTCTGAGAAGATAATAATGTCCCGTTCTTTCCAGTCATCAAAAAATTCAATAAGCGCCCTGTAATAGTAACCAATAACTGGAAGCAAATGATAGTTAGGATTCCCCACGTAATCCCCACGGCGTATGGATAACGCAATTGGATTGAGCTTAGTATCAAACTTAATTGTTTGCTTAACACGCTCCACGAACTCTTTCTTAAAGGTAAGCGCACTACGTACTTCTTTTTCATAGTCTTGCCAATATTTATATGATTGCAAATATCCGTATACATCTACTTGATCGTTATCACGAATCGCTGGCCAATCAGGTACGTAACTAAAAGTTGTTTCCTTTACTTCACGTCCCCATAGATCATCTTCGTTACCTACTGGAAACTCTCCTTCAAAATACTCTGCACATTTCCATGCAGGTAACTTAAGATGGGCACCGAATTTTTTACTGATTCCTATCATACTTGCATATTGAAACAACTGGTTGCCTAGCCTACCATTGTTTCCAAATGATGTCATTGTTATTTGTTTCATGTTATAGAAAACTTTTTTAAGTTCTGTGCTTTAGCAAATGTTACTTCATCTAACTTACTAAGGTATACTGGACCTAGTATTAGTATAGGATTATTTTCATCATCCCATTGGCAAGTAAATCCTGCTTTACATTCTTTAAATGCTTGTAACGTAATCGTTTCTTTATCTCCTATTATTGCGCTATCAACAATATTATTTTTTGTTGGGTATCCATCGTGTAGACATACAGTTGTTATTTTAAGTGTAGCTAAAATAGAAGTGTCTTTATTAAGACGTTCTATAAAGTCATCATGACCCCTTGGTTTATCTCCGTAGTTTAACATGGTTCGCAAACTAAAATTTTATCCTTATACAATATTCCATCTTCAAGCTGTTCATTCCAAAGACTAAACTTATAATCGAATGGGAAAGCATAATTAATAAAGCCAGCAAACTTAAGAGCGCTGTTTATATCCTGGTCATCAATAATAATAAGATGGCGATGGATTGTCTTATAGGTAATATCACTAATCACTTTTAATTCTCTCTCCAATATATTGTCCTGAGAAAATTCCATGTTACCTTGCATAAGTTCAGCGTGACCACCAGTATTGGGTCCGGCAGGATGTGCGTCCAGAAATATTACGGAGTTTTTATTTGCTCGCTCCAGCATTAATGGTAACATATCGTATGACTTACCTAAATGAATTTCGGCCATAGTATATTTTAATCGCATAGCCACTACGAATGGTTCATAAATATCCACACTATAAATATGTTTATACCCAGCGAGTAGTGCTCTCCTTATAGACTCACCCATAGCAGTTCCAGTTTCTACATAGGTATCACTGAACTCTAAGTAGTCTAAGATATTAAATAGTTTTCCTGTTTTAGTTATCATATCTTCTTTAGTTGGTTCTGGTAAATTTTCTTCAAGATTTCCTGTTACTCTTGTCTTTGGTATTTTCATTTTGTTTCTTGTTTAAATCGTTTCATAATTTTTTTCTTAAGATCATCTCTATCTTTACACCATACAAACTCGTATCTAGTTTCCATAGTAGCTACAATTTTATCTAAAGTCTCTGGTCGCATTTTTCTTTCGTTGCCTTTCGGGAACTTGAGCTGGACAAAGTTCTTTCGTATGCATTCAACATAGATAGCAATTTTAATACGCCTACTTTTAGCCAAGCACAGCATGTTAACAAACCTAAAATGATTCTGTATAATGCTTTGATATAAATCTTGCGGTGACTTTCTTTCAATGTGAAACTTGTTTAGTAGTAACTCCGTTGTGTAATCTCCTACATCTAGTTTATGTTTCTTCCATCCTAAAAAAGATATAGGTAACTGTTCCCTGGTATCAACCAGTACTATACTCCTATTCGACTTTTTCTGCTTCATAGACAGCGTCCATTAAATCATCCTTATCTCCGGACATAACAAACTTCTTAATACCTTTCTTGAGTAGGTTATTAATCCGTTGGACCTTACCATTATTTACATATTGTCTATGCCATTCTTTTTCCATATCGGATACACGACTATTGATTTCTCGTGCTTCGCTAGGAGTTATTGATGGTTCAACTAAATAATGATAGAGGCATCCTACTATAAAACCATACCAGTGCGCTGAGTACCATTGTAATCCTAGTATGTAGGAGATGGCTAATGAGCCGAAATAAAAAGCGAGTAATACAAATAGTTTTTTCATATAGCTATAGAATTTATTTTTGTTAACTCTGCTCCTGGGACTTTAATACCATCCTTTAAATCTTGTTCGATCATAGGTACATTTAACATCCAGTATTTGTGAGGTACTTTACTTGGATCCGTCACCAGTGCTTTTGATAGCCTGCGTCTACTGGCTCCATCTTTGCTTCCTGCAATTTGTGTTTCGCTTATCTTATTTGTATAGGTCTCAACCTTTTTAATTTTACCGGCCGCAAAATCAGCTTCGATCTTTGCTTCTAAGCGATCTTGCTCGTCATAGAAATCTTTTATAAGTATAGTTATCTTGTCGTTATATTCCTTGATCCTTACTGCAAAAGGTATGAATAGATTTTCAACCTTAGCTATAGAGGAATACATTCCAGAAGTTATGTCGTCCATCTGTCGCTTTGCTTCTTTACCAATTTCTTTTAAGAGTTTCATTTGTGTTCCAGCAAACTCTAAATCTTTTTTGGTTTTAACCTCTTCAATCTTCTTTAGCTTATTGAATAGCGGGGCTGCCTGACTTTGTAGTGACGCTAATATTACAGCAGTGGTAACAGCGTCTTTGTCTTTTGCTCTATGAGCTAATTTGTTTTTTGTTGCCATACATTATCTTGGTTAGTTTCTCTTTGTATAATTCATATTCATACCGTGGAATAGTCTTCAATATTTTTTTAATACGCTTCACAATCGGTGCCTTATCTTTTGGTTTAGCGGACTTGCGCATTCCAGTAAGGTTTTTAATTCGATCAACCTTTTGTCTTGTTGTCATAATCCTTTTTCTTTTTGTTTTACCCAGTAATCTTCTATGGACATAAGCTCTCCATAGTTCTTATACCACCACAATAGGAACTCAAGTTCTTTTGCCGCTGCTTTCTCCTGCTCCTTAAATTCATTCGAAGATATAATATATATGCTATGGGGTGGAAACTTATCAACAAAGATAAAGTAAAACTCTTTTAGCTTTTCCATTTGCTTATATACAAAACTTTGCTTTGGGTATCCATATGCTAATGCTCTATTCTTACAGTCGAGAAACGTCTTGGCAGTAGTGGTCTTTATATCGGAACCTATACGTGGTGCTGGCTGATAAATATCTAATATGTAACTCATCTCCACTCCAAATAATTCTCCATACTTCTTATCTTCACATACTGAATTTACCATCAATCGTTTTACTACGCTATTCGAATTCATTTTCTTAAGCATGGATTCAATCCGTTTCTTTTCCTCTTCTGATAATAATGCATAGCTTTCATACTTATCTTCTAGGAAACGTTCATGCAATGCTTTACCAAAGATAAAATGTTTCTCTTCTGGATCTGATGCTGGAATACATAGAAGATCGTTTTTAATTTTATTACAGTGCGAGTAACTACTATTCTTTGGTACTGGTCCAGTAATTATATTATGTTTTTTAAGATAGTCTACAAGTTTCATTATACTTTGTTTAAACAGTAAAAGAGGTCGGCTACCACACCGACCTCTATAACTAACCAAATAATAAGTAACGGATCAACCCTTACTTCTTGCCCTTTCCTTTTGCTGCTGTCTTTGCTTTCTTACCACCATCTGCTCCTGCTTTCCAATCTGGATACTCTTCAGAAGATGAGATTTTGTTTTTGTCGTAATCTCCTAGTGCATTAAAGTCATCCATAGTATATGCTTCGTCCAAGAAGAAACTACGAGTTGGAAGTGTTCCCTTGAGTATCTTAGTTCCTTTAGGTAGGGCAGATATGTTTGTTATATTCGAATAAGTAGCGGAACCATCTTCTGCTTCTTTCTCCGATATAGTTACAAACGCTGGCTTACCAGCCAGTCCTTCGAAATCAAAGTCCTCTAAATTTTTAATACCTAACCAAGCTTTAATATCTTTTGCTAGGTTTGCTTTCTTACCTACGCTGAACGTATAGGTTTTGTAATTTACGAATGCGTCCCCGTTTTCTTTCTTAACTCCAAGAATTTCAAACGCTACATTAAGCGTGTTTCTTTTTGTAGGCTTACCCTTGTATGAACCTGATTGCGTGCCCCAATGAATTGGTCCTAAACAAATTGATTGGTACACTCCTTCTGGGGTTTGTTCTGCGGGTGCTGCTTTTGGTGCTTTCATTTTTTGTAAAGTTTAAATTAAGTTTATGTCCTACCTTATAGACTCTCTATAAAGTGACGGTATAAATTTACCTCTATTATATAGGGTATAGAATAGGCTATCTAAGGAAGGTCTAAAACTCCTTATAATTCCTTAAAGGAATTTAAAACTAAAACCTTAGTTTTCAGGCCGTTTTTAGGACTCCTAAACTAGCCTATATATAGAGTCCCTAAAGCTATTAGAGGACTCTAGGGGAAACGTAGGCTTTTAGCCGACTCTATATATAGGCTAATTTTCGCTATCGCCTAGAGTCCTTATATAGAGTCCTCGAAACGTTTAAAATTCCTTATAATTCCTTTTAGACTCTAAAAAGACTCTTTATATTTGTCCTACCGTTTAGGGCGTAAACGATTCGAAAACTAAAGATTTAGTTTTCAGCTTTGAAAGTCTTAAGTTTAATAACTCCGAAATCTAGGAGACACCGAAACTCGTTGCGAAACTATCTTAATAGTCACGTCGTTAGACGTCTCTCAAACCGGCCCCTAGCTTAGTAGTTAAAACCGATAGACATTTAATTAGTCCCTTTTAGGATAAAGTCTTTCCTGCTACCTTAAATCTTTAGGTAACAATTAATTTCTTCCTTTATAGTCTTTATTAGTATAGCGGTAATATCTAGTTATAAGAAACTATACTATTTAAAGTTAAAAGAATCGCGTGAAGCGAATAACTATAGAACGTAAGTCAATACGCTAAGAAGAAATTAAATAGCGGTGAAGTTTAAAGACTATCTTAAAAAACTAGCGGTGAGAATTCCGCAACTCCTGCTCGCGAAAATCCGATAAACAGAATTTTATAAACTCTTTAGTCGTAGATAGAA
>Ga0137433_1000059_pt1 | contig 54863 bp, 50 predicted proteins | sample EasRivERMZT840_2_FD_102335 | JGI IMG/M metagenome (GOLD analysis project Ga0137433, IMG submission 102335) | Soil microbial communities from meander-bound floodplain in the East River, Colorado, USA - East River MetaG ERMZT840_2 | ecosystem: Environmental > Terrestrial > Soil > Floodplain ...
CCCGCACCGGTGGGGACTGGGGGGCGCCCTCGCGACCCGGGAAAACGGACCCCCGCCCTGGGCCCGGGGGGGGGGGGGGCGCAGTACAATCCGCCGAAGATCCTGCGTGACAAGGTGAAGAAGGGGGAGCTGGGCCGGAAATCGGGAAAGGGGTTTTACACCTGGAGCGACTGAGCTGGTAGCAAACGGGCCAGCCCAGTCGCTCCACTTCGTTCAGACAGTCACCGATCCAGTGGTGCAATAGGGGGACGGTGTTGAGCCCGTTTTGACGTGGCGTACGCGCGCCTGATACAGCCCGCCTCCTGGAGGCGAGTAGAAGTGCTCAGTGATGCCTGGGTCCTTCGTCGCCACCACACTCCAGCGTAGAGTCCAAAGACGAGTGGAGTCGTCCAAACCGGGATCAGATCGCGGGGTGTTGTGCTAACGAGTGCAGTACGCCCAATCAACTAGCGGTGAAGCAGTAGACTATCGGGGAGATAAGCGGCCGATACGAGTGGCGAGTGGTGCGATAGGGTATTCGGCAACCATTTTTTGAGCCAGCGCCGGGGCGCGCACTGGTGGAGTCGGTCAACTCGTGATTCTCTTGCTCTGCGGCTCGGCGCTAGGGGCTGGAGAACCGCCACACTCCGGCTCCACCACTCCCAAGGCGAGTGCCGATGACAAGTCTTCCCTGGCCGTCGATCGTGACGGCGTGCCCGCCGCCAATCCCCGGAGGCACGGGCAAGCTGTCCCAAGTCTCGCCGTCATCACAGCTCCTGTAGAGCCCTAAATCGCTCAATGGCGCCCCCTGTCCGCTCGGTGGAAGGCGGACGTTCTCCGAGGCCAACGCGTAAAGCATTGCATTCACTCGGGCTAACGCGAAGACATCGCGGTGAAGCCGCGGGCGCAGTCGGTAGGTCCAGGTCTTGCCCGCATCGTCGGAGCGCATCACGCCTCCCGTAACTCCAGCGAGTCCTGCCCAGACGCGATTGGAATTCGTGGGGTCAGCCATGACCGCTCGAACAGCATTCTCAAACCTCGGCGTGGGGTCCACGAATTCCCATGAAGTGCCGCCATCAGCGCTGCGCCAGATCACCGCGGTGAAGATCGAGGTCAGGCCACCAGCCCAGACACGGCCCTGTGTGCTAGCGGCAACCTCGATCGCGAAGATCTTACCGCCACCGATCTGGCTTTCGTCACCTTGGACGAAGGCCCAAGTGCGTCCGGCGTCTTCGGACCGTACGATCTGATCGAAGTACCCCATGAACAGCCTGTCCGGACGGTCCGCATTCATGCCGAGTGAATATGCCCAGCCTCGATTCCCACGCCGGGCAGCGAGTCCACCGTCCCAGGGGAGCCAGGTCGCGCCTCGATCTTCCGTCGCGAACACGGCGGCGTCGGTTTGCTCGTCGCTGAACGGGTAGACGCCTACCAGGAGACGGTCGGTCGGTCCAGGGACGAATAGGATGGAAGACACAATGGCGTGGTCTAACCCGAGCGGTTGCCAGGTACTGTCGGAGAGGTGGAAGACACCGTTCTCGTGCGTACCGGCGTACAGGCCCCATGGGGTCATCGCGAGCGCCGTTACCCACTCGTCCTCGAGGCCTAGAAACGCCCAACTGCCGGTCGCGCCCTCGAGCGAGCAACCCTGAGGTCCAGCGGAAGAACTGCCGCAGGCCCCGAGGAACGCGGTTGCGCATGCAATCATCCAGCTACGCGCGTCGTTCATGCGAACCTCGATACGCTGTTGCGAGCCGCTCACGTTGAGCGTTTGCAGGAAGCGCCTCCAGGGCACGGGCCACGAGTGGCGAGTGGCCTGCCGCGCGTCTGACATGCCGCCGCATGTTCGAGGGATCGTCGAAACCGGCGAGCAGCCGCGCGGTACGAACAGGTATGTGTTCCACAACCACGAGCTGCTCGTAGGCGAGGAGCCGGATGCACAGGATGCAGTGCTCAACTCGTGCAAAGCCGGCCGAGACGCATTGGCGCTTGATCGCAGCGAGCGACGTCCGACACCGGACAGCCAGCTGGCGGGGCCGACGAATCGACCACGGGTCGATGCACACGGCCTCAACGAGCGGTCTCAATGCACGCAGGGCGGGCTGGGCGCTGAGAACGAGGTCGGCAATGCAGCTACCACCCGGTCCCTGGAGAAAGCAGAGGAGTCGCGTCACTCTTTCGTCGCCCGTCGGTCCCCCGAGGACGTGTACGCCAGGCTGCGAAGCGAGGTCAGCCATTGAGGGCTAATGGGGCTGTCTCCTGGAAGCAGGCACAGCGTCGCGCGCTGGAGCAATAAGTCTAGCGAGCGCACGTCCACGTGGGGCTGAGGATTGGTAAGGTCAACGACCACGATGTCGCCGGCGCGCACTTCGTGCGGGGGGGGCGTAGCGGCCCAATGTCGGACTTGGACCGTAGGTCTCAAGGACTTGCATAGCACGGCAAGTGGTCGGCCGCCTGGACTAAGAATGTGCAGAGTGCCTGGCAGTCCGTTGCGCCCCGATGCGTGTCGGACCTGGCGTTCGCACGAGGCTGACGGCTGGTGCATGAAGGCTTAGTACCGCGTAACTCGTGTGGCGTGCCCGTTCATGGATCACCGCAAGACGGGTCACACGACGATACGCGTTGAGGCTTCTCACGCGGCGGGATAGCTTTCGCCGCCCATGTCTCCCCTGGCACAACCCCCACTAACTCGCATCACCGACGTCCACATCCACATCCAGCCGTGGCGCGATCTCAAGCCCAAGGTCCAGGAGGCGATGCGCAAGGGCAAAGAGGACCACTGGGATTTCCTCATCGCCCTCATGGACGACCCCAAGGCGCTGCTCGATGTGATGGACAAGTCCGGCGTGTGGCGCGTCGGCCTGGTCAACTATCCGAGCCCCGACATCATGGGGTTCGACGATTCAACCAACACGTTCGCGGCGAAGTACGCCCGGGCCAATCCGGAGCGGCTGCTTCCCTACGGCGGCGTGCATGCGCGCTTCACGAAGGATCCCGCCGGCGACGTTGACCGGCTGGTCGACCAGGGGATTCGGCTCCTCAAGATCCATCCCCCGCACCAGAACTTTCCGGCGAACGCCTACCATGACGGCCTCGACGCGCTCGGGAGGATCTATCGGCGCTGCGAAGAGCGCGGCTTGCCGGTGATGGTCCACACCGGGACGTCGATTTTCCCGGGGGCACGCTCGAAGTACGGGAATCCGATGGAGCTCGACGACGTCGCCATCGACTTTCCCGCGCTCAGGCTGGTTATGGCGCACGGAGGCCGGCCGCTCTACATGGAGGAAGCGTTTTTCATCCTGCGACGTCATGGCCAAGTCAGGCTCGATGTGTCGGGCATTCCGCCCGCCAAACTGCTGGAGTACTTTCCCCGCCTGACGGAGATCGTCGATCGCGTCCTGTGGGGCACGGACTGGCCCAGTCCGGGCGTGAAGGACCTTCGGCACAACATCGATCAGTTTCTGGGCTTGCCGCTGACCCCGGCGCAGCAGCGGGCCATCCTCGAAACCAATGCGCTGTCGCTTTTCCCCGTGGAGTCCTGAACTGATGCGCACACTGCTGGTATGGCTGCTCCTGCTTCCCGGATCAGTACTCGCCCAGACCGGAGCCGGTCGCGTCCCGTTCGAGCAGTTCACCCTGTCGAACGGGCTGCGCGTCATTTACTCCGAGGACCGGTCCACGCCGATCGTCACGGTGAACCTCTGGTACGAGGTCGGCTCCCGCAACGAACGAGCCGGCCGCTCCGGGTTCGCCCATTTGTTCGAGCACATGATGTTTCAGGGGTCGGCGCACGTGAAGAAAGCCGAGCACAACCAGCTGCTCGAGCGCGTCGGGGCGGACTTCAACGGCAGCACGGCGGAGGACCGCACCAATTACTACGAAACGGTTCCTTCCAACCGGTTGAATTTGGCGTTGTGGCTCGAAGCGGAGCGCATGCGCTCGCTCGCGATCACGGAGGAGAACTTCGAGAACCAGCGCCAGGCCGTGAAGGAGGAGCGGCGCCTGCGGGTGGACAACCAGCCGTATCAAGGGGCGTTCACCGATGGGCTCACCTGGCCGTTCGACAGCACCAGCTGCTTCCCCTACGCGCACACGGTCATCGGGTCGATGGCGGACCTCGACGCGGCGAAGCTCGCCGACGTGCAAGCGTTCTTCGATACCTACTACGCGCCCAACAACGCGACGCTGGTCGTGGTGGGTGACTTCAATGCGGCGGAGTTACGGAGCCTCGTCAATCAGTACTTCGCCGGCATCCCGAGTCATCCGGCCCCGGAGGCACCGGCCTGCGTCGTCACCGCAGGCAAAGGTCCCCTGCGGCGCGAAGTCAGAGACCCCAAGGCCAACCTCGATGCCGTGCTCCGGATCTACCGCGTGCCCGAGCATCGGAACCCCGACACCGGTGCGCTCGAGCTGCTCGACATCATTCTCGGCCAGGGCGAAAGCTCGCGGCTCAACGTGTCGGTCGTGCGGCGCGACAAGGCAGCGGTCGCGACGGGCTCGCTGCTCAATCCGTTCGGCTCGCGCAACGGCCCGGGCGTCTGGGTGACGTACGGCATCGTCAATCAGGGCGTCTCAGCGGATCGGATCGACAGCCTGTTGGCCGCGCAGCTCGACACGATTCGCGCCAATGGCGTCACCGCGGCGGAGCTCGAGAAAGCGAAGAACCTGCTGCGATCGGGCTTCATCGCGAATCGTGAGACGACGATGGGCAAGGCCGAGGAGCTGCACCACTATCTCACCTTTCATGAGTCGATTGATGAGATCAATACGGACCTGGAGCGGGTCCTGGCGGTCACGAGTGAGGACCTGAAACGGGTGGCGAGCAAATACCTCGATCCGAACAACCTGACGGTCGTGATCGTGCGAGCAGGTCCGGCGACGACGTCGGGAGGCTCCCAGTGAAGCTCGCCGGCGCGCTGGGCGCGCTGATGCTGGCTGCGGGATTGCTCGCAGCGCAGGAGCCCTTTCCAACCCGTCCACCGACGGCCAGTCCACTGCGTCCGGTTCAGTTCCCGCCGTTCAGGGACGTCGCGCTTCCCAACGGCATGACGCTGCTGCTGGTCGAGAACCACGAGCAGCCCACGCTCTCGGTGAGTCTCAGTTTCCGCGCCGGCAACGCCTACGACCCCGCGGGCAAGGAAGGGGTCGCGGCGCTCGTCTCTGAGCTCCTGACCAAAGGGACGCCGACCCGCACGGCGGAGCAGATCGCGGCGACGATTGAAGGCGTCGGCGGGAGTATCGCGGCGGGCGCCGGGGACGATTTCCTGACGGTTTCGAGCGACGTGCTGAGTGATCACGCCGAGCTCGTGTTCACGCTGCTGGCCGACGTCGCGCGCCGTCCGACATTTCCAGCGGCCGAGCTCGAGCTGGCGCGCACGCGGTTCCTCTCGTCGCTCGAGGTCGAGCTGTCGCAACCCAGCAGCATTGCAGGGCGGGCCTTCCAGAAGGAGATCTACGGCTCGCATCCGTACGGGCGGAACACGAGCGCGGCCGCGTATCGGTCGATCACGCGGGACGACGTCGTCTCGTTTGCCGCGCGGCGCATTCGCCCCAGCGGTGCCCTGCTCGTGGTGGCCGGCGATATCACCCTGGCGCGCGCGCGCCAACTCGCGACCACCGCGTTCGGCAGCTGGCAGGGCGCGGCCCCTGCTCCGCTGGCGGCGTCGACTGCACCCGCCAAGCGCGCCACCGACATCCTGCTCGTGCACCGGCCGGGCTCTGTCCAGTCGAACATCATGATCGGCAATACGACGTACCTGCCGACCGACACGGGCTACTACTCGGCCCGGATCGCGGCGCACGTGCTGGGCGGCGGCGCCGATTCGCGCTTGTTCATGATCCTGCGGGAGCAGAAAAGCTGGACCTACGGCTCGTATGCCGCGCTGCGACGCACGCGCGGGCTTGGCTACTGGGAGGCCACGTTCGAGGGTCGCACCGAAGTGACCGACAGCGCGCTCGTCGAGCTGCTGCATCAGATCGATCGCGTCCGCACCGAGGTCATTCCGGACAGCGAGCTGGTGGCGGCCAAGGGATTCCTCGTCGGGTCGTTCCCGCTGACGATTGAAACACCCCGGCAGATCGCGTCCGTGGTCACGAATGCCCGACTGCTCGGGCTCGGGCCGACCTACATCCAGCGCTACCGCGAACGTTTGGCCGCCGTCACCGGGCCACGCGCGCGCGCGGGTGCGCAGCGCACGTTTCGGCGGAATGCGTTGACGATCGTCGTCGTCGGCGACGCCAAGACGCTGTTTGACAAGCTGAGGCCGATTGCCGCGGTGCGCGTGGTCGACATCGAAGGCAACCGGATCGATCCGGCGGATCTGAACCCCAGCGGCGGCCCGGTCGCGTTCGATACGAGCCAGATCGTTGCGCGCAGCGACAGCTTCCAGGCCCTGGTGCAAGGCAACGCGCTCGGGGGTCAGGCGACCAAGGTGGCGCTGAGCGGCGATTCGATCGTGTACACGGAAACCACGGCGATCAGCGGCTTTCAGCAGCGCTCGACGGTGGTCCTCAATCGCGATCTGACGATGCGGCGCACCGAGCAGACCGGTACCGTGCAGAATCAGCAGACGAGCATCCAGCTCGCCTACGGCGGTGGGCGCGTAAAAGGAACGGCGATGTCACCGTCGCCGACCGGAACGCCGCGTTCGGTGGCCGTGGACACGACTGTTCCAACCGGTACGATCGACGACAACGCCCTCACGCTGCTGCTCACAGCACTGCCGCTCGAGCAGGGCAAGACGTTCCACCTGAACGTGTTCTCATCGGGCGATGGTGTGACCAGAGTGGTCAGCGTGAAAGTCGGCGGCGTCGAGCAGGTCGTCGTCCCTGCCGGCACGATCCCCGCGTACCGGCTGGAGCTGGCCGGCATGCAGTTGCCCCTGGTCGTCCACGTGAGCCAGCAGAAGCCCAGGAGAATCGTGCGCATCGCCCCGACGGGCGCACCGCTCGTGTTTGAACTCGTCAAATAGGAGCCTTTGCATGCGACATCTGTCCATCCCGCTGGGACTGATCGTCATGGTTGTCGTGGGGTGCGCGTCCGGCGGTGCGCGGCCAACGTCATCTGCGACGGCACCGCAAAGCACCGCGACGACGCCGTCGACTTCGCAGGACACGACCGGGGGGGGCGGCATCGGAGCGCAGTACGTGTCCACCTACCAGCGGCATCCCAATGCGCCGGTGTTGATCCGGAATGCGACGATCATGACCGCGACCGGGCAGGAGATTCAGGGCGGCTCCATTCTGCTCCGGGACGGCAAGATCGTGGCGGTCGGCACGACGGTCGAAGCGCCCAGCGATGCGACGGTCGTCGACGGCACCGGCAAGTGGGTGACGCCGGGCGTGATCGACACGCACTCGCACCTGGGCGTGTACGCGGCGCCGGGGACATTCGCCGAATCCGACGGCAACGAGGCGACGCGTCCCGTCACGGCGGAGGTCTGGGCCGAGCATTCGTTCTGGCCTCAGGACCCGCAGATTCCGCTCGCCATCGCCGGCGGCGTCACGACCATTCAGGCGCTGCCCGGCTCCGCCAATCTGATCGGCGGCCGCAGCGCCGTGCTGAAGCTGATTCCGGGACGCTCCGTCCAGGAGATGAAGTTCCCCGGCGCGCATTACGGCCTGAAGATGGCGTGCGGCGAGAATCCCAAACGCCTGTACGGCCCGCGGGGTGGTCCATCGACCCGCATGGGCAACATGGCCGGCTATCGTGAAGCGTTCATCGGCGCCCAGACCTACCGGCGCCGCTGGGACAAATGGAACAAGGACCACCAGGGCGACGCGCCGGATCGCAACCTGCGCAACGAGACGCTCGCGGAGGTGCTGCGGGGCAACATCTACGTCCAGAACCACTGCTATCGCGCCGACGAGATGATGCAGATGCTCGATCTCGCGCGCGAGTTCGGATTCAAGATCCGCTCGTTCCACCACGCCGTCGAAGCGTACAAGATCGCCGACGTGCTGGCGCGCGAGGGCGTCGCGGCGTCCATCTGGGCCGACTGGTGGGGGTTCAAGGAAGAGGCGATGGATGGGATCTACGAAAACGCCGCGCTGCTCCAGCAGGCCGGCGCGCGCGCCGTGATCCACTCCGACGACGCCGGCGGCATCCAGCGCCTCAACCAGGAAGCGAGCAAGGCGATGTATCACGGCCGCCGCGCCGGGATTCCGGTCACCCGCGATCAAGCGCTGCGCTGGTTTACGGCGAACCCGGCCTGGGCGCTCGGCCTCGATTCGATCGTGGGCACGCTCGAGGCCGGCAAGATGGCGGACGTCGTCGTGTGGTCCGCCGATCCGCTCTCGGTGTACGCGCAGGCCCTACAGGTTTACAACGACGGGTGGCTCGTGTACGACCGCACCGATCCGACCCATCAGCCCAAAACCGATTTCATGCTGGGGCATCCATGATTGCCTTCCTGCTTGCACAGACGATCGCGATTACGGGCGGCACGGTGTATCCGGTGTCCGGTCCGAAGATCGAGAATGCGACCGTCCTGATTCGCGACGGCCGCATCGCGGCGGTCGGAGCGAACGTGGCGGTTCCCGCCGGCGCCACGCGGATCGACGCCGCGGGCAAGTGGATCACCCCCGGGCTGATCGACGGCGCCGGGCAGATGGGCCTGCGGGAAATCAGCGCGGTCCAGAACACGAACGAGTCCCAGCTGCGCGGCAACGAAACCGCCGCGGCGTTCAATGTGCTCGAGGGAATCAACCCCGCCTCCACGCTGATCCCGGTCAACCGGATCGAGGGGATCACCACGACCCTGGCCGTTCCGAACGGGAGCCTGATTTGGGGACAGGCGGCGTTGATCGATCTCGACGGCGCCACGATCGAGGCGATGCGGGTCAAGTCGCCGGTGGCGATGGTGGCGGATCTCAGCGAAGGCTCCAAGGAGGCCGGCGGTGGTTCGCGGGCCGGTGTCGCGCAGCGGCTGCGCCGGGTGTTCGACGATGCGCTCGAGTACGGGCGGCGTGGTCCGAATTATCAACGGGCGCAGAATGAAGAGCTCGCCGCCCGCTCGGCGGACCTGCAGGCGCTACTTCCGGTGCTGCGCGGTCAGCTGCCGTTGATCGCGATCGCGAACCGGCGCAGCGACATCGAGACGGCGCTCCGCATCGGGCGAGAGTACAAGCTGCGCCTGATTCTCGCGGGAGCGGCGGAAGCGTGGATGATTCCCGGCCAGATCGCGGCCGCCGGTGTGCCGGTGCTGGTCGAGCCGATGCAGAATCTTCCGTCCTACGACGCGCTCGGCATTCGCTACGAGAATGCGCCGCTGCTGGCCAAGGGCGGGGTGATAATCGCGCTCATGGAAACGGCGACCGAGAACACGCGGAATCTGCGGCAACAGGCGGGCAACGCGGTCGCGAACGGGATGACGTGGGACCAGGCGCTCCGGGCCGTGACGCTGACGCCCGCCGAGATTTTCGGAGTAGCGGACCGCTACGGTTCGTTAGAGCCAGGCAAGGTTGCGAATGTCGTGGTGTGGAGCGGAGACCCGTTTGAGTTCTCGACGGGTGTCGAGCACGTGTTTATTCGAGGTAGGAACATTCCGCTGCGAAGTCGACAAACAGAGCTGTTGGAGAGATACAAGACACTACCACCGAAGTACTGAAAACCATCGAGGCCGCCTAGTTTTTGGCGGCCTCGGTCGTTGCGGGGTAGACGCTCACCTTAAAGCGCTGCTTGCTCTTGTGCTCGAATTTCACGTGACCGTCAATGGTCGTGAAGAGTGTGTCGTTCGCGGCGCGCCGCACGTTCCTTCCCGGATGGAACTTGGTGCCGCGCTGAATCACGATGATGGTGCCGGCCCTGACGAATTCCCCGCCGAAGCGCTTGACGCCGAGGTACTTCGGATTCGAGTCGCGCCCGTTGCGCGAAGAGCCGACGCCTTTCTTATGAGCCATGCTATCCTCAGCCGACCGTCACGTCGGCGATCTTGATTTCGGTGAAGTCCTGGCGGTGTCCCCCGTGCCGGCGATAGCCGTTGCGGCGGGCGAACCGGAAAATCCGAACCTTCTTCCCTTTGCCGTGACGCACGACCTGGGCGGTGACCTTCGCGCCCTTCAGCTTCGGGGCGCCGGTCTGAACGTTCTTGCCGTCGCTCGCGACGAGGATGTTGTCGAACGAGACCTCGTCGCCCGGCTTCGCATCGAGCAGCGGGACCCTGATCGTGACTCCCGCCTCTGCGCGGAACTGCTGGCCACCGGTCTTGAAGATTGCGTATGACATAGGGCCGGAACGCTAATGGGGACTTGGGATTGGGTCAAGTATAACCGATTACGCTACAGCGTACTGCTCCGTGACGTCCCGTCCCGCCGGCCGCGCCATCATCCGGAACTCATCCAGCCGCATCATCGGGTCGTCGCGAACCTCGAGCTCGAGTCCCGTCTGCTTCTCGAGCTGGCGCAGGAAGTTAGGCTCCTGTTCCACTAGATACAGCGCCACCTCGGGGTGCAGCCGCACCGAGAGCTGCCGCTCCTTGTGATCCGCACCGGCCCGCTTGAGGGAGCGCTCCATGCGCCGCACCACAACCTCGGGCCGGAACACCCGGCCTGTCCCCGTACACGTGGGGCACTCGGTCGTCATCGACTGCCAGAGCGACGGCCGGACCCGCTGCCGGGTCATCTCGATCAGCCCTAGCTCCGAGACCGCAAACGCCCGGGTGCGCGCCCGGTCGCGGCCCAGGTGGGTGCGCAGCTCCTGGAGTACTTTGTCGCGGTTCGACTTGGTCTCCATATCGATGAAGTCGACCACGATGATCCCGCCGATGTCACGCAGCCGGAGCTGCCGGGCCACCTCGCGCGACGCCTCGATGTTGGTGCGCAGAATTGTGCTCTCGGGATCGCGCTTCCCGGTGTACCGGCCGGTATTCACGTCGATCGAGATCAGCGCCTCGGTCGGCTGAATGATCAGATAGCCGCCGGTCGGGAGCTCGACGCGCTGCTTGAAGAGATTTCGGATCTCGGTCTCGATGTCGTACTCATCAAACAGCGGCGTCTCGGCCTGGTACAGCTTGACCTTGGGGAGCAGCTCCGGATCGATCTGCTTCAGGTACTGTTCGACCTCGTTGTAGAGCAGCTTGGAATCGACCAACAGCAGATCGACTTTGTCCGACAGGAGATCGCGGACGATGCCCCGCGTCAGGCTGGTCTCGCGCTGCAGCAGCGCGGGCGCCCGTCCGGAGGATTGCCTCCGCTTGATCTTCTTCCAGAGGCCGACGAGGTGTTCGATTTCCCGTTTGCAGCTCGCCTCGGTCAGATCATCCGCCACGGTACGAATGATCCAGCCGCCCGCGTCGGGGGGCACGAGCTTGGAAACCATCTCGCGCAGCTTCGCGCGCTGCTCGCGTGCTTCGATCTTGCGGGAGACGCCGACCTTGGAGGCGAACGGCATGTAGACGAGGAACCGCCCTGCGAGAGAGACCTGCGCGGTGACGCGCGGGCCCTTGGTGCCGATGGGTTCTTTGATGACTTGAACGAGCTTGGTTTCGCCGCGCTTCAACTCGTCGGCGATGTTGGGAGCTGGCCGCCGGCGCTCACGACCGCGCGAGCCGCGCCGATTCGCAGCAGCTTGGCCCCCCCCACTGCCCTTCCCGTTTTCACCGTCCCCGCCATTCCCACCATTCCCGTTCGAGCCTTCTTCATCGGCGTCGTCCGCCTCGCGCTCGTCGGGATCCTCGTCCTCGTCGGACTCGATTAGGTCGGAGGCGTGGAGGAAGGCGCTCTTTTCGGCGCCGATGTCGACGAAGGCGGCCTGAATGCCCGGCAGGACGGCTTCGACCTTGCCCACGTAGATGTCGCCGACCGAACGGCGGGAGTCGGGACGATCGACCAGGAGTTCAACAAGACGGTCGTCCTCGAGAATAGCCACGCGGGTTTCCCGCGGGCTTCCTGAAATGAGTATCTCGCGCTTCAAAGCAGTTACCCTCGCGCCCCGGGGGGAAACACCCGCCGCCAGGGAGCCTGTGGTTATCCCAGCAATAGTCCAACGCCCCCGGTATCAGGGGCGGAACGATGAGTCGATTGGAAAGGCGGCTGAGAGACGCCAAAGACCAATGCATGAGGTAAACGTAAGACGAGCGGGAATTTAGGTCAACTCAGAGCCTAGTCTATCAGTCCCCCCAGCAACTGTCTGGCAATCACAATTCGCTGAATTTCGCTGGTTCCTTCGCCTATTTCGCAGATCTTGGCATCCCGCATCATCCGTTCGACCGGGTACTCGGTCGTGTAGCCGTACCCTCCGTGGAGCTGTACGGCCTTGGTCGTCGCCCGCATGCACAGCTCGGACGCGTACAACTTGGCCATCGCTGCTTCCTGCTTGAACGGAGCCCCTCGCTGCTTCAGCCAGGCGGCGTGGTAGACGAGCTGCTTCGCGGCCTCGATCTCCGTCGCCATGTCGGCCAGGGCGAAATGCACCCCCTGGAAACTCGCGATGGGCCGGCCGAACTGCTTCCGGGTCGACGCATAGGCCAGGCATTCCTCGAGCGCACCTTCGGCCAGTCCCAGCGACAACGCGGCGATGCCGATGCGACCGCCGTCCAGCGTATGGAGGAATTGGCGGAACCCGTTGCTGACGGGGCCGAGCACGTTTTCCTTGGGGACGATCGCGTCCTGGAAGATCAACTCCCGCGTGTCGGACGCGCGCCAGCCGAGCTTGTCCTCTTTTTTGCCGGAGAGCACACCGCGGTTCTTGGGCAGCTCGCTCGCCGGGACGTGGCCCATGCCGACGCGCTTGGCCTCCTCGAGGTCGCAGGTGTCTTTGGCGACGATGAATGCCGTGATGCCGTGGGTCCGCTTCGCCGTCGGATCGGTGCGTGCCGTGACGCAGAAGATCTCCCCAACGCCTGCGTGGGTAATGAAGATCTTGGAGCCGTTCAGGACGTAGTGATCGCCCTTATCCACCGCGCTGGTCTTGGTTCCGCCCGCATCCGATCCAGCACCCGGCTCGGTCAGTCCGAAGCCGCCGAGTACCTTCCCCGTCGCGAGCAGCGGCACAAACCGCTTCTTCTGCTCGTCCGTGCCGAAATCCATGATCGGCGATGTGCCGAGCGTGGTGTGCGCGCTGACGGTGATCGCGTGACTTGCATCGACCTTGGCCAGCTCGTGGATGACGGTGATGTACGACAGGTAATCCATCCCCGAACCACCAAGCTCCTCGGGCCACGGAATCCCGAACAGCCCCAGCTCGGCCATCTGCTTGACATTGTCCCACGGGAAACGACTCTCGAGGTCGTATTGGCGGGCTGATGGTTTGACCACCGTGCGCGCGAAGTCGCGAACCATCTCGCGGACTTTGAGGTGGTGTTCGGAAAAGTAGAGCGAGTCGTGCATGACAAAATATAGTTGCGCAGTTGCGCAGACGGCGAAGTTGCAGTCACGGTTCTCCGAAGTACTCCAGTATCATGTCCCGGTGGTTTGTCCGAGACTCGAGATAGCGTTTCATGGCGGGACTGATGTTGCCCCACGCGAAATCCTGTGGACGCCAGAGCACCAGACATTCGGAAGTCTTGCCGTCCCTGCCGCCCCGGCCGGCTTCCTGATAGTAGGCCTCCAGCGTTGGCGCCGGGCCCCAATGCAGCACGCGGCGAACATCCGGCTTGTCGATCCCCATTCCGAAGGCACTGGTGGCGACGATTACCGTGACCTGATCGGCGAGGAACGCCCGCAGCACACGGCGGCGGACCTCCGCAGACAGGCCGGCATGGTACGGTGCGGCCCTCACGCTCGTGCGCAGCAGCGCGCGTGTGACCAGCTCGGTAAGCCGGCGGGTCGGTGCATAGATGATTGATGCGCCCCCCCCGGCCGCCCCGCGCACCCGCGCGCGGATCACTTGAAAGCGCTCCCGATCATCCGTCACCTGCTGCACCGAGAAGGTCAGGTTGGGCCGGTCGAACGACGTGACGACCACATGGGCATCCGGCATACGCAGCACGCGCAGTATGTCGGATCGGGCGGCGGGCGTGGCGCTGCCGGTAAGCGCGATGGTCGGTGGCCTGCCGAGCAACGACCGAAACTGGCCGAGCCGCCGGTAGACCGGTCGAAACTCATTCCCCCATTCCGTGATGCAATGCGCCTCATCGATTGCGAACAGTGCGACGCGCGTCTGCGCGGCCACGAGCCGGCGCGTCAACGACGGCAGTCGCTCGGGCGCGCAGTACAGAAGCTTCAGGCGTCCGCTTATCGCGGCATCGAGCACGGTGCGGCGTTGCTCGGCGTCGAGCTGGCTGTTCACGTAGGCAGCGGCGATGCCGCGGCGCCGCAGCGCGCCGACCTGGTCCTGCATCAGCGAGATCAGCGGTGAGATGACGAGCGTCAGCCCCCCCCCTTGGGCCAGCAGGGCCGGCACCTGATAGCACAGTGACTTCCCCGCTCCCGTCGGCAGCACCGCGAGCACATCGCGGCCGGCGAGCAGCGGGCCGAGCACTTTGAGCTGGTGTACGCGGAAACGCGGATGACCAAAGTGCTGAGCGAGTACAGCGCGCGCGGCATCGAGCCCCATCGGCGCACGTTCGCACGCGCCGGCCGTTCCCCCCTACCCCAAACGCGCGGGTCGGGGCACGTTTACGCGCTATGCGAACTGTCAAAACACTACTTATCGTGGCCCTGGTGATGACTTCACTGCTCGACGCGCAATCGATCACATATCCCCCGGCACGCAAAGGCGATGTCGTCGACGAGTACCATGGCACCAAGGTCGCCGACCCGTATCGCTGGTTGGAGGATGTGGACTCACCCGAGACGCGCGCCTGGGTCGAGGCGGAGAACCGCGTCACATTCGCCTATTTGGAGCAGATGCCCGAGCGCGAGCGGATTCGCCGCCGGCTCACGGCGCTGTGGGACTATCCGAAGTACGGGGCGCCATTCAAGAAGGGTGGCCGCTACTTCTTCTTCAAGAATGCGGGCCTGCAGAACCAGGCCGTCCTGTACACGCAGGCCTCATTGACCGCCGAGCCTGAAGTGCTGCTCGATCCGAACACGCTGTCGGCCGACGGCACCGTGGCGCTGTCGATTCTGGCATTCTCCGACGACGGCCGGACCATGGTGTACGGCACGTCGGGGAGTGGATCGGACTGGCAGGAATTCCGCGTCCGTGATGTGATGACCAAGCAGGACAAGAGCGATCACCTGAAGTGGATCAAGTTCTCGAGCGCCGCCTGGACGCACGATGGCGCGGGCTTCTTCTACAGCCGATATCCCGAACCCGCTTCAGGCGGCGATCCGCTGCTCGACGTCAATCGCAACCAGAAGGTCTACTATCACAAGCTCGGCACCGATCAATCCGCTGACCGGCTGATCTACGAACGTCCCGATCATCCGGATTGGGGGTTCTCAGTCGAGGTCAGCGCTGACGGCCGGTACGCGGTCTACTCGGTCTGGCTCGGCACCGATCGGCGCAATCGCGTCTACTACCAGGATCTCGGCGATCCGACAAAGCCGCGGCTCGACGCGCCGGTGGTCCGGCTACTCGATGAGTTTGACGCGTCGTACGGCTTTGTGGGCAACGGAGGAGCAGTCTTTTTCTTTCAGACCGATAACGCAGCGCCCCGCAGCCGAATCATCGCGGTGGACACCCGGAAACCCGAATCCTCCGCCTGGCGCGAGCTGGTGCCGCAGGCGAGCGACCCGATCGAAGGGTCGCAGATCGTTCACAACACCTTCGTGATCCGCTATCTCCACGACGCATCGTCGCAGCTCCGCCTGTTCGCGCTCGACGGCAAGCCCGCGGAAGAGGTGAGGCTGCCGACGCTCGGCTCGATCGTGCAGGTGACGGGTGAGCCGCGGGACGACGAAATGTTCTATGCGTTCACGTCGTTCCTCTACCCCACCACGATCTTCAGGCACGACTTCAAGACGGGCGTCTCGAGCGTGTTCAAGGCGCCGCAGATCGCGTTCGATGCCGCCGGCTACGAGACGGTTCAGGTGTTCTACCGCAGCAAGGATGGGACCCGCGCGCCGATGTTCTTGACGTGCAAGAAGGGAATGAAGCGCGACGGCTCGAACCCCACGTACCTGTATGGCTACGGCGGGTTCAACGTGAACATGACGCCCGGCTTTTCGATCGGTGTTCTCGCCTGGCTCGAGATGGGTGGCGTGTATGCCCAGGCCGTGTTGCGCGGCGGCTCCGAGTACGGCGAGGAGTGGCATCAGGCCGGCATGCTGGACCGCAAGCAGAACGTGTTCGACGACTTCATCGCCGCGGCCGAGTATTTGATCGCGGAGGGGTACACCTCGCCGCCGAAACTGGCGATCGGGGGCGGCTCGAATGGCGGCTTACTGGTCGGGGCGGTCTTGAATCAGCGTCCGGAATTGTTCGGCGCCGCGATCCCGGCCGTCGGGGTGATGGACATGCTCCGGTTCCACAAATTCACGATCGGCTGGGCGTGGGTGACGGAGTACGGCTCGGCCGATAGCGTCGCGCAGTTCCCGGCCCTGTATCGGTACTCGCCGATCCACAACATGAAGCCGGGGACCAGGTATCCGCCCACGCTCATCACGACGGCCGATCACGACGATCGCGTCGTCCCAGGGCACTCGTTCAAGTACGCCGCGACGCTCCAGGCAACCCAGGCCGGACCGGCGCCCGTGCTGATTCGCATCGAGACCAAGGCCGGCCATGGCGCCGGGAAGCCGACGGCCAAGATCATCGAGGAGCAGACCGACCGCTGGGCGTTCCTCGTCTACAATCTCCGGATGCAGTTGCCCCCGCTGGTGCCGTAGCCTCGAGGGGACACGCGTGCCCAAAGTGAATTGTTCGCTGTGCGGTTCGGAGGTGGAGGGCCGCACCCTCGCCTCGCCGCAGAAGCTCGAGAACCGGATCCTCGATCTCATCAGGAAGGACCGGCCCGAGTGGGAGGCGAAGCGCGGCATCTGCCCGAACTGTCTCGAGCAGTACCGCGCCAAGAAGTTCGTCGACTATCTCGAGGCCGAGTATCAGAAGCTCTCGGAGATCGAGCACGCCGTGGTTTCCAAGATCACGCGGCGCGGGCGGGTGAGCGGTGTCGTACACCAGGAGCTCGACGCGAGCATGTCGGTGGGCGAGCGGGTCGCGGATCGCGTGGCGCAGTTCGGCGGCAGTTGGCCCTTTATCGGCCTGTTCGGGGGGGTTCTCGTTTCGTGGATGGCGATCAACACGTGGGTGTTGGTGCGTCAGCCGTTCGATCCCTATCCCTTCATTCTGTTGAACCTCGGGCTGTCCGCCCTCGCGGCGCTCCAGGCGCCGGTCATCATGATGAGCCAGAACCGGCAGGCCGCGAAGGACCGCATGCACGCCCAACAGGACTACGAGATCAATTTGATGGCGGAGATCGAGATCCGGGATTTACACGACAAACTGGATTCGCTGCGGTTCAAGCAATGGCACGAGCTGTGGCATATCCAGAAGCGGCAGATCGAACTACTCGAGCATTTGTGTGAGCGATCTCAGAATCCGGAGAAGCCTATGCCTGCCCCGACCCCGTATGTTCCGCCGGAGCTCTAGCCCTCGTCTTTCCAGTCGATAGGAAACGTCCGGCCGCATTCGCTGCACTTCCCGTTCTTCTGTCCCTCGGGAATCACCGCGCGGGCATGGCAGCCGGGACAGACGAGATGCGGCTCGCGCACCACGCTCCAGGCATTCGGCCGCTCGGTCCGAATCTCGACATCGCCTTTGGGGATGCGAATCTCGACGTGATGCACGTCGAGCACGACGTAGTCTTTCGGCGGGTTTTCGACCACGCGATACCAGGCACCGCGTCGCAGCCCTTGTGCTTCGGCCCGATCGCCGCGACTGCGCGCCCACCCGATGTCAGCCATGCTTGCCTCGCACGAGAACGAGTATCGCAGCCTGTGGCACGACGAGATACGTCTTGCTTTCGAACGTGATTTCGACCGAGGCTTTGCGGAAGAACAGCGCGTAGTCGCCGGCTTGGGCCTGCATCGGCACGTATTTCACATCGGCGCCGCCGCCGCTGAGCTTCCAGGGCTCTTCATCCATGCTCGTGGGCTCGGCCATCGGCGTCCCGGGCCCCGTCGCGACGATGCGGCCCCCCTGCACCTGGCGTCCTTCGATCGCCGACGGCGGTAGGTAAAGACCGACGTTGGTGCGCTCCTCGCCCTCCTCGGGCGTGATCAGCACACGATCGCCGACGACGATCAGCCGCTTCGGATCTTCCGACACGCCAGATGATTAGCCTTTCATGGGCATTTTGCGCAAGTCGCACCACGCCCGTGACGTCCGTCACCCTCCCTTTGCTTGACTTGTCCGGTCCCATTTATAACAATGGGGCCCGCTGCATCCCCCTCTCTGGAGCGCCTATGCAAGACGTCACCAGCGCCGCGCAAACCCAGCAGTGGGCCTTCATCATGTCGCAGCTGTTCGACTGGGTGATGGCAGGGCTCGCGTGGATTGTCCCATTTCAGAGCCGCGTTTTCAACTTCGTGCTGCAGGGCGATTCGTTCTGGGCACTCGCCGGCATGTCGGTGCTGCTCATCCTCCCCGCGGCCGTGTTCGTCGCCGGCATCTGGGGGACGATGGTGTCGCTCTACACGATTCCCTTCCGCCTGGGGCGTTCGGTCACGCTGATGCAATCGGTCGCCCTGGCGTGGTGGGACGCGCTGCGCATGGTGTGGTTCTACTGGGCCGGCCTCGCGAAGTTCTTGATCGTGATGGTCGGCTGGGTGTGGGGGCTGCTCAAATTGGGCGTGCAGCTCATCTTCGGCACGCTGAAGGGCGCGATTACCTCCCCGCTGGCGATGCTCGACGCGACGTCGCGGCGTCCGGGCGTGCCCTGGGCCGCGTTCGTGCTGCTGCTGATCTGGTCGGCCGTCGAGGCGACGATCTTCACGTTCACGCTGCGTCCCACGATGAGCGAGCTGCTCGCGGACCTCACCGGGTACGAGGTCAACGCGTTCGCGCTGGTCACGCTGCTGTGGATCTTCCTCGCGATCATCGTGGCGGGCAGCTTCGCGTGCATTCAAGTGCTGAACGACGCCGTCAAGGCCAAGGAGACCGGGAACATCGTGTTCATGATCGTGGTCGAGATCGCGGTCGCGATGTTCGAGGTGCTGTTCCTCTATCGGGAAATGGTCGACGCCATGACGCCGTGGCTGGCGCAGCAGGGTGTGACCTTGGGCGTCATCGGAACGCTGAGTCTGGCGTTCTTCGCGTGGCTCGGCGTGCGCGGCATGACGTGGTTCTTGTTCGGCCGCTTTGGCGCGCCCGCGTTGATCGCGGTGCTGAGTCGCCAGCCCATGGGTGAAGGCGCGGCTGCGCACGGCGGCGCCGCGGCGATGAACGACTACTGGAAGGGTCCGATCGCCGCCCTCAAGGGCGAGCGCGAGTGGTTCCGCAAGGAGGCGCGCGAGCTGTTCGAGCTCGTGTCCCTCCCGGTGCTCCAGGTCGTTGCGTCCGGGCTGAACTTCCTGTTCGTCGTGTTCAGCGGGCGCCCGCATTTCTCGTTGCCGTTCAAGTCGATCGACGACGTGCTCGCGGCCACGCATTTCCCGGCCCGCGTCAGCGGCGAGGTGGCCCGGTGAAACGGGCGCGTCTCGTAGTGGGGCTTCTGGCCCTCGGGTTGCTCGGCTGCAAACCGCCGGAGAATGCGCCGCCGGCGCGCTCCACACTGGTGATCGGGCTGGACGTCAGCGGTTCGTTCCGCCAGACGCAGTACTTCGACCAGAGCATCGAGTTTGCGGCGCTCTACATCTACGGACATCTGAACGGCCTGGGTGGCCTGCGCCAGCCGACGGACGTGTTCATCGGCTCACTTGGTGGTCAGCAGGCGAACCAGCCGAAGGCGTTTCACCCGATCCAGGATCTGAACGGTAAGTCCGTCGAGGAGATCCAGAGGGATCTGCGCGCCTGGTTTCCCGAGACCGATCCGCTCACGGACTTCAATACGTTCTTCACGAGGGTCGCGGTCCACGTGAAGCGCCAGAACCTGGTGCTGTCGCCGCTCAGTATCGTGATGTTCTCCGACGGCGAGCCCGACTTCCCCGGTGCCGGGCGGATCTCCGCCGAGGAACGATACCGGAGAATCGACCTGACCCCGCTCGAGTATTTGTCGCGCAGCGTGACCGTGCGCTTGCTGTACGCGACGCCGCGCGTCGCCCAGCTGTGGGAGCAGCAGGTCCCGCGCAAGCGGGTCCGCGTCTGGACGCAGGATTGGCAGACGATGGAAGGGTGGGCCCGTCACGTAAACGCAGGCGCACCGCCGGAACAGCAAGACTCGCTCTGGAGCTGGATGTCGGAAATCGTGGACTTCCGGGTGAGACGCGGCAGAATTCTCTAGCGACTCACGGTCTCGATCCACTCGGCGGGGGTTGGTGCGGCATGCGGCACCAGCCCCCGCCGCAGTTTATAGCGCAGCTTCGCGAACCCGCGGGGCTGCCTGCCTCCCTTCACGAACGGAATCAGGCGGCGGGCCCTACGCGCCAACCCGGCACGCGTCGCGTGCCAGTTGGGGCCGTCTGTGGGACGGTACTGCGCCCAACCGATCGAGCCGCACAGGCCGGCGGGCCCAAAATCATTTGAGTCGAGCAGCTCCTCGACGAATACGCGGATCGGCCCCTCGAACGCATGCAGGACGTCGTGCATCGCCACGATGGCGCCCGGCGTCAGATGCTTGCGAAAGAGATCGATGTCCGCTTTCGCGCCCTGATAGGTGTGGTCGCCATCGATCCAGAGCAGCCGGATCGGTCGCGTCCACCCGGGGGCGAGATCGCGCGAGTAGGCGCGATGGGCCTCGACGCTCTGTTCGACCCCCGCCCGGCGCAACGAGGCGCGAAAATCATCCCAGGACGACTGTTGCAAGCCGTGCCCGAAATCGGTGACGGCCGGAGCGGAGTGCGGATCGACCGCGACGACGGGTGCGAGCCCATAGCGCTGCGCGATCGAGGCCAGGCCGACGGTCGACTTGCCCTTGTAGCTGCCGATCTCGAGGATGGTGCCCTGCGCGGGTGCGCAGGCCGCGATGAGTGCGAGAAACCGCCCTTCGCGCTCCGTCAAGAACCCTGGAGCAGCGCGCACCCGCTGCCACGCCTCGTCTATCGCGGCATCGAGATCAGGTGGTACAGACAACTGACGACCGATAACCGATGACGTAGTCAACAGTATTGATCGAACGCCGCCGTCAAATCGGCCGCGATGTCGCGGGCATTGCGGCCCTCGATGTTGCGACGCTCCAGCATGAACACGAGCCGTCCATCCTTGAACAGCGCAATCTGGGGCGACGAGGGTTGATAGCCCGTGAAATAGCTGCGCGCCTGCGCCGTGGCGTCGGCATCCTGCCCCGCGAAGACGGTCAGGAGCCGCGCGGGACGGCGCTCATGCTGAATGGCGAGCGCCGCCGCCGGGCGGGCATTTCGCGCCGCACACCCACACACCGAGTTCACCACGACGAGCGTGGGCGTGCGTTCGTTCGCGAGCGCCGCATCCACGTCGGCCGGCGTCCGCAGCTCTGCAAACCCGAGGCGAGTCAACTCCTCTCGCATCGGGCGGACCATTTCGGGATCGTACATCGGGACATTCAGGTTCCGCATCGGGGGGGGCTCCTCACTTCTTGAGAAACGTGTTGAGCGCCGCCCGGAAATCGGGCGTGCTCCTGCTCACCGCGTTGACATCGGCCCCAAGCCGCAGGCCTTCGGCGAACGTCAAGCCATCCAACTGGTAGAACTGCTGTTTCGTAAATGCGAGCGCGGAGGCGCTCGATTCCGCCAGCACCCGCAAGACCTCGGCCGCCTGGTCATCGAAATCCGCATCCTCGTACACCCGCGACACCAGCCCCACTGCCGCCGCTTCGTTACCGTTCAGCAGCCGGCCCGTCGCGGCCAGGTCGAACGCGATCTTCTCGCCGACCGCGCGGCGCAACATCGTCATCACAATCGCCGGCACGAAGCCGCGCTGCACTTCCGGGTAGCCGAACTGGGCTGTTTCCGCTGCCAGAATGAGATCGCAGGCCGTCGCCAGCCCGCACCCACCGGCGAGGGCGCGTCCCTGCACCAGTGCCACCACGGGCTTCGGCAGGCGCCGCATCCGGACGAAGATCTCGGCAAAGTGGAGCGCCGCCTTGCGGTTCTGATCGAGGGAATGATCGGCGGAGGCCAGCAGCTCGTTCAGGTCCATTCCGGCGCAGAAGTCCCGGCCCGCGCCCCGTAGCGCGATGACCCGGACCGACGCGTCCAGGTCGGCCCGCTCCACAACGGCCAGCAGTGCATCGATCATCGCCGTGTCGATCGCGTTGCGTTTGTCGGGCCGGTTGAGCGTGGCGGCGAGCACCCCATCGGCGACCTCCGCGAGCACCCGGTCACTCATCGCTGGACCTCGACTTCCATGCGCAGCAACGCGGTGGAAAACACCTTGCCCTGCGCGTCGGTCTTGAGCGAAATCGTGCCCCCGCCATCGAGCGCACCGTGCAGCAGGAAATTGAGCGCCTGGAGGTTGGGTAGCTCGAACCGCTCCACCGGTCCCTTGATCATGCCCTTAAAATGGCGCGCCACCCGGGCCGCCGTTACCTGCTTCACGAGCAGCGGATAGTACTTCGGATGCTTGGCGATGAGCCCGATGTTGGCGGTATCGCCCTTGTCGCCCGAACGGGCGTGCGCGATGTCGAGCAGTTTCTTTTTCATACGTCCATGATCTCGACCGACGGCTTCACCATCCCCTTGTCGATCAACGCCGGCCAGTAGGCGACGATCTCCTCGGGCTTGGGGCGCCCGCCGGCAAATCCCGTGACGCTGGGCGGTCCGTTGAGAATCAGCGGCGCGATCTCCCGAGTGAAGCGGTCCACCCGTTTCTCGTCGGGCGAGCGCACGCCAATCCGCAGCTGCACTTCGGGTAGATCGCGGGCATCGAGCTCCTTGAGCGCCAACGCTCCGTGCGTCGCGTTCGCGCCGACAAACTCGGTGTGGATCGCCTCGAACTCGAGCTTCAGGTCTTGCAGGCGCTGGCGCAGAATGCGGTCTGCCGCTTTCGCTTTCTCGAGCGCGTCCGGCCAGGCATACACCAGCGTGCCGACCGCCTTGTAGCCGTAGAAATACGCAATCGAGACCTTGAGCTTGTCGGTGGCCGGCTTCCCTTTCACCCCGGACACGCGCACCCGGTCCTTGCCCGCCTGCGCCAGACTGATCGTGGTAAAGTCGGCCACGCCGTCCGGAGTGATGTAGGAGCGCGGATCGCCCATCTCGTAGACGAGCTGCTCCGTCACTCCAGCGACATCGATTCTCCCGCCCGTGTTTGGATGCTTCACGATATCGAACGTCCCGTCGGGCCGGGCTTCGACGATTGGATATCCGACATGCGCCAGGTCGGGGATTCGTTTCCAGTCGCTCAAGCAGTTGCCGCCGCTGGCCTGCGCGCCGCATTCGATGATGTGGCCCGCGACGGTTCCCGCCGCGATCCGGTCCCAGGCGTCGGGCGCCCAGCCGAACGCGTGCATCAACGGACCCAGCGTGAGGCCGGTGTCGGTGACACGGCCGGTGATGACGACCTGCGCCCCGCGGTTCAGCGCATCGACGACCGGCGCTGCCCCCAGATATGCGTTCGCCGACTGAACCTTGTCGCGTACATCACGGAGCGGCCGGCCGGTGTCGAGGTTCGCGAGCTCGTGCCCGCGCGCCAGGAGGCCGTCGAGCCGGCCTTCCGCGAGCAGGTCGTCACCCGAGACGATGCCAATCCGGAGCTTTCCTGCGAGCCCCCCCCCCTGCTTGCGGGCGATGTCCGCCAGCGCGCGGGCGCAGCCGCGCGGGTTTACGCCGCCGGCATTGGCGATCACCTTGATCCCGCGCTCCACGATGACTGGGAGAATCCGTTCCACTTGCGTAATGAAATCGGTGGCATAGCCGCGCGAGGAATCGCGAGTCTTCTGCTTCTGGAGGATGGACATCGTGACTTCGGCGAGGTAGTCCATCATCAAGTAGTCGATGGGACCACCCGTCACCTGGCGGTAGGGGGCTTCGAGCCAGTCTCCCCAGAATCCTTGACCTCCCGCGACCCGGACCGATGCCGGAGTCACCGGAGGCCGCTCGCTCCGCGCGCTCCCGCCGGGACGGGCATCCGGCGCACCGCGATGGTGCCGGTCAACGTGGTCACGCGTGTCTCGATCAGCGTGCTGAAGCCATCCGGAACCTGGAGCGGAGGCGGCGTCGGGAGGCGCACGACCGTTCGTCCGCCCGCGACGACCGACAGTTGGCCGCCCTCGCCAGCGGGTTCATCCGGTCCCAGAAATCGGACGCGCGCCGTGCCGCGCCACGCATGTCCGGGAAGACGCGCGAACGCGGGGTACAGTTCGATCGTGAGCGGAATCCCCTTGATTGAATCGCTGAGCTGCACGCCCATCCGTCCAAACGCGTAGTTCACCGGCTGATTGCCGCCCGGAATCTGCTGCCCGGTCGAGTCGTACACCGTCACCGAGAAATCCGTCATCTCATCCCAGAGCTCGGGCGGCAGCTGCACGTCGACCTCCATCCGCCGTGCCCAGCGCGGCGCGCGCACCTGGATCGACTCGGCGGGCTGGCCGCGCCCTGTGATGGCAAACGTTCGCTCGGCGCCTACCAGGCGGTACAGCACTTCGCCTGTGACGCTGATGCCGAGTGCGCTCGCCTCGAGACTCCCACCATCTCCCGCCGCCGCGAGCGACACCGGACCGAGATCGGCGCGCGCCGTCACGGTGGCCGCCGAGAGCGGTGGAGCGATCACATCCAGCTCATACACGCCGGCCACGAGATCTTCGGCACGGACGGTGATCACCGCGCTGCCGGCGTCTTCCTGTCCGATCAGGATGTCCTCAGGTGCCGAACGTGCGGGCGCGCCGTTGGGCTCGTACAGCCGGACGGTCGCCTGCTGCGCCTGCGAATCCGGCACCGTCACGGTCACGCGCAGCGTCGCATCTGCCTGCGGCACGCGGACGAAGTACCGCTGCACCGCTGACGGCGCGATCATGCGTCGTTCGTCGAAGAGGGGCCGGGTCGCGAGATCGGTCGGAATGATGACCGTGTTCACCAGCCTGAACAGCGGACCCGCGACCGTATCGCGCGGGTTGAGCGCCGTGACCGTGCCGACGTAGACCCCGGGGTTCACAAGCGCCGTCCGGCGATACGTCACCGGAATCTGCGTGGCGCGGGGTGCGGCCTCGATCGTGTCATCGACCACGAGCCACGGGACATCGGCGCGCAGCACGAACTGGGCGGCGCGCAGGCCGGCGACGTGGCGCACCCTGAACGTTTCGACGCTATCCTGCGCTCCGGCGAAGCCGTTGCGTCGAAATGCCGCGGAAACACCGGTGGTGGCGCGCACTTCATAGACCGATCCCTGATGCGCGCCGACGAGCCACGCGTACGCTGTCTCGAGCACCGGCATGCCGGCGCCCTCATCGATCGTGCGTGCACCGCCGAATGGACGCCCCGCGACGCGCAGCGCCTGGACGATCTCGACGGCGCTCGCGCGGCGTCCTTCCTGGACCAGGGCCGACGCGAGCGCAGCAGCGAGCCCGGCAGCGTACGGGGTGGCCATGCTCGTCCCCACCTTCACCTCATTGCCGGTGTCCCAGCGCGGAACCGTCGAGAACGCGATGCCCGGTGCCACGATGTCGGGCTTGGCGAGCTCCCCACCGCGCGAGCTGAACCAGCCCAGGACGTCACGCGCGGGCGGTACGCCCGGCTGCGGCGGACGGGCAAAGACTCCCGGGAACGTCGCGCCGACCGAGAGCGCCAGGTCGGCCGATCCCGGAAAGCCCAGCGTCGAGAGCCCAGGGCCGTCGTTCCCCGCGGCAATCGCGAACACGGCGTCGGGATGGCTCAGCAGGAACGCGTCCACAATCGAATCGATGACCGCGCGGCCCTCGTGCTCGTTCCCGACACCGAAGCTCATGTTCAACACGAGCGGCAGATTGCGCTGGGCGGCGTAGCGCGCGGCGTAGTCGATCGCGCGCATCATGCTGGCATGGACCGTCACGCCACCCCGGGCGTTGTTGGCGATCTTGAGCCCGATGAGCTGAGCGCCTGGGGCGACGCCGCTGAACCCGGCGACGTCATAGAGGTTGTATCCGGCCGCAATCCCCGCGACGTGCGTGCCGTGGCCCGAGTTATCGAAGAACAGATCGAGCACGGGCGTCACCTCGGGGGGAGGGCCCGCTTCGCTGAAGTTCGCGACGATCGTGATGGGCCGGCGGCCCAGCGCCATCGTTTCGCGTCCCTGGCGGTAGTCGTGCAGCGGCATTTCATCCTCGAACGAGCCGTCGAGATTCGTGTCGAGGAAGGCCACCCAGCCGTCGGACGCCTTGACCACGATGACCGGAAATTCGTCCGTATTGCGCCCGTTGCCGTTGACGTCGGAGGCGGGCGGGCGCCCGAGCGGCAGCTCGCGGAATACGCCGCGATACCAGGTCGTGGCTGTGGTGAGCCGTCCGATGCGGGCGGCCCCTTTTAGCTCCGCGTCGGTGGGGGCCGCGAACGCAGTCAGCGGTATGCGTCCCTCGCCGGAGAAGTCGCGCAGCTCGATGACCTTGGGTGCGCCGGTGCTGGTGGCGATCAGACCGGGGACACCTGGATCGATGCCGCTATCGAGGATCGCAATGAGAATCCCCCGCCCGTCGTAGGTCGGATGCGCCGCGCGAAACAGGTCGACGCCGGCGCTCTTGAGCGGCATCAGGCCGAGCATGTACGCGATCGCGGGATCGACGAGCGGCTGAGGGGCGCCGGGCTCTGGTGTACGACTGGCATCCGCCGGTACGCGCGTGGCGGTCACGGCCGGTTTGGGTTGGGATGGCTTCGTCGCTCCTTGTGAAGAGGCGCAGGCAGCGGCGAGCGTGAGCAGGGCGACCGGAGCGAGCTTCAGCATGACGGACTCGGCAGAGAAAAGATCCCCAGGTGGGGACCGGTGAATTCAGTGGACAGCTCGAGCAGAAACGCGAGCGTGTCGCGCGTCTCCTCGGGCGTCAGAATCGCATCTACAAAACCGCGCGCGCCGGCGAACTTGGCGTCGAGCTGATGCTCGTAGTCGGCGCGCATCGCGTCCACCGCCGCCGCGTTGTCGGGCTTCGCCGCGTCGGCGCCGTACACCGCCTGGATGGCGGACTCCCCTTCCATGACGCCCATCCGGCCGGTGGGCCAGGAGACGATGAAATCGGGGTCGAATCCCTGTCCCGCCATGGCGTAGTAGCCGGCCCCGGAGGCGTGATTGACGGTGAGCACGAGCTTCGGGACGGTCGCGGTCGCCATGGCTTCCACGAACCTGGCGCCCGCGCGAATGATGCCTGTATGCTCGGCCTCCGTTCCCACCATGAAGCCCGACACATCCTGAATGAACAGCAGCGGCAGCCGCTCGCGATCGGCATTCTCGATGAAGTATGCGACCTTCTCGGCGCTCTCCGTGTAGATGATGCCGCCGATTCTGGGAGGGGCCGCCTCGGTTTTCTTCTTGCCCTTGATCACGCCGCGCGAGTTCGCGATCACCGCCACGTGCCGGCCTTCGATGGTGGCGTGACCGCAGATCATTTCCGGAGCGACATCCGGCTGGAATTCATCGAAGCGCCCGGCGTCGAACAGGCACTCGAACATCGCCCGCACATCGTAGCTCATACGATGATCGACGGGAATCAGCTCGTACAGCGCTTTCAAGTCACGTTTCGGTGCGGTGTGCGTTCTCCGCGCCAGCGGAGCGTGCGGCAGGCGCCCCACGTACTCACGGATCCGCGCGAGACAATCCTTGTCGTCCTTCGCGCGATAATGCGCGACCGCACTGACGCTGGTGTGCGTCGCAGCCCCACCCAGCGATTCGGCATCGACGACCTGGCCGGTCGCTCCTTTGACGAGATTGGGACCGCCCAACCCCATGAATGACGTTCCATCGACCATGAAAATCACGTCGGACAGCGCCGGCAGGTACGCGCCGCCGGCGATGCACGGTCCCATCACCGCGGCAATCTGCGGCACCTTCAGATAGCGGCGCATGATCGAGTTGTAGTAGAAGATGCGCGCCGCGCCGTATTGGCCCGGGAACACGCCGCCCTGGTACGGCAGGTTCACGCCGGCGGAGTCGACCAGGTAGATGATCGGGATGCGCTGGCGCATCGCGATCTCCTGTGCGCGCAGAATCTTGCGAATCGTCTCCGGCCACCACGATCCGGCCTTCACGGTCGCGTCATTCGCGACGACGACGACCGGCCGCGACCCGATGCGGCCGAGTCCGGTCACGACGCCGGCGGCGGGCGCCTGCCCGTCGTACTGGTCATAGGCCACGAGCAGCCCGATTTCGACCCAGGGCCCATCCTTGTCGAGCAATGCGGCGACGCGCTCGCGCGCCGTGAGCTTGCCCTGGTCATGCTGGCGTTTGATCCGCTCCGCGCCGCCACCCTGTTCGAGGCGGGCGCGGAGCGTCTGGTACTCTTCGCTGAGGGTCTTGAGGCGGCTCACGCGGCGACGTGCTCCGCCGCCCACTCCTGGATGTACTTGATGAGATCCGACGTCGGGGTGCCCGGTCCGAACAGCTTGCCCGTCCCCTGTGATTCGAGCGCGTTCATGTCTTCGGGAGGAATGATGCCGCCGCCCGTCAGGAGCACGTCCTGGCGGCCGGCGGCGTCGAGCAGCTTTCGGACACGCGGGAACAGCGTCATGTGCGCGCCCGACAGGATGGACAGCCCCACGACGTCGACGTCTTCCTGGATCGCCGCCTGGGCGATCATCTCGGGCGTTTGATGCAGGCCCGTGTAGATCACTTCCATGCCGGCGTCGCGCAACGCCGCGGCCACCACCTTGGCGCCGCGGTCGTGTCCATCCAGACCGGGTTTGGCGACCAGAATCCGGATGGGACGCTTCGATTGCTTCGCCATCAGGAGCGGAAGCGCAGCAGCGCCGCGAGGCCATCCACGACACGGCGTGCCTTGTCGTCGTAGACGACATCGACCTGGGCGCGTTGGCCGAACGCTTCTTCGATCGCCTCATCGATGCGGGGGTCGTCATCGTGGCCGTCCGCCAGGAGCGTGCGCACCTGCCCGCGGCCCAGCGCCCTGAGGGTGGCCTCCGGACCGTTTACCGCCCAGCCGCGCGGCGCGCCGTCCTTCACGGCAGCGGCGTGGGCGCGTTCCCACGCCCGCTCGCGCTCTTCGCGCAAGGCCAGGGCCGCCTCGCGCACCTCCGCCGGCGAGGACTTCTTCGGGGCGAGCTTCACGACGCCGAGCACCAGATCGTGGACATAGGTGTGAAGGTGCGGAATCACCGCGCCGGCGTCCACACCCACGCTGCCCAGTACCAGCCCCGCGAGCGGCTTCGCCTGGTTGACCTGGAAGATGCGGTCGGCGATCTGGGCATAGAGACGCTGCTTCTCCGTCCGGATGCGCTGATGATAGTTGTGCTCACCGGGGCTGCCCGATGGCGTCCCGCCGCGCGCCATCACCTGACGCTGGGAGGCGCCGTGGAATTTGCCGGCGCGCGAGGCGTCCGTGGCGGCGATCCCGGGGAGCTCGACGGTGTCGTACGCCGTGATCTCGAAGAACCGGGCGGCGGTGCGGTCGTACACGACGGCCAGGATCGTGCCGAATTCCTCTTCGAGGACCAGGGCCTCGCGGATCAGCGGCTCGCGCCCGACCGCCAGGCGCGACCGATGCACGTGCGGCAGCGGCAACACCTCGAACAGGCCCAGCTCACGAGACGCGAAGATCGCAATCGCCCGCGAGCGCGGCAGGTGATTGGGCTCTTCCAGATAGTCGAGCACCTGGCGCAGCGAGTGCGCGATCGCCTCACGCTCCTGGTGCGAGAGCGGCTGCCGCGAGAGCGCGGCTTCGCGTTCCCTGACGCGGTTTTTCATCTTGATCAGGTACTTGCCGCGCGTCCGGTCCCGGGGCTCGAGCTTCAAATAACAGCTCACCACCCAGTGGGGGCCGGGCTGGATCGCGGCGAGCCGCGCCACGGCGTCGCGCGCGTCTCGTTCGGTGATGGCAGCAGGGAGGGCGCTCATGATCCTAGAAGAATACCGGTTCGCGGTACGCCCCCCACACCCGTTCGAGCGCGTGGCGGATCTCGTACAGGGTGCAATAGGCCCGCGCGCAGTCCAGCATCGGGCCGATGACATTCTGGTCGGATTCCGCGGCCTGGCGCAACGCCACCAGGCGGCGCTCCACCAGCTCGTTGTCCCGCTCGGCGCGCAGGCGCGCGAGCCGGCTGCGTTGCTCGTCCTCGGCATCGTTCGAGACTTTGAGGATTTCCACGGGGTGGTCATCATCGGACAGGAAGTCATTCACGCCGACGATCACCTTCTCATCCAACTCCACCTGACGCTGGAACGCCGCGGCCGACTGGGCAATCTGCCGCTGGAACCAGCCGGTCTCGATCCCACGCACGACGCCCCCGATCGAGCTGATCTCGGCGAACAACGCTTCCGCCTCCCGCTCGAGCTGGTCGGTGAGCGCCTCGATGTAGTACGACCCGCCCAGCGGATCGATCACGTCCGCGGCCCCCGTCTCGTGCGCCAGGATCTGCTGCGTTCGGAGCGCGACCTGCACCGACTGCTCGGTGGGCAGGGCCAGCGTTTCGTCGAGCGAATTGGTGTGGAGGGACTGGGTGCCGCCGAGTACGGCGGCGAGGGCTTGATAGGCAACCCGCACGATGTTGTTGAGCGGTTGCTGCGCGGTGAGGGTGACGCCGGCCGTTTGACTATGGAAGCGCATCATCCACGAACGCGCCTGGCGCGCATGGTAGCGCTCGCGCATGTGCCGCGCCCAGATCCGGCGCGCGGCGCGCAACTTGGCGATCTCCTCGAAGAAGTCGTTGTGGATGTCCCAGAAGAACGACAGCCGCGCGGCGAAACTGTCGATGTCGAGCCCGCGCGCGACCCCCCGCTCGACGTAGGTGAAGCCGTTGGCGAGCGTGAACGCCAGTTCCTGCGCCGCCGTCGCGCCGGCCTCCCGAATGTGGTAGCCCGAGATCGAAATCGTATTCCAGAGCGGGGTGTGCTTCGCCCCCCACTCGAACATGTCTACGATGACTTTCAAGGCGGGCTCGACCGGATAGACCCAGGCGTGCTGGGCCATGTACTCCTTGAGGATGTCGTTTTGCACGGTGCCGCGCAGCTTCGCGATCGGCACACCCTGCTTCTCGGCGGCTGCCACGTAGAAGCAAAACAGAATGGCCGCCGGGCCATTGATCGTCATCGACGTGGAGACCTGATCGAGGGGAATCCCGTCGAACAAGGTCTCCATGTCAGCGAGCGAGGAAATCGCGACCCCGCACTTCCCCACCTCGCCTTCGGAGCGCGCATGGTCGGCGTCGTATCCCATCAACGTCGGAAAATCGAACGCGACCGAGAGACCGGTCTGCCCATGCTCGAGCAGAAACTTGTAGCGCCGGTTCGTGTCGCTCGCGCTGCCGAAGCCGGCGAACTGGCGCATCGTCCACAGCTTGCCCTGGTACATCGTGGGGTGAATGCCGCGTGTGAACGGAAACTCGCCGGCGTGGCCGAGCTGCTTGTCGATGTCGAAGCCGTTGAGATCGGCCGGAGTGTACACGGGTTTCTTGTCGATCGTCATTTGCCGTTCCTCACCTGCTGGAGAACTTCGGCCGCCACATCGTAGGGGCTGCGCGTACCCGCGGCCACCTCATCCAACCGCTTGGCGACCACGTCTTCGGCCTTCGTCTCGTCCCATACCCACTGCCGGATCGCCCGGTTGACCACGGCCCGCGTGCGCGCCGCGACCCGCCGTTTGCGGCGCTCATCGCGCTTGCCGCTGCTCACGAGGTAATCGTGATGCCGGTCGAGCGCAGCCACCAATGCGCTGATGCCCTCCCCCTTGGAGGCCACGGTGGTCAGGACCGGCGGCTCCCACGAATCAGCAGTTGCCGCCGCCTCACCTCGCCGCCCGCCGCCGCCCTTCGCCGCCCTTGGGTTATGATGCGGCGTGATATGCGCGAAGGCATTGCCCCTTCGGATACCAAGCATCACTTCGACTTCGTTTTTCAGCTTATCCGCCCCCGGCCGATCGCTCTTGTTGATCACGTACAGCTCGGCGATCTCCATGACGCCAGCCTTGAGCGTCTGGATGCCGTCCCCGGACTCCGGGACCAGGACCAGGACGGTGGTCTCCGCCGTGGCCGCGACGTCCAGCTCGGTCTGCCCCACGCCGACGGTCTCGATCAGGATGCGCTCGAAGCCGAACGCCTCCAGGACGTCCGTGACTTCTTCGGTCGTGGTCGCGAGGCCACCCTGGGCGCCGCGCGTGGCCATCGAACGAATAAAGACCCCGGGATCGAGACTGACGGATTCCATGCGGATCCGGTCGCCCAGCAGCGCGCCCCCGGTGAACGGGCTGGTGGGGTCGACGGCGATGACCGCGACCTTGAGGCCCTGCTCGCGATAGGCGCGGACCAGCTGCTCCGTGAGCGTACTCTTGCCGGCGCCGGGAGGTCCGGTGATCCCGATCCGCTGCGACTTCCGGCTGCCGATCTTGCGATACAGCTCCGACAGCAGCTGTTCGAAGCCCTCACGCTGGTTCTCGACCAGGCTGATGGCGCGCGCCAGCGCGGTGGTGTCGCCGCGTTCGAGCCCCGCCAGCAGTGCATCGTGTCGCATATCTAAGGATAACGCTGCAGGAAGGGAGTGAGATCGTCGTGCTCGGCAAGCTCCTTCAGCTCGTCGAGTCTCAGATCCGGCTCAGTCACGAGCCCCTCCCAGGTCAATCGTGCGCACCGGACCGACGCGGACGGCAATCCGTTCGACCCGCGTGGCACTGGCGGCGAGCACGTCGAACTCGAGTCCCTGAAATACGAACCGCTCACCCGTGCGCGGGATTCGGCCCAGCGCCTGAATGAGCAGGCCGGCCACCGTCTGGGCGGTCCCTCCGCTCGAGAGTGTCACGCCCAGTTTGTCGGCCAGCTCGGTCGCGAGGGCATTGCCTTCGACCTCGATCACGCGGCCCGCAGTCGCCAGCGCCGCGGGCGACGGCTCGAACAGCTCGCTCACCAGATCATTCAGGAGGTCCTCGAACGTGACCAGCCCGGCCGTGCCGCCGAACTCATCCAGCACGACTGCCAGGTGCCGCCCGCCGCGCTGCATCTCGAGCATTAGATCCGCCGCGCGCATCGTGCCGGGGATGGTAACCGGCGGGTGTACCAGAACCGGATCCTCCGGCTGGCGCCCCAGCAAATCGAGCGTGTGCGCGACGCCGACGACTTCATCGAGGGAACCGCGATACACCGGGTAACGGCTGTATCCCGATTGCTGCAGCACATGCGCCGCTTCGGCGGCCGGCATGCCCTCGGGAAACGCCACGATCGCGGTCCGCGGAGTCATCAGCTCCCGCACCGGGCGATCTGAAAATGCGAGCACCCCGGACACGACCGCCATCTCATCGGTGGCCGCGAGGGCTGCGGTATCGCTCGACAGGAGCGCCGCCAGCGTCGTCCTGGTGGACCGCTCGCGCCGGGGAATGAACGGCGCCAGGAGCGCGCCGAACCGTTCCATCCACGGCACGGCACGCGCCACGAGCGGTTCCGCCCAGCGCCGGCCCACGACCCGGGGCACGAGGTACGCGGCGCTCATGAACAACGGCACGCCGACGGCAACCGTGAAAATGCCGAGGAACGTTGGCGTCGTCGCGGCGAGTAATGCGGGTATTGCACCCGCGGCCAGCAGTACGCCCAGCGTGGTCAGCGTATTCGCCGTCGCGAGGGTGCGCTCGGGATTCTGCAACAGGCGGGCGGTGGCCGCGGACCCGCGCAGCTTGTACGCGACCCAGCGCGTCAGGTCGTGCTGGCTGACCGCAGCGGCTGCCACACCGACCGCGGCCGAGACGCCGGCCACGAACAGGCCAATCAGGAGAACGGCGAGCGCGACGCTCATCGCTTCTCGAACGAGACCTGCGTGACGCGCCGCTGTTCCACGCGCTCCACCACGACGCGGTAGCCGTCGAGCGTCAGCTCGTCGCCGGGGCGCGGCACCCGCCCGAGCACGGAGTAGACGAGTCCTCCCACCGTGGAGACCTCGGCGTGCGCGATGGTCGTGCCCAGCGCCGCCGACAGCTCGTCGAGACTCACCCGGCCGTCCACCCAGACGCGGCCACCGTCCTGCCGGATCGCGGGTGCCGTTTCCGTATCGTGCTCGTCCCGGATCTCCCCGACGATTTCCTCGAGGATGTCTTCGCGCGTGATCAGGCCCGACGTGCCCCCGAATTCGTCGACCACAATCGCGATGTGCGCGGGTGTCCCCTGGAAGTCACGCAGCTGGTTGTCGAGCGTCTTGGTCTCGGGCACGAACGCCGCCGGCCGCATCAGGGTCTGCCATTGCGTCCCTGGCTCCGCGAGTCCCATCGCGATCGGGACCAGGTCCTTGCCGAACAGCACACCGCTGACGTTGTCCGGCGAGCCGTCGAGCACCGGCAGGCGCGAGTGCTGCCGCTGCTTGAACGTGTCGAGGACTTCTTCGGTCGACGCCGAGACATCGACACTCGTCATGTCGAGACGCGGCGTCATAACTTCGTCCACTGTGGTATCGGCGAGTGTGAACACGCCGAGCAGCATGTCGCGCTGCGCCGTGCCGAGGGCCGGCGGCAGCGGCCGGGGCGTGTCGACCAGGTTGTGCAATCCGCGATCCGCCCAGGCCAGGAGCCAGAGCAGCGGCCCAAAGGGGGCCAGGGTCCGCCGCGCGAGCGGCAGCGATGTATCCGACAGCTCCGGGGCGAGCCGCGCCACGCTGCGCGGAAGTGCGTCCCCGACGACGAACAGGAGCAGCGTGCCGATGAGCAGTGTTCCGAGCGCTTCGAGCCACGGGCGCGTCCACCAGGCGACGGCATTCGACGTCGCCACGGCGCCCAGGGTGAGCAGCGCGAGCCGGGCGACGTGCATGGCCCGGTGCAGCGGCACGCGCCGCTCGGCGGCGATGGGGGGCGCGTCACCCAGTGTGTGCAGGGCTTCCCCCATGGCCGCTTCTTCGGCGAGGGCCAGGAGCGCTGCCCACACGCCGGCGCCCACGGCGACGACGAGGCCGATGACCCGCAACGCGGCTTCAGTGAGCATCAGCGGAGCAGTTTCTTGACGTAGCGTTCCTGTACCCGCCACATCCGGCAGCGCGTCCGTCCTGCGCCTTCGGGGTGGTCGTAGCCCAGGACGTGCAGCGTGCCATGCACCGCGAGCCGGATCAGCTCTTCGCGGTCGAAGCCCGCAGCGTCAGGCGAAATGTAGACATCGCCGAGCAGGCTGCCGTCAGGCTGCGGCAATGGGTAGGCGATCACGTCGGTCAGCCCGCGCCGGCCGGTCGCGCGGCGGTTCGCACGCCGCATTGCCGCCGGCGCGAGCAGCGTGATGTCGATGTGGGAACCCTCGGGCGCACGCTCCCATGCCAGGACTCGCTTTGCGACACGCATGAGCTGCTCAGCGCGCGGTTGCCGTGGGCTGCCAGGCCGCACCAATGCCGCCACTGGACTCCGGGTAATCGATGCGGTTGTGGTACATCCCGCTCAGCACGATCAGAAATGCCGCCTTCACCTGCTCCATCTGCTGTAGCGTGAGCGGCGCTTCGTCGAGCTGGCCGGCATTCACCTTGGTCCGGACGATATGATCGATCGCTTCTTCGATCTTTTGCGGCGTCAAATCCTCCAGCACGCGCAGCGCGGCCTCGACGGAATCAGCGATCATCGAGATCGCCGTTTCCATCGACCGCGGCTTGGGACCCGGATAGCGGAAGTCGTCGGGATTCCGGGCCTGCCCGCCGTCCGTCTTTTTCGCCTTGTCGAGGAAGTAGGTGATCTCCGTCGTCCCGTGGTGCTCGGGAATGAACGCGGCCACCGAGTCGGGCAGGTCGGCGTCCGCGGCGAGCGCGAGCCCGTCGGTGACGTGCGCCTTGATGATCTGCGCCGATTGCAGCGGCTTCAGCCGGTCGTGCGGATTGTTGCCCGGGATCTGATTCTCCACGAAAAACATCGGATTCTTCACCTTCCCGATGTCGTGGTAATAGCACCCGACCCGGCCCAGCAGTCCGTTGGCGCCGATCCGATTGCAGGCGGCTTCCACCAGGTTGGCCATGGCCACGCTGTGCGCGTACGTGCCGGGGGCTTCGAGCGAGAGCCGCCGCAGCATCGGCCGGCTGGGATCCGAGAGCTCGAGCAGCGTGAGATCGGTCGTGATATGCGTGACCGACTCCGCGACCGGCAGCAGGAAGAAGGTCAGACCCGCCGACACGAGGCCGTTCAGCGCGCCCAACAAGCCGCGCAGACCGATTTCCTCGATCGGCCAGCCGCTCGCGAGTCCCAGGGCGAGCGCCCCCAGGAGATAGCCGGCGGCAATGATCAACACGGGCGCGTAGAAGTTGCTGCGGCTGCGCAGCGTCTTCACCGACAGCGCGGCGGTCACGCCGCCGACGACACACAAGAACGTCGCCGGGATGTCATGGAAGACCGGCTGCAGTCCGACGACGACGGCGAGGATCATCGCGGCGATCATCGAGACGCGCCCGTTGAACAGCACCGTCATCATCATCGCGAGGAACGGCATGAAGATGACTTCGGGATGCGGCGCATAGAGCCGGGCGACGAAGCCCGCCTGGGTGAGCAGTAACGCGAACAGCCCGCCGATCAACGCCACCTGCTTCATGTCGCGGTAGGTCTCGCGGCGATAGAACGCCAGCAGCACCCAGAAAATCGCGACGATCAGGGAGTCGCGCAGCAGCGGTCCGATCACGCCGCGGATCGAGTAGGTCGTGGCCGCGCCGCGCCGCAGCAGCTCCTGGTGGATCGCGACGAGCCGTTCGTGGGCCTCGTTGGTCACGATCTCATGCGGCGCCACGATGCGGTCGCCCGCGCGCACGATGTACTTGCTGGGATCGACGCTGCCGCGCAGCTCGTTGCGGCGCCGCTCGGTCTCGAGCTGTTTTGGAATCAGCGTGGGCCGGAAGAACTGGCGCACGAGTTTCAGGTACAGCACGTCCCCCACGCTCGACCCGGCATCGGGGTGCAGCTGCTTGGCCCGGCTCAGGTATTGCGCGAAGGTCAGCACCTGATCGCGCTGCACCGACGATTCGGTCGAGCCGCGGCGCACGATCAGTTCGCGTGACTGCTCCACCTGCAGCACGCCGGGACCCGTGACACCCTGCGCCAGGGTCCGGTCGAACAGGCGATCGAGCGACTGCTCGACCGCGCGGCGCTTCCCGCCCTTGGCCAGATACGCCGCTTCCTGCAGCGTCACGGGCACCCCGAACTCGCCGGCCGCGCGGATGATGCCTTGCGGGCCCCCCCCCTGGTCGGCCGCTGCATCGACCGCGGCGAAGAACGCCGCCATGGACGTGGCCGTACTGTCGTAGGCGCGCTGGCGGAACTCGTAGATCGGCTTGGCGGACGCCGCCAGCTCCTCGGCTTCGCGCTGCACCTCGTCTTCCGACTTGCTCACGACGAAGTTGAACGGCGCGATGATTTCCTTGTCGGCCTGGGCGCCGGGCTCGAGCAGCGGCGCTACGTCGGCGGCGCTCGACGGGAACGAGACGTGCGCGACCAGCGCCAGGGTGGGCACCCACACCCAGCGCGCGAAATGATACCGGACCTTCTCGCCGGTCGGGACGTTCATCTAACCCTGCGCATCCTCGGCGTACGCGCGGATGATGTCGCGCACCAGCCGGTGGCGGACGACGTCCCCTTCGTCGAGGTAAACGAATCCGATGCCTTCGATCCCGGGCAGGATCCGCTCGACCTGCAGCAGGCCGGAGTCCTCCCGGTTGGGCAGATCGATCTGCGTCTTGTCCCCCGTGATCACCGCGCGCGAGTTCACGCCCAGCCGGGTCAGAAACATCTTCATCTGCATCCCGGTCGCGTTCTGCGCCTCGTCCAGGATCACGAAGGCGTCGCTCAACGTGCGGCCGCGCATGTACGCGAGCGGCGCGATCTCGATCGTGCGGGTCTCCAGCGCTTTCTCCACCCGCTCGCGCGGCATCATGTCTTCGAGCGCGTCATAGAGCGGCCGCAGGTACGGATCGACTTTTTCCTGCAAGTCGCCGGGCAGGAAGCCGAGGTTCTCGCCCGCTTCGACGGCGGGGCGCGCGAGGATGATGCGCCGTACCCGCTTGCGCGCGAGCGCATCGACGGCCGCCGCCACCGCCAGATACGTCTTGCCGGTACCCGCGGGGCCGATGCCGATCACGATATCGTGCTCGGCGATCGAGCGCAGATAGTCGCGTTGCCCGCTCGTCTTGGGCTGAATGACCCGCCGCAGACCCGGCAGGATGATCTTCACCGGGTCGGCGGCCGCCCCCACCCCCGCTCGTCCCAGCTCCCCGTGTGCTTCGTCGGAGATCAGCCGCTCGACGTCGTGCACGTCCAGGTTCTCGCCCATGCGCGCGAGATCGATGAGCGCCTGCGCCACCGGACCGGCGCGCTCGATCGCGGAAGCCGAGCCGGCCAGCGAAAGGCTGTCGCCACGCAGTGAGACGCGAACGCCCATGCGCCGCGCCAGCTCGAGCAGGTTGGCATCGTTCACGCCGGCGAGCGCCAGCGGATCGACGCCTTCAACGGACAAGCGATGGACGACGTCGTCATTCATGCGGGGGCACCACCTTTATGTGAAGTGCGGCGAGATCCTCCGGCCGGGCCGGCGCCGGGGCGCCCTCGAACAGGGCGCGCGCCGCGGTTGTCTTGGGGAACGCGATCACATCCCGCAATGAGCCCGAGCCCGCGAGCAGCATCGCGACGCGGTCGAATCCCACGGCGAAACCGCCATGCGGAGGCGCGCCGGCGGCGAGCGCGTTCAACAGAAAGCCGAACCGCCCGTCGATCTCCGAGGGCGAGAGTCCCAGATGACGGAACACGGTCCGTTGCACCGCCGGGTCCGTGATGCGGATGGAGCCCGAGCCGAGCTCGTTGCCGTTGTAGACCGCGTCGTAGTGCAGCGCGCGGCACGCCAAGGGCTCGCTGTCGAGCTTGGCGATGTCGTCCGGATGGGGCGATGTAAATGGATGGTGGGCAAAGACCGGCTTGCCGGTCTCGGCATCGGGCTCGAACAACGGAAAGTCCACCACCCAGGAGAACGCGTGCGCCAGCTTCGGCGCCGGACCGAGCCGTTTGATGACTTCCTGGCGCACTTTGTCGAGCGCGGGAGAAGTGACGCGATCAGGGCCGACCGTCATCAATGCGACGTCGCCATCGCCGACGCCGATTCGGCCCAGGGCTTCCGCCGTGAAGTGCTTGCCGACGGAGCCGGACACCTGCTCGCCCTGGCGCTTTACCCAGGCGAGCCCGGGTGCGCCGTGCGTCTTGGCAGCGTCGGTGAGCTGATCGACGTCCTTGCGCGACAGCGTGCCGCCGCCACGCACCGCGATTCCGCGCACGCGCGACCCGTTGGTCGCGCTCTGGAAGAACGGAACCGCGAGCGGCTGAACCTGCGCGGTCCAGTCCGCGATCGCAAAGTCGTAGCGCAGATCGGGCTTGTCGGTCCCGTAGCGCTCCATCGTCTCACGCCAGGTGAGCCGGGGGAACGGACGCGGGATCTTGTGCCCCGCCTCCTCCCACAGCGCGACCAGCACCGTTTCGACGTAGCCCATCACATCGTCCTGGCCGACAAACGACGCCTCGATGTCGATCTGCGAGAACTCGGGTTGCCGGTCGAAGCGCAGATCCTCATCGCGGAAGCAGCGCGCGATCTGGAAGTAGCGGTCGAAGCCCGAGACCATGAGCAGCTGCTTGTAGATCTGAGGCGACTGCGGCAGTGCATAGAACTCGCCCGGATGCACGCGCGACGGGACGAGATAGTCGCGCGCCCCTTCCGGCGTCGGCTTGGTGAGATTCGGCGTTTCGATTTCGAGAAAGTCGAGTTCACTCATGGCGCGTCGCGCCCGCTGCAACAGCCGATGCCGCAGGATCAGATTCGCCTGCAGCTCGGGACGGCGCAGGTCGAGATGGCGATACTTGAGCCGCAGCTCTTCGGCCGCCAGCTCCTCGCCTTTGCCGCGGGCGACGGGAATCGCCGGGGTCTCGGCGGGCCCCACCACTCGCAGTGCCGTCGCATGGACTTCGACGTCGCCGCTCGCCAGCTCAGGATTGCGCATGGCCGGCGGACGGGCGACGACTTCGCCCTCGACGATGAGGACGGTTTCCGGACCGACCGTCTGGGCACGCGACAGGATTTCGGGTGGCGACCACCCCGGACCAACCGCGACCTGGATGAGACCGTCGCGGTCGCGCAGATCGAGGAAGACGATCCCGCCGAGGTCGCGGCGCCGGTGGACCCAGCCGCCCAATTTCACCTGCTGCCCGACGTGCTCCTTGCGAAGCTCGCCGCAGCGATGGGTTCGTTGGGTTGTCCGAGTCACGCCTTCGCGAGCGTCTATGCTCCTCCCCTCTCTGCATCGCACAGAATGCGGTAAAACTCGGCGGCGTCTCCGGCCGCCAGCAGACGAGCGCGAATCGGCTCACGCCGCACGAGGCGCGAGATCCGGCTCAGCGCCTTCACGTGCGCGCCGGCCTGCGATTCCGGCCCGGCCAGCAGAAAAAACAACCGCACGGGCTCGCCATCCACCGTTTCATAAGGCACGGGAGCCGGGGCCGTCCCCGCCACCGCGACGAGATTAGCCAGCGCCGGGGTCTTCCCGTGTGGCACTGCAACGCCATAACCGATCCCCGTCGGGAATTGCCGTTCCCGTTCTAGCACTGCCTGAAGCACATCCGGCGCCGCCGGCGCCGCCCCATTCCCTCCGACGAGCAAATCCACCAATTCCCGCAATACGCCCTCCTTACTTTGGGCCCGGAGAGGCACCCGAATCCGGTCAGGCGTTAGCAGTTCGGAGAGTCGCAATGGAGTGTGTCCAAGTGCCGTAACCGGTTGAAGATAGTTGACTTGAGTTGACGGCGCCACAGCCTTGAGTAAACGTTCGGCATGCAACGCATTGGGCTGCTGCTGGTTGGACTGTCGATGCTCGCTCCGACTCGCGCCAGCGCGCAGGAGGCTGCGGGGACGACACTCTGGCGAGTCGCCGCAACGACGCTCGCAACGCCCCCCGCCCTCGCTTTGGGTGCCGCCGCCGCGCTGTGGAATCCGGCACAGACGCAGGACAGCGCGCGCTTGCAACTCGCGTTCGAGGCGATTCAAACGCCGTCCTCTGTGGATGCCACCGGCGTGATCGGCACGATGCGGATCCCCGTTCGAAAGATCGGCCACGTGGGGATCATCTACGGCCGCGTGGGACTCAGCGATATCACCCAGACAACCGACAGTCCTGATCCGACGGGAAGCACCATCCCGGTCTACACCTACACATTCGGTACGAATTGGTCGAAGCAGTTGAGCGGCACGAACGTGGGCGCGACGCTCGCGTTTCATGAGACGCGGCTCGATGTGACCAGCGTCAGTCGCTGGACGCTGGATGTCGGCGCGAGCCGGGCGTTGTGGGGCGACTTATTCCGCGTTGCCGCGGCAACGCATTTCTTCTCTTCGCTGAGCGCGAACGATCCGGCACAGGATGTCTATGCGGGCGTCGAGGCGCGTCTTTGGCAGAGCCCGGTCTCCGACGGAGGGGACCGTGTGGTGATTCGCGGCCGTTACGGCATCTCATTCGCGCACGGATTCACGGCGGATCATCAGCTTGGCGCCGGGGCCGAGTTCTCGAAGGTTGTCACGTTCGATCTCCTGTTTGCCAAAGAAGGTGGCTACAGTGAGGGCTCGTGGCGCCCCGTCGCGGGACTGGGACTGAACGTCGGCAAATACCGGATCGCCGTCGCGCGTGACGCAGGTGTCAACGAGCTCGGCTCTGCCTACCGGGTCGGAGTGGAAGCACGATTCAAATGAGCGTCGACCTCCTCGATCTCACTCCGGAGGCGGCCCGGGCGACGCTCCAGGAATGGCTGGCAACGCGAGGCGAGCCTGCCTATCGCCTGCGCCAGGTACTGCCCCGGCTCTGGCGGCGTCCCGTTGCCAGCTGGGCGGATGCGACCGATCTCCCCGATCCATTGCGTCGCGCGCTGCAGGACGCGTTCCCCTTGCGCCGGCTCGCCCTCAAGACGCATCAGCAGTCGAGCGACGGCACGGAGAAGTTCTTGTGGGATTTGGGCGACGGCGAAGCGATCGAGTCGGTGCTCATTCCGGAGGGCAAGCGCCGCACGCTGTGCATCTCCTCGCAGGCGGGCTGCGCGCTCGGCTGCGTGTTCTGCGCCACCGGACGCATGGGATTTCGGCGCAATCTCTCGAGCGGTGAGATCGCGGGGCAGGTCCGGGAGCTGGTGCTGCGCGATCCCGGCTTGAAACCGACCAACGTCGTGTTCATGGGGATGGGCGAGCCGCTGCTCAACTGGGACGCGGTCGATACGACGCTCACGGTTCTGAACAAGCCCGAGGGATTCGGCATCGGCGCGCGCCACATCACGCTGTCGACGGTTGGCATTCTCCCCAGCCTCGCCAAGTTTGCGCAGCGGCCCGAGCAGTTCCGGCTCGCGGTATCGTTGCATGCGCCTGCGCCGGCGTTGCGGCGGGAGCTGATGCCGATCGAGAAGAAGTACACGCTGCCGCAGCTGATGCAGGCGCTGAAGCAGTTTCGGCGCCGAGTGACGCTCGAGTATGTCCTGATCGGCGGGAAAAACGATTCGCTGGAAACGGCGGATCAGTTGGCGCAGATCGCGAAACCGCTCGAAGCGCTGGTGAATCTGCTGCCGCTGCATCCCGGTGGGGCACCCGATTTGACGCCCAGTCCGCGGGCCCAAATGCTCGCCTTCGAGCGGCGGCTGAAGCAGCGCGGCGTGGAGGCGGTGCTGCGGCGCAGCCGCGGTCTGGACATCAGCGCGGCCTGCGGCCAGCTACGGGTGGAAGTCGAGGCTGGAACGCGGCGGGACAAAGTCCGTGCCGAGGAGCACGCTCACATCGAGTAGCTTGCTGCTATCGAGGTCGATTTCAACCTTCCCCAGCCCCAACGCAGCACGTACCTGCTCCCCCACCTTGGCCGAGCCGCGCCGGACGATGATCCGCGTCGAATCGAGCGTGCCGGCATCGGGGGGGGGGGGAGCATTCCCGAAAAAGACGACGTCAATCCCTTGCCGCCGGAGCAGGCGCGTCCCCACGCGCGCATCTCCTGAGCGTCCATTCGCGTTGAGCACTTCGACCGTTATCGCAGAACCGCGGTCGCCTGGAATCGGTCGTGTGCGCGTGCCGTCGCCCCCACACGCGACGGCGCCAAGCAGCGCAACGACGCCGATCAGTTTCATGGACGTCGCACGAGTTGATTCCAAAACGCGACGCTCGCATCGGGCAGCGGCCATCCGGAACGGATGATCCATTCGAGCCGGCGCCGGGCGACTTGCTCGAGCACCGCATCGCGTTCGTTCGGGACTCGGCGCGCGAGATCGGCGCCATCAGGGAGCGTGCGCCCGGGTTCCAGGAAGTCCGCGAGATAGAGCATGCGGCCAACATCGTCCCATTCGGGGGAGCCAATCGTGTGAAACCGCACCGCGTCCAGCACGCCGCGGTCGCGCTCGCCGTCTGCGGCGGCACGGTCGGCGGCCGCGGGGCCATGCGCCCTGGCGTCGGGGAGCGGCGCATCACGCAGCGCGTCATGGAGCCAGCCGGCTCGCACCCACCGCTCCCGCTCCCGGGGAGCCACTTCCATCATGTCGGCCCAGCTGTTCAGGAGCGCCACAACGCGCTCGATGTGTGCCCGGCGTGCCGGGGTGACCACGGCCCAGGCCGGCAGGCTCACGGCGTGACTCGCGGGTCCGCGCCGATTCCCTCGCCGAGCACGACGTTGTCGAGCAGTCGAGTTTTGCCGACGCGCGCCGCCACCACCGCCACCGTCCGGGCCGTCAGGCGTGTGACCGGCTGAAGATCCTCATCCACCAGCGCGCAATACTCGGGGATCACGCCGGGTGCATGCATCGCTTCGAGACCGGCGCGTTGGAGTCTGGCCGGGTCGGCTTCACCCGCGCGCCAGGTCTGCTCGAGCGTGCGCAGCGCGCGCGCGAGCACCAACGCCGACCGGCGCTCGTCGGGGGTCAGGTAGGTATTGCGGGAAGAGAGGGCAAGGCCGTCGAGCTCGCGCACGGTCGGCGCGACGTCGATCGTCAGCGCGAAATCGAGATCCTGCACGAGCCGCCGGACGAGCATCGCCTGCTGGAAGTCCTTGCGGCCGAACACGGCCACGTCGGGCTCGACGATGTGGAACAGCTTGGCGACGACGGTCAGCACGCCGGTGAAATGCCCCGGACGCGTCATGCCCTCGAGCGTGTCGGCCACCGGCCCGGGGACGACGCGCGCCAGCAGCTCGTTGGGGGGGGGGTACAGCGCCGCGGCGTCGGGCACGAACAGGCAATCGACGCCGCGAGCCTCCGCGCGCGCGCGATCACGCGGGAGGTCCCGCGGGTAGCGCGCGAGGTCCTCGTGCGGCGCGAACTGGAGTGGGTTGACGAAGATGCTGACGACGACGCGCTCGGCGAGCTCACGCGCGCGGTCCACGAGGCGCAAATGGCCTTCGTGGAGGTATCCCATGGTGGGAACGAAGCCGATGGTGTGGCGACGAGAGCGCTCGGCCCGGGACCAGGAGCGCATCTCGGAAATGGTGGCAAGCTCTCGCAAACTAGAACTCGCGCTTCTTCATCTCCGAAAAGAAGTCGCGGCGCTCGATGTCATCGTCCGTCGATTCCGGCGGCAGCGTCGGGTCGTAGCGCTTGCGAGCCTTGGGCTTCTGCTTTTCCGCTTTGGCGATGTTTTTCTTGATCAGCTTGGCCATCTTCTCGTCGTCCGTTTTCGACATATGCCCTCCCCTCACTTTGGAATGATCAATTATCAATAATCAATGACCAATGATCAATGTCCAATGATCATTGAACATTGGACATTGGTCATTGGACATTGGTCGTTGATCACTTGCCGAAGGAGTGCTCGGGGCCTGGATAGCGCCCCTCCCGCACCTCGGCGGCAAACACGCGCGCGGCCTCCCGCACGTCTTCGGCCAGCGCGGCGTATTTCTTTACGAACTTGGCGGAGAACTGGTCGTTGAGCCCGAGCATGTCGTGCAACACGAGCACCTGGCCGTCACAGGCCGGACCCGCGCCGATGCCGATCGTCGGGATCGTGAGCGCTTTCGTGATTTGCGATGCGAGCGGCGCCGGGACGAGCTCGAGCACCACGCCGAACGCGCCGGCGTCCTGCAGTGCCGCCGCGTCGGCCTTGAGCCGCTCCGCGGTGGCGTCGTCCCGCCCCTGCACGCGGTAGCCCCCCAGCGCGTGCACCGACTGTGGCGTGAGGCCGATGTGGCCCATCACCGGGATGCCCACGTCGACCAGGCGTCGCACCGTCGCCGCCATGGGCTGGCCCCCTTCGATCTTCACCGCGTGGCAGCCGGTCTCTTTCATTGCGCGGCCGCAGTTCTTGATCGCGTCTTCCGGCGAGATCTGGTAGCTCAGGAACGGCATGTCGCACACCACGAGCGCGCGCTCGGCGCCGCGCCGAACCATGGTCGTGTGATAGATCATCTGCTCGAGCGTCGCCGACAGCGTGGAGGACGCGCCGGCGAGCACCTGATTGAGCGAGTCCCCCACGAGCAACACGTCCACGCCGCTTGCATCGAGCAGGCGGGCGAACAGCGCGTCGTAGCAGGTGAGCGCGACGATGCGCTCGCCCTTCTCCTTCATCTCGAGCAGGGTGTGGGTCGTGATGCTAGACATGCTCGCCATCCAGCTCCGCGATTTCGCGCTGCCAGAAATCACGATTCGGCAGCTCGGGGTGTGGAATCATCAGGTCCGGTTCCCGCACGATGCGCGCTCCGTAGCGTACGATGTCGAGATCCAGCGTCCGGGGGCCCCAGCGCTCGCCCCGCTCCCGGCCCCGCTCGGCCTCGATCGCCCGGCAATGCGCGAGCAGATCCGCCGGTGGGAGCCCCGTCTCGAGCAGCACCATTTGGTTCAAATATGGCGGCTGCGCAACCGGCCCGAGGGGGGCGGTCTCCTCCACGCTCGAAACGCCCACGAGGCGAGTCTTGGGCAGGGCGGCCAGCCGGGCCCGCGCGTGCGCCAGATGCGCGTTCCGATCACCCACGTTGGATCCCAACGCGATGTACGCGCGCTCGGCCGTCACGCGACGTTCGCGAAGCCCCGCGTCAGGTCGCGCAGCATCGTGGCCACCTGCTCGAGATCACGCGTCGCACGTTCGAGGTCCGTGAGTCCCTCGGCTGCCTGCACGGCGCGGGTCGCGACGTCGTCGGCTTCGGCGCGATTCTGTCCCGCGATGCTCGCGACCGCGTTGATGCGCTCGCGCAGCCGCGCGAACGCCTGATTCTGTTCACCGGCAGCCGCCGTGATCCGGCCGGCATGCGCGGTCGCTTCCGCAGTCGCCGCCACGATCGCGTCCAGCGCGTCCAGCGCCGCGGCGGACAGCTCTTCCACGCCGCCGACATTCACCTGGCCGCGACGCATCTGCTCGACCACTTCGCCGACTGCCGTATGGATGTCCTGCACGAGCTCTCCCGCCTCCTCCGCCGCCGTCGCGCTCTGCTCGGCGAGGCGGCGCACTTCGTCGGCCACGACGCCGAACCCCTTCCCGTGCTTGCCCGCCCGCGCGGCCTCGATCGCGGCGTTCAAGGCGAGCAGGTTCGTCATGTCGGCCAGCTCGCGGATGGAAGCGATGAATCCCGTGATGCGGCGGCTGGTCTGACCGAGCTGCTGGACCTTGCTCGAGCTCTCGCCGACGAACCCCTTGAGCGCGACCAGCCGCTCGATCGCCTCACGGATTTGCGTGCGGTTGCGGGTGGCGACGTCGCTCGCCGCGGTGGATGCGCGCGCGGCACCCGCTCCGTCGTCGGACACGCGACGCGAGACCTGCGCCAGGCTCTCCGTGGCTTCGAGACCACCGGAGACTTCGCCCTCTTCGCGGCGGGCGCCCTCCCGAATCACGCCCGTCGAGGCGGCGACCGCGGATGCCACCACTTTCAGCGCCTCGGCCGTCTGCGCGATCGTGGCGAGCTGGCGCGTCATCCGCTCGACGGTTTCCACCAGCGGGCGGCGCAGGTCGGTGATGTGCACGGCCGTCGCGAGCTGATTGGCGAAGGTCGTGATGGTCAGGATGTCCTGACGCCGGTAGCAGTGCTTCTTGTGATGCTCGAGCTCCAGCGTGCCGATAACGTGATCGCCGAACTTGAGCGGGACGATCACCAGGCTCTGCACCTCGAGCGGCACATCCGCGACCCGCTTGTCGCGCGTCACATCATCGATGACGACCGTCTCTCCGGTGAGGGCCACGGCCTGCCGAAGTGCGATCGTGTCCTGCGACGGATCGCCTCGCGCCGCTCTCCCGCGCTCCGAGCGGTGCGCGAGCGCCATCTTCCCCTCGTGCACGCGATAGATGCGGAAGTCGCCCCAATCCACGAGCCGGTTCGCGAGGTTCTCGATCCGCCGGAAGGAATCCTGGAGGCTGATATTGGAGGCGATCACTGCCTCCATCGCGTGGATCTTGTTCAACTCCTCGGCCGAGATCGCCTCTTCGATCATCTGCTTGAGCAGCAGGCCCAGGAACGTGAGTACGAGCCCGACCAGGACCCAGGCGCCGAACGACGACCAGGCGACCACCGCACTGACGAAGATCGTTGCCGCCAGCAGTGTCGCGGCGTACGCAATCACTTCATAGCGCACGATCATCAACCGTTCCGCCGGCTCCAGCTTGGACCGGATGATCAGGCTGAAGTAGAAGAGCACTCGTCCGAACACGAAATACGCGAGCGCGTAGCCGGCGAGCGCCGGCAGCAGCTCGATCGTCACGATCGGCGCGGCCTGCATGCCGAGCCAGGAGAGGCTCGTCGCGTACACGCCGAACGCCGCGACGATCGTGATGACCTCGCGGCCCAGATTGATCCAGGCGACGAACAGCGGCTTGCGTTGCCACAGCGAATCGGTGACCAGTGTCCCGCCGGCGACCGCCAGCGCCGTGGCGGGAACGCCGACGAGCAGACTGCCGGCCACCCCGACGAGCGCCGTTTGGGTGAGATAGGAATACTTGCTCAGCGGCACGGCGAGGCCGCGCAGCGCGATGGCGCTGCCGAATAGCACCACGATCTCCAGACTCTGGCCGAGCCAGCGCGGGTCGGCGATGAGCACGGCCGCGAGCACGGCGGTGCCGGCGTACGCCAGCGCCTGGCTGTAGATCGTGACGAACCGGGAGATACTCACCCGTGCACCGCGGCGGCGAGATCGCGCGCGAGCCGCTCCATCGCCGCCGCGCCATCCTTGGCCAGCACGTCGAGCAACGCGCTGCCCACCACGACGCCGTCGGCGTGGCGCGCGGCCGCAGCCGCCTGGGCCGGCGTCCCGATGCCGAACCCCACCGCGACGGGGAGCCGGCTCACCGCGCGCACCCGCCGCACCTGCGTTTCGAGGTCGGCCGGCACGCTGTCCCGGGCTCCGGTCACGCCCAGGCGCGAGATCAGATAGACGAATCCGGTCGTGCCGCTCAGGGCGGCCGTCAGTCGTCGGTCATCGGTGGTCGGTGCGATCAGTCGAATCAGGTCGAGCTCGCTGCTCGTCACGGCCTGTTCCACGGCGGGGTCGGCGCCTGCCGGCAGGTCGGTGAGCAGCAGGCCGGCAGCCCCTGCCGCGCTGGCTTCTTTGACAAAGCGATCCACCCCGTACGACAGCACCGGATTGAGGTACGTCATGATGATCACCGGTACCGCGAGCGCGGCGTCGCGCACCAGGGCCAGCACGCGCGCGACCGTCATCCCCTGCTCCAGCGCCGCTTGGGTGGTTCGCTGAATGGTCGGGCCGTCGGCGAGCGGATCGGAGAACGGGACGCCGACCTCGACGAAATCGGCGCCGGCAAGGGCGACGCGGAGCAGCGCATCCAGGGAGCTCGCGTACGTGGGAAATCCGGCGGTGAGATACGGAATCAGCGCCCGGGTGGTGCCGAGCGCGCGCCACCGCTGTGCGATGGCGCTGGAACGCTCAGACAAAGTAGTCGCTGACGTTGATGCCGTATTTGACCGGGTCGGTGACCTTGACGATGGTGCGCGGATAATTGCCGTTCGCGTCCTTCTCCGACAAGTCGACGATCGTCCCGGGGTTGAGCAGCCCGCCGTCGGGCGTCGTGACGAGCCGGACCACGGGCCGATGCACGTGGGCGACGTCCGGATTCGCATTGTGGACCAGGGCGACTTCGTACGTGTCGAGAATGACGCACGTCCCGACCGGATAGATCCCGATCAGATTGATGAACGCTTTCACCACGACGGAATCGTAGCCGCGCCGCGGGTTCTCCCACATTTCCTTCAGCACGGCGTCGGGCTGAATCGGCACGGTCTGGTAGATCCGCCGGCTGGTCGCGGCGTCGAAGCCGTCCGCAACCGCGATCACCTTCGAGTAGATCGAGAGCAGACGGGGCCGAATGGACTTCGGATACCCGGTCAGGTCGATCTTCATGTGATGCTCGTACGCCACGACCATGCCGCGGTAGGGGATTTCCCCATACCCACGCAGCCCGAAGAGCGTCAGCACGCCGAGCCACGGGTGCGCCTGCATGATGCGCCACTCTTCTTCGGTGAGCCCGCCTTCCTTATTGAGCACCTCCAGCGGCACGCGGGACTTGCCGACGTCATGAAACAGCGCTGCCATCCCCACATCGTACAGCTGCAGCTTCGTGAGCCCGAGCTTGCGGCCGAGCGCCACCGAGAAGATGCAGACGTTCACGGAGTGGGTGAACGTGTACTCGTCGTAGTCGCGCAGCGTGGTCAGCCCCACGAGCGACGACTCGTTGTTGAGCACTTGATCGACGATGGCCTGCACCGCGCGCTTGACCTTCTTCACGTTGGCGGTGCGGCCCATGCGAATCGAGTTGATCACTTCCTTGGTGACGGCAACGGAACGGGCGTAGGTCCGCTTCGCGGCTTCCTTTTGCCGCTCCTCTTCTTCGACGTCCTCCTCCTGCTCGAGCGGCGGCTCCACGGAAATAAACGACACCCCGCCGTCGACCAGCTTCTGCGACAGCTCGAACAGCTTGTTGGGATTGGCTTCCTTGGCCGCGTACGACAGCAGCAGCGACACGAACACCTGGAGCTGCTTGCGATCCACGCCTTCGTCGATGCGCACCGCCCCGATGCCGCACTGCTGCAGCACGTTGAGGATGTGCGAGAACGAGGCGTAGTTGTCGAGATCGAGCCGCAGCCGCGTCGAGTTGACGAAGATGAACTCGCCCTGGAGCCGCACCTCGAGCTCGCGCTCCACATCGAGCAGGTGCTTGGTCGTGGCGGCGAGATCGTCGAGCGCCTTTTGCACCTGGGCATTTTCGATCGGATACAGCTTGAGCGAGCGGAACGCCGTATACAGGACGATCAGGAAATCGCGCCCGGCATGGCGGAGGAACCCGTCCGTGGTCTGGACGGTCTCCATCATCGACGGCCGTTTGCCGCCCCCCCCGCCCCCCCCGCCCCCCCCGCCCCCTCCCGGCGCCGTCATGCGGGTGTGCCTCCCACTTCGCGCAGCGCGCGGTTCACGGCGTTGCGCACCAACGCTTCCTTGTCCTGGGTCACCTTCTGCAGCACGTCGCGCGCGGCCGGCGTGCGGATCTTGCCGAGCGCCATCGCCGCGCAGGCCCGCGTCTCAGGATCTTCCTTGCGCGCGAGCAATCCGCTCTTGGGCACGAGCATTTTCTCCAGCGCCGGAATGCCGGCCGCGCCCGCGAGCGATCCGTACGCTTCGAAGAACGTCATCTTCTCCGTCAGATCGGCATCCTTGAGCTTGGTGCCCATCACGGCGGCTTCGATACGCGGAAACGCGTTGCGGTACCCACGGGTGCCCAGGAACTTGACCGCGGTGATGCGCACGTCGCGCTCGCTGTCGTCGATCGCCTTCTCGAGCAGGCGCGTCGCGCTGGGACTGCCGATGTTAGTGAGGGCTTCGACGACGGCGAGCTTGAGCTCGCGCTCGCCACGTTCCAGCAGCGGACCCATTCCCTCCGGCGCCCCGGCGAGTTTGAGCCGGCCGGCCAGCCGTACCATCTCGACCTGGACCGCCGGATCGCTGCTCGCCAACGCTTTCAGGACCTCGGCGGCGTGTGCTTGCGCGAGCCGCTCGGCGGCATTCTGCACCAGGCCGCGGACGCGCTCGTTGCTCAGCTTGGGCAGCCAGGCCATCAGCGTGCCGAGCGCTTCCGCCCGCAGCTCAGTGAACAGGTCGCTCAGCTCGTCTTCGGTCGGGTGGCTCGCGGCTTCATCCAGCGACTGGAGCAGCTGCGACAGCGCGTCGGGCTGCGACAGCCGGCCCGGCAGGCTTTCGAGAATCTGGCGATGCTCCGGGATCAGCTCGCGCGCGCGCTGCAGGATGACCTTGCACTCGCGCAGGATGAAGGCGACCGACCGGAAGTCTCCGGCGCCCAGCAGATACGGGATGAAGTTCTCGAGGATCGAGATGAGCTCGGCGCGCACCGTCCCGTACGTCTGCAGTTCGAGCAGGTCGAACAGCATCGCCAGCACGTTGCCGCGCAGGTCCTGCGCGTATTCGCGCTCTACTTCCTTATGGAGATACTCGATCTCCTTGTCGTCGAGGAAGTACAACGTCGTATCGAAGTCATCGACCGAGACGAGTCCCTCGCGCTTGGGTGGCGCCTCCTCTTCCACCTGGCGGCGGATCGTCGCGGCCTGGCCCGGGCCCGCGTCCCCACCCGGCGTGCCGCCGCCGCTGCCCATATCCGCGGTGGAGGTCTCCGACTTTTCGATCGGCACTGCGTTTTCACTTGCCAGTTCACGAAACGTGTATGAGATGAACTGGAAGTCCTCGGCCCACAACAGCGTGAGCAGATCGTCCGGGGCATCGGCCTGGAGATTCTTCGCCTGGTGCAGGACACCGAGGAAGCGCACGATCTCGGCCTCGTCGACGCCGGGCTTGAAACTCAGCGAGCGGACGCCGTCCTTGTAGAGCGTCCATGCGATGCTCTCGTTGCGCTGGTCCTGACTGTAGACGGCGTTGTCCTCCCAGCGCATCTCTGTTTCGCCGATATCGAAGACGAGATCGTCGGTCGCCTGCCAGATCTGACGGAAGGCGCTCCGGATGTTTTCAACGGCACGCTGGTAGACGGGATTGTTCGGCAGGTACAACTGCGTCGCCCGCATCCCCTTGCTGATGACTTGCATCAGCTCTTCGACTTGCGACGGCGGGAGCGCCAGCTCCGGGACGGGCGACGTAGGGTTCGTCAGAGCGCTGCTCCAGTAAGCTCGGCGACCATCGCGACGTCCTTGTCGCCGCGGCCGCTCAGGTTAATCAGGATAAGATCGTCCGGGGTCCACCGGCCCTTCATGACCCACGCAATGGCATGCGCGCTTTCCAGCGCCGGTAGAATGCCTTCCAGCCGCGAGAGGCCCGCGAATGCGTCGAGTGCCTCCCGGTCCGTCACGGCCTCATACAATACCCGCCCGGTGTCCTTCAGGTAAGCGTGCTCAGGACCCACGCCGGGATAATCCAGACCGGCGGACACGCTGTGCGCCGGCTGCACCTGACCATCGGCGTCCTGCAGCAGGTAACTCATGCTGCCGTGAAAGACGCCCGGGCGTCCTTTCGCAAGTGTCGCGGCATGTTTGTGACTTTTGACCCCTTCGCCCGCCGCTTCGACCCCGACGAGCTTGACCTCTGTGTCTTCGAGGAATGCGGTGAAGATGCCGAGCGCGTTGGAACCGCCGCCGACGCACGCCACGACCACGCCGGGGAGACGCCCGAACTGCTCGAGACATTGCGCGCGGGCTTCCCGTCCGATCACTGACTGGAAATCGCGCACCAGGCGAGGGAACGGATCGGGGCCGACGACGGAGCCGATGATGTAATGCGTCGTGGTCACGTTGGTGACCCAGTCGCGCAGCGCTTCGTTGGTAGCATCCTTCAGCGTACGCGTGCCGGACGTGACGGGAACGACCTTCGCACCCATTAACTCCATGCGGTAGACATTCAGACGCTGGCGGCGCATGTCCTCTTCGCCCATGAACACGACGCACTCGAGACCGAACCGCGCGCACACCGTGGCGGTCGCCACGCCATGCTGCCCCGCCCCGGTCTCGGCGATGATGCGCTGCTTGTTCATGCGTCGCGCGAGCAGCACCTGTCCCAGGGTGTTGTTGATCTTGTGGGCGCCCGTGTGATTGAGATCCTCACGCTTGAGGATCACCTGGGCGCCGACCTGCGCCGACAGCCGGGGAACGGCAGTGATCGGCGTCGGCCGGCCGACGTAGTTCCGGAGCAGGTCATCGAGCTCCGCCCAGAACGCCGTGTCGGCCCGCGCCGTCTCGTACACGCCCGCCAGCTCCTCGAGCGCATGCATCAGCGTTTCGGGGACATACCGGCCCCCGTAGGGACCGAACCGCCCGGTCTCAGTGATCGTCATTGCCGCGGCTGTCGCCGTACTCCGGTCAAGGCTCGGACCGCCTGCTCCGGATCGTCCTGCCGAGCCACGCTGGTCCCGACCAGGACGAAATCGGCGCCGGCGCCGGCCAGTCGCTCGACATCTGCCCGCGTTTGCACGCCGCTCTCGGCGACGAGCGTGACCCCCGCGGGAACCAGGCGCATGACCTCCTCGGCTCGGCCGGGATTGATCTCGAGCGTGTCCAGGTCGCGTGCGTTGACGCCGAGCACCTCCGGCGCGGCCGCGAATGCCGCATCGAGCTCGCCGGCGGCGTGCACTTCGATCAGCGGTGTCATTCCCCACTCCCGGATCGCGGCGGCAAGCTCCTGCAGTTGGTGTCGCTCCAGGATTCGCGCGATCAGCAGCACCGCGCTAGCACCGGCAATTCGGGCTTCGAGAACCTGGGTCGTATGAATGATGAAGTCCTTTCGCAACACGGGCACGGAAACGGCCGCCGCAACCTGTCGCAGGTCTTCGATCGACCCTCCAAAGTGGCGCTGCTCGGTCAGAACTGACACCGCCACGGCTCCGCCCTGTTCATAGCTCCGGGCGCAGGTGACCGGGTCGAGGTCCGGACGAATCGCTCCCTGCGACGGTGAGCGCCGTTTGACCTCAGCGATCAACCCTACCTGCATCCCCGGTGTGCGCAGGAACGGCTTGCCCGCCGGCGCCTTGCCAGCCATCTGAGCGAATTCGGCGCCCCTTCTTTCAAGATGAGCGACGCGGGTTCGCGTTTCGGCCAGTATTGAGGCGAGAGTCAGCATCCTTGCGTTCGGTCGTTGTTCGGGTAGATTAGAGCTTCGGTATATCTTCGGGAGCCAAAATGCCGGTCACGCGACGCCAGCGCGAGATCCTGGATTTCATCGGGAAACACATCGAGGAGAAGGGCTATGCCCCCTCCTTCGAGGAGATCGCCCGCCAGTTCGGATTCCAGTCGCTGGCCACGGTCCACGAGCACCTCACCAATCTCGAGCGCAAAGGCTACATCCGGCGAACGCACAACGAGAGCCGCGCGATCGAAGTCGTGCCACCAAAGGGGCAAACCGGGGCCACCGAGTTGCCGCTGCTCGGTCTCGTCGCCGCCGGCAGTCCCATCGAGGCGGTCACCGGCGACGAGACGATCGCGGTCCCCGACGAGCTCTTGCCGCGGCGCGGTCGCAGCTACGTGCTCAAGGTCCGGGGCAACTCGATGATCGATGAGCACATCAAAGACGGCGACTACGTCGTCGTTCAAGAGCGCAATCAGGCCGACGCCGGGCAAACCGTTATCGCGCTCGTCCACGGCGAGGGCGCCACGGTCAAGCGCTATTACCGCGAACCCGGCGGCTGGATCAGGCTGCAGCCGGCGAATGATTCGATGCAGCCGCTCCGGATCAACGAACGGGACGTCATCGTGCAGGGCGTCGTCGTCGGCGTCATCCGGAAATACTAGCGGTCGCTTTGCGCAGCCGGTCGAGGGCGGCACGTGCTGCCCCCGACGCCACCACTTCCCGCGCCCGGCCGATCCCCTCGGCGAGCGAGCTCGCGATCCCAGCAACGTAGATCGCGGCGCCGGCGTTCAAGAGTACCGCCGCCAGACCCACGGGATCGGCAGAACCGTTGCCGAGAATCCG